>ENA-OQCE01000411-OQCE01000411.1-human-gut-metagenome-genome-assembly--contig:-NODE-411-length-20789-cov-2.853983_pt1 | contig 20789 bp, 26 predicted proteins | sample MGYA00242495_ERZ504572 | MGnify/ENA primary metagenome ERZ504572 (study PRJEB26092, sample SAMD00036228) | human gut metagenome | host: Homo sapiens | study: EMG produced TPA metagenomics assembly of...
TCTTTAATTCCTTGTTAATTTTTCGATATAATCTTAGAAGAAGGCATATGTTATTTCAACTCACTTTTCTTTATTGTTTGATTCACTTTAATTGTAGAGGATTTGAGTGCATATGCCTATTTTTATTGAAAAAAAGTAGGCGCTGAGAGGACACGCACCCAGGCGGTCACGTTAGCGCCCCAAAATAAATTATAGAACTGTTTTTTATATGACGGTAGGAGCAATACCTTTATTGGGTATAAAGATTTCTGCTGCCGGTTGGGAAAATAAGGGACTAAAAAATAGCTGAGAAGAAATGAGATTTACAATTCTTCTCAGCTATTTTTGCGCTTAACAGTTCTTTAAGGGAATAAGTCCTCTTGAAAGGGAAATCTGCCCGGTACGGGCAATTTCCAGGATCTCATATTGGCAGAGCATAATCAAGGTGGCTTCCACATGATCTTCTCGGCCTGTAATGCGAAAGACCAGGGATTCCGGCTGGACGTCAACAATCTTGCATGAAAGAGTTCTGCCAGGTTGGAAAGTTCGCAGCGAATGGTTGGCGTGGGGCACTTAACCTTTACCATGGCCAGCTCGTAACTCACATAAGGGGCTTCATCAAGGTTAACGACTTTGATGACATCGATGAGTTTTGCCAGCTGGTTGATGGCCTGGTCCAGTTCGGCCTTATTTTCCACGGTGACGACGATGTTGATGCGTGTCACGTCCGGCTCTTCCGTATAGCCAGCATTGATGCACTCAATGTTGATGGCGCGGCGGCTGATGAGGCCGGCAACATGGGTCAAGACACCGGGTTTATTGTCGCAGAGGATGGCTAAATGCTGTCTCATTGAGGAGCACCTTCTTTCCATTCTGGATCGGTAAGGATCATTTCGTCAAGGCGCCTGCCGCCGGGAACCATGGGGTAGACTTTTTGTTCCGACGGAATGATCACCTTAAGCAGGGCGGGACCGGTGTTTCAAAAAGCTGGTCCAGCCCCTGTTTAAGGTCGTCAGGGGAAGCGGCTGTAAAACTTGGTACATCCATGCGCGGGCGACCTTTGCCATATCAGGAAAATCATTGATGACGGATGCCGCCTGTCTTCCGCCGTAGAAGAGGCGCTGCCACTGGTTGACCATACCCAGGACCCCGTTTTGGAGAACAATGACTTTGACTTCGACCGCATAGCATGAAGGGTGGAAAATTCCTGGCAGTTCATGAGAATGCTGCCATCTCCCGTAAAGAGGACAACCTTGCATTTGGGGCAGCCCACCTTGGCTCCCAGAGCTGCCGGAAGGCCATACCCCATGGTTCCCAAACCGCCGGAAGTAATGAAGCGGCGGGGGGCTGCAAGAGGAAAGAACTGGGCGGCCCACATCTGGTGCTGCCCCACATCGGTTACGATGACTGTATCCTCATCGGTATAGGTTTTGGCAGCGTTAAAGAGTGCTTCTGGTGTAATGACGCCTTTTTGGGGCACTGAGGCAAAGGGATGCTGTCTTTTGTTGAGAAGTACCTTCTCGCGCCAGGATCCATATTGGGCTTGGAGGGACTTTTCGTCAAGGGCTTTGATCTTTTTGATAAAAAGGGGAAGGGACCAGCGCAGGTCTCCATTGACGCTGATATCGGCATGGACAATCTTGTTGATTTCGACTTTATCGATATCGAAATGAACAATCTTGGCGTTGGGGGCAAAGTTTTCCACGTCACCAGTGACGCGGTCATCAAAGCGTGCCCCGAAGCTAAGGAGCAGGTCACAGTCGGTAATGCCCATGTTGGACGCATAGGATCCGTGCATACCGGCCAGACCCAGTTGGAGGTCCCAACTGTCGGGGATGGCCCCTTTGCCCATGAGGGTTGTGACGACAGGAACACCAAGGGATTTTACAAGCGTACGAAGCAAGGACGCCGTTTCACTGAGAATCAGGCCGCCCCCCGTGAGGATGAGGGGCTTCCTAGCTTCTTTGAGGGCTTCGACGGCTTCATCGATGTCTTTTTCGTCGCCCTTGATGCTGCCCTTATAGCCGCGGAGGCGGACCGAATCAGGGTAGGAGAAGTCAAGCTCGGCATCAAAGACATCTTTGGCAATATCGACAAGGACCGGACCGGGCCGTCCCGTGGAAGCAATGTAAAAAGCTTCCTTGATGACACGGGGCAGTTCCTTGACGTTTTTTACAAGATAGTTGTGTTTGGTAATGGGGGTCGTAATACCCGAAATATCCGCTTCCTGAAAGGAGTCACGGCCGATGAGGGTGGTGGCGACCTGACCGCTGATGACAACCAGGGGAATGGAATCCATGGCCGCTGTAGCAATGCCTGTTACCATATTGCAGACACCTGGTCCGGAGGTGGCAAAGGCAACTCCGGTATGTCCCGTTGCCCGGGCGTAGCCGTCTGCCGCATGGACAGCTCCCTGTTCATGACCGGTAAGGACATGGGTAATGTCCGATTGATCCAGTTCGTTATAGAGCGTTAGGACAGAACCGCCGGGGTAGCCGAAGACCACCTGAACCTGTTCTTTTTTGAGGCACTCAATGAGGCCCGTGCACCAATCATCTTCATGATGGTCTCCTTTTCTCTCCCGTTGGGGCTTATCAGTCTTTTTGGTCGTTGTCGTGGAGCCAAGGCATCATATCGCGCAGTTTGGCACCAACTGTCTCCAAAGGATGCTGGGCGGCCTGTCTGCGCAGAGCCAGGAAGTGGGCCCTGCCGCCAGCTTTATTTTCAAGGAGCCAGTCCTTGGCGAAGGTCCCATCTTGGATATCGGAAAGGACTTCCTTCATGGCTTTTTTGGTGGCTTCTTTCGGGACAACCCGTTTACCGCTTGTATAGTCACCATATTCTGCCGTATCACTGATGGATTTTCTCATCTTGGCCATGCCGCTTCATACATGAGATCCACAATCAGCTTCATCTCATGGAACGTTTCAAAATAGGCAATTTCCGGCTGATAGCCAGCTTCGCATAAAGTTTCGAAGCCGTTGGTGATGAGCTGGCAGATACCGCCGCACAAAACGGCCTGTTCCCCAAAAAGGTCCGTTTCCGTTTCTTCTTGGAAGGTCGTCTGGATGACACCGGCTCTGGTTCCCCCAATACCGCGGGCATAGGCCAGGGCAAGATCGAAACACTTTCCTGTCGCGTCCTGTTCAACGGCAAAGACATCGGGGACACCACCGCCTTCGACAAAGGTTCGGCGAACAAGGTGACCTGGGCCCTTGGGGGCGACCATGAAGACATCTACGTCAGCAGGGGGCACAATCTGTTTGAAATGGATATTGAATCCATGGGCAAAGGCAAGGGCGCTGCCTTTTTTGAGGTTCGGACCGATTTCGTCCTTATAGACATCGGCCTGTTTTTCATCAGGGATGAGGACCATGGTGACGTCCGCTTCAGCAACCGCTTCACTGACCGTCTTGACGGAAAGACCCGCTTTTCGGGCAGCTTCTGCGGAATGGCTGTCCTTATAAAGCCCTACGACAACATCTACACCGCTTTCCTTGAGATTCAGGGCATGGGCGTGTCCTTGGCTGCCATAGCCGATGATGGCGACTTTCTTTCTTTTCAGTACTTCCCAATTGACATCTTGATCATAAAATACCTTTGCCATGTTCTTTACCTCTTTCTCTTCCTTGCAGGGGGTTGATACGTTTGGTCGGCATCGATGCGTTTTTGCTAAAATAAAAAGATCCGTCCCTTTAAGGGACGGATTCAAAAGTCCGCGTTACCACCCTGATTCCTGGCCTCTTACGAGATCCAGACGCTCTCAAACGTACCAACATACGCGTTTCCTATAACGGGGAACGGCCGTCAGCACTTACCGCCAAAGCTTCAGCACTTCTCTTCAGGGAGGATTTTCACAAGCGGTCCCAACACCGGCTCGCACCAACCGCCGGCTCTCTGGAGCGGTCACGCCCGTTACTCTTTCCCATCGTTAGATTTTTTGTTATGGACTTGTTAAAAAGTATGAATGCATTGTAGCGAAAAAATGGCAATGCGTCAACAAAAAAAATCCATCTTTCTTCTAAATGTACCATAAAATAAATTAAAGTGTAACCTTAGAAACAGGATTAAATAGATTTGTCCTTTTTGAGAAAACACTGCCCTACATACCATGTCACAAACTGATGGGCAATCCGTCCATTGCGCCCAGAATGTTCCATTTCCCAGCGCACGGCTTCGACTCGGAGTTCTTCTCGGGAAAGCGCAATCCCTTTCTTGGACAGTTCATGGGCAATGATATCAAGGTATTCTTCTTGGGACAGCTTGCCATAATGAAGGATGAGTCCAAAACGGTCTGAAAGGGAGATGGACTCGTTCGTGTGGTCGTCGCGGTAGACATCATCTGCATCATCCTTCCGGTCCTTCCAGGTTTCTTTGATGAGATGGCGGCGGTTGCTTGTCACATAAAGCAGGACGTTTTCCGGCTGGGACGTGACGCTGCCGTCAATGGCTGATTTGAGGATCTTGTATTCCTGTTCTCCCTCGTCAAAGGATAGGTCATCCAAAAAAGCACAAAACGATAGTGCTTTTCTTGGCCGAGGAGGGATAGAAGACGGGGCAGGTGGTCCAGTTGGGTTCGCTCCATTTGGACAAGGCGCAGACCTTTTTCTCCAAAGCGGGAAACCATGGCTTTGACCAGGGTGGATTTTCCCGTTCCCCGGGCCCCGGTGAGCAGCACATTGTTACCTTTCTTTCCTGCTGCAAAAACGGCCGTATTGTCAAGGAGGGCTGTTTTTTGCGCCTCGTAGCCCAAAAGGTCCCTATCGTCGTAATGGGGAAAATCGGAAATACCGACAAGGAGGCCGTCTTCATCAAGGCGAAAGGCGTCAAATTCAGAAAAAAGACCGGATCCATAGCTTTCGTAGTGGGACAAAACGATTGTTGCCCCTTCGTCCGGGTCCTTGGCCGATAAGAGGGCCTGCAAAAGGGCAATTTCCCCTTTACGGGCATGGTGTATCGTGGGCTCGTAATGAGCTAGGAGCGGGGACAGGGAAAGGTCACACGGGTCCAGGAAAAGATAGGGCCAGAGAATCGATAGGTCATGCTGGAGGGCCTTTTTGAGAGAGGGTCCTGTCTGCTGCCCTTTTTCCAGAAAGCGGGACAGGGGAAGCTGGCGCCTCCCAAAAGGTGGACGAGATAAGTGGCCGGAAGGCGGCCCCAAAGCCCTAAGGTCTCGGCTTTTTCCACAAGCTGGGCACTTAAGGAAGGGGCTGCCTTACCGCTTTGAGCAGCTTTGGAAAGCGCTGCTATGATAGGATCTGTCAAAAGACCGTGAAAGGCCAGGAGTGCTTCCAGGGGTGGTAGGTTCAGCATGGGATTCCTCCTTTATTATGAAAAAAGGAGCTGCCTAAGGCAGCTCCTTGTGGGGATCAGGCTTTTGCAGGAGCTGATTCCAAGACGGTCTGTTCTTTTTCGTAATCCGGGTCAAAGCGGGGATTGAGGACGTTGAGATAGAGATAGGCCAAGACGGCACCGGAAATATTGTGCCAAGCAGAAAAGACAGCACCAGGCACAGTAGCTGTCGGCATGGCGGCAAAATGGGCTTTGGCAAGCCCCACGGCAAGTCCGGAATTCTGCATGCCCACTTCGATGGAAAGGGCCACTGCTTTTTTCCAAGGAAGTCCGACCAGTCTTGCCACAGCAAAGCCCAAGGCATAGCCCAGGCAGTTGTGCAGGATGACAACGAGGAAGATGACGCCTACATTGGCTAGGATGGCCGCTTTACTGGCTCCGATGACACCGCCGATGATTAGGCTGATGGCAAGGGCAGAGACAGCCGGTGTATAGTCCGTTGCCGCACGGGCAAGTCTCGGCAGGAAGGTCCGGAGGGCCACGCCAAGGCAGATGGGAAGAATGACGATCTGGAGGATACTCAAAAACATGCCCACAGGATCAAAGGCAATCTTTTCCCCAATGAGGAGATAGGTGATAAAAGGCGTCAGAATCGGTGACAGGACGGTCGATACGCTCGTCATGGTGACCGATAGGGCAGATCCCCTTTGCTCATGAAGGTAATGACGTTGCTCGATGTGCCGCCTGGCAGGTGCCGACCAGAACGACACCGACTGTAAGGGCCGGACTCAGGTCAAAGGCGCGGGAGAGCAGATAGGCAAGGAAAGGCATAATAAAAAACTGCGCCACAGCGCCCAAGAGGACGTCTTTTGGCCGCTTGAAGACGAGAACAAAATCCTTAAGGGACAGGGTGGTCCCCATCCCAAACATAACAACACCAAGGAGCAGGCTCAGGACAGAGACACTGCCCACTTTGCCGAGGACCCAGCGGAAAAGGCCGGGATCCATAAAGCCTAGGACAAGGAACGCAACGGCAAGGAGGCCGAAATATTTTCCAATCAAGGCACAAAAGTTTTTCATAGGTAAGACTTCCTTTCGATTATTTCATGACAGCGCCCGTATTGGCGCTTGTAACAAGGCGGGCATAGCGGGATAGGTAACCCGTCTTGACTTTTGGTTCCGGTCTTTTCCAAGCGGCTTTTCTTCTTGCAAGTTCCGCCTCATCAACCAGCAGCTCGAGTCGGCGATTCGGAACGTCGACGAGGATCCTGTCCCCATCTTTGACAAGGGCGATGGGACCGCCTTCCATGGCTTCCGGGGAAATGTGGCCGACGCAGGCACCGCGCTGGCTCCGGAGAAGCGGCCGTCCGTCAGGAGAGCAACCTTGAGCCCCATACCTGTAATGACGGCTGTGGGTTGAGCATTTCCCGCATACCCGGGCCGCCCTTCGGGCCTTCGTAGCGAATGACGACGACATGACCTTCCTTGATTTCACCGCCCGTAATGGCCTTGATGGCTGCTTCTTCCGAATCGTAGCATTTGGCTGTTCCTTCATAAGTCAGAAGCTCTTTTTCCACAGCGCTTTCCTTGATGACGCTGCCCAAAGGCGCAAGGTTTCCTTTGAGGATGGCAATACCGCCTTATTCATGTAGGCGTTGTCAATGTCATGGATGACTTCATGGTTTTCGACGAAAGCATGGGCCAGACGGTCCTTTAGGGGACCTGTCACGGTGAGGCAGTCCGTATGGATGAGGCCAATTTTTGTCAGTTCCTTCATGACCGCGGAAATGCCGCCTGCTTCGTCAAGGTCCTGCATATGGTAGGAACCGCCAGGCTCATCTTCGTGATATAGCGGGCCTTGCGGCTGATTTCATCAAAAAGGTCAAGGGATAGATCGACGCCTGCTTCGTGAGCGATGGCCGGCAAGTGTAGAACCGTATTGGTTGAGCCGCCAATGGCCATGTCAACGGCAATGGCATTTTCAAAGGCTTCAAGGGTCATGATGTCGCGGGGAAGGACATTTTTCTTTACAAGATCCATGACTGCCCAGCCGGCTTTTTTTGCCAGCATGCGGCGGCGTCCGGAATAAGCGGCCGGAATGGTACCGTTACCTGCTAGCCCCATGCCCAATACTTCGGTCAGGCTGTTCATGGTATTTGCTGTAAATAAGCCGGCGCAGGAGCCGCAGCTCGGGCAGGCTCGGAATTCCATGGCTTCCATTTCATCGGCCGATAGTTCGCCGGCTTCAAATTTTCCGGCTGCTTCAAACATGGTGCTGACACTGATGTCGCGCCCTTTCCAGCGGCCGGCAAGCATGGGGCCGCCGCTGACGACGACAGTGGGGATGTTGAGCCGTCCGGCTGCCATGAGCATGCCCGGCACGATTTTGTCGCAGTTGGGAATCATGACCAGTCCGTCAAAGGCATGACCATTCGCTACAGCTTCGATGGAATCGGCAATGAGTTCGCGGCTCGCGAGAGGATATTTCATGCCGTCATGGCCCATGGCAATGCCGTCACAGATGGCGATGGCAGGAAATTCAACGGGCATGCCGCCTGCTTCGGCCACACCCATCTTCACAGCATCGGCAATTTCCCGCAGGTGCATATGGCCGGGTACGATTTCGTTGAAGGAATTGACAACGCCAATCATGGGACGCTGCAGTTCTTCATTGGTGTAGCCCATGGCATGGAACAGGCTGCGGTGGGCAGAACGTTGGGATCCTTTTTTTGTGATATCACTTCTCATGATACAGACCTCTCTTTCATAACAATTGGAGTGCAGGGAAATCAGGGTATAAAAAAACGCCCCTCATCATGAGGGACGAAATGATTCGCGGTACCACCCTTATTCCCATCCGGATGAATGGGCACTCAACGTACTGACATACGCGTTTCCACTAACGGGGATCAATCGTCAGGACTTACTGGATTCAGTCCTGCTCCTCAGGGAGGATCTTCGTCTGCGGCCAGATTCCGGCTTTCACCAAGCGCCGGCTCTCTGTAATCTGGTGGAACAGAGTACTTGTTCCCGTCATTGGATTTGTAACCTATTTGAGTTGACATGTGAAATTCTATCCATCTATTGTGGACTTGTCAAGCTATTTTTTAAGAAAAGGACCGCATTGTTTTAAATTGTCAGGATTGAAACAGAAACGAATCGACAAAGGGGAAGATAAAGGGATGAGACCTGTTTTTTTGAGAATAAAAAACAAAAAGTCAGCTTTCCATTGACAAATATAAACAATATAGATAAAATAACTAACTATATTTAAAATCATTGTATATGTTATGGAAACAATCCTGTTGTATGTCTACTGGAAGTAGGGGGAATGGCTGATGGAAATGTGGACTTCGCTTTTGATTGTCCTTGCTGTCTTTGCTTTGGGCGATGTGATTTCGATCCTTACGAAGGCGCGGATTTCGTCCTTGTTTGTCATTATGATGACCTTCCTGATCCTTTTCCTGACCCATACGATCCTCCGGATATCGTCAAACGGGCCGGTCTGGGGACCTTGGGCCCATTGCCATTGGCATGCTCCTTGTTAATATGGGATCCAGTGTGGATGTGAGGATGCTCAAAAGGGAGTGGCGCAGCGTTAGCAGGAAGCATCATTTCCATGATCATTGCTGTCGTGAGCTGTTTGGCCATGATTCCCCTTATTGGTCGGGAAAATGCCCTTGCCTCGGCGCCCGTCATCAATGGCGGCGTGATTGCGACCAATACGATGGTAGCGGCCGCCCTTGAAAAGGGTTTGCCCTTGACCGCGGCTTTGGCCGCTTTTCTATATGCTACACAGAAATTTGTCGGTACCTTGCCGGCTTCCTATTTTGGCCTTCGAGCCGCGCGGCGTTATTTGGCTGATTTTCGCCGTGCCAAAAAAGATGACCCCACCTTTGTGTTTGCTTCCCAAAGGGCAGAAAACAATCCGCGGCGCCAAACCTTTGCTGAGCGGCATGGACGGCACTATACCGCCTATATTTGCCTTTTCATTGGAGCCTTGTGCAGCTATGTCGGTTTTTGGGGCGGTGTCTTTACCCATAAATGGGTGGGCCTGACCATTTGGTGTATGCTCTTTGGCATTGGCCTTCGGGCTTGGGCCTTGTGCCGCCCAATTTCATGAAGAATCATGGGGCGTCGACGGGATTTTTCATGTTTGGGGTCCTTACCGTCATTGTGCCTTCCCTTGCCAAAGTGGATCTGTCCATGCTGCCCCAACTGGGATTTTTCGTGGCCTGTGTCTTTGCGCTCACGCTTTTGGGGATTGTCGTCATATTCAAGGTTCTTCCCGTATGGAAGATTGTTGGGGATAGGGACCTTGCCATCGGTATTGCTATGTGCCAGATGATTGGCTATCCTGGAACGCAGCTCATCAGTGACGAAATTGCAAAGACCGTAGGCGAGACCGATGAGGAAGTGGATTATCTTTCAACCCGCATCGGGACGGCTTATGTCATTTCAGGCTTTACATCGGTCACGATTTTTTTCCATCATCGTTGCCAGTATCATGGCTCACCTCCTATAATGGGGAGAGAAAGGAGAAGCGCTAGTGAAACCCATACTTGAAGAGTTTAGGGAACTTGTAGGCATTGACTGTGCGTCCGGAAAGGAACGGATGCTGGCTGATGTTCTAAAAAGGAAACTGGAAGCCTTGGGCTTTACCGTAAGGGAAGACGAGGCAGGCCGCACGTTTGGCGGCGATACGGGAAACCTCATTGCCATCCTTCCTGGAACGAGGAAGGGATCCGTCCTGTTTTGCAGCCATATGGACCGGGTCAAGAACGGCCATGGCATCAAGGTTAGGGAAAAGGACGGCGTGCTGTATTCTGGAGGTGATACGATTCTCGCTGCCGACGATGTGAGCGGCATCTGTGCTATCCTGGACGGTGTACGTCGTACCCTTTCTTCAGGGAATCCCCATCCGCGCATTGAAATTGCCTTCACCGTCGGTGAAGAAGCCGGCCTTTTTGGTGGTAAGGCCTTGGATCTTTCGGTTTTTCAGAGCTCCTGCTGCTTTGTCCTGGACAGTCCCGGTCTTTTGGGGCGGCTCGTCAATGGGGCCCCCGGTCATGTCCGTTTTGCCATCCACGTCAAAGGAAAACCGGCCCATGCCGGTAATGAGCCGGAAAATGGCATCAATGCGGCCCATATTCTCTGTCACATCTTGGATACCCTGCCGATGGGCGCGTGAATGAAGAACTGGTGGCTAATTTCCCCATACTGGGAACGGGCAATGAGTCAACCAATGTAGTCTGTGCCGACGCCTGGGCAAAGGGGGAAGCAAGGAGCCGGAATCTTGAAGAACTTTCCCGGTACGCTGAATTTGTCAAGACCCATGCTGAAGACTGCGCTAAAAAGACGGGGGCTCTTGTAAGTGTGGAAAAAGAACTTCTTTATGAACCTTCCTCATTGAGGAAACGGCGCCCATCCTTCAAAAGGCCAAAAAAGCCCTGAGGCGCCTCGGCCTTACAGCCCGTGTCGAGGCTGGCGGGGGCGGCATGGATGCCAATATCTTTAATGCCAAGGGCCTCACTAGTCTTGGCATTGCTACAGGCTACAGCAAGAACCACACCTTGGAGGAAAATCTTGATGAGCTAAGCTTTATCAAGAGCGGCCGCCTTGTGGAACTTCTTATTGAAGACAGTTAAAAAATCCCTGGCACGCAGTTTTCGTGTGCAGGATTTTAACTGTCTTCAAGGGCTTTTTTTAGGGCTTCAATACCGGGAGCAATGTCTTCTTTGGCAATTCCTGCAAAAGATAGGAGAAATTCCGGTTTTTTGCTGTCTGTGGAAGATGTAATGGGGGTGATTTTGATGCTGTGCTGGCTTGCTTTTTCAGCAAGTGCTTGGGCGCTCATTTCATAGGAAAGGGCGATATGAAGGTCAAGGCCTGATTCAAGGCTGAGGAATGTAACTCTTTTGCCAAAGATGCGCTGTAGGGTGTCTTGGAGAAGGACGCTTTTTTCCCGATAGCGATTGCGCAGTTTTTTTACGTGTCGCGTTAAGTGGCCTTCCTCAATATAGGATGCAAGGGCCAGTTGCTCTACTGTGGACGAAGTCTGGTTGTAAAAAGGGGCTATTTTTTGAAAGCGGGGAAGAAAGCTTTCCGGCAGGACCAAATAGCTGATACGCAGGCTTGGCAGCATGGTTCGGGAAAAGGATCCGACATAGATGATGCGCTCACGATTGCCAAAACTGTGTAGGGCTGGGACCGGATGATGGAGATAGCGGAATTCCCCATTGTAATCATCTTCGAGGAGATAGACCCGTTCAAATTGTGTTGCGACAATGAGGTTGCTTCGTTCCTTTTCCGAAAGGGCCCGCCCTTTGTAGGGGTTTGTGGGACTGACAACGAGCAGTTCCGGCCATGATTTGGAGGGAACAGCGGGGTCATAGCGATCCGTGGTCCATCCCATGAGGTGAAACATCCATTCAGCTTGGGGAAAGCCGGGAGCTTCGAAACTGACTCGTTTTTCCTCGACAGGAAGCAGAGGGATGAGTATGGACAAAAGGGACTGGAGACCGGCGCCGACAAGGATCTGTTCCGGGCGGCAGACAACTCCCCTTGATTGGTAGCTGTAGCGGGCAAGGACTTCCCGGAGACGAGGTTCCCCTTGGGGATCGCCGTAACCTGAGAGCGTATCAGGACTGTGCAGGACACGGCTGATGGCGCGGCGCCAGAGCACGGTGTCAAAAGTGGTCGTGTCAATGTAATGGTTGGCAAAATTAAAGGAAGGACGGTGGAAAGACTCCTCCTGCAAGGGGGGCATTTCCACTGGTACTGCCGGTTTGGTGAGGGTAATGCGGAAGCCGCGGCTTGGCAGGTTCTGTACATATCCTTGATCGATGAGGATCTCATAGGCTGCTTCCACGGTTGTGCGGCTCACTTTGAGGTCTTTTGTGAGTTTGCGGATGGAAGGCAGCATGTCTCCGCCCTGCAGATGATCTTCCTGAATCTCATCCCGAAAGTAACGGGCCAGTTGTTTATAGAGGGGCTGTCCATCTTTTTTTGCCTTAAAATTAAAGGTTGTTGTCATGGTGTGACCTTCTTAGTTGAAATATCTCCCCTATTTTATCATATTTTGGGCTTTTTGCAGCCATCCCAGAATCGATTTTTTGGAAAGAAGGATTGAGAAAAGCCGAAAGAGTCGATATAATGAAAAGATAAAATGGCTTTATTACAGGAAAAGCGTTTGTGGGAAGGGGAACCAGATGCGTAAATTTTTGGCGCTTAGCGCCTTCTTACTCTTATTGGCGGCGGGCTTTCTCCCTCAAGGGGAAGCGGCTCAGTTCTTTGCCCAGCATTATACCTTTACGGCAGAAGGCCAGTTGCAGCCCCCGCTTTCCGTAGAATTTGTCAAAGGGGATGTGCGGCCCATCAGTGCTGTCCTTGCTGGTCTTCATGATGGGGCAAAGGTCATGACCCTTGCTTATCATGAACATGGACAGATTGCCCTCTATTCTTTCCAAAAAGGGAACCAATATGTTCTTTATCGGCTTCGCTTCCGAGAGAACCAGGAGGATCTGTTGATCCTGTCCTATGGACCGCGGGGTGCGGGAAAGACGGAACTGAGGGACCTTTCCGTCATCGGTGCCGACGTGCTGGGGAACGTACGGCCGCTTCCCATTGCTGGGTTCCACCAGTGGCAGTCTTTAACAGCCCCCTCCAGATCCGGAAAGATGAAGCCATCCTCTTTCTTGACCGGGCCCCAAAGGTCTTGTCCCTAAAATGGGATGCACAGGCTGAGCAGTACGTGGTAAGCGGGATCCTTTGATCTAGTTTTGATCTGTCAGTGGTCAGCAATAACATCATATGATGAAGGAAGGACCAGGAAAATTCCTTGATTTTCCTGGTCCTTGTTTGTACGCCCGGCATGGGCGCATTCTTAAGGGTGAAAGTCCCTAGACTGCCTTAGTCGGGGGAAAGTCATAGCCGAACACCAAAGGAGACATCGTGAGGTGGAATCTGAAGGAAGGGGCAGGCAAATTTCTGACCTGACAAAGAGAATCCGCATAAGGCCAATTTGAGATGGATAAGGTCGCCAAACAGATTAAAGTCCCATAGCGATTTGGAATCCCAAAGGGTAGATGCGGCAGGTGAAGGGAGAAAAAGAGTGCGTTCTTACCCGGGGAGGCCTCACGAACATGGCTGGATCCATGAAGTTGGCGGCCATGGCCCAAACAAGATTTAGCGTGAGGAGTCAGCTGAGACCATAGTACTGGATGGTCTATAGCCCGTCTAGGAAGAACCGAATTTTAGGAGATGTCAGTTAATGAAGGGAGTCAAGTGGGGAACTAAAATCAGAAAACTTCATAGAGAAGGTTGCCCGCAAAAAGCAGCTGCCAAGCAGCAAGGATATGCGGGAACGCCTATCCCTGTAAGGACTGCCGAACACAACGACATCATTGCAAACTTGTGAGCGGACAGTCTGTTGGGGCAAATCCTGACGCGGGACAACCTGAATGCCGCATACCACGGAGTAAAAGAAATAGCCCGTCATGGTTACATAACCATGACGGGCTATTACAAGCACGTTTATGAAAACTAGGAAACCGCCGTGTACCGAACGGTAACGGTACGCGCGGTGGTGTGAGAGGTGGGGGTTCCACTTGGAAATCCCTTTTACTCAATCGGTCAGCGCAGGCTTTCCTCGATATGGGCGAGGTTTTCCTTCATTCGTTCCAGATAGCCCTTTCCGTTCTCGCTGGTTTCCATGGTGTAGATGGGAACCGTTTTGGCCCCAATTTCCCGGGCTAGGGTTTCCGAGGTCTTGGGACTGACCTCAGATTCCGTAAAGATGGTCTTGATGCCTCGGGCTCGGCAGTAATCCAGGAGACGGGCCATCTGTTTGGCACTTGGTTCTCCTTCGGCAAAGACGGATTCGATACTGTCCATATGGAGCCCAAAATCCCGGCAAAGGTAACCAAAGGCCGCATGGCCGGCAACAAAATCCTTGTGGTCAATCTTTTCAAAACGCGGCTGGTATTCCTGATAAAGGGATTGAAGCTGTTTCTTGTAGGAAGCGGCATTTTTTTTGTAGGTTTCTTTATGGACCGGATCGGCTTGGGATAGGGCATCGGCGATGTTTTGGACTTCAATTTGGGCGGCCGTCAGGCTGAGCCATGCGTGGGGATCATAGGGCCCGTGATGGTGATGCTCCTTTTCCTCAGCGCCGTGATTGTCCTCATCTTCCTCTTCCAGGGGAATGGGGGTGACGCCTTTAGAGGCCTCGACAACGATCAAATTGGGATTTCCTGATGTTTCCGCGATTTTCTGGGCCCACGGTTCCATTCCCAGACCATGGACGATGAGGAGTTTGGCATTGTGCAGGGTCTTCATCTGATCGGCTGTAGGGGAAAACCCATGGGGCTCTGTGCCTTCGGGAATCAAGGAAACGACGTGGATGGCGTCGCCGCCCACTGCCTGCGTAAATTCCTTCATCGCATTGAAACTGACAACCACTGTGAGTTTTTCATCCGCTTTTTTTTCGGTGGGCGCACCGCCGCATCCTGAGGCCAGAAGACCGAGAATGAGAAAGGCTGCAAGAATAAATTTTTTCATGGTACCTCCTTCAATTTGTTGCAAATCATTTGCAATAACAAATTCATTGTACCATGGTCGGATTCGTTCGTCAATAGTTGCAAATGCCTTGCATTTCTATGGGCATCCTTCTATAATAGGAAGACAATAAATGGGTTTCTTGGTGCTGATTGTTTTCCAAGACGCTTTTTGAGAAAGGATTGAGCCATGCTTTCATTATCCCATATTGATTTTGCTTATGAAAAGGGACCCCTTCTCCTTCAGGATTTATGCATGGAAGTCCATGATGGGGACTATGTAGCGGTCGTAGGTGAAAATGGCAGCGGCAAGAGTACGCTCATTAAAATCATGCTGGGCCTCCTGCGTCCTCTTCACGGGACCCTCACTTCCACATTCCGTCAGGCGGCCTATGTCCCGCAGCCCACTGATCTTATCAATAAGCAGTTTCCCATGACCGTGGCTGAACTGCTCCATTTTCAGGCCCGGCTCCTTAAGCTCAAGGATGTTGAGGCAGAACAGCGGGCGTTGGCACAAGTTGGCATGGGCGAATTTCGCAATCATTTGATTGGTGCCCTTTCCGGCGGGCAGTTCCAGCGTGTCCTTGTGGCCCGGGCCCTTCTTGGCAACCCGGACTTCATCATCTTGGATGAACCATCGACGGGCATGGACTTGCGGTCCCAAGAGGCCCTATATCCCCTGATTTCGGAGCTTCATGAAAAAAAGGGGGTTACCATGATTACAGTGGAACATAATCTTCGTTATGCCGCCCACTATGCATCGACCTTCTTCCATATGGTGAGAGGCCGGGGCCATTTCTGTACGCCCGAGGAGTATCTTGCTGAATACGTAGCAGATAATGGAGGTGGTTCCCATGTTTGAATATACCTTCATGCAGAACGCGTTCATTGTAAGCCTATTGATCTCCCTGCTTTGTCCGCTCATTGGTATTTTTCTTGTCCTGCGCCGCTATTCCATGATTGGGGATGCGTTGAGCCATGCTTCCCTTGCAGGGGTAGCCATGGGCCTTCTTTTAAAATCCACACCCATCATGGGAGCCTTCTGGATGACCTCATTTTTTGGCCTTTTGATTGAAGCCCTGCGGGAACGGTTCCGCCGCTATGCAGAGCTGACTCTCGTCATTGTCATGTCTTTTTCTGTGGGGCTTGCCATTACCCTTGTGAGTTCAGGTCTTGTCAAGGCGAATATCGATTCCTTCCTTTTTGGCAGCATCCTCACCGTTGGACGTGAGGAAGTTTATCTTGTGGGGGCTTTGACCTTTGTTTCTGTTCTCGCTGTATGGGGGCTTTATCCCCAGCTTGTCATGCTGTCCTTTGATGAAGATGGTGCCCGCATTTCCGGTGTGCCAAGGCGAGCCATCAAATTATGTTTTTTCCCTGCTTGTGGCGGCCACCATTTCTGTTTCCATCCGCATCGTCGGTATCCTTGTCATCAGCTCCCTCATTGCCCTTCCCGTGGCAACCGCCCTGCAGCTGAGGCAAGGCTTCAACCGGACGCTGCTGCTTTCGGTTCTTTTTAGTTTTATCGATATCATGGGCGGTCTAGTGATTTCCTATGAACTGGGGGCAGCTCCCGGTGGAATTACGGCCATACTTTCTGTGATTTTGCTGGTTGCTGTGCTCATCTATCAGGAAATCCAGGACCATCTTCAAGGAGGTGAACGGCGGTGAATGAATCCCTCAAGGCAGAAGACATTATCCGTCAATATGGCCTGAAATTGACCCAGCCCCGTCTTAAGGTCCTGCGTCTTCTTCTTAGCCGACAGGAAGTCCTGACGGCCGATGAAATCTATGAAGCTCTGGTAAAGGAAGGGACAAGCCTCAACTTTTCCACCGTATATCGGACGTTGGAGACTTTTACGGATGAAAAGATTACGGAAAAGGTCCAGATGCCCCAATCGCGGAAGGCCGGGTTTCTCCTTTTTACGATGAGCCATACCCACAACCTGATTTGTTTGGGGTGCCATAAGGTCATTCATATCCATGGCTGCCCGCTTCATGACTTTAGTGAAGACCTTGCCAAAAAGACGGATTTTGATATCGTGGGCCATGACCTGACGCTTTATGGATATTGCACGAACTGCCAAAAAAAGAAAGGTCGTGTTCATCATGACGCGTAAAGAGCAAGAAACCCTTTTTGAAAAATGCCGGACCTATCGGCGCTTTTTGCAGAAACCGCTTCCCGAAGGACTTCTTTCCTATTTGGTGGGAATTGCCCATAAAAGGAGCTGCGGCCGGAATGGACAGGTGCTGTCCTTTTATGCAGCGGTTTCTTCAAAGGCCCTTGCCGCTCTTTTGCCCCATCTTCATTGGGCTGCGGCCCTGCCTAAGGAAATCGGTACGCCTCAAAAAGAGGAGGAACCGGTGGCCCTCATTTTTTTGGTACGCCCCAAGGACGCTTCCCCCATCAGCTTGATCGATGCAGGCATTGCTGTTGATTCTATGGCGTACTGTGCTATGTGTGAAGGCGTCGGGTCGGCAATCCTCGCTGCCCTTGATCGGGCAGCTATCCAGGGGATTCTGGGCCTTGAAAAGGATCAGGAGGTCTTTCTTTGTCTTGCCCTTGGCTATCCAGCCCACAAGAGCACCGTGGTCCCTGTACCGGAAAGCGGAACCCTTGATTATTATGTGGATGAAAAAAGGAATTATTTTGTTCCCAAAAAGAACCTGTCCGATGTCATGACGGTTCTTTAGAAGGTTGGAAGCAAAAAAGCTGTCTCATTCATCGGATTTTTCGATGGATAGGGACAGCCTTTCTGTATTTGTCGTTAAATACAGAATTTTTTATAATAATGGTGCCAAAGTTTACTCTTTGATGCCGAATTTTTGGTTCATGAAATCAACAAAGAGCTTGCTGCTTTCAACTAGCTGGTAATTTTTTCGGTAATACATCCACGTGTCACGCAGGAGAGGCGTTCCCCGCTGTGTGGTCAGTGCTGTCATGGACAGCTCCGGCATTTCCTGACCGCAGCTTTTGGACAGGATGGTGACTCCTAGGCCTTGACGGACCATCTTGAGACATGTATCCATGGCATCTGTTTCAATGGTGATGCGGGGCGGCTCTTTGTAATGCGCGTACCACCAATCGTCCATGACCAGCTGCAGGGCTGGATCGGTGATATAATGGACAAAGGGCAGGTGGGGCAGTTTCTTGAGATCAATGGGATCCCTGCTGAAGACACAGAGGGGATCACGGAGCAGCCTTTTTTTTGTGCTCTGACCAATTGTGTTCGCCGCGAATGATGCAGACATGGAATCTGCCTTCGAGAAAATCCTTGTAACGGTTCGTACTAAAGCCGCTTTTGAGGGAGATGTCGATGGCAGGGTACTTTTTCTTGAACTCGCTCAAAAGGCTTGGCATGTGGTACTTGGCAAATACGTTGGAGCAGGCGATGGAAAGGGAACCAAAGGCTTTTCCCACGGGTTTTGCAAGGGCGCTGCGGATTTTTTGATAGCGTTCATCCGCTTCGTTGACGTATTGGACCAGCATCTCCCCCTGACTGGTAAAAAGGATCCCTCGGGGCTGGCGGATGAAAAGCTGGCAGCCGAATTCTGCTTCGAGCCGTTTTAACCGGTCACTGATGGCGGGCTGGGAAATAAAGAGTTTTTTTGCCGTATGGGTAATGTTCTGTTCCTCATAAAGGGTCTTGATAAGAAGGAAATCCTTATCATCCATGAGGGTCCACCTCCTAAGGTAGTAGATTTCATTTTCCTTTATGGAAAACCGTGTCGAAATATAGGGAAAGCTAATTTCATTATATAGCGGACCTTTCAAAAAATAAATACAGATCCTTCGTAAAAAGATAAGGAAGCCTTGCTTCTTATCAGATACAGCGAGCTGCCGTCCGTGGCTCTGCATCAGGAAGCAAGGAAGTGCTTCCTCAAAGAGAAAGGAGAATGAATTATGCTGTTAGGTTTGGTTGGGTTTGCGATGATTTTTCTCGTCGTCTACCTTCTCATTTCAGGGAAGGTCAGTCCTATGGTCATCTTTGTAGCTGTGCCTTTTGTGGCAGCCCTCATCTGTGGCTTTACGCCAGCTCAGATTTTTGAATTCATGAAGAAAGGGGTTACGACGACCATGAGTACGGCCGTCCTTTTCCTCTTTTCCATCGTTTACTTCAGCATCATGAATGATGTGGGGCTGTTTGATCCTTTGGTGAATTTTCTTGTCAAACGAGCAGGAAACAACATCGTCCTTGTGACCATGGCAACGGGCATCATTGCTACGGTTGCCCATTTGGACGGAACCACGGCAGGAACCATGCTTATTACGGTTCCCGCTGTCCTGCCCATCTACAAAAAGCTTCATATCCGTCCAGTTGTGATTTGCTGCATCATTGCCGCCGCTATCAGTATCATGAACCTTGTCCCTTGGGGAGGACCGACCGCTCGTACAGCCATCGTGACAGGGCGCGACGTGAACGCCATTTGGCAGGAACTGCTGCCGCTACAAGGTCTTGGCATTATCCTGATTCTTGCTTTTTCTGCTTACCTGGGCATGCTTGAAAAGGCGCGCGGCGCCGGCATCAACCGACGGGCAAAGCGGCTGAACTTACAGAAGATCTTAATTCCGATGATGGCGGCCACGGAGAGACGGACAGCATGAAGCGCCCCGAACTTGTCTGGATCAATGCCCTTGTTACGGTCGGTGTCATCCTGCTTATGTGCCTGACGAAGATTCCTCTTTATGGAGCCTTCATGATTGGCCTTGCCTTTGCCCTTGCCATCAACTTTAAAGGCGCCAAGGCCCAGGCAAAAGCCGTTTCCAACCACGCGGCTGCCGCCCTGTCGACGCCGATGATCCTTTTGACGACAGGGGTCTTTATTGGCGTCCTCAAGAATACGAAGATGATGGATGCATGGCAAACATGCTCATTGGTATTATGCCTCAGGCCATAGGGTCTCATCTGCCGATTTTCATTGGCGCCTTGTCGGGTCCCATCGGCATGATGCTGGGCACGGACTCTTTCTTCTTTGGGTTCATGCCCCTCGTCTTGGGTGTCGGTGAAAAATTTGCCGCCAGTGCTCATGACATTGCCATGGCCATGCTCATTGGCAAGGATTTTACCATCCTTGTCACGCCCCATAACGCGACGACATTCCTTCTTTGCGGTCTTGCCGGTGTCAGCATCAAAGAACATTTGAAGTTCTGCACGCCTTATCTGTGGATCCTTAGCTGGATCACGCTGGCAGTCGCGGCCCTTATCGGAATCGTTGGCATCTGACCGTGAATCTGTCAAATGCGAAAACTGGATCCGTAATCGTCAGGCAATCTTGAAAAGATGCTAAAAAATCTAGTTGGAAGTACGAGAGATTACGGCTGGTTTATCCGTGACAAATAGACTCTGCTACAAATAGGCCCATCCGGTTCAATTGAATCGATGGCTATTTGTATGGGGCCGATGATTTTACATCCCCTATTTTTCATTTCCTCTGACGCGGCCTGGTTTATTCCCCATCAGATGCGGCCATACAGGGTGGGGCGCTTGTCAGATGCGTTATCGTTGGGGCGCTTGTTATCTTTGCTGCGGTCATTTTGCTTGTCTTTCTTATCAAAGCGCTTGCTGTCTTTCTGGTTTTCCTTTTTGGGTGCTTTCTTCTTGTCTTTCAATGTGTCCTTGCGGCGTTCTGCTTCTTTTTTTGGAGCCTTTTTGACCTTTTTATTCGGGGTCTTTTCTTTGGCTTGCGGTGCGCGCCGATCTTCACCCTGCTGCATGGCGGCGGGACGATTGGGATCAAAGGCAGCAGCTTCGGCTGTCTGCATCATGCCAGCACCCATGGTTACGGCCATGCCCATGACCAAGAGGGCAGCTACATTTTTGGAAACGGTTTTCTTTACTTGCATCATATCCATGATAGGGACCTCCTTATGCGGGGATGACTGTATGACTCCCTGCTGTGCTACGAAGTATAGGTACCTTACATGAAAGTCACATGAAATTTGGCGTATTTTTTCTTTTT
>ENA-OQCE01000412-OQCE01000412.1-human-gut-metagenome-genome-assembly--contig:-NODE-412-length-20775-cov-4.701811_pt1 | contig 20775 bp, 30 predicted proteins | sample MGYA00242495_ERZ504572 | MGnify/ENA primary metagenome ERZ504572 (study PRJEB26092, sample SAMD00036228) | human gut metagenome | host: Homo sapiens | study: EMG produced TPA metagenomics assembly of...
AACTGCTCTTCGCTGACCCTGAGTTGTTTTCCGATTTTGGAAGATTCCAGCTCACCGCGCTTGATAAGTTCATAGACCGTTGTCTTTTTGATCTTCAAACGGTCTGCGACCTCCTGAGCTGTGTAAGTTTATTCATCGATACCTACCATGACATTAGTAGCCTTGATCACTGCATAAGCATCAGAACCTACTTTCAGGTTTAATTCTTTAACTGCTGCACAGGAGATGGTTGCTGTGATAATGTTTCCGCCGCCGATATCAATAGAACGATGGAGTTTACAGCTCCGTTATTGATACTTACTACTTTACCCTTTAACTGATTGCGTGCACTTAATTTCATGATAATTACCTCACTGTTTATTATTTTTTCTATAGATTTATCGTTACTGTTCACACTCCACTATTCCGCGAGGTGTTTTGGCATGGATATGCCAAAATCCCGAGACATACAAGCCAAAATTCCATTGCCACAGGCAATCTGGAATGAATTTTGGCTGCGTTACTGAGAACGGAGTGAACAGTAACGATTTATCTGATACCCGATTAAAGGCCGGAAAGTTGTTTATGGCAGTAAAAATAAGGCTTTCGACCTTTTATCATTTACATGATAACATATACAAATAAAATTGACAAGAATACAAAAGTTTTGTACAATAGATACAAAAGGAAACAAAACTGAATAAAACAAAACGAAACTAAATGAAAGGCGGTAAAAATATGAGAAAGAAATTAATTGCAGCAATGATGGCAGGAGTACTGAGCGCAGGAATGCTCAGCACAGGAGTTTTCGCAGCAGATACAGACTTAAAAGGTGAAGTCAACACATTCATCGCAGCAAGCTTAAGCAATGCAATGGAAGAAATCCAGAAAAAATTTCAATGAGACATATCCTGATGTTGAAATCCTCTACAATGCAGACAGCTCAGGTACATTACAGACACAGATCGAAGAGGGCGCACGTTGCGATATCTTCTTCTCAGCAGCTGATAAACAGATGAATGCTCTGGTAGACGAAAATCTGGCTAAGAAAGATACTGTAGAAGATATCCTTGAGAATAAAGTCGTTCTGATCAAACCTAAGGATGGAGAAACAAAAGTTACAGGATTCGAGAACATCACAGGTGCAGCCAACATCGCACTTGCAGGTGACAGCGTTCCTGTTGGACAGTATTCCAGAGAAATTTTCGACAATCTTGGAATTACAGATGAAGTAAATAAGATGGAAATCAATGAAGGTAAAAATGTATCTGAAGTTCTTGCTGCAGTAAGTGAAGGAAGTAATGAGATCGGTATCGTTTATGCTACAGATGCAGCTTCCGTTGCAGATAAAGTAGACGTTATCGCAGAAGCTCCGGCAGATGCACTGAAGACACCTGTTCTCTATCCGGTAGGCCTTATCGAAGACAAAGAGGCATCTGAAGATGATACAGCAGCTGCAGAAGCATTCCTTGAGTACATCAAATCTGACGACGCTATGAAAGTATTCGAGAAATACGGATTCACAGCATACAAAGCAGATGATGCTTCCGAAACAGATGATAAAGATGCAGAAGCAACAGAAGAAGCAGATGACACAGAAACAAATGCTGAGACAGAGACAACAGAGGAAGCTAAATAAGAATGAGTGAATTTCTGGTAGAAATAAACTGGAGTCCTTTATGGATTTCACTGAAAACAGGTTTCGTGGCTACTGTGATCGCGTTCTTTCTGGGGATATTCTTTGCGAGACTGGTAATGAAGATGAAACCTGTTTCCAGAGGCATACTGGATGGTATCCTGACCATGCCTCTGGTACTTCCCCCGACAGTGGCCGGTTTCATTCTGCTTCTGCTGTTCAGCCTGAGACGTCCGTTCGGGGCATTTCTGCTGGATAATTTTGACATTAAGATCGTACAGACCTGGAAGGGCTGCGTGATCGCAGCATCTGTAATTGCGTTTCCGCTGATGTATCGAAATGCACGCGCTGCATTTGAACAGGTGGATGTGAATCTGATCGCAGCAGGCAAGACACTTGGCATGAGTGACAGAAGAATCTTCTGGACAGTTGTCATGCCGACAGCAGGACCCGGAATCGCATCCGGTACAGTCCTTGCCTTTGCCAGAGCAATCGGAGAATACGGTGCTACATCCATGCTCGCAGGAAACATTCTTGGCAAGACCAGAACCGTTTCCGTTGCCATTGCTTCGGAGACTGCGGCAGGAAATTATGGCATGGCCGGTTTCTGGGTAGTTGTGATCTTGATCATTTCATTTGTGATCGTTGCGGCGATCAATATCGTTTCCGGTAAGGGAATGAAGATGGGCAGGTGGATGTAATGGCAGTCAGTGTGGATATTGAGAAGAAACTTCATGGCTTCACTCTGAAAGTAAAGCTGGAGAGTGATGGTTCTCCAATGGGGATCCTTGGAGCATCCGGAAGCGGAAAAAGTATGACTCTGCGCTGTATTGCAGGAATCCAGACACCGGACTCAGGAAGAATTGTTGTAAATGATAAAGTTCTTTTTGATTCAGAAAAGAAAATCAATCTTAAACCGCAGGAGAGGAAGGTTGGCTATCTTTTTCAGAACTATGCACTTTTTCCTACCATGACTGTAGAGAAGAATATTGCATGCGGATACAGAGGGATAAGAAACATCTTAAGGCAAAAGTGGCAGATTACATAGAGCGCTATCAGCTTAACGGGCTGGAGAAACGTTATCCGGGACAGCTTTCCGGAGGTCAGCAGCAGCGTGTCGCACTGGCACGAATGATGATCGGAGAACCGGAAGCATCCTTCTGGATGAACCGTTCTCAGCACTGGATGGATATCTGAAAGATATCATGCAGCGTGATATGCAGAACTTTCTTAATGAGTACACAGGTGATATGATTCTGGTCACTCACAGCCGTGATGAGGCTTACAAGTTCTGCGGACATCTGACAATTCTGGACAGCGGTCAGGCACTTACTACAGGAGAAACCAAGAAACTCTTTGAACGACCCGGTATTCTGCAGGCGGCCAGACTGACAGGGTGTAAAAATTTCTCAACTGTACAGAAAATGGGAAAACACAGTATTTATGCAGTGGACTGGGATCTGATGCTGCAGACCAAAGATGTGGTGCCGGATGATGTTACGCATGTGGGAATCCGCGGTCACTGGATGAAAGGTGCATCTGAAGGCGGAGAGAACCACATGGAAGTGGAAGTTATGGAATATATTGAAACGACCTTTGAACATCAGTATTTACTGAAGAACAAGAAAGGCGGAGACTGTCAGCCGGTCTGGTGGATGTGCCCCAAAGGAAATTTTGAGGAAGATCCGCATGCAAAAGTTCCGAAATATATCCATTTTCCGGAAGAGCATCTGATGCTGCTGAAAGAAGCGAAATAGAATATATAAGAAATAATAAAAAGCGTTTTATTTTCAACAGAGATTTCTGGTGAAGATATAACGCTTTTTTAACCGAATCAAGTAAGTCCCTGCGGAGCAGTTATTCGGTGTAGAATCGCGTAGCCATGTAGCTGTAAGAGTCTGCCGGTTTGATCACGCAGATGGATGTTATCAAATTGTCTGAGAAATCTATGACGGATGATTCTTAGAATATTTTATGTAGTCCACAACCATCATCGCCAGTTTAAATGTCAGTGCATCTTCAAACGCGCGGATATCCAGTCCGAATTTTCTCTGGAGTTTTTCGAAACGGTACACCAGAGTATTTCTGTGTACATAAAGCTGTCTGGAGGTCTCGGAGAGATTCAGGTTATTTTCAAAGAAGGTACGGATGGTGATCAGGGTTTCTTCGTCAATAGAATCCAGAGTTTCCTCTTTGAAGATCTCGTCGATAAACATTTCACATATGGAAACAGGAAGCTGGTAGATCAGTCTGCCGATTCCAAGCTGGTTATATCCGAATACATTTTTATCTGCGTAGAAAATCTTGCCTACTTCAAGGGCTGTATGTGCTTCCTTGTATGCGTCTGGAAGCCTGGAAATATCCTCTGCCAGATTACTGTAGGCAACCCATGCGGAAGTCATTGCTTCTGTATTTAACATATCTACAAGCATATATGCAATTGATTCCAGATCCTCATAAGTTTCTGTAGACTGTAATTCTCTGATGATGATAATCCCTGTATCATCAATAGCTGTGATGAAATCTCTGGTACGGGCAGAGAAAATATTCCGGATCGTAGCGAGAGCGTTCTCATCCTTGGTCTGTTTGGTTTCCACAAGAAATACGGCACGCTGAACAGAAGTTGCAATGTGCAGTTTCTTGGCGCAGTTAAAGGCATCTACATCAGAATAACTACCAAGGAGAAGATTCTGCATAAAGGTATTCTTGTCGCTTTTCTCTGCATAGGCAGCCAGGAGACTCTGTACCTGGCATACAGCCAGCTCTCCGATGGTAGCAGTACTTTCTGCTTTTCCCCATACGATCAGAATATAGGAGATGGAATGGTTCTCCATGATCTTATACAGGCAGCAGCTTGTATTGGAAACACACAGGGCACTGCTTTGGCGAAATTCTTCCAGTTTTGATTCTGCAGGAAGTTTTTTATCACAGGTAGAGAGAAAGATATGGTTATCAGAATCCAGCAGACAGAAATCAATCTGGCTGATATTCTTCCAGTCTGTCAGGCATTTCTGTAAAATCTGTTGTATTTTCATTAGGTCAATCCTTTCTTTTGGGGTATGAGTCAGCTTATAGCAATCCTTGCAAATTGTCTGATCGAAGTAATCAGGCAGCCAATTCTATATTATAACATAAAAACCCGGGGAAAACTCCCCGGGTTTATTAAAGATTCCTGAAAATTAGTTGCAGATTGTAAGTTCTGTTTCTTTATCAAAGAAATGAGATTTTTCCATATCGAATGCGAATTTGATCGGATCACCGGTCTTAGCTGTTGTACGAGGATCAACTCGTGCTGTAACCTGAGTTCCGTTTACATCGAAGTATAAGAATACTTCAGCTCCGAGAAGCTCGTAAACTTTAACTACGGATGTCATCGGTGCGCTTGGAGAAGCTTCGATGAACATCTGGGAATCATGGATATCTTCCGGACGGATACCGAGAACAACTGTTTTACCTACATAGCCGCCATCTTTAAGAGCTTTTGCTTTAGCAGCTGGGATAACCAGTTCATGCTCGCCAACTTTAGCGATAAGGTTGCCACCTTTTTCGGAGATAACAGCGTCAAGGAAGTTCATCTGCGGAGATCCCATGAATCCTGCAACGAATAAGTTGCCTGGTTTCTGATACAGGTTCTGAGGTGTATCTACCTGCTGAACAACACCGTCTTTCATAACAACGATTCTGGTACCAAGAGTCATAGCCTCTGTCTGGTCATGTGTTACATAGATGATTGTAGCACCCAGTCTCTGGTGGATCTTGGAAATCTCGATACGCATCTGTACACGAAGTTTAGCATCCAGGTTGGAAAGAGGCTCATCATAAGGAATACCTTAGGATTACGTACGATAGCACGTCCCATAGCAACACGCTGTCTCTGACCACCGGAAAGAGCCTTCGGTTTACGATCAAGAAGTTTCTCAAGGGCAAGGATTCTTGCAGCTTCACGAACTGCTTTATCAATCTGGTCTTTCGGAACTTTACGAAGTTTAAGTCCGAATGCCATGTTATCATATACTGTCATATGAGGATACAGAGCGTAGTTCTGGAATACCATTGCGATATCACGGTCTTTAGGCTCTACATCGTTCATAACTTTGTCACCAATCTTTAATGTACCGCCGGAAATTTCTTCCAGACCGGCAATCATACGAAGTGTAGTAGATTTACCACATCCTGAAGGTCCTACGAAAATGATGAATTCTTTATCTTCGATCTCCAGATTGAAATCTTTAACTGCCTGGAAACCATTTGGGTAAGTTTTGTTAATGTGCTGTAATGATAAGCTTGCCATGATTATTATTCCTCCAAAATTATTTCATAGTGTTTTTGCTGATTGATTACTCGTTTTTTCATCTGTAGACAGTATAGCGAAAAGGAGGGGGGATGGCTAGGGAAGAATCGTACAAAGATTTTTTTTGTTTCTTGTCATTCTGACGAAAAGCCGTAACCAGTATCTGGGGATTCCGTCAAACTGTCAAAAGACATAAGAAAAACGCAGGACAAAATGACGAAATTCTGTCTGCGTTTTTCAAAATTGGAGTTAAAATATGGCTCTTTTTTACTACCTGTTACTCAAAGTATATATAAGATTATGGTTTGGCTGAATCAAGTCAAAAATCTCTGACAATATGAAGGAACGGATGAGAAGAGACGAATATCGGGCTAAAATTACAGGAGGATCAGAAAAAGCAAATCATCAGGAAGCATTTTGCGCAAATTCTGTGTTGACCAGTTCTGCATACGGTGTACGTTCCTTCAGTTCTCCTGCGTCTTCCAGGATATCCTGCAGCAGTTCAAATCCATCCTGCCCGAACACCAGATTTTCTTTCCAGGTATCCTGATCGTAATAACGTTTTACGATGGCTGTGATGGTATCCAGATCTGTTTCAGGGAACTGAGGCTCGATGATTTCTGCAATTTCTTCAGGAGTGTGGCTCTGGACAAAATCCATACCTTTTTGCAGAGCATCAGTAAATTTTTGCATGATATCAGGATTTTTTTCCATATAGCTGGTTCTGGCACTGTAGGAGGTGTATGGTACGTAGCCGGAGTCAACGCCCAGGGATGCCACAACATACCCGGCACCTTGCTTTTCAAGAGCAGTAGCAGACGGCTCAAATTCTACGGTGAAATCGGCTGAATCATCTCCGGTAAAGGCAGCAGCAGTAGCGCCGAAGTCAATGCTCTGGTCAATAGACAGATCTTTCTCAGGGTCAAGACCATTCTTTTTCAGGATATACTCAAATACCATTTCCGGCATGCCACCTTTGCGGCCGCCAAGAACTTTCCTGCCCTTCAGATCTTCCCATTTAAAATCCGGCATTTCTTCTCTTGCCACAAGGAATTCGGCTCGCTGGGTAAGCTGCGCAAAATTCACAACAGGATCAGTAGCTCCTTCCTGATAGGCATAGATAGATGCTTCTGCTCCCATAAATCCGATATCTGCCTCACCGGAAATCAGAGCAGTCAGAACTTTATCCGCACCGAATCCAGTTATCAATGTCAGATCCAGACCTTCTTCCGAAAAATATCCCTCTTCGATTGCCACATACTGTGGCGCATAGAAGATTGAGTGTGCGACTTCATTCAACGTAACTTTCGTAAGTTTTTCCTCTCCCCCATCCTTCTCTGCAGCAAAAGCTGTCATCGGCAGCGCAGTCACCGCCAGAATAACTGCTGCCGCTAGTGAAATCCATTTTTTATTTTTCATGCAGATACTCCTTTTGAGACTTCTGCTGTTAGGATATTCCCTCAACTCAAAAATGGTGCATTTTTTCTTGATAATTCATTTATATATTTCTAAAAGTAAAATATAATTGACTTTTATACAAATAAATGATATCTTGTAGTCATCAGGGAGGTGAAGCAAGCTTGCCAAAGAATATTGCTATCAAAGTAGCACGAGCACAAAAGGATATGACGCAGAAGGCATTGGCGGAGGCTGCCGGTATTTCGCGGCAGACTATGAATGCAATCGAAAAGGGTGAATACAATCCAACAATCAAGCTATGCCGAAGAATCTGCCGTATCTTGGATAAGAGTCTGGATGATTTATTTTGGGAGGATGACGAGGATGAAGAAAACGAAAAGTAATCTGGATGAATTACAGGAACTGAAACTTCTGAAGATTGAGCACAATGGATGCTGGCTGGCTTTCTGGGGATTGCTGGCTGTAATACTGACCCAGATAGCCATAGGAAATGACAGCAAACAGGATCTTTCCGGAGAATGGATCGTATTTATGTGCCTTGCTTTATATCTTACAGTAGGATGCATAAGAAACGGAATCTGGGACAGAAAGCTGAAACCAAATTTTAAGAACAATATCATGGCCAGTAGCATCGCCGCAGTTGTTATGGGGATTTTGTGGTTTATCATTTCTTATCGGAATTATCACAAACTCGTCGGTTCCATTGCAACTGGAGTTATTATGTTTTTTTCTATAGAGATTTTATGTTTCCTTGCATTAACGCTTACTTCTAAAATTTATAAAAAAAGACTGAAAAAGCTTGAAGATGATTCTGAGGATGAATGATGATACCTGGGGAAAAGCCAGAGGGGACTGTATTTGAGCCATCAAACACCGTCCCCCTTGGTCCTTGGTCAATGTATAAAAATGTCCTTGCCGAATATAATTTAAAACAAAGATGATTTCTGATTGACTTTCTTAGTTATATCAGTTATATTATCTTTAGTGATCAGATTGCAGAAACTTGAGAAGCCTGCGATCGGGGGAGGGTGCCGAGGCCCCTCTCCTTTTTCTTTATCTGGAACATTTTGCAGCGAGGTACATATGAGCAAACCGTTTATTACATATACCGCACAAGTTGAAAAACTGAAAAATGAAAAAAATCTAGTTATTACAGATGATGATTTTGCGGTAGAATCCCTGCAGAATATCAGTTATTATGCATTAATTGGTGGATATAAACATCCTTTTATTGATATTCATACCCGCAAATACATTAATGAAGCGTGTTTTGAAGATATAGTTGCTCTTTATGAATTTGATGAAGAGTTACGTGGGATTTTCTTTAAGTATTTATGCCGCGTGGAAAGAAAAATGCGTTCGTCCATTTCTTATCACTTCTGTAAAAAACATGGAGAACGTCAAGAAGAATATCTCAACTCCAATAATTACGGCAATATTCCCAAAAATAAAAATGGAATTACCAAATTAATCAAAATGCTAGATATGATGGCAAACAAAAACAAGGATCACGAATATCTTGTTTACCAGCGTAACAAATATCATAATATTCCGTTATGGGTGATTATGAATACCTTACTTTTGGTCAGATATCAAAAATGTTTGAATTCTTACCTCAAAATATGCAGGGAGCAATTTGCCAGGATTTTGGAAATGTCAAGAAAAATGAAATGATAAAATATTTAAAGGTATTAACGCTGTACCGAAATGTATGTGCTCATAACGAAAGGTTGTTTTCCTATCATACATATATTGACATTCCAGATACATTGTTACATAAAAAATTAGGCATTTCTAAAAACGGTTCAAAATATATATATGGAAAAAATGACTTGTTTAGTGTAGTCATTACTTTTCGTTATCTACTTCCAAAGACTGATTTTTTACTGTTTAAAAAGCAATTATTGCATATTTTTGACCGATATGAAAAGCGGAATTCAAATTTGAAGTTGAATGATCTTTTTGAATATATGGGGTTTCCGATTAACTGGAAAGAGATAACAAAATTTCGCAAAATATAAGTGGAGATACATCAATGGTATCTCCACACTTGTTTAATTTGTCAAAGCGATAATTGTTTTTGCTAATGTTTCAAAGGTAACACTAAAATCATCTCTATTACGTTTCATATTTTCCCAGACACTCCCCGTCTTTTCAACTTGTTCTTGCGTCAACTCAAAAACAGGTGTATTGTTCATTTGTGATTGAGCAATTAGACTATTAAAATCTGCAATATTTATTAAATTGTAATTAGTTCTTTTTTGAATAAGCATTCCATTTTCATCCAATATAGGAACTAATTTTTCTGCAACAATTTTATTAATATCGTCAATCCATTCTGAAAATGCTTTTACCGGCGAGCCATTTCGCGGGCGGTATCGCTGTTGTATAGTACCTAGAAATTTAGGTACAGTATCATTCATCTTGTAAATTGCGTTTTTAAAAACCTCTGCTTTTCGCAAATTATCATAAGTAGAACACCATTTAGGAAACACTTTAATAAGTGATTCTATGGCCATATAGCAAAAATAATCTGGGGCACATGGAATAATAAAAAAATCACTTCCCATCAAAATGTTGGCATTTGTGGCAGATATACTTGGACTCATGTCAAGTAAAACAAAATCCAAATGATATTTTTCACTAGTCATAGTGATTAATTGTCTTAATGCACCAGGAACATTTTGCAACACAACTAAAGATCCTGTCATATTTTCAGCAATATTGTATGTTGCGTCATATTCAGAAAACTCTATATGTCCAGGAAGTAAAAATAGATTTTCGTTGTGTTCAAATTCATAACAAGTTGTCGCTTCAAGCGGTCGCATTTCATTATTGAGAACCGGTGATAGTGCTGATTTTATATTATAATTATTTGCTTCATAAAACTGTGTTAGCTTATTTTCCTTATCGGCATTTAAACATAATCCTGTAAGGTTACATTGGGGATCAGTATCTATCATCAATGTTTTATATCCCAGTTCGGCTAATTTCCAGCCCAAATGAAAAGTAGTAGTGGTTTTACTAACCCCACCTTTGTTATTAAATAATGCAATTATTTTTGCCATAAAATGGTTTCCTCCTAATGTAAAGATATATTTATTATAAATCAATATCCTCATAATCAAAAGAGACATTTTATTTAAGAAATGCACTATTCAACCCGTCTACCCAATTACACAAAATCACAATCGTCTCATAATTTACATTGATGTATGTACACCACCTTTGCGGCCGCCAAGGACTTTCTTGCCTTTCAGATCTTCCCATTTAAAATCCGGCATTTCTTCTCTTGCTACAAGGAAATTTCCTGCCCGCTGGGTAAGCTGTGCAAAGTTTACAACAGGATCGGTAGCTCCTTCCTGATAGGCATAGATAGATGCTTCTGCTCCCATAAATCCGATATCTGCCTCACCGGATATTACAGCCGTCATTGTCTTATCTGCTCCAAAGCCAGTTATAAGCGTCATATCAAGCCCCTCATTTTTAAAATATCCTTTTTCGATTGCCACATACTGCGGAGCATAGAAAATAGAATGTGCTACTTCGGTGAACCTCACATGACTGAAGTCACGTGCTTCCAGACGCTTTAGGCGTCAGAATGAATATCGGCGGATACGCCTGTAACTTAGGTGCGCAGTTATGCGTATTTCCCATGCCGGATATGGCTGGTTCCCACATTACAGGTAGTCCGCTGTATATCTGCCTGTATCTATGCTGCTTTTAAAAATTCCATTTCTGAATGGAGTTTCCTCAGATCTGCATAGACACATGAGGTTCTACGCTTTACAGAAGGGACTTTTGCCTCCAGTAAAGACCTTTCCGTTGCCGGAAGGGGTTTTAAAAGTTCCCTTATAAAATACCTCGCCCCTATATTACAGGATGCTGACAGGTCACAATTATATCGTTTTCCTGTCTGGAAAGTACAGAGGCTGTGATTTTCCCAGTCACGTGTTACCACCCCGGAACCATCATAAGCCAGTCTGCTGGTATTCCATGCACAGATCCTGGATACCCGCATCCCTTTCCTGTGTGCCTGATGTTCACAACACTTCTGGATATCTCTTTTTCTCCACAGGTGCAGTTTCTGCTTTTTCTTTCCCGATATCTTCCCCTGCATCTCCAGATACTCGAACACGATCACATCTGCATGGTTTTCTTCCGCATATCTTACAATCGCACCTGCAATCTTTTTGCCCAGTTCTGTATTCAGACGTTTCGTATATGCCCATCTTCCCTGTGTCTGCGCAGAACCATGTTCCCTCTGGAATCTGCGGATCCGTCCCAATGTACGGTACATCCGGTCTTTTTCACTGGGATGATCGATAAATTTTCTTCCCAGGACAGTTCCGTCTGCCCGCATGATGGTACAGACTGCATCGGTATTGATCCCTAAGTCCACACTGCAGATGATCTGTTCTTTCACAGGTGTTTTGGTAAGTGTTACTTCTTCTGTATAGGAAAAACGCAAAAAGTATTTCCGGTGTCTCTTTTCCAGAGTCGGGGCAGATGCCTTTTTCCCTGACCAGTATTTTCTCAGATATTCCATATCTGTATGATCCAGACGTACACAGAACCATTTCCAGTCATGACCGTCATAGAGTTTCAGGTATGCTTCGTCTTTCCCTTCCGCTCCCTCACGGTACATGACATCGCGGTAGAAGACCGGCATGGCGTGATTTTCATATACAAGCTTTGGTTTCCCGCTCTTTCTATCTGTCTTTTCTCATAAATCCAGCCGTGTTTTATAAGAGGATACTGTCCCCAGAGCATGCCGGATGGCAGATCTGCGCAGATAGGAAGGCATCTTTGGGAACCGGATATCAAAATCAAAACAGGCATGGTTTTTCTTCGTAGTATGTACCAGATGTTCTGCAGCATTAAAACGCCTCTTTGCATCCGGGATTTCTGCTAATTCTTCCCATACCTGCACATAAATCCCAATCAGATAGCTGACAGCAGAACGGTAGATCTCCAGTGTCTGGCGGATCGGGATATTCTGTTTTCGTAATTCCACACCATAACTGGATATTATCTGCATTTTTATTTCTCCCTGATAACTCATTTCTCAGATTCTGTTGTTTTTTCTACTACCCATGGTTATATTTTAGCACATATAGTACCAGAAGTAAACATATGTTCTTTCTTTGAGTAAAAAATTTGCGCGTCTAACTCATCTAACTCATCAACTCATCACTAAGTAACGAGAATGCGACGCGCAGTTATTCAAAGTGATTTTTGTAAGCATCTTATCTCTGTGCTGTCTTTTTTCTCTGCAAATGCTGTCACAGGAAGTGAAGTCACAGCAAGCACAACGGCAGCGGCCAGCGCAATCCATTTTTTATTTTTCATGCAGATACTCCTTTAAGAGATTTCTGCTGTTAGAATATGCCACAAATCTTAAATGGTGTATGCACTAACTGTTGTCAGGCATGGAAATATGTGTTAAAATAACCACCGAAACTGGTTCGAAACCCTCCCAGTATAAAAAACTAGGCAAAGTAAAAAATATTGCGGTCGCTTATGAGCTGTCATAAGCGGTCTGTTTGCTGATGCTTTTGTTTATTTGAGGGATAAACAAAAGCATTTTTTATGTTATAGGAAATTACTCTGTAATGTTCCTATAACATAAAAACTTACTTTGACAGAAAGGAATTAAATGAAAAAAAGAAAAGTAATTATTGATTGTGATCCGGGGATTGATGACAGTCTTGCGATTATGCTTGCACTGAAATCACCGGAGATCGAAGTGATCGGAATCACCATTGTGTGTGGAAATTCACCGGTGGAGATGGGATTTGGAAATGCAAAGAAAATCCTGAAGCAGATGAATCGTCTGGATGTTCCTGTATACATTGGGGAAAGCACTCCCTTAAGGCGGGATTACGTGAATGCTCTGGACACTCATGGAGAAGACGGGCTTGGCGAAAGCTTTCTGCCGGAAGTAACCGGTTATCAGCAGCAGATCAGTGCTGTGGATTTTCTGGCTGATGTACTGAAAAAAGAGAAAGTATCCATAATCGAACTGGCACCTATGACCAACCTTGCCAGACTGATCCAGAAGGATAAAGAAGCATTTTCCTGTATTGAGGAAATTGTTTCCATGGGCGGCAGCTTTAAAAGTCATGGAAACTGTTCACCTGTTGCAGAATACAATTACTGGTGTGACCCGGACGGAGCTTCACTGGTGTATGAGACACTCCATCAGAATGGCCAGAAAATCCATATGGTCGGTTTGGATGTGACGAGAAAGATTGTGCTCACGCCTGATCTGCTGGAGTATATGTGCCGTCTGAACAAAGAAACAGGGGAATTTGTAAAGAAGATTACGAAATTCTATTTTGATTTCCACTGGGAATGGGAGCATATCATTGGCTGTGTGATCAATGATCCCCTGGCAGTGGCATATTTTATCAATCCGGAACTCTGCAAAGGCTTTGATTCCTATGTACAGATTGAAACAGAGGGGATTTCTCTTGGACAGTCTGTTGTGGATTCTATGAATTTCTACCGGAAAGCATCAAATGCAAGGGTGCTGACTGAGGTAGATGTGTATGGATTCTTTCAGATGTTTCTTTCAAGGATTCTTGATCAGGAACCGGAAAAACTGGATATTTTACAAGATTTAATACGAGGAGATTTAAAATGAAAACTGAAAAAATAAGTGTACAGAAGATCTGTATGATCGCTTTTGCTATCTGCATTAATTTTGTGGGAGGACAGATTGCTTTATTTCTGAAACTTCCTATTTATCTGGACAGTATCGGAACTGTATTTGTGGCTGCTGTCCTGGGACCCTTTTATGGAATGCTGCCCAATCTGCTCAGCGGCCTGCTGATGGGAATGACTGTAGATATTTATTCCCTGTATTATGCTCCGGTAGGAATTCTTCTTGGTTTTGTGACAGGTCTTGTGTACAGAAAATTCCAGCCGAAAAAGTGGCAGATATTTCCGGCTGCTCTTGTGATCACACTGCCATCTACCATAATCAGTTCCTGTATTACGGCGTTTTTATTTGGAGGAATCACTTCTTCAGGATCCACCGTTCTTGTACAGCTTCTGGCAAAAACACCTCTTGGAATGGTAGGAAGCTGTTTTGTAGTTCAGTTTATCACGGACTACATTGACAGGGTTCTGTGTATTGCAGTAGCAGCAGTTCTTATTACAGCGTTGCGTAAAAGTATGAAGGAGAATTTTGCCTGATGAAAGTCCTGATCACAGGCACAGCATCCGGGATCGGGAAGGGCTGTGCAGAAATTTTCCTGAAAGAAAATCATGAAGTCTATGGATTTGATAAAAATATATCCTCGATCCAACATCCGAAATATACTCATTTCTGTCTGGATATCAGAGACAAAAGCTCTTATCCGGAAATCGGACAGGTAGATATTCTGATCAATAATGCAGGGGTTCAGAATGGCGATGATATTGATGTAAATCTGAAAGGGACGATTTCTGTTACAGAACATTACGGCATTCATCCTAATATTTATTCTGTTATTATGATCGGATCAGCAAGCGGGCATACAGGTTCTGAATTTCCGGAGTATGCAGCAAGTAAAGGAGGAGTCCTTGCCTATACGAAAAACGTGGCCATGAGGATAGCTCCTTATCAGGCGACATGCAACAGTCTGGATTTCGGTGGGGTTATGACTGAACTGAACCGGCCGGTGATGGAGGATGAAAAGCTCTGGGATCAGATCATGGAACTCACACCTCTGAAACGATGGATGTCTGTGGAAGAGGCAGCAGAGTGGATTTACTTTATGGCGGTAAAAAACCGTTTCTGTACAGGCCAGAACATTCTCATTGACGGTCTGGAGGCCGGAAACTGCAATTTTATCTGGCCATAGAGTGGGTCTGAAAAATCATTCCTGCGATCTACTGTTATTTTGTGCCCGAATATGATAAAATGAGAAAATAATGATAAAGATATTTCAAAGATAGAGAAAGTATTTAACAGGAGGCGCAAAAATTATGGATATCAAAGAACAGATTCATGGATTAACAGAGGAGATGCTTACCAATCTGGGCAGGCTGGTTGCCATTGATTCCCAGCTTGGCACTCCCGCAGAGGGGAAGCCCTTTGGAGAGGGACCTGCCAAAGCACTGGAAGAAGGTCTTAAGATTGCACAGGAGCTTGGATTTAAGACAGTCAATCTGGACAATTACTGTGGTTACGCAGAGATGGGTGAGGGTGATGAGATTGTTGGTATTGCCGGACATCTGGATATTGTACCTGTAGGCGGCGACTGGAGTTATGATCCGTTTAAACTGACACGCGAGGGTGATTATGTTTATGGTCGTGGAACAACAGATGACAAGGGACCTGTTCTGGAAGCTCTTTATGCTATGAAGCTTCTCCGCGATTCAGGTGTGAAGCTGAACAAAAGAGTACGTCTCATTATGGGATGTAACGAGGAAACAGGTTCCAAATGTATGGAACATTATAATGAAGTGGCAGAAGAATTATCCTGTGGCTTCACACCGGATGCCAGCTTCCCATGTATCCATGGCGAGAAAGGTCATATGGGAATGATGGCATATTCCAAGAATACAAAGATCATTTCTGCAGATGGCGGTTTCGTTTCCAATGCTGTATGCGATTCCTGCACTATCGTTGTTCCGGCAGAAGCAGGTTTGAAAGAAAAACTGGAAGCAGCACTTTCTGAAACAAAACTTCAGGAATATAAACTGACAGAAGAAAACGGTCAGCTCAGCATATACGCAAAAGGCGTTCCGGCACATGCCAGCACACCAACTGTCGGAGTGAACGCAGCAGGAGTTACTTTTGCGTGTCTGGAAAAAGCGGGATTCGAAGATGATTTTGTAAAATTCTACAATACACATATCGGTACATCCTGCGACGGTGCAGGGATTGGACTTAAATTTGCAGATGAGTACGGAGATCTCACCTTATGTAACGGAATCATTAAGACAGAAAACGGTGTCGTTTCCTGTACTATCGATATCCGTGTACCTGTCACATTAAAAGCAGACGAAGTCCGCAAAATGTGTGCAGACAGACTGGAAGATGAAAATGGCCGCATGGAAATCCTGGAAATCGGTGATCCATTATTCTTCCCAAGAGAATCCCCACTGGTAAATGCTTTATATAAAGCTTACACAGATGTAACAGGCGATACAGAGAACAAGCCGATGGTGATTGGCGGTGGAACTTATGCAAAGTCTCTCAAGAATATCATTGCATTTGGACCTGAGAAGCCGGGAATCGATTATCGTATCCACAGTGCAGATGAATTTATTCTCGTATCCGGCATGGAAGAGGCAGTTCTGGTCTATATGGAAGCAATCAAGAACCTTCTGGCAATCTGATGAAAAATATATAATCATATTGAGTAGATATGGGCATAGAAGTGTCAAGAAACTATTTCTTGACACTTCTTTTTGCTCCATGCTATACTCAATTACACAAACTGTTATATGTGAAAGTGGTTTCCATAATGTTTTTTTAGGTGGTGATGTGAATATGAACTTTCAAGATCAGATACAGCAGATTTTTGGAACAACAGATATTCATGAACTGAAGCAGATATCCAGAGATGCCGACAATTACAGATGCTTGAATGCTGATATGAATAACAGCATTATTTCTGAAAAGAAAAAAAATACCGGAAGGAAAAATTCGTTTACAGAAGAACAGCTGGCACATATTTTGGCACTGCAGGACCGGGGAGAAAAAATTACAGATATTGCCAGACAGTATCACGTTTCCCGTCAGACGATTTACAGTCAGATAAAGCGAGCCTATAATTTTTCTGATGATCCGGATGTGAAAATGCGTATGAATTTCATGAATCATGATGATCTGTGTACAACGATAGATATTGATTTCAGGCATGAAAAAATTAAGATTAAAAACTATACAGATCAGATTATTTTCCGGGCATTTGGAGTTGTAACTGATCCGGATTGGGCTGATTTTGAATATTTTCTGGAAGAACGCTGTTTTCCCAGAACACGCGATCACAGGAAAGATATTCTGAGAGAGATGGGGCTTCCATTTTATGATCCGTTATTAATTATTGAAAAAACACAGGGGCGCATGTCAGATGATCATCAATGGATTATGATTCTAAAAAAGGAGGGCTGATCAAAAATGGAAATTCGCAATTTTGATGCATATTCTCCCCTGCATAAGAGCGGTCATACTTCCAAGGGAGATCAGCTTAAATGGAAAATTGATGACAGGTGGTATAAGGCTGATTATATGGGATATGAAGGTTTATCTGAAGTTCTTGTATCTGACCTTTTGCAGAAGAGTACCTGTCCTTTCCCTTTTGTTGAGTATGAAGCAGCTGTAATTGAGTATAATGGGAAAATATTTCAGGGCTGTTCCAGTTTGGATTTTCTGAAAGCAAATCAGATTCTGATTCCGCTGGAAAAATTGTATCGTCGATATACAGGTGAAAGTCTGGCAGTAAAGCTCTCAGATTTTGCGGATGTTTCAGAACGCATTCAGTACCTGGTAACTCAGGTGGAAGAAATTACTAAAATAGATAATTTTGGAGCGTATCTGACTGCAATGCTGGAAATAGATGCGTTTTTCATGAATGAGGACAGACATACCAACAATATTGCGGTCATTTATAATGAAAAAACACAGAAATATGAACTGAGTCCTTTTTTTGATCAGGGACTTTGTATGTTTGCCGACATAAATCAGGATTATCCTATTGATCAGTCATTGGAATATTGTCTGGAAAAAATTGAGGCGAAGCCATTTAGCTCTGATTTTGATATACAGCTGGATGCAGCAGAAGAACTGTATGGCATTCAGATTGGTTTCCAATTTACCTTTAAAGATATTCAGATATACTTACAGAAGAATTCGGAAAATTATCCCAGGGAAGTAATAAGACGCGTGGAGCAGCTGTTAAGAGGCAGATGCGTAAATATGGGTATCTGATGAAAAAATGATATTACAGAGAGTGTGTGAAGTTACAGGCAGGTAAAGGATAAAAAAGTCACTTACCTGCCTTTTCTGGTAAACTTTTTGTAACGGCTGTGAGGCGGAGACTGTCAAATCAGTCAATGATACTATACTGCATCATTTCATAATGTAATCTGCATCCTTCTGTGATGTCAAAGGGCAGAAGCGCCCGTGCTACGAGCTTCAGTTCTTCTTCAGGCAGATCCGTTCTGCGAAGATGTGCATAGTCACCGTCAATAGATTCTACAATATAATCACAAACTAACATAAAAATCCTCCACTTTATATTTTGCGTAACGCAATGATCATATCTATAGAATACCACAGAGAAAACGGGTATCACAAGTGCCTTCAGATTATATAGACATAAAAAGAGGGCAGTGTTATAATTTTTCCTAAAGAAAATGCATATGGGAGGTATCACAATGTCTAAAGTTGTAAAGCTTTCATCCGTAATGGAACGGGAAGAAAAATTAAAGGAAATCTATGAAGGTCTGGAAGAAATAAAAGATCAGCTGACAGAACTGATCGATGAGTATGAAGAAGAGGAGACACACACAGGAAAAGCAGATGAACTGATCGAAGCCCTGGACGCTCTTGAGGATGCTTCGGAAACCATAGAGGATGTGCTGGAAGATTAATGAGGGAGAAAGCATATTTTCACCTGCCCGGGCTGTTTGAATTTTATGAGCTGTACCGGATGTTCCTGCCTTTATTCCGGGAACACAGGGAATATTTTTACGACTGGTGTGAAATAGGCTCCATATATGGTGCTCCGGCAGACTGTATCTGGGGTGGAGGCAGGGCTGGCTTCGGAGAGAATGACCCGGAGGAGGTTCTTGAACTGATGCAGGAATATGGGATTTCTGCCCGACTGACTTTCAGCAATTCCCTGCTTCGTCAGGAGCACCTTTCAGACAGAAAATGCAATGCACTGTGCCGGTTGTTTGAGAGAAACAGAGAACCGCGAAACGGTGTGATCATTTATTCAGAACTGCTTTTGGAACATCTTAAGGAGCAGTATCCGGGACTCTATTTTGTTTCCTCCACTACCAAGGTTCTGACAGATTTTACACAGCTTGAGGAAGAAATCAGGAGAAAAGATTTCCATTATGTTGTGCCGGATTTCCGGCTAAACAAGGCTTTTGATAAGTTAAATACATTGTCTCAGGCTGAGAAGGACAAAGTAGAATTTCTCTGCAATGAATGCTGTTGGTTCGGCTGCAAAGACAGAAAAGCCTGCTATGAAACGGTCAGCCGCAAGAATCTGGGTGAAAACTGCCCGGAGCATTACTGCAAGGCACCAGAAGGAGAGAGGGGCTATCTTTTTTCAAAAGCTATGGAGAATCCGGGGTTCATTGGAAGCAATGATATCCTGGATATCTATCTTCCAATGGGATTTTCAAATTTTAAAATAGAAGGAAGAGGACTCGGAAGTGCTCTGATACTGGAATTTCTGCTCTATTACATGACCAGACCGGAATACCAGATACATGTCAGAGAAAAAATATATCTGGACAGTATGCTGGATCTGTTTTGAGAGATTTATACCACCGCATTGTGTTACGATATGACAATGCGGTGGTTTTTCTGTCCGAAAAAGTATGTAGATACCAGAACTCGGTTGCCGTAGCAGTGAAGTTTTCAAAATTATTCCGGAAACAGTTGACATAGCATACAGGTTCCTATATTATATAGATAACCGATATATAGACAATCTATACAATAGGAGGTGAATACTATGGCTATTGAAAAATCACTGGTTTCCGGGAGTATGACAATGCTTATACTGAAATTGCTGTCAGAAAAGGATATGTATGGATATGAGATGATCGATACCCTGCGACAGAAATCTCAGAACGTGTTTGAACTGAAAGCAGGAACTCTGTATCCGTTACTGCACAGTCTGGAGGATAAGGGATTTCTGACAGTATACGAACAGGAGGCAGCCGGAAAGACCAGAAAGTATTACAGTCTGACCAGACAGGGAAGGGGATTTCTGGAAAAGAAAGTAGAAGAATGGAAAGAGTATTCGGCAGCAGTGACCAACATGCTTGTAATGGAGGTGTGATCTATGGATGAATATCTGAAAACATTACTGGAACAGATTCGCTGTAAAAAAGCGCGGCCTTATGTAAAACAGGAATTTCAGGATCATATAGAAGATCAGATCGAGGCAAATATGCAAGCAGGCATGGATCGTGAACAGGCAGAGAGGGAAGCTGTCCGGGATATGGAGATCCTGTGGAAACAGGAATCTCTCTTGACAGTGTCCACAGGCCTCAGGTTGCATGGAAACTTCTGGGGATAATCGTTCTTATCAGCATTGCAGGCGTATTGATACATGCAGGGATTGCTGGAAAAATCAGTGAAAACGCTGCGGCCGGTTCAGACAGATACGTGTTCCATGTCGTGATCGGACTTGCAGTTATGATGATTTTATATCTTCTGGATTACACTGTACTGGCAAGATTTCGAAAATAATTGCTGTCGTTT
>ENA-OQCE01000413-OQCE01000413.1-human-gut-metagenome-genome-assembly--contig:-NODE-413-length-20775-cov-4.474283_pt1 | contig 20775 bp, 19 predicted proteins | sample MGYA00242495_ERZ504572 | MGnify/ENA primary metagenome ERZ504572 (study PRJEB26092, sample SAMD00036228) | human gut metagenome | host: Homo sapiens | study: EMG produced TPA metagenomics assembly of...
AAAGAAAAAAGAGAAGAGATGGAAAAGCGGGAAAGAGAAGCACGGAAACCGAAACGGTTTCGCTGAAAGAGAATTCTGGTGAAAAAAAGCCCCGGGGCGGTTGATCCGCACCCGGGGCTTTTTCTGCCCGAACATCTGGGAGGACTGAAAAAAGGTCAGCAGCCGCATCCACAGTTATTGCTGTTGCCGCATCCACAGCCGTTGTTGTTCCATCCGCCGCAGCAGAACAGAAGAATCAGAACAAGCCAGCAGTCGGAATTGCAGCCATTGTTGTTATTTCCGCATCCACATCCGCCGCAGCAGGAGAGGAGAAGCAGAATCCAGATAATACTGCAGCCATTGTTTCCGAACAGGTTGTTGTTGGAAACACCGCATCCATTATCGCAGCCACAGCCGTTGTCACATCCGCATCCACAGTTTGTAGCAGCTAAATCACTCATGTTTGTTCCTCCAAAGGAATCATTTTGCTTACAATTCATGATATGAAAAACTGCCGGGCGGGGTTACTCTTAAAGAGAAAAATTCAAAGACCCTACAGACTGCGTCCCTGAAAATCAAAAAGCTCTTTCACCGGAATGTCAAGTGCCTCAGCGATATCGAACAGAAGATTCAACGAAATAGAGGTTTTTGTATTTGGCGCTTCGATGTTGCTCATATGGGTACGACTGATATGTACCGCCTCGGCAAGTTCGGCCTGCGTCATTCCTTTTGCTCTTCGGTAGTAGGCAATCGTAAGTCCAAGAAGGCGAAGATCGTTCAAGCGTTCGTAATTCATAGTCAGGAATCCCCCTTTTAGTTTTATAAATATAATGATAATACGTAATGATACAACGGAAAACAATCAAAAACAAGGCACTTGCACATTAAGAATTTGCATCAACAAACGGATATACCATAGAAGCAAACCTGTGAGCGGGAAAATCAGTTTGTCATAAGGTTTGTGAAGCTTTGATATAACTGTAATCGGCATATCCCCATTCTCTGCTCGGATACGTAATAGTATCAGTTCGGTCTGCACCGCGGATCAGGTAGTTTTTTACCTCCTGTGCCGTGAAATAGCGGGCGGGAGTGCGCTGGATGCCCCATTGCAGAAAAAGAGCAGCGGCGCCGGATGTAATGGCGGCGGACGCACTCGAACCGCTGAAGCTTACATAGGAGCCGGCCGGTCCCGGTCCGGTAACGGAGACGCCGGGAGCGGCAAAGTCGGGCTTGATTTCACCAAGCCGGGTAAAGCCGCGGCCGGATTCCGGGGAAAAACTGTTGTTTGCTGCCTGATACGTGGAGGGAGAAAGAACAGGAACCGTGGCAGAAGGTGTCGTCAGTGTCGTGTACGGATCCGGTTCCAGAAATGTCACATCGGAGGTGGAAAATCCGGTGATCGGGAGCCAGATGTGGAAATCCGGCGGCGATGGAAAAGCGCGGTAAACCTGAAGCGTCCAGATACCGGGAGTCGGATCCAGCATGCGGATCAGAATGAGCTGGCTGCCGGTCGTGGCCTGGACCACTTCGTAGTTGACGTAGATCACGGTGCGCTCCAGAACGAAGGTGATCCGCTGTTCCTGATTCAAAGAGACGGGAATCCGCGGAATCGTCTCGCCGCCGGGAGAGCGGAAACCGACAGAAAAAAGCTGTGGAGCCTGTCCCCAGAGTTCCAGGGTGAAACCGCGGTTTCCTTCAGAAACGAGAAACTCTACATTTTTCGGGGTGTAAGTTTCGGATACAGAGCCATAATAATGGTGTGCTGCATTTCCTTCGTTGCCGGTCGCGCAGACGGGGATCACACCAGGCGTGTTGCCGTAGCGCGCCAAGGTCAGAGAAACGGGGAGCGTGCCGGAGTGGCTGCCCTGATTCGTCCCGAGTGCCAGACAGAGGACGAGCGGTTTTCCTTCCGCAGCTGCGGTTTCATTCAGAAAGTGCATGGCGGAGAGCAGGTCATCTTCCTCGAAGACGGGAGCATTGGAGGACACAAGATAAAAATCTTTCAGATTCTGTTTGGCGGGCTTTAATTTAACAACGGCAAAATCTGCCTCCGGTGCGGCGCCGAGAAATCCGGCGGAGGCATCCGGAGTACCGCCGGCCACGCCTGCGACATACGTGCCGTGCCCGTCGGGATCGGTGACTGGAACAAGGGAGAGTGGATTGCCGCTTTCAAGTGCCGCGTCGAGATCGGACTTGGTATAGAGACTGCCGTAAGGAAACTGCGCCGGCGGCGTTCCCGTCCGGTCCGTCTGATCCCAGACGGCGAGAATCCGGCTCTGTCCGTTGGCATGCAGAAAATGCGGGGTGGCGGTAATCAATGCCGGTGTCCAGAAAACCGAAGATTACATTTTTGCCTGTATATCCGCCGCCGTAGAGATTCTGCGTCTGGACAATCCCGGAGACTTCCAGTGAGAGCGTGGAGAGCGGCGTAAAAAGTTTTGGAAGCCCGGTAAAGGGAACTGCGCCGAAGAGATTTTCCGGCAGCAGACTCCGCTCGAGAAAGAGAACGGAATACTGCGGGTTCAGCGTAAGAAGAGCACTTGATTCCGGAAACAGCATCTGGTACCGCTCGGACTGTGCCACGTAATTCTGGATCAGAATGTTGATGTAATCGTTGGAATAAATGATGTCTGTAAGATCCATAAAGAGACCCTTTGTTTTTGATGCTATTGTATGCAAACATTACGTCAAAGTATGCATGAAACAAAAAAAGCCCCCCTTACCTGACGCAGTGTCTGCGCGGTAAGGTGGACGAAATAGAATCAGCTTTCGAGAAGAGCGCTGATATCCTGTTTCGGTACTTCCATTGGGTAATGGCTGTCGAAGCATGCACGGCAGATCGGCAGATCGCCGACCATGTTCTGGAGTTCCTCGATCGGCATGTAGCCAAGAGAGTCGCTCCGATCTGCTGGCGGATCTCCTCCGTGGAGTGAGAGCTTGCGATCAACTGCTTGTTGGAAGGCACATCGGTTCCAAAATAGCATGGATACAGGAACGGCGGGGAACTGATACGGACATGAACCTCGGTCGCACCGGCTTTCCGCAGCATCGTAATCAGATTCGAAATCGTTGTTCCGCGGACAATGGAGTCGTCGACGAGCACGATCCGTTTTCCTTTTACAACAGATTCGAGAACGCTCAGCTTGATTTTGACGCTGGATTCCCGTTCCTTCTGGGTCGGCTTGATGAAGGTACGGCCGACATAGCTGTTTTTGTGGAACGCAAGACCGAACGGGATGCCGGATTCTTCGGAATAGCCCTTTGCGGAGGCAAGTCCGGAGTCCGGGACACCACAGACGAGGTCTGCATCAACCGGGTAGGTCTTTGCGAGAGTTGCACCGCCGCGGATTCTGGCTTCGTAGACACTGATATTGTCTATTTTGCTGTCGAGGCGGGCAAAATAAATATATTCAAAAATACAATGCGCTTTTTTTACGTCAACCGGCATAAATTCGGATTTCAGATTTCCGGTTTTGTCAAACGTTACAAGTTCTCCCGGAGCGACATCGCGGACGAATTCGGCGCCGATCGAAGTGAGGGCGCAGCTTTCCGAGGCGAGAACCCAGCGTTGTCCCGCTTTCCGATGCAGAGCGGTTTTAAGCCATATGGGTCGCGCACGCCGATGAGTTTTCTCGGGCTCATGATGACAAGGGCATAGGCGCCGCGGATTTCTTTTACCGTGCGCAGAATCGCTTCTTCTACCGTTTTGGAATGAACGCGTTCCCGCGCAATACCGTAGGCGATGATTTCAGAGTCAATCGAAGTGTGAAAAATTGCGCCGGTGTTTTCCATCTGCTCGCGCAGTTCCATAGCGTTGACCAGATTTCCGTTGTGCGAAAGGGAAAGGGAGCCTTTCAGATAATTCAGAACGAGCGGCTGTGCATTCTCTACGGTAGTGGAACCGGTGGTAGAGTACCGGACATGGCCGATGCCGATATTGCCGGACAGCTCTTCTAATTTGGATTCTTTGAAAACTTCGTTGACAAGGCCAAGGCCTTTGTAGGATTTCACATGGCCCTTTGGACCGCTGGTGTCAGAGACGGCAATTCCGCAGGACTCCTGTCCTCTGTGCTGCAGGCGGAAAGGCCATAGTAGATCGAAGGACTGACGTCGGCACCATCCAGATCGTAAATGCCGAAAACACCACATTCCTCCCGGAGACCGGTATCATAACAATTGTTTGACGATGGCTGCATAGGTATTCTCCTTTTTTCAGTTGTAGACCTGCATATTTTAAAAAACATTGATTATCATACTCATTTTTGCGGATGATGTCAAGAAAATCGTGATATGTATAAAATATGGTGCAGAAATTTAAGATTTCGTGGAAAATGTCGAAAATAATAAAAAATAGTAAAAAAAAGTTGCAGGAAATTCGAGATGTGTTATAATCGTTTTTGATTTTGAATGAAAGCCCCGGACGGCAGCTATGGATGAGCCATGCTTGCATGAGCGATTCATAGATATTGGCCGGGCAAGACGACATGAGTAAGTAGGGCGATAGCCGGATTACGAATGTTGTCAGCAGTTACGGGAGCGACGCAGGCGCGGAGTAACTGGCTTTCATCATAGAGATGTCGCCGGCAGGCGACATTTCCTTTTAGAGAAACTTGTGACGGAAAAGAAAATATCAGAAGAGAAAAGCAGGAGGAAATCAATATGGCAGTAAAATATGTCTTTGTGACAGGCGGAGTAGTCTCCGGTCTTGGAAAGGGAATCACGGCGGCGTCCCTTGGACGGCTTTTAAAAGCCCGAGGATACAAAGTGACGATGCAGAAATTTGACCCGTACATTAACGTTGACCCGGGTACGATGAACCCGATTCAGCACGGCGAGGTTTTCGTTACCGATGACGGCACAGAGACAGACCTCGATCTCGGCCACTACGAGCGTTTCATCGACGAGAGCCTGGATAAAAATTCCAACGTGACGACCGGAAAAGTATACTGGTCTGTTCTGCAGAAAGAACGCCACGGTGATTTCGGCGGAGGCACCGTACAGGTCATTCCGCACATTACAAACGAAATCAAGAGCCGTTTCTACCGCGGAAAAGAAGTAGACGAGGAGCGTATTGCCATCATTGAGGTCGGCGGAACCGTCGGCGATATCGAGAGCCAGCCGTTTTTGGAGGCAATCCGCCAGTTCCAGCATGACGTCGGACACGAGAACGCCATTCTGATCCACGTTACCCTGATTCCATATCTGAAAGCTTCCGGTGAAATGAAAACAAAACCGACGCAGGCGAGCGTAAAAGAGCTGCAGGGAATCGGTATTCAGCCGGATGTCATCGTATGTCGGTCCGAGCATCCGCTGACCACCGAGATCAAAGATAAAATTGCTCTGTTCTGCAACGTTCCGTCAAGCCATGTTCTGCAGAACCTGGACGTGGAGTATCTGTATGAAGCTCCGCTTGCCATGGAGAAAGAGAACCTGGCGCAGGTTGTCTGCGAGAGCCTTCACCTTCCATGCCCGGAACCGGATCTGTCCGACTGGACCCATATGGTAGAAGCACTCCGCCATCCGAACAAAGAGGTGACGATTGCGCTCGTCGGAAAGTATATCCAGCTGCATGATGCATACCTGAGCGTTGTTGAGGCATTAAAACACGGCGGAATTGCAAGCCATGCAAACGTACACCTGAAATGGGTGGATTCCGAGCTGGTAACCGAGGAGAACGTGGCAGAGTATCTGAGCGATGTGGACGGTGTTCTGGTACCGGGCGGATTCGGAAACCGCGGTATCGAAGGCATGATCACAGCGATTCGATATGCAAGAGAGAACAAGATTCCGTTCCTCGGCCTCTGCCTCGGCATGCAGCTGACGATTGTTGAATATGCAAGAAACGTTCTCGGTTACCACGACGCACACAGTATCGAGATGAACCCGAACACCATGCACCCGGTGATCGCACTGATGCCGGATCAGGATGGAATCGAGGATATCGGCGGTACGTTACGTCTCGGCGCATATCCATGCGTCCTGGCAGACGGATCGAAAGCACAGGAGCTGTACGGTGAGAAAGAGATTTCCGAGCGTCACCGCCACCGCTATGAAGTAAACAACGATTTCCGGAAAGCACTGACCGAAAACGGCATGGTTCTCTCCGGTGTTTCTCCGGACGGAAGAATCGTTGAGATGGTAGAACTTTCAGATCATCCGTTCTACATCGCAACGCAGGCACATCCGGAGTTCAAATCCCGTCCGAACCGTCCGCATCCGCTGTTCCGCGGCCTGATCGCAGCAGCAGCCGAGTACCATGCGGCAAAATAATCGATAAATGGTATGAAAAATTAGGTAAAATGCAGTAATAACCTAAGAAAGTTAAGAAAAAATATAAAAAAATTATATAAAAAATTAAATTTGCTCTTTACAGGACGAAAAAAAATAGAGTATAGTAAGGGCAATCCAGAAAGAACGGCGGGGAACAAAAGATTCCCCTCCATTCTTTTCAGAAAAGACAAAGGATAACCGAAAATAAGGAAAGTAAAGGAAGGGAAGCCGTATGACACAGAGCAAAGAGCGTGTCATGGGAGAAGAAGGGCTGTACCGTTCTTCCTTTGAACACGACAACTGCGGTATCGGAGCCGTCGTGAATATCAAAGGTGAAAAATCCCATGCGACCGTAGAAAACGCATTAAAAATCGTAGAAAATCTTGAACATAGAGCCGGCAAAGACGCCGAGGGTAAAACAGGAGACGGAGTAGGAATCTTGTTGCAGATATCGCACAAATTCTTTTCCAAAGCCTGTTCGACCCTCGGTTTTTCATTAGGCGGAGAACGGGAATACGGCGTCGGCGTATTCTTCTTCCCACAAAATGAGCTGAAACGGAACCAGGCAAAAAAGATGTTTGAGATCATCGTGGAAAAAGAGGGACTGGAACTCCTTGGATGGAGAACCGTGCCGACCGTTCCGGAAGTTCTCGGCCATAAGGCAAGAGAGTGTATGCCTTACATCATGCAGGCATTCATCAAAAAACCGGAGGATGTGGAAAAGGGAATCGCTTTCGACCGTCGCCTGTACGTCGTACGCCGTGTTTTCGAACAGAGCAACGACAACACCTACGTGCCATCTCTTTCCAGCCGTACCATCGTATACAAAGGTATGTTCCTCGTAGGACAGCTCCGCACCTTCTTCCGCGATCTGCAGGATGTCGATTATGAATCTGCAATCGCCATGGTGCATTCCCGGTTCAGCACGAACACGAACCCAAGCTGGGAGAGAGCCCATCCGAACCGTTTCATCGTACACAACGGCGAGATCAACACCATCCGCGGAAACGCCGACAAGATGCTGGCCCGTGAGGAGACGATGTCCTCCCCGATGCTGCAGGATGAACTGCACAAGGTTCTGCCGGTTGTCAACACCCAGGGTTCTGACTCTGCAATGCTCGACAACACACTCGAGTTCCTGACCATGAGCGGTATGGATCTTCCGCTGGCTGTCATGATCACGATCCCGGAGCCGTGGGCAAACAACGATACGATTTCCCAGGAGAAACGTGATTTCTATCAGTATTATGCAACGATGATGGAGCCGTGGGACGGACCGGCATCGATCCTGTTCTCCGACGGAGATGTGATGGGAGCAGTGCTCGACCGCAACGGTCTTCGTCCTTCCCGTTACTACATCACTAACGATGGATTTCTGATCCTCTCCTCTGAGGTCGGTGTTCTGGAAGTTCCGGAAGAAAAAATCGTCTTAAAAGAGCGTCTCCATCCGGGCAAGATGCTTCTTGTCAACACCGTACAGGGAAAAGTCTTAAACGATGAGGAAGTCAAAGAATATTACGCAAAGAAACAGCCGTACGGCGAATGGCTCGACAGTTATCTGGTACAGTTAAAGGATATCAAAATCCCGAATCTGCCGGTCGAAGAGTACACGAAAGAAGAGCGGATGCGCCTGCAGAAAGCGTTCGGCTACACCTACGAGGAGTACCGTTCCTCCATCGGAAAGATGGCATTAAACGGTGTCGAGGCAACCGCTTCGATGGGTATCGATACCCCGCTTGCCGTTCTCTCCCATGAGCATCAGCCGCTGTTCAACTATTTCAAACAGCTCTTCGCACAGGTAACGAACCCGCCGATCGACTGCATCCGTGAGGAGATCGTAACTTCCACAAGCGTTTACGTCGGACGTGACGGAAACCTGCTTGAGGAGGAGCCGAAGAACTGCCAGGTATTAAAGATCAACAATCCGATCCTGACCAATACCGATATGCTGAAGATCAAGAACATGAAAGTCGAAGGCTTCAAGGCAGTGACCGTTCCGATCACCTACTACAAGAGCGCACCGCTTGACCGTGCGATGGACCGCCTTTTCGTCGAGGTTGACCGTGCACACCGGGCAGGAGCCAACATCCTGATTCTCTCTGACCGCGGTGTCGATGAGAACCATGTGGCGATTCCATCCCTCCTGGCTGTATCTGCGGTTCATCAGCATCTGGTAAAAACGAAAAAGAGAACTTCTCTTGCGATTATTCTGGAGTCCGGCGAGCCGCGCGAGGTGCACCATTTCGCAACACTGCTCGGCTACGGTGCCTGCGCAATCAACCCGTATCTGGCACTCGACACGATCCATGAGCTGATCGAAGAGGGCATGATCAAGAAAGATTACTACGCAGCCGTTGAAGATTACAACCACGCAGTCATCTCTGGTATCGTAAAAATCGCAGCGAAGATGGGTATCTCCACGATCCAGTCGTATCAGGGTTCCCAGATCTTCGAGGCCATCGGTATCTCAGCAGATGTCATCGACAAATACTTCACCGGTACGGTCAGCCGTGTCGGCGGTATTACCTTGGAAGACATTGCAAAAGATGTCGATGAGCGTCATTCCCAGGCATTCGATCCGCTGGAGCTGTCTACCGATCTGACACTGGACAGTATCGGCCGTCATAAATCGAGAAGCCAGGGCGAGGAGCACCGCTACAATCCGCGCACCATTCATACACTGCAGGAGTCCACAAGACGCGGCGACTACAAGATGTTCAAAGAGTACACAGCAATGGTCGACAGCGAGGAGAGCGGCTATCTGCGGAGCCTGATGGACTTCGATTATCCGGAGCAGGGCGTTCCGCTCGAAGAAGTTGAGAGCGTAGATTCTATCGTAAAACGATTCAAAACAGGTGCGATGTCCTACGGTTCTATTTCCCAGGAGGCACATGAGACACTGGCAATTGCATGAACCGTCTGCATGGAAAATCCAACACTGGTGAGGGCGGTGAGAGTGATGACCGTCTCGAATCCCCAGAGAGATGCTCCGCGATCAAACAGGTAGCATCGGGAAGATTCGGCGTTACCAGCAAATACCTTGTCAGTGCAAAAGAGATCCAGATCAAGATGGCCCAGGGTGCAAAACCGGGCGAGGGCGGCCACTTACCGGCCGGAAAGGTTTACCCGTGGATTGCAAAAACACGTCACTCCACACCGGTGTATCCCTGATTTCCCCGCCGCCGCACCACGACATTTACTCCATCGAGGACCTTGCACAGCTGATTTATGACCTGAAAAACTCGAATGTGAATGCAAGAATCTCCGTTAAACTGGTATCCGAAGCAGGTGTTGGTACTGTCGCAGCCGGTGTTGCAAAAGCCGGAGCACAGGTTATCCTGATTTCCGGATATGATGGAGGAACGGGAGCAGCACCGAGAAGTTCCATCCACAATGCAGGACTTCCATGGGAGTTGGGCCTTGCCGAGACCCATCAGACGCTGATCAAAAACGGCCTCCGCAACCGTGTCATGATCGAGACCGATGGTAAGCTGATGAGCGGCCGTGACGTTGTGATTGCAGCACTCCTTGGCGCCGAGGAATTCGGTTTTGCGACCGCACCGCTTGTAACGATGGGATGCGTTATGATGCGTGTCTGCAACCTCGATACCTGCCCGATGGGTATTGCAACCCAGAACCCGGAGCTGCGCAAACGTTTCCGCGGCAAACCGGAGTACGTCATCAACTTCATGCGCTTCATCGCAGAGAGATGCGGGAATACATGGCAAAACTTGGCTTCCGCACCGTTGACGAGATGGTCGGCCGTTCCGAACTCTTAAAGAGAAATGATAAAGTGACGAACGAGCACGCAGACCGCGTAGACTTAAGCCAGATCCTGAACAATCCGTTTGCAAAAGCAGGCGAGAAGGTAACGTTCGATCCGAAAGATGTTTACGACTTCAAACTTGGCGCAACCCTGGATGAGAAGGTACTCTTAAAGAAATTCGGTCCGGCAATGGATAAGAAAGAGAAGAAGACCGTCAAAGTCGAGATCACCAACACCGATCGTACCGTGGGAACGATTCTTGGTGCCGAGATCACCAGAAAATTCGGCACCTCTCTGGAGCCGGATACGTACACCGTACAGTGCAAGGGTGCCGGCGGACAGAGCTTCGGAGCATTTATTCCAAAAGGACTGACCCTGGAACTTGAGGGCGATTCGAACGATTACTTCGGAAAAGGCCTCTCTGGCGGAAAACTGGTTGTCTACCCGCCGAAAGCAAGAAAGTATAAACCGGAAGAAAACATCATCGTCGGAAACGTTGCCCTCTACGGCGCAACGAGCGGTGAGGCGTACATCAACGGTATCGCAGGAGAGCGTTTCTGTGTCAGAAACTCCGGTGCTTACGCCGTTGTCGAGGGTGTCGGTGAGCATGGATGCGAGTATATGACCGGCGGCCGTGTCGTTGTCCTCGGCGCAACCGGAAAGAACTTTGCAGCCGGCATGAGCGGCGGTATCGCTTATGTCCTGGATGAAAAGAGCAACCTGTACCGCAATTTGAACAAGGAAATGATTTCGATTGAACTGGTAGAAAGCAAATACGATATTGCAGAGCTGAAAAACATGATTGAAAAACACGTCGCACACACCGGCTCTGAAAAAGGTAAAGAAATTCTCACACACTTTGACGAATATCTGCCGAAATTCAAGAAGATCATTCCGAATGACTATAAGCGCATGATGATGCTGAGTGCCAGATGGAAGACAAGGGCCTTAGCAGCGAACAGGCACAGATTGAAGCATTTTACGAAAGCATGCGTAAGTAGGAGGAAGAAGAATTATGGGTAAGCCAACTGGATTTATGGAATATCAGCGCAAGACGGGAAACACCGTTGCCCCGCTTGAGCGTATCAAAAACTTTAAGGAATTTCATCTGCAGCTCCCGAAAAAGGAACAGCAGATGCAGGCTGCCCGCTGTATGGCATGCGGTGTACCGTTCTGCCAGGCGGGAACCATGATTGCGGGAATGGCCTCCGGCTGTCCGTTGCAGAACCTCGTTCCGGAGTGGAATGACCTTGTGTATCTTGGAAACTATGAGCAGGCATACCGCCGCCTTACCAAGACAAACTGTTTTCCGGAATTTACCTCCCGTGTCTGCCCGGCACTCTGCGAAGCAGCCTGTACATGCAACGTAAACGGAGACCCGGTCTGCACGAAGGAAAATGAACGCGCGATCATCGAAAACGCATGGGCAACCGGCCTGATTACGCCGCAGCCGCCGAAAGTGCGCACCGGAAAACGCGTTGCCGTTGTAGGAAGCGGTCCTTCCGGCCTTGCAGCAGCGATGCAGCTCAACCGCCGCGGCCATTCTGTTACGGTCTTTGAACGCCGCGACCGCGTGGGCGGACTTTTACGCTACGGTATTCCGAACATGAAACTCGATAAGAGCGTCATCGACCGCCGTGTGGATCTGATGAAGGCCGATGGCATCGAGTTTGTGACGAATGCTGATATCGGAAAAGATGTAAAAGCTGACAAACTCTTAAAAGAATTTGACCGTGTCCTGCTCTGCTGCGGTGCGGCAAATCCAAGAGATATCAAGGCAGAGGGAAGAGATGCAAAGGGCATCTACTTTGCTGTCGATTTCCTGACTTCCGTAACGAAGAGTCTTCTGGATTCCAATTTTGAGGATCATGCCTACATCGATGCCAAGGGCAAACACGTTGTTGTCATCGGAGGCGGCGACACCGGTAATGACTGTGTCGGAACTTCCATCCGTCTCGGTGCCAAATCTGTGACACAGCTTGAGATGATGCCGAAAGCACCGGATCAGCGTGCCGAGAACAATCCGTGGCCGGAGTGGCCGAAGATCTGCAAGACGGATTACGGCCAGGAAGAGGCAATCGCCGTATTCGGCCATGATCCGCGGATTTACCAGACAACCGTAACGGAATTTATCAAAAACAAAAAAGGTGAAGTCTGCCAGATCAAGACCGTAAAACTGACACCGAAAAAAGATGAGAAATCCGGCCGCATGATGATGGTTCCGGTTGAGGGAACCGAAGAGATTCTCCCGGCAGATCTCGTTCTTATTGCAGCAGGCTTTTTAGGATCCCAGAAATATGTGACCGATGCATTTAAAGTGGAAGTCAACCAGCGCACCAACGTGAAGACAGATGACGGAAAATACCAGACAACAAAAGAAAATGTCTTCACCGCAGGCGATATGCACCGCGGCCAGTCCCTGGTCGTATGGGCGATCCGCGAGGGACGCGAGGCAGCAAAGGCAGTCGATGAATCCCTGATGGGATACACGAATCTCTAAGTTTTTCTTGACAAAACACGCGAAAAACTGCTATAATATGCCCAAAACAAGGGTGTTTTTACGCAAGGTGTCTTTCTGCCCTGCCGCGTGAAAGCACCCTTTTCGTTTAGAATCGTCTTTGATAAAGGAGAGAATCGATATGGCAAAGTATACGAAGGAAGCGATCCTTCAGATGGCGGAGGAAGAAGATGTTGAATTTATCCGCCTGCAGTTTACCGATATGTTTGGAATGATGAAAAATATGGCCATCACCGCCGGACAGCTGGAAAAAGCCCTGAATAATCAGTGCGTTTTCGATGGCTCTTCGTTCGAAGGATTTGTCACCATCGAGGAAGCAGACATGTTTCTGCACCCGGATCTCGACACCTTTGCAATACTTCCGTGGCGTCCGCAGCAAGGAAAGGTTGCAAGATTGATCTGTGATGTGTATGATAGAGAAGGGAATCTTTATGCAAAGAGTTCCCGAACCATCCTTCAGAAGGTAATTTCCGAAGCGAAAGCGATGGGCTATGAGTTTGAAATCTCACCGGAGTGTGAATTTTTCCTGTTCCACACCGATGAGGACGGCGGAGCAACGAGTGTAACGCACGACAAAGGCGGTTATCTGGATCTTGGACCGCTGGACCTGGGAGAAAACGCGCGGCGCGATATGGTGCTGACTCTCGAAGAAATGGGAATCGACGTTGAGTCTTCCTTCCACGAGGTAGCGGCAGGCCAGCACGAACTGGATTTCTGTCCGGCTACAGCACTTCGGACGGCAGATCAGCTGATGACTGCCAAATTTGCTATCCGTACGATTGCAAAACGTCATGGTCTTCACGCAACCTTTATGCCAAAACCAAAAACCGGAGTTCACGGATCGGGTCTTCATCTTTCCTTCTCTCTGTTTCAGGAGGGAAAAGATGTGTTTGCCGACAAATCCGATGAATACGGGCTCAGCAAAGAGGCATATTATTTTATGGGCGGACTGATGAAACACATCAGCGGAATCGCAGCGATTACCAATCCGCTTGTAAACTCCTACAAACGTCTGACACCGGGATACGGTGCACCGATCTACGTGGCATGGTCTGCAAAGAACAGAAGCCCGCTGATCCGCATTCCGCTGACGGGAGACGGTATCATGGCCATTGAGCTTCGATGCCCGGATTCGGCAGCCAATCCGTACCTGGCACTTGCTGTCTGCATGGCAGCAGGACTTGACGGTATCAAACAGAAAATCGTTCCGCCGTCCCCGGTGGACCGCAATATTTCCGATCTGACAGAAGAAGAACGAAACGCGATGCAGATCACCCTTCTCCCGGGAAGCCTTGGAGAAGCGGTCGCAGAGTTAAAGAAAGACGATTTTCTGTGTCAAGTACTCGGCCAAGAATTTGTGGATGGATATATCAATGCCAAAGAAGAAGAGTGGCATGAGTATCTCCGCCAGGTATCCGACTGGGAGACCGAGAAATATCTGTACCGTATTTAGACGACGAAGGGGCCTGAAAATGCATGAGCAGCATAGTGATAGTACTTCCCAAAATAGAAGATGGAAAGCGCATCCGGGATATTCTGGCAAAAAGAGGATATGAAATTGATGCTGTCTGTTCGACAGCGGCAGCGGCGCTCGGAGAGATGAACAACTTAAACGGCGGTATCGTCATCTGCGGCTACAAGCTTCCGGATATGTTTTTTACGGATCTGAATGAGTGTATGCCGTCCGGCTTCCAGATGCTTCTGATTGCATCGAGCCGCGCATTAAGTGCGGTGGAGGGAACCGGAATCATGGCGGTTACGATGCCGCTTTCCGTGTACGAGCTGGTCAATACACTGGAGATGATGCTGCAGAGTGCGGCACGGCGCAGAAAGAAAGAGCGGGCAAAGCCAAAGGTGCGCAGCGCCGAGGAACAGCACATCATCGATCGTGCAAAAAGCCTTCTGATCGAACGAAATCACATGACCGAGTCGGAGGCCCATCGCTACATGCAGAAATGCAGCATGGACAGCGGCACCAATCTGGTTGAAACGGCACAGATGGTGCTGACGCTTTTGACAGAGTAAGAAAAAGTGAAAAGGAGCGACATAATAATGTTCAAAATCAATGACAATTATCTGAAATTGCCGGGAAGCTATCTGTTTTCCACCATTGCAAAAAAAGTTGCAGCTTACACCGAGGCAAATCCGGACGCGAAAATCATCCGTCTTGGAATCGGCGACGTAACCCAGCCGATCGCACCGGCGATCATTGAAAAGCTGCACGGAGCAGTGGATGAGATGGGACACGCAGAGACCTTCCACGGATATGCACCAGATCTTGGATATGCTTTCCTTCGCGATACCATCGCAAAAAATGATTATCGGGACAGAGGATGCGATATCTCATCTGATGAAATTTTTGTATCGGACGGCGCAAAATGCGACTGCAGCAACATTCAGGAGATCTTCAGCTGGACAACAAGATCGCTGTATGCGACCCGGTTTATCCGGTTTATGTAGACTCCAACGTAATGGCAGGCCGTGCCGGTGACTACGACGCAGCAACCGAGCGTTTCACGAATGTGATTTACATGCCGTGTACTGCAGAAAACAACTTCACCCCGGATCTCCCGAAAGAAACCCCGGATCTGATTTATCTGTGCTTCCCGAACAACCCGACCGGCGCTATGGTTTCCAAAGCCGAGCTGCAGAAATGGGTTGATTATGCAAATAAAGTAGGAGCCATCATCCTGTATGATGCTGCATACGAGGCATATATCTCAGAAAAAGACATTCCGCATTCCATCTATGAGTGCGAGGGTGCAAGAACATGTGCCATCGAAATGCGCAGCTTCTCCAAGAACGCAGGCTTTACCGGTATGCGTCTTGGATTCACCGTTATCCCGAAAGACATCAAATCCGGCGATGTGACTCTGCACAGCCTGTGGGCACGCCGTCACGGAACGAAATACAACGGAGCTCCGTACATCATCCAGAGAGCCGGCGAGGCTGTTTACTCTCCGGAAGGAAAAGCACAGTTAAAAGAGCAGGTTGCTTACTACATGAAGAACGCAAAAGTCATCTACGACGGATTAAAAGGCGCAGGCTACACCGTATCCGGCGGCGTCAACGCTCCGTATATCTGGCTGAAAACACCGGGAAATATGACTTCCTGGGAGTTCTTTGATCACCTGCTTGCAGACGCAAACGTAGTCGGAACACCAGGATCAGGCTTCGGCCCGAGCGGAGAAGGCTACTTCCGTCTGACTGCATTCGGTACGTATGAGAATACAGTAGAGGCAGTGGAGAGAATCAAAAAACTGTAAATTGTGTGCGAAATACCAATAAAACGGAATTTCTGCGCAATTTTATAAACACGCGAAAAAAATAATTTTGTATAGATAAAATTCATGAAAAATGCATTAGAATTTATATAAAATCCGTAAAAATTAGGTGTTTACAAATGCAAAACTGCTGTGCTATAATGCACAGTATGAAAAAGGCAGTGAAGGAAACTCCGTATGCGGAATCTGACAGGAAGCCGATGTCACCGACTGAGAGCATCAGCATGGAGGAAACATACAATGGGGAACATTCCGGAGCCGGTCTGCTGAACATGAGATCCGAACAGGAAATCAAGTAGGCAGATCCGTGATACGCGTTAAGTATAAATGAGTGGGCGTTTTCCCCCGGAAAACCGGAGAGAAAAACGCAATGCGGGTGGTACCGCGGGAACATAAAATATCCCGTCCCGGAACAGTAGTTAAAAAACTGTTCCGGGACTTTTTTATTTGAAAAAGCAATCCGGGACAGGCGAGAAAGAGAGGAGAACAAGACATGGAATTTATGACAGGCGTAAAGAAAAAAGAAGACATCTCCGTAAAAACTCTGCTGGAGACACCGGAAGGCACAGAAGTAAAACTCGAAGGAGCCGTACACATCATCCGTGACATGGGCGAGGTTGCCTTTGTCATCTTAAGAAAGAGCGAGGGACTCGTTCAGTGTGTGTACGAAGAAGGAAGCGTTGACTTCCCGCTGAAAGATCTGAAAGAGGAATCGGCAGTTGCCGTAACCGGAACGGTCAAAAAAGAGGACCGCGCACCGGGCGGCGTCGAAGTCAGGCTGCAGACCATCACCGTTCTTTCCGAGCCGACCGAGCCAATGCCGCTCGCAGTCAACAAATGGAAAATGAACACCTCCCTTGAAGCAATGCTGAACATGCGGCCGATCGCTCTTCGAAACGTCAGAGAGCGTGCAAAATTCCGCATCCAGGAAGGCGTGGTACGGGCGTTCCGTGATTTCCTTCATTCCCAGGGATTCACCGAAATCCATACACCGAAGATCGGCGCGAAAGGCGCTGAGGGCGGCGCAAACATCTTCAAGCTGGAATATTTCCACCGCCCGGCTGTCCTGGCACAGAGCCCGCAGTTCTACAAACAGATGCTCGTCGGCGTGTTTGACCGTGTCTTTGAAGTCGGACCGGTTTTCCGTGCAGAGAAACACAACACGAAACGTCATCTGAACGAGTATACCAGCCTTGACTTTGAGATGGGCTACATCGAGGATTACACCGACATCATGGCAATGGAAACCGGATTTTTACAGTACATGGTGGAGCTTCTTAAAAAGGATTACGCAAAAGAGCTGGAGATCCTGAAAGTTATGCTTCCAAAGACAGAAGAAATCCCAACTGTACCGTTCACGAAAGCGAAAGAGCTGGTAGCCGAGAAATACAACCGAAAGATCCGCAACCCGTTCGACCTTGAGCCGGAGGAGGAGCTTCTGATCGGCCAGTATTTCAAAGAGGAGTACGATGCAGACTTCGTATTTGTCACCGAATATCCGTCGAAAAAGAGACCGTTCTATGCGATGGACGACCCGGAGGATAAGAGATACACAAAGAGCTTCGACCTGCTGTTCCACGGTCTGGAGATTACAACCGGAGGCCAGCGTATCCACGATTACAAGATGCTCTCTGAAAAGATCGCAGCCCGCGGCATGACAGAAGAGGGCATGGAGCAGTACTTGAGTGCTTTCAAACACGGTATGCCGCCGCACGGAGGTCTTGGCATCGGTCTGGAGCGTCTGACCATGAAGCTGATCGGTGAGGACAACGTCCGCGAGACAACGCTGTTCCCGCGTGATCTTACAAGACTGGAGCCGTAAGCGGATCCTGCTGGAAAATAAAAAAGGAGAATGAGTGAAATGGCAAATGTGATTTCAGATGAAACGATGGAATATGTCGGCATCTTGGCAAAGCTGGAATTAAAGGATGAGGAAAAAGAATCCGCACGGCAGGATATGCAGAAAATGCTGGATTATGTAGATAAATTAAACGAGCTCGACACCAGCAAGGTCGAGCCGATGACCCACATTTTCGAGATGGGAAATGTATTCCGCGAGGATGAAGTAACCAATGGCGACGACCGCGATGCAATGCTTGCCAATGCACCGGAAGTCAAAGAGGGCCAGTACAAGGTTCCGAAAACGGTAGAATAGCAGGAGGAGATTGATATGGAAATCAAAGATATGACAGCAGTACAGCTTTCTGCCGCAATCAAAGAAGGAAAGATCACTGTAGCGGACGCTGTAGAAGCGTCTCTTGCGGCAGTCAAAGCATCGGAAGAATCAATCACGCATTCCTTCTTGTGGGTGAAGAGGGTGCAAGAGCACGCGCGGCAGAAGTGCAGAAGAAAATTGACGCAGGAGAGCTCACCGGTCCGCTGGCCGGCGTTCCGATTGCGGTCAAGGACAACATCTGTACGAAAGGTCTTGCGACGACGTGTGCGTCAAAGATCCTGCAGAACTTTGTTCCGACGTACGATGCAGAGGTTATCACACGGCTCGAAGAGGCGGGAGCCGTTATCATCGGAAAGACAAACATGGATGAGTTTGCGATGGGAAGTACGACAGAGACTTCCGCGTACGGCGTGACGAAAAATCCATGGAACACCGAACACGTTCCAGGCGGTTCCTCCGGCGGTTCCTGCGCAGCCGTTGCAGCAGGAGAAGTACCGATGGCACTTGGCTCCGATACCGGCGGATCGATCCGTCAGCCGAGTTCCTTCTGCGGCGTAACCGGCATGAAACCGACGTACGGCACCGTTTCCCGTTACGGACTGATCGCTTATGGTTCCTCCCTTGACCAGATCGGACCGGTCGCAAAGGATGTGACAGACTGTGCAGCACTGCTGCAGACGGTCGCTTCGTATGATGCAAAAGATGCGACATCGATGAAACGCGACGATTACGATTTCATGAGCGCTTTAAAAGAAGATGTCTCCGATCTGAAAATCGGTATTCCGAACAGCTGCTTCGGCGAAGGCCTGGATCCGCAGGTGAAGGAATCCATTTTAAAAGCTGCCGATGTCCTGAAGGCACGCGGAGCGGAAGTAGAGTATTTCGATCTCGACCTCATTGATTATGCCATTCCGGCTTACTACGTTATTGCATCCGCTGAGGCAAGCTCCAACCTGGAACGCTTCGACGGCGTGAAATACGGTTTCCGTGCCAAAGAGTACGAAGGACTCCACGATATGTATAAGAAGAGCCGTTCCGAGGGCTTCGGTCCGGAGGTGAAACGACGGATTATGCTGGGAAGCTTCGTCTTAAGCTCCGGTTACTATGATGCGTATTATCTGAAAGCACTGCGCACGAAAGCCCTGATTAAACAGGAATTTGACCGCGCATTTGAAAAATACGATATGATTTTAAGCCCGGCAGCACCATCGACCGCACCGCGTCTCGGGGAATCGCTTTCCGATCCGCTGCAGATGTATCTGGGCGATATTTACACCGTATCCGTCAACCTCGCCGGCCTTCCGGGCATCACCGTTCCGTGCGGTATGGATGATAAGGGGCTTCCGATCGGCATGCAGCTTATCGGAGACTGTTTCTCAGAGAAAAAACTGTTCCGTGCAGCGTACACCTATGAGCAGGCACGCGGTGCATTCGGGCAGCCGAAAGAATGGTAAGGAGGAAGCAAAACAATGTCAAAACAGTATGAAACCGTCATCGGACTTGAAGTACATGTGGAGCTTGCGACGCGAACAAAAATTTTCTGCGGCTGCTCTACCGCATTCGGCGGTGCGCCGAACACCCACACCTGCCCGGTCTGCACCGGTATGCCGGGATCCCTTCCGGTATTAAATAAGAAGGTTGTCGATTACGCCCTGCGCGTCGGACTGGCCGCAAACTGCAAAATCAACCAGCTCTGCAAATTCGACCGGAAGAACTATTTCTACCCGGACAACCCGCAGAACTATCAGATTTCCCAGCTGTATCTGCCGATCTGCCACGATGGATATGTCGAGATTGACACCGCAGCGGGAAAGAAGAAAATCGGCATTCATGAGATCCACATGGAGGAGGATGCCGGAAAGCTGATCCACGATGAGTGGGAGGATTGCTCGCTCGTCGACTACAACCGAAGCGGCGTTCCGCTGATCGAGATTGTATCCGAGCCGGATATGCGCTCTGCGGAAGAGGTTATCGCTTATCTGGAAAAACTGCGTATGATGATTCAGTATCTCGGCGCATCCGACTGCAAACTGCAGGAGGGCTCGATGCGTGCCGATGTCAACCTTTCGGTCCGTGAGGTTGGAAGTGAGAAATTCGGAACACGTACCGAGATGAAGAACCTGAACTCCTTTAAGGCCATCGGAAGAGCGATCGAGGGAGAGCGTGCAAGACAGATCGAGCTGATCGAGGAAGGAAAAGCCGTTGTCCAGGAGACCCGCCGCTGGGACGACAACAAAGAGTATTCCTACGCGATGCGTTCGAAAGAGGATGCGAAGGATTACCGCTACTTCCCGGACCCGGATCTGCCGCCGGTGCACATTTCCGACGAGTGGATCGACCGCATTGTGAAATCCATGCCGGAATTCCAGCCGGAAAAACAGGCACGCTACGTGGAGCAGTACGGACTGCCGCAGTACGATGCGGGCATTCTGACCGGTTCCAAGAAGCTGTCCGATCTCTTTGAGGAGACGACGGCGCTCTGCGGCAAACCGAAAAAAGTGGCAAACTGGCTGATGGGCGAGACCTTACGTCTCTTAAAGGAGAACGGCCAGGAGCCGGAGGATCTGCAGTTTTCACCAAAGCATCTGGCATCCCTGATCGAACTGGCAGAAGCCGGATCGGTCAATAACCAGGTGGCAAAAGAGGTATTTGAGCAGATCTTTGCAGAGGATGTCGATCCGGAAGCATACGTCGAGGAGCACGGACTGAAACCGTAACGACACCGGCCTTCTGGAAGAAACCACGAGAAAAGTTCTGGAAAACACCCTGGCCCGGTAAGAGC
>ENA-OQCE01000414-OQCE01000414.1-human-gut-metagenome-genome-assembly--contig:-NODE-414-length-20770-cov-1.611151_pt1 | contig 20770 bp, 25 predicted proteins | sample MGYA00242495_ERZ504572 | MGnify/ENA primary metagenome ERZ504572 (study PRJEB26092, sample SAMD00036228) | human gut metagenome | host: Homo sapiens | study: EMG produced TPA metagenomics assembly of...
CGGATGGCCCGCATCCCTTTTGCAGTCACTCCAGTGGCGTCTGCCTCGGCTCGATCCAAAAAGTGAAGGAGACTGAGGCTTGCTCCCGCTGTTCTGTGGTCTCATCGTCCAGTACCGAACACGGCATCTCATCTGGATCGGTGGCCACTTCCCTGCCCCGGCGTGTTGCGTACTCCAACTGTGTATAGATCTCATTGCGGATCAGGCGGTAGGCATAGGTCGAAAAGGCCACATTATACCCTGGCTGGTCCGTCTGGGCGGCTTTACATAGGCCAATGCATCCAATCTGGAACAGGTCGTCATAGTCATAGATGCAGCCCGCGCCAATGTATGCACACAGTCCTGGATCACCTTCCCACCAAGCCCATATTCTCCTCCACCTTGATTTGCTGCTCATTCGTCAACGGCTTCAACATTTCATTCACCTCCAGATACCTTTCCTAACCGCTCCTTCTGTTCCATCCGTTCCTGATACAGTTTCCTGCTCTCCCGGATGACCACCTGACAGTAATACTCTCCCAGATGCCCAATGTGGGCGTGGGCCATAGGCGCCTGCACGATCATGCCCAGCCACTGATAAGCATCACGCTTACTCATGATCCCCGACTGGTACAGACGGTTGAATTCCTTATGGGCGTTATATCGTAGCCGCCTCAGTTCCGGTCCCGCCAAACTGCCCATCGGCTTCAATGTCTTTGCATGCGCCATCACAAAGGAATCACAATCCGGATATCTGGAACAGACATAGGCCATCGCTCCCTCCTGGTGTACCCTGCATAAACCCTCCGCGCTGCGCAGAACCGCAGGCTGCCGCAGTGGCAACGTAGGCGCCCACTACCCGGCAGTACACTATCCTTGCTGCGGTTTGATTTTCTCTTCATGCTAAAATCCTCCTCTCGAAGTAATGACATATGACAGACTCGCATCAGCCTGAGCGGAACCGGGAAAAACGAAAAAGACCGGAAGACCGCTGAAAAAAGACAATGCAGAGCCAAGCGCTGGAATAGTGGTGTCGCATCCAGCCATTGACTCTGCACTGTATTTCAGCGGCCTTCCGGCCACATTCTTTTCAGACAAGACCTGCGCGTTGTGGGGCCGCGGGACAGCGGCTCCGTAACGATTCCCCGCACCATTCAGCAGGTCTGACGCCATGGCGCCCCGGCGTATCGAAAGCCTCTACGCAGTATCTTGCTATATTGGAATTATAGCAGAATCCATCCAAAAAGTCAATAAAAATCACAAAAAACACAGTGATTTTCGCAAAAATCCCACTCATTTCAGTCTGGGAGTATCCATCTCAGTCTGGGACAATTTCAGGGCTCAGTATTCGTCATCGTCCCCATCCTCCCAGTTATCACAAACCGACTGCTGGCGCCGTTTGGCAATGTAGAGCGCGGCCAGACCCGCCCCAGCGAGGGCCAAGCCGGTCAGGAACAGGATCAGCGTGCCGACTGGGATGCCGCCTGAGTTTGCATCAGGTTCTTCCTGCTGCGCCACATCCGCAGCGGCGTCTTGTGACGGCTCAGCCGGCTCCTGTACAGCCTGGCCTTGCCCCGTGAGCGGATCTGGGATAGTACCGTGGAATTGAGGCAGCTGAGGGTATAGGTCTTGCTGCCGCCCAAATCCATGGTCAGTACTCCGCTGCTGTCTACAACAATGGGGGCCGGGAATACTCCGGCGTCAGTGCGTAGTTCAAACTCTACACCCGCCCAGCGCGTTCCAAGTTGCAGAATCAGTTGATCTGGCTGCTGTGTCAGTTGTGGTTCTGTGCCATCGGTATCGGCCAAAGCCGCTGGACACAACACTGACATCAACATCACAATCACCAACAGAGACAGGCAGGCCCGTCCCGTTTTCTTTCTCGTTCTATTCATCTTAGTTCATCTCCTCTTCGCAGAAAATGAATCAGGGTGAACGCACCTCATGCGTTCACCCTGATTCCAAGTGCTATCCAAATTCTACTGTGTTTCACCATCCAGCAGGAAATCCAGCGCATTCACGATCTTAATCCCGTTGATGTCGGTATCCAGCGGCTGATCCATCGTAATGACGACTTTCTCGTAGTTGTCCTGTACCGCCATCAGAGGCGCCAGTTCCCGTTTCCGTGTTTCAGAATCACTCATGGTTTCGGTCACTTGGATATATCTTTTGGGGCCGTTGCTGGTTGCGATAAAATCGATCTCCTTATCGTCCAGTTTCCCAATCGCCACATCGTATCCACGCCGAACAGTTCCAAATATATGATATTCTCCAGCAGATGGCCGGTGTCACCGCCCCGGTCACCCAGCAGGTAATTGCGAAGGCCAGTATCCACGATATAATACTTGCCCAGTGTCCGCAGATAGTCCTTTCCCTTGATGTCAAACCGCTTGACCTCATAGAAGATATAGGACTCCAGCAGGGCGTCTATATAGGCCGAGATGGTCTGCACGGCTGGCTTGCTCTTACGGTTCCCCTCCTCCAGGAGGCCCTCCGTCACAAGCGTGTTGCCGATGGAGCGGATCGAGGTGTTGTTCCCAATGTTGTCGGACAGAAAGAGGATGATCTTCCGCAAAAGCAGTGCGTCTGTAATGGCCCGCTGTTCCTTCCGGCGGCCGCGCTCCAGGATGTCCCGCACTACCACAGCAGAGTAAATGCCATCCAGCAGCATATGGACCTTTTTTTTGATCAAGCCCGGTTTCCGAAATGGCTGGCATCCCGCCGAAGCGGATGTATGCCTGAAACAGTTCCCGCAAATCCATCATTTGTCCCTGTTTGTCAATGGCCCGCTTCCGTTGGCCGCCTGCGGGAGATTGATATGACTCCACTGTGTACCCTTGAAAATCAAGGAATTCCGCAAAGGAGAGGGGCAGCATCTTCACTTCCACATATCGGCCGGACAGGTAGGTGGACAACTCGGATGAGAGCAAAAAAGCATTGGAGCCGGTTACATAGATGTCGCAGTCTAGGTCGATCCGAAAGGAGTTGACCGCATTCTGCCACTGGGGGACCTTTTGAACCTCATCAAAAAAGAGGTAAAGCCTCTTCCCCGCCAGTTTCCGCTCCATTACCGCTTGGTAGAGAGCCTTGCTATCCATATCGGCGTACTGCATAGACTCAAAATTCATAGAGACGATCTGCTCCGCTGCCACACCGTTTTCCCTAAGGTGCTCTTCCATCAGTTCCAGCAGCTGGACTTCCCACAACGCCGGATACCGGTGACCACTTTTATGAGGTCTGTGTCCTGGAACGAAATCAATTGCTTTAAATACCGAGTACGGTTCCTGAGTTCCATGAACTCACCTCCCAGTCATCATCTTATCACATCCCTTCTAAATTGTAAAGTTGATAATATCAATGTGACAAATTTCGATTTTTATTTTTTTTGTCACATCAAAAGCATTATCGAGTTGTAGACATATGTGTGATCACACCCCAGATCCGGTTGTTCTCGTGGTTGATACCGAGGATGCGCACAGTCGCCCTGGCGCCCGTGGCGCGGCCGCGCTTGGGATAGGTACATAGCAGTCGACGCCTCCGTCCAGGGATACGAACACGCCGTTGAGGTCCACCATGCTGACGGTGCCCACGTAGCGGTTGCCCACCACATATTTCTTCAAGGCCTTTTCGTAGGGGTTTTCCATCGCCTGCTTTACCGATGCGGACACCCGAGGGTGGCTGCGGTCGCTGCGGTCCACCTCCAGGACCTTGACCAGCACGCGCTGGCCAGGCTGATAGTGCTGTGCGGCATCCACCCACCGCTGATAGGAAAGTTCCCGCAGCGGGATGTAGCACTCCGCGCCGAACAGATCAATAAAGATGCCGGCCCGGATAACGGAGATAACCCGGGCCTCTGCACGGATTCCTTCATAGATCTGATAGTTGCCGTCCCGGTCGGTACGGAAATAATACTCCCGCCGCTTGAGTGCCATAGCCTCCAGACGGCTGGCAGCCACTACATTGTTTTCCTGGTCGACGCCCTTGACAATGTAGTCCACCTCCGCACCCAGTCTCTTATTGAGCAGATAGTGGAGTACATCACCCCGAGGCTGCCCGCGATAATCCTCCGGCTCCTCAATAGCTCCAACACCGGAATAATCACTTTGAAGTCACCATGGTAGATGACCGCATAGGACATCTCCGGGTTGTCTGCCAGCCGCTCCACACCCTGGATTGTGCCGGTGAGGATCTTCTTACTTTTAAGGGATTCCACCAGATCCAGCAGATCGCTGCGCAGCCGGTCTGTATCTGTCTGCACGGTACGCTCGGCGTCAATGGAGACGACCCTCTGGCGGCGCCGGCCAGGCATCCGGAGTTTTTGGGACTGCCCTGTATTGGTTTCCTCCTCATCGGAGGCCTCAGCGTCAGAAGCATCGGATTTGGGTTCCGCCTCAGATACCTTCTTGCGGGTGCTCCTGCGGCGCCTTGCGGGTGGCGCGCCGGCCTCCGCATCCTGAACTGATTCCGAGTTAGTCTGGGGCGTATCGTCATTTTCACCAGGCTGAAGCCGCTCATCGCAATCTCCTCCCGAATCAGACTCGGTCTGGGAATCGGAGGCACCTTCGCCAGGTTCGGTACCTGGTTGCCCGCCAGGCTGAGACAGCTCATCCTGAAAATTATACTCAGTCTGGGGAACGTCATCAGGTTCCAAACTGGATTCTGTTTCAGTCTGGGAACCAGAGTCGCCTTCACCAGGTTCAGCACCAGGCTGAAGCGATTCATCTTGGGATGCATCCCCATCATTCTCAGTCTGGGGATGCGGTGCCTGGCCATCCGCAGCTTCGCCCAAATTCTCGTCAGTCTGGGAGGCATCCGGTCCAATGTAGTCGCACTTGCCAGTTCCAGATCGATCATGCCCGCAGGCGGGCTCCCATCTGGGTACAATTCCGAATCGGTCAGGCCGGCAGTAATGCATCCTGCTTTTCTTCAGAGTTCTGTTCCTGAATCTCTTTCTTGGTTTTTGCCATGGTATTGAGTCCTCCTTTGTTTTTTCATCGTGCTTTAATTACTCAAAAATCCGCCGGCGGCCTAGCGCTCTCATAGAGGGTCTTGGGCCGTTTGGCGGGTTTTGACGGTTGTTCTGGCGGCGCAGCAGCCGGGGGGCGCGCTAGTTTGAGCTGGAGCAGCAGGCTTCTCGCCCTGTTTTGCTGCAGACGCTCCGCGACCTGCTGTTTTCTCTTTTGCCGTCTTCTTTTTTTCCGGTGGTGGAGTTTCCTCCGCTTGTGGGTGGACCATCACCGGAGCGGGCTTCTCCTCAGGATGTGCAGGCTTGTAGTCCCGGATATGGGCCTTCACGCATTCTTTGGCATACGGGTGTTCCGTAAAGTCAAACTTCTTGGCCCGCAGAACCTTCTGTCCGCGGATGATGATGAGCAGTTCATCGTTTGGCAGGCGCAGCACCTCATCTGGAGTCAGTACGCGGCGGCGGCCGATTCCCTCTGTGTAGCGGTATTGAGGAATAACCTGCGCAAGGGCGATACTTTGTCGTGTGGTCATGGTGGAGTTGACTTCCACTGTCATGTCTCCGCTGCGGGCACTGAAGTATTGCGCCGACACATCATCAGTGGCTCCCAACATAACCTGCGTATCCGCGTTGCCTAATAGTTCCGCCCACAGATTATCGGGATACCGGTTCTGAAGCTGAGGCAGGCTCTGGCAGACCATCAAAATCTGCAGGGCCCTTGAGCGTACTGTGCTGAGTCGCCGGCCAAAGTCAGGGATCACGCCAATGTTGTTCATCTCATCCAATATGATATTGACCGGCACCTTGCATCGCTGCTCCGGCATACTGTCCGCATAGCGCACCAACTTAATGAACAAAAATACAAAGAAAAGAGACGACAAAAACTCAAGAGATGAGTTCTGGTCGTCCAAGATGATAAAGTATGCGCATTTTTGTTTGCCCGGCAGTGACAAATCAATATCCGAGCGACGGGTAATCTGACGCACGGCTTCGCTTTGCAACACCTGAAGCCTGGTTCCAAGGCCAAGCACAATGCCAGCCCGTACTGCATCACTGCCTTGACTGAACAGGCTGTATGGAGCCTTAGCCGGATGGTCCAGCGGCAGCCGATCAAAAATCATAGTCAGTTCTTTTTCTTGTGTTCTGGGTGATCATTTGATAGACGGCCGGCAGGTTTTCTCCTCCGGTTTGCGGGTAGAGTCCATATCCACATAAAGGATCAGGCTTTTGAGCAGATTTGCCTCGCCATTATCCCAGAAATGATCACTCTCACCATCTCCCTTCGTGTTGGCGATGATGACATCGGTAAGCACCTGTGCCATGAGGGTGTCCCCGCCCAGGTCGAACATACAGTTCCAGGAGTCGCCAAGTTCCGGCTGTAACAGATTGTAGACCCGAACTAGATAGCCGTGCTTGCGAAACAGTTCTGCCGTGTCCGCATACATTTCGGATTTTGGATCTGAAATCACCACGGATTCCCCGCGCCGGATACTCTGGAACAGCGCCGGCGGATGATTCCGCGGGATTTCATTGTTCCGCTTGCGCCGAAGACGGCAATGTGCTTATTGAGCCGGGTATCCTCCGGCAGACAAATGACGGCTCCTTTCTCCGTCTTGCCTAAGATAATCCCCTTCGCATGGCCGGGGCTGCTGATCTCCAGGATGGCACGCATCTCCTTGTCGCTCATCCACCCCGCTGTGCCATAGGTCCCCCGCTTACTGCGGGAGAAATTGCGAGGATCATAGTCGCCATTGCCAAATCGATCTTGGAAATGGATGAAAAGATATACACCACTGCCGATGACTGCCACAAGGGCAACGCATTTCAGACCGCTTGCGGTCATGGCGCTCCGCCAGCAGCACACCGGCGAAAAACAGATCGCGTCCATTGTGGCTTTGCCAGTGATCCCGCCCTCTGCAAGCCACTTCTGATAATTGAGGTTGAATTGGTTGACCAACCCACCTATGTAAAAAAATCGCCGCCATACTCAGTATGACGGCGAGTACAATTCCTATTGTGCGAATATACTTCGACTGCATGGCAGTCCCCCCTTCCAGTCAGATCTCATCTGCCTGAGGTCCGATCCCCAGCGCCGCCTCCAAGTCAGTTCATGCTGATTTCACGCAGCTGTGCCCGAGGGCCGATATACCGTGCAGGAATGGGCATTGCCAGGGGAAACACATGATCTCATATGGGACCTTGCTGTGCTCCAGCGCCTGCCGCACCCGCACAAGCCGTGCGATGTCGCCGTCCAAGTGGGAGAGAATCAGGGTATTCCCGTTTTGAGCGTCATACTCCATCACGCCCGGTCCCACTGTACGCATCTGCTCCGGAAAGACAACTGACAGGACCCGCTCTTTCCAGTCTGGGAGCGTTAGGAGCCTCAGCAGTCGGATTCCCTGCTCTGTCATTGGGATAAAATGTACGTGTGGATAGATACGGTCAAAACGCAGTTCTATGCGGCCGCTTTTATCCGACTCCAGCAAGGTCTGCAGGGCCAAATCCATATTCTCTCCCAACAGAAGTGCATGGTCTCGCCCGGGCGGGGCCTGCATTCATACGGATAATTCTTCCAAATGCCGTGCTGTCTTGAACTCGCCCATACCGCTCCACTTCATCACTGCATTGCGCGTGTTATAGACAGCATAACAGTAACCAGGCTGAAGAGCGCGCCCGTGAGCCGTGTGAAAATCGTCTTGTTCATTTCCGCATGGTCCAGCCGCTTCACGGATTTTGCCGTGTAAAAACTCGCCCCATCCAGTACAACCTGCTGAATTGCCCGCCTTTGGAGAACAGGCAGTAGAAAAGGACGTGTCTCCACGTCCGCAACCAAGCACATCGCCACCGTCTCTGCGACTCGGTGGTTGCGCTCGATATGTTCCGCACTCCCAGAAAAACGATGATTTCGAGTGATGTCTAAATAGTGTGCGAGGGCTGCCGGATGGAGGGTCTGCAGGAGGGGGAGCGCACTCTTATACAGCCGGATTGTCCGCCGCTCGCCCCTCCCACTTGTGGTAATCATTTTACAGGAGCCAAGGTCTGCCCCAGTGGAGGTGCGGAAGTCCTGCACATGCTCCAGCCGGTGGACAAGGTCCTCCAGCGTCCGGCTGCTGCCTAACAGATGCAGAGAGCGCATGGGGTATTCCCCAGCAATGGCCAGTAAAAGCAGCAGGCGGTAAACATGACTGCCCGGTCGCAGTGTGATCATTGGACTGCCCGGTCGTGTCTGATTTTAAGGCATGGCTTTTCCTCTCTTTGCCGCAAAACGCCTCCCTGTCACCTTGGGAAACCCTTGATTTTTCAGGTATTTTCCTGCGTTTCGGATTTACGTGGAAAAATGGGGTGAAACTGGGCCTCAAATCCCGTACTTTTTTAGTCCCAAATTTCGCTCGTTTCATACAGTCTTTCCTCCTCCAAATCATTCGCCTGTTCTGCCGCCAGCCATGTGGGGAACCGGCTGGTTGGGATTACATAGACCTCCGTCTGATCCTCTGCCCCGGCGGCGCTGCAATAGTAGTGGGCGCATCGCCGCGGCGCATCATCCGGAAGCAGGTACAGCGTGATGATGTCTGTCACCATGTTGACCTCAATGTTATCGTGGTCCCGATAGGCACGCTCCGGACGTTCCCGACAGTACACATGGCGGTAGGCCAGCACGCAATTTTGATAGAGAGCCGGCGGCTTTCCAGCAAAATAGCGCCGCAGCGCCGGGTAGAGATACTGCTGGATGTAGATGGGGGAGCCGGACTCCTTCTTCGGCAGCAGTGCAGGGATCTGCAAACAAAACCACCCACGCTTTGCATATCCCATCTCCACGGGGATCGTGTCCATCAGCATCTGCTCCTTCAGTTCCGCTGCCTTGGGATGTCCGGTATAGCTGGCAGGACACGCGCAAGAAGCGCGAGTTTCTCTACCTCCGCGGAAAATGCGAATGCCGCCCCGAACGCACCGGCCATGTCCTCCCGCTCCAGCAAACGGCGAGTACGGGCTAGTTCCACCGCCGCTCGTCCCGCCCGATGCTCCGCTGCGCCAAGCGCCCGCTCAAACTCAGACCGCGGCATAGGTGTCCCCCTCGCTTTCCGTAAAGAACCGTACATCCGGCGTCTCCTGTCCGTTGTAATCCACAGTCGCAAACAGGTGAGGCGCAGATGGCAAGACCAGCTCTTGCGCCATGTTGATATGTGGCAGGACAAGGATATACCGCAGATCCTCCTGAGCTGAAGCAGTCTGGTCAGATGCTGTTCGCCATCGTAGAGGACAACAATCTCATATCCAATATCTTCTTTGAGGAAGAAAATCTGGGACGGATAAGTAGCGGGATAGTGAGCCATAGGGTCCACCCTGTCAATGAACTGCAGCAACACCCATACGGCAAGGATCATGCGCTGATCCGGCTGGCACATGGGGGTCCACCCCCAGATAGTACCCGCCGGAGATTTCGTGGAGCATGACCTCGTTCTTGAGCGCACGAATAATCTTTTCTGCCGTCTTAGGCGGTTTGTCCTTCAGCATTCGGACAATTTGCGCTTTAGGCAGCGGCCCATACTCTGTCAGCCAATGGATGATATACTGTTCTTCCTGTAACAGCATAGTTTTGTTTCCCTCCTTCCTCTATGTGTATAAATGGGAGAAATACGTATTTTGCAGGTTATACGTGTACTGTCCCGATATAGGGCCAATACCTGTGGAAGATTGTCCAGCAGCAGTCTGACAATGGCACCATCCAATTTCACGCCAGCGCACGATTTTAGGTAATCGCTGACTCGACGGATATCCCACGGACGCTTATAAGGCGAGGCGAGATCAGGCATCGAAAACGTCTGCCACTGCTACTATTTTTGCATGAGGGTGAATTTCAGCATCTTGCAGCCCCAAATAGCCGCTGCCGTCCAGCCGTTCATGGTGCTGCAAGGCCACAACAGAAGATGTCCCCAGCATCGTTCCGGTTTGTAGCAGCAGAAAATGTCCAATTGACGTATGTTTCTGCATTGATGACCGTTCTACTTCTGATAAACTGCCCGATTTACAACGGATGCGCACCGGGATCATTGTTTTCCCAATATCGTGAAGCAATGCCGCCTGATACACTTCGTGTACTTCAGCCGAGTCATAATCCGCATGTTCAGCCAGTATTCTGCTGATCTCCGCAGTCCGCTTGCTGTGTGCGATCTCCTCCTCTGTCAACGAGGTGAAAATATCCATTTCTGCAACTCCTCTCTTCTAAATTCTTTTTTGAATTTGATGCATTCCAAACCATACCCATCGCATCCAGTTTTGCGATCTGTTCCTGGGTGATAAACCCACTAGACGCAGTGCCCGCACGAATTGCTCTCATTCGCTGAATGAATTTCCCAAGTTTGCATCCATTCTCCGGCACAATATAGTTCCCAGGCACCCTAATATGCCCCTCCCTCCGATAGTATCGGAGCAGCTCCTCATAGTAAGTATCAAATGGCAATGGAGATGCCTGGACTTGCCAAACCATCCCTAAGTCATTGAGCATCTCAATTTGCCGGTCTGTCAGAACAATATCATGGCCCGTTCCCCTCTTTGCCTGCCTTACACAATTGATAAAGTTGCCCAAATGGCAACCAGTATCAGGATCAATAAACCTTGTGGGAACTTTGATGTGCCTTCTCGGCGGTAAAACTTATCAGTTGCTGGTAATAATAATCGAAGTCCCGATATGGGTGCTCTCTTTTCTACCCACTTCATGCCAAGAGCATTCAGTCTATTGATCTGGTCCTGCGATAAATGTCCCCTATCGGTCTTTTTTCTAATGTTGCGTAAACGTGTCAGATAAAGGCCCAGTTTACATCCTGTCGATGGATTTATGTATGATTGTGGAATATCAATGTGCCCTTCTCTCTCAAAGTAAACGAGCAATTCTTTATAGTAGTCATCGAATGTACGTCTGGTTGGTTGTCGTTCAATCAGAAAAGTCGACCAGCCAGGTAGCATCTCCAGCCTTTCCTTTCGGGCTGCTGATAGACTGTTGTGCTGGATATATAGGATTTGTTCCGATAGCCACCTCCCTATTTTGATGCCTCGGTAACATGTGCGGCTATGCGGATATTGGCCGTATTCGTGGTAAAATTCCTGGAGGATGGAGTAGCAAAAATCCCATCGTCCGCCCGCGTAATAGATGATCGAACTTCTCAAGGATGGCTTCGAATTGTGTGGGGACCCCAGACATGTAAAAGGGTATAGGCGTGTTCTTCCCTTTCCCACTGCTGATGGTGGGAAAACTCAATATTGAATACACGCTGACCAGACTCTTCAACACGTGCAGACTCATAGTTGTTGACCAAATCAAAAATTACCGGGGATGTACTACCATCCGAACTGCAGGCGAGACAGCGTCCAATCTGCTGTAAATAGACAATCGGGCTTATCGTAGGGCGTAACATGACAACCCCATCCACATCCTTGATGTGGATACCCTCATTCAGCATATCCACGCAGTAGAGCAACCGTATTGCATTCCTTTCATTATCCCCAGCAAAGGCGTTGAGTTCAATATCAGCGGCCTTTTCATCTGAACGGCAAACATACTCCCTGATTTTCTTACCTGGTCCCAGCCAACGGTGCATGTCTTCCCGACATTGCGCAATATGTTCAAGATTCCGGCAGAATACGATCAACTTTGCAAATCTATTGGGCATATGGCACTTAAATATTTCGTCAATTCCTTGCGCTTCTGCCATATTTCTTTTAAGGCTTTCTAACAATGAATAACCAGCAGTACGAGCCCTCCCATAAGAGGCAACCTGCGTTAATGCGGTTTCCAGAGAAGAGACCCTTTCGTTCATCAGGATATCTCCCAATACATAGTGCGGCACTGGCAGGACCTTATCATTGATTGCATCTTGAAGGGTATAATAACTTGCAATACTTCCGTGAAAAAGTTCCTCGGACATATCGCGTGTGCCGGCCTTATCCAGATACCGGACTGGGGTAGCTGTAAATCCAATTAAGAAGCATTCAACATACAAAGCGAGAAGATGGTCAACCGCACTTCCCCAGTCATCCGCCCCACAGCGGTGAAATTCATCAAGGATAATGTAGTCCGGCTCCAGTTTCCCAAGTTCGTCCTCGTGAAGCAGGCAAAGTTTCTGATATGTCATCATGGTTGTATGGAGAAGCACATCTGTATGCCCAGCATGATGTTTCAGTTGATTGAAGATATGCGTAGATGGTGCGAGATACAAAAACGAGTTATTCGGCCGGCGTTCTATAAAAGCAGCGCAACAAAACTCTTCCCAGTTCCAGTAGGCTGGATAACCGCAGCACGGCGTGTATACTTGAGGGCCTCCTCCAAATGGTTGAGTGCAGCTTGGTTATGTGGGTAAAGTTCAATCTTCGGCATCTTTTCCCTCCATTCCACCAGTCAAACCCGCAGAAGAACCATTGCTTCCGCTTTCCGCAATATCGGCTACCGCCTTTAATTCGTTGAGCATAGCCTCCAGTTCAGCCCGGTCGGTAGTGATCATCTGCTGCTCCTCCCGGGATGCCTTGATAATGACCGGCACTTTGTTGCTGTTGCTGGAGATCAGCGCCTCACCGCGCTCAAACTGTGTGATGCTGCGGATCTCAGTTCGAGTTAATTTCAAGACATCTTTCACATATTCTGCCTCGTCCGGCTCCAAGTTGAGGATGATTTTCGTCTTGGAATTATTCAGAATTGCTCTGCCATAACGGCCGTCCTCTAAGCCAAAAAAATCGGAGAGGTCCTGCGTTGCCGCAAGGGCGCCTCCTCCGTAGCCTCGAATAATTTTGAATATTTCCAGACAAAACTCCGCAGCCTGTTTGTTGGCCGCGCCGCCAATCAGTTTCCAGATCTCGTCGATAAACACCATTTTGCGTCTGGTACGGTCTGCCTTCACCTGGTCCCACACATAGTCCAACGCAATCATCATACCTACCGGCAACAGTTTGCCCTTGAGTTCCGAGATGTCCAGCACAACATACTTATTGTCTAGGTTTACATTGGTCTGGCGGTTAAAACTCTGGCGCTGCCTGTAACAAAGCGGCTGACTATGGTGGCCAGCCGGGTAGTCAGTGGATTTTCCTTGAGTATCTCATAGAGATCTCCCAGGATTGGCATAGTCTTGATCTCTCCCCTGCTCTGGTCAACATAGATAGAATTGTTATCGTGGGTAATCCCGAACTTGGCGTAGGTCTTGACCAGGGCCTCGTCCAGCATCTGCTCCTCTTCATTATTCATATCGGGGATCAGAAGGGAGAAGAAAATCATCAACTGCTGGATCTTTTTTGCCAGCATGGAGTCGATGTCGTTGTAATCCAATTCGTCGATCAGTTCCATTTCCGGTGTGAGTGTAGGACGAATCTCCATGACGTTGATGCAGGCGCTGGAACCCGGGGCCAGTTTGATATAGGTACCGCCAATTTTGTGGCAGGCACGCTTGAACTCATGGCCTTTGAGCGGAGCAATAATATAGCACTGGACGCCGCGCATCCGAAGCCTGAGCGCCATCACCTGCATGGTAAAGGTCTTACCGGCGCCAGATGTCCCGCAGATAGTAAAATTGGCATTCTTATTGACTTTTGTATTAAATGGATCGACAATACACAGCGAATTGTTATGCCGGTTAAGACCCAAGAGAATGCCATTGTCATCAGACAGTTCAAAACTGGTGAACATATAGGTCGAGGCCGCGCCTGAAGTAAGCACATTTCGTTTGGACTTGCGCTCCAGACCAGGATCGAGGTAGAGAAATGGCATGGTGGATCGCAGTGCCGCCTCCTGTTGAAACAGGCAGTCACCTACTTGGATGTCCATGGACTTCATCAAGTCACTCATCTGCTGCTTACGCCACTGCAGTTCTTCGTAGGTAGGGGCAGATATCGTAATGAGCACCGACATATAGAACAGGTCCTCATTCCGGCTGGAGAGTCCCTGCTTGATGTAGTAACCGGCCTGGATAGAGCCAGCCAGTTCCTCATAGTCAGTGGAGGTGTCCTGCAGTTCTCGCAGTTTGGTGCGGTTGAGCCGGATGCGCTGGGCCACTCGATCAATGGTCTTACCACGGATCTCGCGGTGCAGATGCAGATCCACATCTACGCCCTCGCCTGCATTGATGAGTGAAGACATCCAACCTCCCCGCACCTGCTGAGGAAATCCGTTTTTGCGAATATATAAGTAGGTATAGTAGGTCCCATCCATGATAATGTAGCCAGCATGACTCAAGTCAAGGCCGCGAGGGGCCACAAAGTTGGATGTCCGGATCTTCGGGACTGGATCGATGCCGACAACTCGCCTTTTTGCCGCCATCGCATCCACCACCACGCGGTTGAGCCGACTCTGGAAAGGGTCCTCCACGCAGGAACGGCGATTGAAGTACATATACAGGATTTCAGCTACAAATGCGTCTTCATCTTTTGGCTGTACAATACTGTTGCCGCATTGGGCGAAATAGGTCTTGGCATTCTGCGTCACCGTCTGCAACGCTGCGTAGATCTCACCATAATCGTTATCGGACTGGCGGCGCACCGCCTCGTATTGAAAAATCAGGAAAAACCGGCGGGACAACGCCTCACGGCTACCTTCCTCCCGGATGAACTGGATAGTACCACGCCCCAATTCCCGGCAGGCCGTTACGTCCTCGCTCTCAATGTCCGCCTCCAGCCCCGCCACATACTTGTCAGAATCCGCTTTGCGGGTTACGGACTTAAACTGCAGGCGCATGGGCGAAATTTTAAGCCAGCTGGCAAACGTAGAGATAATGCCCCACTGCTCCTCATTGGAGCGAAGCAAAAAGTTGATGGGTTCAATTTCCAGGATTTTGAGGTACCGGCCATCTGTAGTTTCAACGATCCCATTTCTGATCTCTTTGAGGGGAATGTAGTCCTGTACGAACTCCAGACGGGCGGCTGCTTTTTGCCGACGGCCTGGGCTTTTGTGCCGACGGGCGTTTCCTGTGTGTGACTGTCGTGCCATAGTGGTATCCTATCCTCCTGTAATGCAATCGGCGGCGCCGTACCCAAAACAGAACCATATTGGTGACAAACCGGAGCAGAGAGTCCCCGCCAATGCCCATCAGGGCGAAGACGCCCAGTGGCAACAGCGTCACGGTCATCACAACAACTTTTGCAGTAGCTGGAAGATGCATCCACATCAATTCCGGATAGCCCACAAGCAAAAGCAGAATGCATGCCTCTACTGTATTTCGTGTCTCCAGTAGACCGCCCAGCAATTTTCCAGAATCAGTGTAGTTTGGCGGGATAGTATAGACATTGCTGAACTCTCGATCATCCGCCATATCCAATCTCCTCCGTGATGTCTGCCAAGGGCAGATCTCCTTCTAAATCAATATCATTCCTGCGTCGGTATTGGGTCACATAGTCTGGGGAGTTCAGCACCACGCCAGTGCCGCTGGCACAGTGGACCCATAGTTTGGTTCCGTCGGCATCCTCTCCCGCGTAGAGCAGTACATGGTTGACTGGGACTGTACCGGGCACCGCCATGAAGCCGAGGTCGCCGGGCAGCAGTTCGTCTTCTGAAATGGCATGCGTGGCATCCCACTGGTTCCAGGACCCATCATACAGTGTCACGCCTAACGCTGTCTGATAGACCCATTCCGTGAATCCGGAACAATCGAGTCCATAGGGGCGGATCGTTCCTGTGCTGCTGGACCCCGCCGCAGTGACCAGTTTGGGGGTGTTCCACTCCTCATTCCAACCTGGCGCGCTCTTCCCGCCCCAGAAATATGGGACGCGGCCCACCAGTGAGAGGGCACAGCGCATCAGTTCCTTGCGTTTCCCGCTGCAGTCCAGGCTGGCCAGAAACAAGTTCAGTTCCGCGTCGCTGATAGGCGGCACGCTCCCGTTACTGGCGGTCCCATACATAGTCATCTTCAGCGCATTAGACATATTGAGGATCGCATCCCCATAGGAGATCTGGAACTGATCGTATGTAGCATCCACGTCCACGTCAAAGGCCTTCAGGATAATCGACTGGTCAAATGGGTGGATCGTACAGGCCACATACTGCACCGTTTCCTGCGTCTCCCCATCGCCCCCTTCATTCTCTACCGGGACTTGGGTACTCTTCACCTCATAAGTGACGGTATACATTTGGTCGGTGACGGCGTTGAGTTTACTCTGCAGATCTGCCTTAGTCGTTCCGCGCTGGCCCATGGAGCAGAGTAGGCAGCCAGGATATAGCAGGTATCGTAGTCCATAGATACTAAGGCATTATTGACCAATGCCTCCATGGACAGGTCATAGTCATAGCCCCCATCGGCTATAATCTCATCTACCTCCGCCAAGGCGGCATCATACCCAGCCTGAATACAATCGGCCACAGTAGCGGAGAGGTCATCGAAGATGGCTGTCATCTCAGTTGGGCCATTTGGATCAACGGTAGTCGGGTCAGTGTGGAAGATATTATTGAATACGATGGACGGCAGGGACACTACGGTAATGATAATGAACAGCAGGAACAAGCAGAGAAACACCAAGACCTTAAAGAGCGTGTGGCGGAGAGACCACGCCGCTGAGAGTACGGCGCCCCACGGCCCGCCAGCAGCCGTTCCGACGGCGATCTCTGACGCCGCTTTGCCAGTCTCCATACCGGCTTGCACTGTAGCTGCGGCCGCGTTGGCCGTTGCTTCGCCAGCCGCTGTGCCAACTGAACCGGCGGCGGAACCGGCTTGTTTAGCCGCCTCTGCCGCACTGCGTATCCCCTGCAGGTAGTTGTCATGCCCTTCGCCAAACTGTCGGTCATCAGACATAGAGATCACCTCGCTTGTACCGAAATGCGAAGGCAGGCATACCCGTTCCCAGGTATGCCGCCCGATGGTCAATGTTTTTTCCTGTTTGGCGGCTTACGCTCTGTGACTGGTCTCTTTTTCGGCTCGGAATACCGGGCAGGAGTAGACTTGTAGCGTACCGTCTCCACTGTGAATGTTTGAAGTTTGTCATTTTCATAGAGCGGTTTCCCGTCCTCATAGACGGGCCGACGCTCCACGGCAGGAGTGCCATGAATGGCATACCACTGGCTGCCACCGCTGTCTTCGTACACATGGTAGTCGCCGCGTGGAGCCTGATAAACAGCGCGGTCATAGAATGCGGTACCGCTTCCGTCCTCATGCCGCACCTCTAGAATACCATCCCCAACTCTGGAACTATCCACAGACACCACTGGCTGGTCAAAACCAGGCATAAACTGGCCAAAGAGCGCCTGGTTGTACCGCTCCGCCGCTCCGCTTCCACCATCTGGTACCGGCTCAAATTGCGGCACAGATGCTGCAGGAGTCATCGCATACCAACTCAAACCGTCGGCGCCTGGATTGTTTCATGGGGCGCATCCGGCTCCTGGAAATAGGCGCTGTTGTACCAGAGACTATTGCCGCCATCCGGGTAAATGGCCTCCAGCGTACTCTCATCAACCTGCCGCAGCAGAGTGCCGTCCGGTGCGCTTGGGAACGCTTCAGACACCTGCGCCGCCTCGGATACATTTCCGGTGAATGCGGGGGTGGCATAGAACGCACCCATTCCCTCCCCAGAGGCCACCTGATACCATTGGCTCCCATCTGCAGCAGTAACAACGGTGTGGGGGGTGGTGGGCACATCATGCTGGGCCGTGTTGTAAAAGTCCACCTTGGCCTGCCGCCCATCCGGTCCTACTGCATTGGTGCTGATGTGGCCGCCAGTAATCTCTGTATCAGCGTAGGTCATCCCGGCGGCTTTGCCGCTTGTCAGGTGCGGCATATAACTGTTGAGGCTACGATTGGCAATGTCCCCTGCAATTGTTCCGGATACGTTGGGCATCCGTGTTGCCACTGATGACACCGACTCCGGGGTCAATGTTGCACCATTTCGGGCTGCCATTCCTCCGAACACCCGGCCAACAAAGCCGACACCGCCACCAACTCCCATCGTTTTCCGCCGTCCACAACGGCATCACGCACAAAACTGTTGGCTTCACGTGGCTCATAAAGCCGGACAAAATACCGCCTGTGGTGACACCGCCAGCCGCACCGGCGGCAGCCCCGGCCCCCGGCTCTTCGCCGCGCCTCCAAACACGGAGCAGCGCTGCTGCCGCCTTTGGAGAAACCAGTCAGCGCCCGGGCAGCCATCAGCATCTCTATTCCCATACTGCTACCCGTCTGTGCCACAGATAGGCCCATAGCCGCCAGATAACTGTCGCATCTCTGGGCGATTTTCAGAAGTGCCAGCGCGCAGAAAAGCCACAAGAAGACGCTGCCTTGACCACTGCTCAAAGCACCACCATTCGCAATGAATTGGCCAACGGACGAGTCAAATGCCCGTAGGAACCACACATTCAGAACCAGCAGTAGAAGTTGAGAGCCAACCATTCGGCACCAACTTTGAAAGACCCGGGAAGTCGCCTTAGAAGCCCCCATCGAATATGCCAGCGGAGATGTATAGCAAAGGACGCCTACCAGGACATATCGCTCCACGGTTTCCAACAGCAGTTTAAAGTAGTTCCATGCCAATGCGATCATGAAAATGATCAACAAAATCAGTCCTACCACCGTGGCTACAGATACGATGGTAGCCAACCCATTGGTAAGAGTCTGCTGGATTCCCGCAAATGTAAAGTCGCCCGGGTCCATAGTCTCTTCCATGAGCGCTGTATAAGGCGCTCGTGCAATGTCCAGAACGAGACTGAAAATGGGCTTTGCATATCCAATCAGGATCGCAAAGATTGCACCTCGGGCCAGCAGAGCGAGCGGCTCCTCTGTTTCGGACAGGGGACCGCTGAACGCACGGAATAACTGCCATACCACCACCAGAAAAAGCACTGCCCACGCTGTGTATTGGATAACCGTATAAGCACTGACGGCAAACGGGAAGTACTCTTCCATTGCGGTCATATCGGTGCCAAGCGCGTCAAGAAACACCCCGGATATAGCATCCATGATCTGTGTCATCACACTGGCCACCCAGTTCGCTATCCCCTCAAAAATCCAATCTAACATGCTTTTGTAACCTCAAAAGGGGTGGGGGCGGCCCATCGGCCGCCCCCATCAAAGTCGGATACCATCAATAGCCTGTCCTGGGCAGAGTGGGGACAGGACCGCCGCGGTAGATGATAGTCACCCAGCGGTCGGTCGCCTGCACCCACTGGTTTTGCCACATGCCGCCCACATCGCATTTGTTGGCAAACCGGTATTCGTGAGATAGACTGGACAGGACATCGCAGTAAATATAGGGCGTCTCCACCTGTTTGAAGCCGCCCGGGACACGCCCGAACAGGAAGGTGACCTGAGTCACATACTCATTGGAGGCAAGTCCTAGAGCCGCAGGAGAGGCGTCCAGCGTATAGTTCTTTTGTGTGTTCAGGTTGTCGGCCAGTACGCGCTGCGTATCGTTCAAATTGGTTTGGAACACGACTTTGTAGTTCAGCCGGGCCGAGTAGGTGCCAGTGATGATCTTATCCAACCGGACGGCGTCTGTGGGCAGCGTATCACGCCAATAAAAGCTGTCCAGCGGGACTGTGGAGTTGTTCCCGATATCCTTGAAGGTATAGCGGATCTCCTGGCAGGTACGACCTGTGTGTAGCCGCTCTTGCTGATAGACACATTGGTATAAACGCTCTCATTCAGGTACTCAACCTGCACGATTTGGCCTTCATGCTCCAGATAGACCGTCACCTCTTCATCGCTGACCGAGTAGAACTGGGGGCTGGAAATCTCTTTCACGGTATAGCGGCCCAAAGGCAGCGGCTTTGAAACCGCCAGGCCCCGGCTGTCGCTCTCAACGGTGTCTACAAGGCATTGGCCTTGTTATAGATTCCAAATACCGCACCCTCCAACGGAGTACCGGCAGGGAAACCGTTGATCGGATTATCGTCAGCAGACTTCTTCCAAATCTGGATCTGTCCAGTGATCGCCGTATTGACCCACTCGATTTCCGCCGTGCGGCCTGGGCGCACATAGACGGTCTTATACTCCTCGTCTAAGATGTAGCCTCCGCAGCCTCCAGTTCACGCAGATAAAACCGGCCACTGGTGTTGGCACCATCCGGCAGGTCGTCGGCTGTGATATAGACCCACCCCTCGTCATCAGAGGTAAATTCCCCAATGGGATTACGGTCTTCGTCGTAGAGCAGGAACTTGACGCCATAGATTCCCTCGCCGGAGGTGTCCACCTTATGGATCAAAATACCGGAATTGGCTCATTTTTGATTCGCAGGGTGGTCACTTCCCCGTTTTTGACCTCGAAGTAATGAGGGGTATCATCCAATACGAAGTCCGGATTGGCCTCGACTTCAAGCGCGTAATAGGAGCCGTCCTCCAGGGAGAGATAGGCCCTGCCGTTCCGGTCTGTGGTGATGGTATCCACCAGAGCGTCATCCATGCGGCGGATCTCAAAGGTGGTATCGGGAATTCTTTCGGATGTCTTGCTTGCGTTGACCTTGATAATTTCAATGCCGCCTATAGGGTTGTTGTAAAAATACAACTCCTGTGTATCATTGGGATTGATCACCACGGTTTGGGACTGCGTATTGGGGTCAATCGTATAGCCCGGGATGCTTTCCACCTCCGTTACCACCACTGTGCCTGTGAGGCCGGAAAGAATAATCTGACCTGCCGAGTTGCTCCAATACAGGCCGTTGCTGGAAAGCTGCCCGCTGTCGGCATCCACAAAACTTCCGTCGGAGTATGTGATTTTGAACTGTACCCCTTCAAGCGGCGTTTTCCTGTCATCACCAGAGAGCTTGTGGATAATGAGCTGTCCTGTGGGTTGATTCCGGAATTCGAGGGTAACAGTTTGGCCGGCCCTTAAATTTTGGGGCAGTCTGGGTAGGTGTCGTCCGATGACCAGGAACCGAACC
>ENA-OQCE01000415-OQCE01000415.1-human-gut-metagenome-genome-assembly--contig:-NODE-415-length-20737-cov-3.782824_pt1 | contig 20737 bp, 27 predicted proteins | sample MGYA00242495_ERZ504572 | MGnify/ENA primary metagenome ERZ504572 (study PRJEB26092, sample SAMD00036228) | human gut metagenome | host: Homo sapiens | study: EMG produced TPA metagenomics assembly of...
TCTATATGAAAAACTCGCGTTTGTCGTATAGATGTAGATAACATAAAAACATACTACTTTCGTATGTTTTATGTTATCTTATTGTTGCCAACCAGTACATCCATTTATTGTTTCCGGATTTATTTTTGCGTGCTAATTGTTTGTATTGATCAAATAATAACTTTTTTCTGCCTTCATGTCAAAAACATTGATTGAATTACTTAGCGTTCAATTTAAATTTTTTCTACAGCAATTTTTTGTCAATAATCTGGTAGTTTGCCCGATGTATATACAAGGCTTTTCCGTCAACCATAAGTTTCGTCATTTTTGGAAGGTCTTCCGGAACTTCCCAGTACACATCATCTCCCGAAAAAGCCGCTATAGCTGTCCCAGCTGGGATTTGATCACTACTATACGTGATTTTCCAAAGTCATTAGTTTTACAGACAATCTGTAATAATGCGATTCAATTCCGGAAGCTCTTTTTTGAGAGCAATCAGTTTCCCATCTTTTAGAAAACAATGTCTGGAATAAGCGGTTGTGCAGATTTCATTTCTGCTCGCATTAAAAAATTCATAATTAAATTCCAGAGAAATTCCATTATACTGCTTAATGCCAACGCGGATCCGGATTTCATCATCGAAGAAAACCTGCTTTCTATATGCAACTGAAATTTCCACAACAGGGGAGATCACTCCCAACTCTTCTACTTTCTTATAGCTGAAACCCATCCGGCTCATATATCCAATCCTGGCCTCTTCCATCCATTTTACATAATTAGAGTGATGGATAATGCCATCTGGTCTGTTTCATGATATTGCGCTTTTCTGTAATAAGTGTATGTTTTTTCTGATTCTTCCTTCATATACCATATATCCTTTTTTATATATTTATAAAATGAAAATAACTATACCACTCGCTTGTCTGCGAAACGATGTACTAGAGCGTGCAGATTGCGGGAATGATTTTTCAGACACGCTCTAGCTGAAACCGGTTAATTATGACGGTCTCTTCACATAATTCAGAGGATTCTGATTTACCCCATTAACCATAACCCCAAAATGAAGATGAGGACCGGTGCTGTTCCCGGTGCTTCCTACATATCCGATAATATCACCTTTTTTGACCTTATCTCCTACACTCAGATTTGGGTTAAATTTAGACTGGTGCATATATTCTGTGATAAGTCCCTTTCCATCATGATTGATCTTGGTATAATATCCGGCACCGCCTGACGCTGCCGGTGAAAGCATGGCAACAATGGTTCCTGATGCTGCCGCATAAATCGGTGTTCCTGTAGGAGCAGGAATGTCAATTCCTTTATGATTGGTAGAACCGACTCCTCCCGGAGATTCCCTGTTTCCAAAATAACTGCTGATATAGGAATAACCGGAGCTTAAAGGCCACCGGAAAGAAACTCCGTTCTGATAGTCAGGAATAAGAGAACCATCTTCTCCAACATAATGATTATCATCAATCCACTGATTTGTAACCAGAGCACCTGTGGAGGAACTTAGGTAATACTTCTCTCCATCTACAGTAACCCACCCACTTTCACGTTCACATGTAGAAGGATTCATATAATATTTCTTTCCGTCTACTGTCAGCCATCCAGAGGCCAGCACCCCATCTGATTTCGCATAATAATGAGCACTTTTTTTCGTGATCCACTTACTGCTGGCAAGTTTTCCGTCAGACTCAAAATAATATCTTTTCCCAGATGACGATTTCAGGATAATATCATCGTAACGGATTCCATTAGTTTTCTTAAAATAATACTTGTGTCCGTTGATCGTCTGCCATCCCGTAACCAGTTTACAATCTGATTTCCTGAAATACCGATAATAGGAATCCGGTTTATAGAAGCCTTTGACAAGTTTACCATTTGAAGCTGCATAATAATAAGAACCGTCTGTTTCTTTATACCATCCGCTTCTGACCAGCTGACCGGTATTTCTGTTAAAGGAATACCAGCTTCCCTTTACTTTCAGACGCCCTTTTGCCATAGTGCCATTGGCCTGAAGATAATAGGTGGAATTCCCGCTTTTGCGAAAACAGTTTTTATACATTTTTCCTTTTTCATTAAAGCAGTAATATACATTATTTACTTTATGGAAACCGGATCGTATCACCCCGTCATTCCAGAAATAGTATTTATTCCCTGCAGCTGTAGTTACCCATCCGGTATGCATATATCCTTTTTTTTCATCAAAGAAATACGTTTTTCCATTTACTGTCTGCCAGGTAGTAAGCATTTTACCTTTTTCATTAAAACAGTACTTTTTTCCACTGATGGTCAGAATTCCGGCTTTGGCTGCACCGGTCTTTCCGAAATAGTACTGATTTCCTGCAGCACTTTTGTACCAGCCGGTAGCTTTTTTTCCGTTCTTATCGTAATAGTACCAGCTTCCGTTTTTTTTCACAAATCCTGTCTGCTTTTTGGAAGTTGCTGCAGCCTGAACCGGTACAGAGAAACCGGAAAAGATTCCACCCTGCAGAGCCAGTGCCAGAACCAAAAGAAAAGCTGTCAAATATAACTTTTTTTTCTTCATAGTAACTCCTGTGTGTGTTTTTTTTGTAACTGTGAAGGTTTACTTATTTTTCTCTCGTTTATTCTTTAATTCAACATATCTGTTCTTCAGGAAAATCCCTGCTTTTTTGATATATCCCCATATTATGTTTAAAATCCGCAGGAGATATTTCCATATGGTTATGACCAGTCCGGAAAGCGGATTCCATATTTTCATAAAGAAATTATTTTTTCTCGCTTCCAGTTCTTCCGGTGAAACCTTGTGTTTTTCTTCCTTGCAAAGAGGAAGTACTTCACCTGTCTGTTCATCCAGACAGTCAATATTTATATATGTCTCCTCTTCTGCCGGCATTTTTTTGTCATTAAGAGAATGATTGATCAGTCTCCAGATCAGAGCATAAAGTACGGCAAATATAGGAACTCCTGCAATCATTCCCGGAACCCCAAAGAGACCGCCCCCGATCATGATGGCAACAATAACCATAAAACTGGAAAGTCCGGTAGAGTCTCCGAGAATTTTCGGACCAAGGATATTTCCATCAAACTGCTGAAGAAGCAGGATAAAAATTGCAAAATACAGACCTTTTATGGGATCTACTACTAAAATAAGCAAAATACATGGAATGGCTCCGATGTAAGGACCAAAAAACGGAATGACATTTGTCACACCGATAATTACACTGATAAGAATTGGATACGGCAAATCCAAAAGCAACATTCCAAAATAACACAAAATTCCAATAATAGCAGAATCCAGAAGTTTTCCGTATATGAAACCACCAAAAGTCTTGTCTGTAAAACGCATAACGCGTATAAGCATATTTGCCCATTTATGAGGCAATATAGCATATACCATCATTTTGCTTTTGGCAACAAATTTCTCTTTGTCTGCAAGTACATACAAAGCTACAATGGCACCGATCAGAAAATTCTTCATAAAGATCAGGATATCAAAAATACCTGCTGAAACATTTTTGAGCATATCCTGCATCTGCGGAAGAATATCGGTAGTAAGATATTCCTGTGCTTTTGCAGAGTACTGGTTGATCATATCGAGCATTTCAGGATTCAGTTTCCATCCATGCTCAACAAATGAATTGAGCCACTTTTCAATAACTTTTATATAGTACGGAAAACTGTAAATAATACTCATGATACTTCGGATCAACTGAGGAAGCACCATCATCAGTAATGCGTAAATGATAATCCAGAACAGGAACATGGAAAAAAGGACACATCCCCATCGAATAGCCCGTTTTCCTTTTTTCTGTAACTTAATATTATGCTTTTCCAGCTGCGGATAGATCAGCTTCTGCTCAAAGAGATTGATCAGCGGACTGAGAATATAAGCAAGGATTACACCATAGATAATAGGCGCCATAATTCCCAGAAAAGTTTTGATTCCCACGATCAGGGTTTTCATGTGAAATATGCCATAATAAAACAGCATACTGGCGGCAATTACCAGAAAAGCGGTTACACCCCAGTGTAAATATCGGTTGTCCCAACGAAATTTCATAATGTCCTCCTTTTTAACATGGTATGATTATAGCATATATTTTGACAAATGTCATGAAAATTTAATATATATTAAAAAAAATTATAGCAGTCTTGTTACTGTTCATACACCACTATCCCGAGACATACAAGCCAAAATTCCATTGCCGCAGGCAATCTGGAATGAATTGAAAAGACTGTTATAAATTCATCCAAAAAACAGATACTTTACCAAGGATGTGGTAAAGTATCTGTAAAAATATAATCCTATTTATTTTTTATGGAATCAAAAATCTCAATTGCCTGAATGATTGCTTTTGCTGCACCATCAATTCCAAGTTTGCTGCTGTCTACGCAGAGATTGTAGCTTGAAGCAGCACCCCATTTCTTATTAGTGTAGTAATTATAGTAACTGGAACGGCTCTTGTCTGTCTTATTGATCATGTCTTTTGCTTCTTTTGCAGTTTTATTATGTTTCTGTGAAAGACGGTTAATCCTCCAGTCTGTATCTGCATGTACAAATACACTGAAACAGTCTTTATACTCTGACAACGCATAATCTGCACATCTTCCGACCATAACGCATGGACCTTCGGAGGCCAGTTTCTTGATTGCGTCAAACTGTGCAAGAAATACTTTGTGGTTCATAGGCATATCTGTAAATCCTGAAGAAGAATAACCAAATGAGTAGGTATCCATAACCAGAGAATATAAAAAGCTGTTAGTTGGTCTTTCATCATGATTCTCAAAAAGTTCTTTGCAGATACCGCTTTCATTTGCTGCATGTTCGAGAAGTTCTTTATCATAACATTTAATACCAAAATATTTGGCAACTTCCTGACCTATCTGTCTTCCTCCACTGCCGTACTCACGACCAATTGTAATAATTGAACTCGTACTATTCATAGTCTGCACTCCCTTCTGTTACATATTCGATAGACATATTATACAGTATTTCCAAAAAAATGCAAACTACTTTCGTAATTTTTTCTAATAATTTAACGAAATATTCAGGTAAAGGAGCTGTAAACTCCATATATTCGCCCGTTGATGGATGAACAAAGCCAAGAATCATTGCATGAAGCGTCTGTCCCTGCAGATGATAAGGATTCTTACCGGAACCGTACACTTCATCACCCAGAAGTGGATGACCGATACTTGTCATATGCACACGAATCTGATGCGTTCTGCCTGTTTCCAGACGGCATTCCACATAAGTGGCATTTTTGAAACGTTCCAGAACTTTATAATGTGTGACAGCATCCTTGCCGTTTTTATAGTTGACAGCCATCTTTTTGCGGTCAATCGGATGGCGCCCGATGGGACCTTCGATCGTCCCTTCGTCTTCTTTCAGTACTCCTGCTACGATTGCCCGGTATCTGCGCCTGATAGAATGCTCTTTTAACTGTTCTGCCAGGTTGCGGTGTGCATTATCATTCTTGCATACAAGAAGTGCACCTGTGGTATCCTTATCGATTCTGTGGACAATACCAGGACGCAGAACACCATTGATCCCCGACAGATTGTCCTTACAGTGAAACATAATAGCATTTACCAATGTTCCGGAAGTATGTCCGGCACTGGGATGAACCACCATCCCCTTTGGTTTATTTACAATAAGTACATCATCATCTTCATAAAGAATATCCAGAGGGATATCTTCCGGAAGTATATCCGGCTCTTTTATGTCAGGAACTGCTACGGAGATTTCATCTCCTTCCTGAACTTTGTAGTTGGCTTTTACAGCAGAACCATTGACGGTTATTTTCTGCTCTTTAAGCAGCTTTTGAATATAAGAACGTGACAGTTCTTCGTTCATTTCAGAAAGATAGCGGTCAATCCGGATACCGGACTGACCGTCAGAAACCTGATAATTAAGAATTTCCATAATACTAATCCTTTTTTATTCTTAAGAAGTCATAATCTTCATCATTTTTGTATCTGAAACACACCAGCATAACAAGTAATATGCCACTGCATACCACATACATATCAGCTATATTAAATACCGGAAAATCAATCAGTGAAAAATAGATAAAATCCACAACATAGCCTCTGCATACTCTGTCAATAAAATTTCCAAGAGCACCGGAAACCATTACCAGTGCAGTTACTGACAGCGGCAGATAATATCTGTTTTTCGGGATTCTGGCATATACATAGATAAATACACCCAAAAACAAAAGGCACAAAATCACAAACACCGGAATTTTACCTTCAAACAATCCAAAGGCCATTCCACGATTTTCGAGATACCGTAATTGAAGACTCCTGGAATGAGAGAGATATCAGGATGATCTTTCAGTTGTGCCAGAACAAGAGATTTACTTCCCTGATCCAGGATTGTCAGCAAAAGGATAATAATACAGCCTCTAATCCAGTGCATACATGAAGATACGGAGGAAACAGCTGTCATATCAGAATCTCCCGGATTGCCTGGAGCAGTTCCTCATCTGTGACAGTTTTGTCTATAAAACTTTTACCAATCCCGTCCATAAGGATAAATTTAATATGACCGGCTTCCATTTTTTTGTCTTTTTTTTGTTGCTGCCAGGACATCCCCGGCATTCAGTGAATCAACAGAAAGAGGAAGATTATAAGAATGGCACCCTTTTCTGATCTCTTCGTATTCTTCTTCTGTTAATAATCCTCTCTGCATGGAAAGATAAGCGGCAGCGATCAGACCGACTCCAACACACTGTCCATGAAGCAGCTGAAAGTTTTTCATTTTTTCGACTGCATGTCCGACTGTGTGACCAAGATTTAAAAGTGCACGTTCTCCCTGCTCCTTCGGATCACGCTCTACCACACCTGCCTTGATCTCACAGCATCTGCGGATCATTCTGGAAAGCATACTCAGATCCAATTTACTAATCTCAGGCTGATTCTTACATACAAAACGGAAGAACTCTTCATCGCAGATCAGTCCTGTCTTAAGAATTTCACCCATTCCACAGGTGAATTCCCGATTCGGAAGAGACTGCAGGGTACTCATATTCATATATACAAGGCGGGGCTGATGGAAAGCTCCTACCATGTTTTTGTACTGAAGGAAGTCAACACCTGTTTTACCTCCTACGCTGCTGTCAACCTGTGCCAGAAGCGTAGTAGGAACCTGGATAAAATCAATCCCTCTCAGGTAAGTGGAAGCTCCGAAACCTGTCAGATCACCTACAACACCGCCGCCCAGCGCAACCAGCAGACCTTTTCTGTCCATTTCATTCTCAATCAAAGTTTTATATAATTCCTGTACTGTATTCAGGTTTTTGTTCTTTTCACCAGCTTCAAATACAAAAGAGAATATTTCAGAGGAAATTTCCTGAAGAGCTGATTTAACTGCCTCATAATAAAGAGGTGCAACATGACTGTCTGTCACAATACAGATTTTCCGGTTTTCAAGTCCTTCTTCTCTGATCGCACCGGCAAGATCCTGAAAGTCATTTTTAAAATAAATAGGATAATGGAAATCTCCTTCCCGTTTTACAAGTAATTTCTGTTCTGCCATTTTCCTGTTCTCCTTTTATTACAAAATTTATACATAGCGCATAATACGCACACTGCAGCGTCCTTTTTTTGTCTGGTGAGAAATACCGTCAAAAATGAACCGTCCTTTCCCACGTACAGATATAATGTCACCATCTTTCGGCTCATATCCGTTGCTGGTGATCAGTTTTCCGTTGACAAAAACCTGCCCGCCTTCAATATAAGATACCATACTGCTTCTGGATGTCTTAAAAGCAAGCGAGATCAATGAATCCAGACGTACCGAAGCGCAGGTACCGCTGACAGATTCAAGGACAGGGCGTGGAAATTCATCAGAATCCTCCACTTTTGTGATCAGAATATTGGTATGACGGACCCGGCACAGATTTTCAAGAAAGAATTCCGTCATTTTATTCTGACAGAAAAACCAGGCAGCTTTTTCCTGAACAACAATATCACCGATCACACTTCTGTCTACTCCAAGATTGAGAAGTGCACCAAGATAATCACGATGAGAAAGCTCTTCAGAGAATTTAAGAGCTTTTGGTTCGATCCTCAGGCAGTCGATGGGATATTCCCATGTAAAAGCAAGAGCATCAGGATGAAATGCAACCATCTGACGCTCCGCATTCTCATAGCCTCCGGATGTCTCCATGACAATCTGGGGAAACTGATGTTTCAGGCTACTGACCATATTCTGTTCATTTAAATTAAGAAAATCCGAAAATGTAACGATATCTCTCTGCCAGGAGAGATTTGCCAATTCCCGGATTCTCTTAAGAAAAAATTCATCTTTTTCCATCCGGGATCAATATCCTGCTCTTACAGACGGAGCAGAGCCTCCCAGAATATTCTGAAGGTCACCGGTAATATCTACATTGTACGGTCCAAGTACAAAGATATAGCTGGATACTTTCTGAAGCTGCCGCCTAAAGAATAGCATGCACCGGATGTGAAATCGATGATCCTCTGTGCCAGTTCCACATCAATTCCCTCCAGATTCAAAATAACAGTAGAATTATCAACTAAAGTGTCAGCAATCTCACGCGTATCTTCCATAGAAGAAGGTTTGATCACACAGACTTCCATATTTGGACCCTGATTTGATTTGCGGCTGCTTCTCATTGGAGTAATCTTGGAAGATGCTGCAGGACGTGTCTGGCGTTCGGCGCGTTCCTGTTTGACCGTAACCTTAGACGGAGCCGAAGCGGTCTGTTTTGGAGCAGATGCCTGTTTAGGAGCTGTCTTTACTGCTTTCTCTTCTACATCATCGAAGTCATCATTATCGTCGGATTCTTTTTTCTTAGAGAATTTATCAAAAAATTTCTTCTTTGGTTTCTCATCGAAATCGTCATCGAGAAAGTCATCATCTTCTTCCTCATCTAACAGATCATCATCTAAGAATCCATCATCATCGTAATCATCGTTTAATTTGATGGCATCTAAAAATTTATCTAAAACGCCCATTTTAATCTCCAATCTTATTTTAATCTTCTTTTATTGAGTAATCTCTTTCGCCAAAGATACCCGTTCCCACGCGCACCATAGTGGCCCCTTCCTCAACTGCGACCTGATAATCATTTGTCATTCCCATACTCAGGACGCTCATATTAACATTATTAATGTTTTTGGCCGCAATGTCAACACTTAATTTCTTTAATTTTTGAAAAACTTCTCTGTTTTCTTCAGGATTTGCTACAAATGGTGCAATTGTCATAAGTCCTTTTACCTGAAGATGCTCATAAGAAGAAATTTCTTCCAGAAATGGTAATACCTCTTCGACTGAAAGGCCAAACTTACTTTCCTCTCCTGCTACATTTACTTCGATCAGAACCGGCATGCAGATATCTTTTTTTGCTGCCTCTTTTTCGATGGCCTCTGCCAGGCGGACAGAATCTACAGAGTGTACCATAGATACTTTATCAATAATATATTTCACTTTATTTCTCTGTAAATGTCCGATCATGTGCCACTGTACATCTGATGGCATCTGATCGTATTTATCTACGATCTCCTGAACCTTATTCTCCCCAAACACTCTTGCACCCGCATCATATGCTTCTTTCAGCATTTCCACCGGTTTGGTCTTACTGACCGCAATAAGAGTTACCTCTTGGGGAGAACGCCCTGCAGTATCGCAGGCCTCTTCAATATTCTTTTTCACAAGGTTTAGTTTATCAGCTAACATATTAAGCCTCCTTAATTAGTATAAAATGTCTTCTTCCTTTACTTTATCAGCGTTTCGAACAATGTGATCATATCTGGAAAGACCGTAGGTGGTGTTTTTAGATACAATAGCATATTCTTCGTTCTCATCAAGTATTTCAATACGGCGAAAAACCGCATAGCCTTTATTAATACAGTATACTCCCTCCAGGGTATCTGTCTCTCCGATCACATATTTTTCACCGGTATCCGTATTGATCAGGGCATCCCCTTCCTTAAATGAACTCTTGTCAACATAATAAATCTGAGGTTGTTCTGCTTCATCCACTGCCAGTTTGGAGACAGATGAATCATCAATGCTTGCGTAAATGCTCACATTTTTAAATGTTGTTTTATTTTTCCCCTCATAAAGGGTAAAACCTGTCTGATTATCCTGTGTAGTGGCCATTCTGGATGGAATCACATAAAAATCCTTGGTTACAATAGAGGTAAGAGGGATTTTCAGACCTACAACTGTGTTGGTTACAAGTTCAATGTCCAAAAAACGGTCAGATGCATAACGAATCAGACCTTTATTGAAATCAATCTGTCCATATTTGTCACCGTCTATGGTAATAATGGAAAAATCTCCGTTTTGTGTCATATCGTCTTTTAAAAATTTGACACGTATTGTAGAACGGTCTTTCAGTTTTTCAACCTGTCTGTCGCTCAAAGGAATCAGAAGGCTCCAGCGTTCATCTGTGATAATGGTATAAATATCATCTCCTGCTTTTACCTTGTCGGAAGTTTTCAAATCTGTTTCATGGTAAGAATTCTGATCGAAATCTTCTGCCTTTACAGCATCTACTGTTTTTCCTTCATAATTATCCATGGAATATAAAACGATACCATCAGATTGGGACTGGCAGATAGTTTGATTTCCGGGATAAATATCTGCTGTTTTGTCATTGTCACCACTGTCATTTCCTTCACCGTCCTCATCTGAAGTAAGAGGAGCAGATGAGGTATTGCCAGACTCTGCATATTGAAGGATATTTCCCTTCAGTTCATATTTAAAGCTGTAGGTGCTGTTAAATTTACTTGAACTGAATCCTTTGGAAAAACTCATCATATCAGTCCGTACCTTTGAAAGTTCTTCCGGGGCAAGAGATGCCGGAGCAGAAGCTGTTTTTGTATCACTAAGTCCGTACACCGCTCCGGAAGCATTGATCTTACTGCCCTCCCTTGCATAATAAGTAATATAGCCTGATGAATCTGCCTTGCATAAACTTTCTTCACGTATGGCAAGACCGGTATATGTTTCGTTGCGGGATAAAGGTCCTGATGTAACCTGATAGGACTCAATATGAGTAGTTGTAAAATATAATATGGCACTGAATGCCATATATATGAATAAGATGCCAAACATGATCGTTCCGATATTCAGCCCCACGACCATGCGAAGCCTTGCCAGGATTCCCGGCATTTTTTTTGATTTATTATCAGACAATGGGATGTCTCCTTTTTGTGCAGTTCATAATCATTCTATAACTGTTCAGCGATTTCACAGTGACTGCTGAATAGTTACACCATTTTCCAAAATATTGTAACACTTTGCACATTTAAAAACAAGTTTATTCATAAAGAATTCACAATAATCGTTACTGTTCACACACCACTATCCCGTTACTTAGAATGGAGTAAACAGTAACGGGAGCACATAAGTAAGAACACATTTTCAGAATATAAGTTTGCTTTTTGTCAGGAATTATGATATGATAAAAAAATCAGAAACTGTTCAGTATCTCATAGAATAGCAGACTGCTGAATGGTTATGAAGAGTGTACGAACAAAAAATAACTTAAAAAGGAGGGTATAATTATGCCATATGGAAGAATCACGCCAAAGCAGCAGGAGATTCTTGATTACATAAAGAATGAGATTTTGAACCGGGGATTTCCACCGGCAGTTCGTGAAATCTGCGAGGCAGTCAACCTGAAATCTACTTCTTCCGTTCATTCACATCTGGAAGCACTGGAGAAAAATGGATATATCCGCAGAGATGCAACGAAACCACGTGCGATCGAGATTATTGATGACAATTTTAATCTGGTCCGCAGAGAGGTTGTGAATGTTCCCATCATAGGAACTGTGGCAGCCGGACAGCCACTTCTGGCAGTTGAGAATATTGAAGGCTATTTCCCTATCCCTGCAGAGTTTATGCCTAATTCACAGAGCTTTCTGTTGAAAGTAAAAGGGGAAAGTATGATAAACGCCGGAATTTTTGACGGAGATCAGGTTCTGGTAAAACAGCAGTCCACAGCAGAGGATGGAGATATTGTTGTTGCGCTGATCGATGACGGTGCTACAGTTAAGACTTTCCATAAAGAAAAAGGATACTATCGTCTCCAGCCGGAAAATGATACAATGGAGCCAATCCTTGTACATGAAGGTCTTCAGATTCTTGGCAAAGTATTTGGTGTGTTCCGTTTGTACGAGTAATATAACTGATACGTGAATAGTCAGGCAGATATTCGCAATCCGCTTCGCAACTTGCTCATAATCGAATCAAGCAAGTCCCCATACACTGCAAATTATACTATATCAATTCAAAAAAACAACAGAGGAAATCAGGTATCTCTTAATGATGATATCTGATTTCCTCTGTATTTTATTTTGCAAATTTCACAAAGTCAGGCGGATAAAATCATCCGCTTCGCTACGCAGCTCTACACCGAATAACTGTAAATTTTTCGTTACTGTTCACTGGTAATATCCCGCGAGGTGTTTTTTTGTGAGCGAAGGTCACAGAAAACCCGAGACATACCGCGCGACTTATGCGATTAGCATAAAGTCTGTGCATCGCAAGCGTGTTGCTGTGAACAGAGTGAACAGTAACAATTTTTTCTACTTATTTCTCAAGAAATTCATTAACGTCAAGAACCTTACCATCTCTCCAGATTCTTTCGAGGTCATAGAAAAGACGATTCTCTTCGTCAAATACGTGAACGATCATATCGCCGTAATCCATAAGAACCCAGCTGGAGTTTCTGGTTCCCTCAATCTGTTTTGCTTCAAATCCGGCTCTGCCAAGTGTTTCATCTACATTGTCAACCATAGCCTGAACCTGATTCTGGTTGGAAGCACTTGCAATTACAAAATAATCGGCAATTACAGATACTTCATGGATATCTATCACCTTAATATCTTTTCCTTTTTTCTCATCAAGTGCGCGGCAGGCAAGTTTTGCCATTTCAAGTTCTCTGTTCATGGAAACAACCTCTCTTTCTATCTGCTTTTGTAACTGTTCAATATCTTCATGATCAACAGACTATTGAATAGCTACATATATCTTCTCTAAATAAATATTTATATCCGTAATCTGTTCTCCCTGTTGTGCTGTCCCCTATATGTAAAACTCTGCCAGTCGAGACAATTTATACTCAGGACTGTCTTTTCATGTGTAAATCCCTGTAATACAAGAAAGCATCTTTCGTAGCATTATCAATATCTTTCGGATTTTCCTCCAGATAAGCCAGTGTATCACCCAAAATCTTATACATACATTCGTCAAGATCCTGAAAAGCCAGTTTACGTACAATTGCAAGATTAGGAGCTTTATCACGTTTTGGTTCAATATAATCAGCAATATAGACGATTTTTTCCAACAGTGTCATCTCCGGCTTTCCGGTAGTATGCCAGGTGATGGCAGAAAGAATATTTTCATCTGTAACATCATACTTAGCCTTAGCTACGTAAGCTCCAAGCTTGGCATGAAGTAAAAAAGGATGCTCCTGTTCGAATTCAGATACCGAAATATGATGCTGGCTGCACATTTTCAGCTTCTTTTTGTTAGGAATACATTTTGCACAGTCATGGAGCAGTCCGGCAGTCTGGGCTGTGATCAGATCACAGTCATGAACCATGGCAAGTGCTGCACATGTAAACATAACTCCCAACGTATGTTCATAACGATCCTCATCCAGATATTTTGCTAATTTTTTCTGCATTTTTATAAAATCATACTCTGCCATCGGAAGATCATCCTTTCTTTTCGGCCAGACTGTAAATCTGGTTTTCTCTGATATACTCAATCACCGGATCAGGAATATAGTAACGCACACTTTTATCTTCGCTGATCCAGTTTCTGAGCATTTCGCTGGATACATCAAGGTTTGTGGTATTCAGTGTCAGAAATGTGCCATTATATTTAAGCGAAAGACGGTTCATTTCTGCTTCGAGCTCTGCGATTGTGGAATGATTTCTTACAGCAGTTACCAGAATGCAGTTTCTGCAGATTCTTTCCGGTTCACGCCATGTATCAAAGTCATACAGGGAGTCTGCGCCGATTATAAAATAATAATCAGTATCCGGATTCTTCTCTTTTAGCATTTCCAGTGTATGATAAGTGTAAGTATAACCATTTTCATGCATTTCAGTCAGCGACAGTTCAAAGTGAGGATTTCCGGTAATCGCCCTGCGGACCATTTCAACTCTTTCTTCATCTGTGGCACGTCCCTGACGGTTTCTTTTGTGAGGCGGATTTCCAGAAGGCATGAACAGTACCTTTTCCAGTCGGAACTGTTCGTATGCTTTCTCTCCCAGAATCAGATGCCCCATGTGGATGGGATCAAAAGTACCGCCCATAATACCAATTCTGTGTTTGATGTCAGCCATAAAAAACTCCGTATTATTTTCTGGGTAATTCAATTTTTTTCTTTTCGTTTTTGCCTTCACGGTATAAAACAATTTTCTTGCCGATAACCTGTACGATCTGGGAACGTGTACGTTCTGCCAGAACCTCAGCCATCTGGCGCGGATCCTCCAGGCAGTTCTGAAGAACACTGATCTTGATCAGTTCTCTGGCTGCAAGCGCCTCATCTACTGCGGCTGTGTTCTCAGGAGTAAGACCACCCTTTCCAAGCTGAAGGATTGGATCCATGGTCATTGCAAGACCTTTTAAATAAGCTCTCTGTTTACTTGTCATTTTTATTTTCCTCTGTTATTCTCTGCAAACGGACAAAATCATCCGTCTTACCACATCTGTTTCATTATTGAATCTATTTATACTATTTATAGTAATCAAAATCAAATCCGTACATACGCACAGTATCGCCTTCCTGAATGCCTGCCTTCTCAAGTTCTTCCAGGATGCCTCCCTCTTTCAGGAATTTCTGGAAGAATGCGAAACCTTTTTCGGAATCAAGATTTGTGTAGCCAAGCATCTTTTCAATCTTCGGTCCCTCGACAACAAAAATTGTCGGATCTTCAGGACTCTGCTCTACTGTATATGGAAGGTTTTCTCCGATCAACATATCTTCAGGGAAGAATTCCTGTTCAAATACTACAGGTTCCTGTGGGCAGCTGTCAAGAAGTTCTTTCACATGGAATAAAAGTTCTCTGACACCCTGACCGCTGACAGCGGAAATCGGATATACCTGGATTCCTTTTGGCTCAAATTCTGCCTTAAGTTTGTCAATCGGGCTCTCTTCGCCGTCTTCTGTATAGATACAGTCGATTTTATTTGCTGCGATTACCTGTGGTCTTGCAGCAATTTCCGGATTATAAGCTTCCAGTTCTTTATTAATCTTGTAAATATCATCGATTGGGTCACGTCCCTCTGTAGATGCTGCATCTACAATGTGGATAATGACTCTGGTACGTTCAATGTGGCGGAGGAACTCATGTCCAAGTCCCACACCTTCGGAAGCACCTTCGATCAGACCGGGAATATCAGCGATCACAAAACCACCGTTTTCAGTATCTACAACACCAAGATTTGGGCTCAGGGTTGTAAAGTGATAGTTGGCAATTTTCGGCTGTGCGTTGGTAACACGGGAAAGGAATGTGGACTTTCCGACATTCGGGAATCCAACCAGACCTACGTCTGCGATTACTTTCAGCTCCAGAAGAACTTCCAGTTCCTGCGCAGGCTGTCCTGGCTGTGCATATTTCGGAACCTGCATGGTTGCAGTCGCATAATGCTGGTTTCCTTTGCCACCTCTTCCGCCTCTTAATACGATCTGGCGTTTATTTTCACCGGACATATCAGCAATTACTTTACCGGATTCTGCATCCATGATAACCGTTCCTTCCGGAACTTTTAATACAACATCTTTTCCATCGGCACCATGCAGCGTTTTTTGCCGCCTTCCTGTCCGTCTTCTGCTTTATATTTTCTTCTGTGTCGGTAGTCGCCAAGGGTGTTCTGGCCTTCATCTACCTCAAATATCACGTCTCCTCCACGACCGCCGTCGCCGCCGTCAGGACCGCCATTCGGAACATATAATTCTCTGCGGAAACTTACATGGCCGTCGCCGCCTTTACCGGAGCGGATATAGATTTTCGCTCTGTCTGCAAACATATGACACACCTCTGTCCTTTACTAATGATTATTTCGTAATAGTAATCTTCTTAAATTAATGCATTTGAGACCGTTCAGCAGGATTTCGCACTCTGATGAGTCGGATCAATATGCATTATTTACAAGGATTGCTATGGTTTCTTTTATATCATATAACTCTTTTAATCTATAGCAATTCTACTATAAAAGAAAGGCTCCAAACCCATATTAGATTTGAAGCCTTCGCTTAACCAGATTATTCTGCTTCTACTGGAACGATAGAAACCTGTTTCTTATCGCGTCCTTTTCTGGTAAATCTTACGACACCATCTTTAAGTGCAAATAAAGTATAATCTTTACCGCAACCTACGTTCTCACCAGCATGGATCTTAGTTCCGCGCTGTCTGTAAAGAATATTTCCAGCTTTAACAAACTGTCCGTCTGCTCTCTTCGCACCTAATCTCTTGGATTCGGAATCACGACCGTTCTTTGTAGAACCAACTCCTTTTTTATGTGCGAATAACTGAAGGTTCATTTTCATCATGTTGTTACACCTCCTTGACTTTTACTGTCAAATATCGATTGTTATAACTATGTTCAATTTCTGTTAATCCGAGAATCAGCGAATCCATGAGAAGGGTTCCCCTCTCAGTAACCGGAGCCGTAAAATGAAAAGATACATAGCCGTCATCTTCCTGCACTTCAACTGATCATCTGTAAATGTCTCAAGAGAATTTACAGTATTGATCACCAGTACAGAAACAGCAGCACAGACAATATCCTGTCCTTCCTCTGCATATCCGGCGTGACCTTTCGAAACAAATTCCAGATAATTTCCATTTCTCTTCTTAACTGTAATTGTAATCATAATGACACCAGATTAACCGTTAATCTTTTCGATTTTTACTTTAGTGTACTGCTGTCTGTGACCGTTTTTCTTGTGATATCCAGTTTTTCTCTTGTATTTGTAAACGATAACTTTTTTTGCTTTACCGTTCTCAACTACAGTAGCGGTAACACTGGCATCTTTCACATCTTCACCAGCTTTTAATCCGTCATTGCTTACTGCAATAACATTATCAAAAGTAACAGTTTCACCAGCTTCAACACCGAGTTTCTCAACTCTGATTACGTCGCCTTCAGCAACTTTGTACTGTTTACCACCTGTTGCAATAATTGCGTACATCTGTGGCACCTCCTATAATCTTTACTCGCCAGATATGGTGACCTTTCGGTGCTTGTACCTCTCTGTGCGGCATCTCATTTATAATAGCGGACAAAATTCGATTTGTCAATAAGTTTTTTTCAATTTCTTTGAATTTTTTTCTTTTATTTTACAGGTACAATTTCAATCCGGTATCCGTCAGGATCTGTGATAAAATACAAACTGCAGAGCAGTTATTCAGTTACGGAAAAATATCGATGAGAATTGCAGATGCTCGTTTGGTTTACATAATTATTTTATGGTAAACTATAATTCTCTGATTTCCTCAATCACAGGTTTTCGCACTTTCTTTCTGGTAAGTTCCAGGATGTGCAGTGGAGTGATGTCCACTGCTTTTGCCTTTACCGGATCTTTGCGCAGATATTTCTGCAGGACATGGAACAGTTCATCCTGATGATCCTGATTTTCCATATTAATAAAATCAATCAGAATAATTCCGGACAGGTTTCTGAGACGTAACTGTCTGGCAATTTCCTTTGCTGCCTCCAAATTGATTTTTCGGTAAGTTTCCTGCATTTTCTTTTTGCCTGTAAACTTTCCGCTGTTTACATCAATGGATACGAAGGCTTCTGTCTGCTGGATCACCAGAAATCCACCACTGTTCAGCCAGACTTTCTCATGCTGGATTTCTTCTAAGACAGTTTCCAGGCGATAAAGTTTGTAAAGAGGGAGAAGTTTATCATCATAAAACCGCAGCTTCTCTTTTTCCTCCGGGCTGTTACTGTTAAGATAGTCAGAAATCTGTCGGGATATCTCAGGGATATCTGTTATGATCCCTTCCAGGTTCCGGCTGTTGGCGTCGCGGACTGCAGAGATATAAAAAGGCTCTGTTCTATATACGCAGCTGAAACAGGTACGGGATCTTCCGTCTACAGCAGCCTTATGATACAGGCCCTCCAGGTATTCCAGTTCTTTCAGTATTTCTTCTTTTGATGCATCTGCTGCATTTGTACGAACGATGATACCAAACTCTTTATCCGGACGGTTAACTTCTGCTTCCATCCACTTACTGATACGGCTTCTGTCATCATTGGAAAGTTTGGAAGACAGACCAAATTTCTTATCACCGGTTGTAAGAACCAGATATTTGCCTGTAAAATTCAGATTCGTGGTTACAGCCGGTAGTTTTCCCTTCATTGCTTCCCGGCTGATCTGCACAAGGATTTCATCTCCTGCCTTTAATGGACGGTCACCTTTTTTTACAGAAGCATAAATCGCATTTGGAGCATCGGAAAGCTGCAGGTAGCATTTTTCCCCGGCAGAAATCTGTACGAATGCAGCACCGATATTGGCAGCTATATTCTCTATCTGTCCAACATAAATATTTCCAAGAGAAGATTTTTCCCCAACAGGTTCGAAGCGCAGTTCCATTACTTTACCGTCTTCTTCATACGCACATACATAGCATGGAATCTGCCGGATATTCATTTGGGTAATAATCAGTTTACTCAACTTCTTCACCCAGTGCTTCCAGAGTTACAAATTTATGTTCTTCCTCTGTTCCTTTATCTGCGTATACTTCCAGACGTTTGATGGAATAAGCAAATTCCGGAAGTTCTATGCCAAGCCATGAGAAGAATGTATCTGTTACCAGTTCCGGTTTTGTGTAATTGGCACTTGCGGAAGCAAGCATCATAAAGATCTTGTCTCCCTGAAGTTCCATCTTATAGATAAACGGGCGAATATCAATTTCCTTTTCGCTTCGTTTGGTCTTTTTCATTACTGTGATCTCCGGCTGCGCCAGGAAATCACTGATTTTATCTTTCCAGGAAATTTCAGGCTCTTTTCCCGGACGAAATTCTACATAATAATCGCTGCTGCCACCAGTGACATTGCCTTACCCGCCTTTCCGTCCTCAACCTGACGGGTACTGAGTACATGTACCCCTTCTACCATCACTGCATCCAGACGTCTTGTGATCTCTGAAGTAGGAACTGTCTCTGCCAGCTCCAGATCGAAGTACTCTCCCAGACTTTCCGTACCAACTCCTAATGGTGCGGCAAAAGACATGATCATATGCGGACTGTATCCACCGGAAAAAGCAACCGGAAGATTGGCTCTGCGGATAGCCTTCTGGAAATAACGCATGGTATCCAGATGTCCCACAAATTTCACAGGACCTCTTTGCTGAATTTAATTCTTACCTTCATAACATACACCTCCGCCATAACGCATAGCACCACAGCCGGAACATTTCTGACGGCAGTTTGGTGTTACGGTTTCTTTCTTTGCCTGTTCCCATTCGTGGATCAGGAACTTCTTGGTCACTCCTGCATCAATGAAATCCCATGGAAGGATCTCATCTGTAGAACGTTCTCTGAGAGTATAGAAATCAATATCTGTGTTGGTTTCCGCAAAAGATTCTTTCCATATATTATAGTCAAAACTCTCTGACCATGCATCGTAGATCGCACCTTTTTCATATGCTCTGAGGATAACTTTTGAACAACGGCGGTCACCTCTTGCAAGGAAACCTTCAAGAATCGTTACATCCGGCTCATGCCAGCTGTAGCGGATACTTCTCTGGTTTAACTGTGCGCGGATCTCGCTTTTTACGACCTTTGCTTTCTCCACGAAATCTTCCTCTCTGTACATACCTGCCACTGGAATGGGGTAAATGGTTTCGGTACAAAGAAAGAGGTACTTACATTGACCTGAACCTTGCCATTACGTTTTTCTTTCGGCACTTCTTCATAATAAGTTTCTGCAATTTTCTGAGCAAGATGAGCAATACCTTTCATATCATCTTCTGTTTCAGTTGGAAGTCCGAGCATGAAGTAAAGCTTTACCTGATTCCATCCACCTTTGAATGCTTCACCTGCACCATGAAGAATATTCTCTTCTGTCAGACCTTTGTTGATAACATTACGCAGACGCTGGGAGCCTGCTTCCGGTGCGAAAGTAAGGCTGCTCTTCTTTACATCCTGTACCTTGCTCATAACATCCAGGGCAAAAGCATCGATACGCAGGATGGCAAAGAGATATTGACAGCATTGCCATGAAATTCTTCGATAAGGAAGTTTACCAGTTCCTTCAGCTCAGAATAATCACTGGAGCTTAGAGAACTTAAGGAAATCTCCTCATGTCCTGTATTCTGAAGCATTTCTCTGGCACTTGCCTTTAAATCCTCCACATTGCGCTCTCTGGTAGGACGGTAGATCATACCTGCCTGACAGAAACGGCATCCGCGAATACAGCCACGCTGGATTTCCAGGGTAACACGATCCTGAGTAGCTTTAATAAATGGAACTACAGGAGCTTTGATCGCGCGGTAGTCTTTAGTGACATCGGTGATCAGCTGTTTACAGACTTTCTCAGGTACGCCCTCTTTTGCAGGTGTAAAGGAAGCAATGGTGCCGTCTTCTTTGTAGGTTACATTGTATAAAGAGGGAACATAAATTCCGGGAATCTGGGAAGCTGCAAACAGGAAGTCTGCTCTGGAGCCGCCTGCTGCCTTGTTTGCCTTATATACATCAAACAGAGCATCATAGACAGTCTCACCCTCACCAATATAAAACATATCAAAAAAATTCTGA
>ENA-OQCE01000416-OQCE01000416.1-human-gut-metagenome-genome-assembly--contig:-NODE-416-length-20733-cov-13.280841_pt1 | contig 20733 bp, 26 predicted proteins | sample MGYA00242495_ERZ504572 | MGnify/ENA primary metagenome ERZ504572 (study PRJEB26092, sample SAMD00036228) | human gut metagenome | host: Homo sapiens | study: EMG produced TPA metagenomics assembly of...
TGCAAAGTAGTCGCCCGGGCGCTCGGCGCGACGGATGAGGTCGGCCGAGCCATCGGGGCGCAGCAGGACCTCGGCGGAGCGCAGACGGCCGTTGTAGTTGTAGCCCATGGAGTAGCCATGCGCGCCGGTATCGTGGATTACAAGCAGGTCACCCATGTCGATATGCGGCAGCTCGCGATCGATAGCGAACTTGTCGTTGTTCTCGCATAGGTTGCCCGTGATGTCATAGGTGTTCGTGACGGGCGCTGTGGCCTTGTCGGCGCCGCCCGGCTGACCCATCACCGTGATGTGGTGGTAAGCGCCATACATGGCGGGACGAATGAGGTCGACGGCACTGGTGTCCACGCCGATATAGTCCTTGTAGATTTGCTTCTCGTGGATAGCCTTGGTGACCAGGCAGCCGTAGGGGCCCATCATAAAGCGGCCCATCTCGGTGCAGATGGCCACATCGTCCATGCCGGCGGGAACCAGGATCTCGTCGTATGCCGCGTGTACTCCCTCGCCGATGGCGCGAATGTCGTTGGCCTGCTGCTCGGGCAGGTAGGGGATGCCGACGCCGCCGGACAGATTGATGAAGGCGACGTGTGCGCCGGTCTCGCGCTCCAGGCGTACGGCAAGCTCAAAGAGGATGCGCGCGAGCTTGGGGTAGTAGTCGTTGGTGACAGTGTTGCTGGCAAGGAATGCGTGGATGCCAAAGTCCTCGGCACCCTTGGCCTTGAGCATGCGGAAGGCTCGAAGAGCTGCTCGGTGGTCATGCCATATTTGGAGTCGCCCGGGTTGTCCATGATGCCGTTGGAGAGCTGGAACAGGCCGCCTGGATTAAAGCGGCAGCTGACCGTCTTGGGGATGGGTCCCGCAACACGCTCAAAGAACTCGATGTGGCTGATGTCGTCAAAGTTGACGATGGCGCCCAGCTTGTCGGCGAGCTCAAAGTCGGCCGCCGGCGTGTCGTTGGACGAGAACATGATGTCGTGGCCGGTGATGCCCAGCGAGCGGGCGATCATGAGCTCGGTATAGCTCGAGCAATCGCAGCCGCAGCCGTATTCGTTGAGAATGGAGATGAGCGCCGGGTTGGGATTGGCCTTGACGGCAAAGTATTCCTTAAAGCCCGGGTTCCATGCAAAGGCGTCGCGCACTTCTTGCATGTTGCGGCGGATGCCCGCCTCGTCGTATAGATGAAACGGCGTGGGGAACTGCTCGACGATATGCTCGAGCGTCTCCTTGTCCACAAACGGCTGCTTGGCCGCATATGCCTCGTTGGGAGTCAATGACATGTCCCGTAAACCTCGCTATCCAGACGGCGCTACCTGCGCATCGAATCCGCATAGCGTGGACCCAATGTCCGGATAGCGCTCCCGCATTGCTGCAGACAGTCCTGCGGGTGTTTCCCGCAGGCCCACCAGGCTGTTCGTGCCCGAAAAACCCAGTTCGGCGGGTTTCGCCTCCCCACGGGGTCAAAGCCTGCCGGCTCGCCCGCGGCTCTTCGTGCCCGCGCCTCTATCAAGTGGTAAAGACCCTATCACGTTGCACTTTACCAAACAAGAGTATTCGTATATAACGTTTAAAAAATGCAGGGATATGCTGGAAATAAGGGTGCGGCAATCTTGCGGCACAATAAGATGGTAACTGGCGCGCGCCTATGAAAGGAATCCCCATGACCGAGCTCCAAGAACTCCGTCGTTATCGTCGCGACTTGCACCGCATTCCGGAGCTCGACTTCGATCTTCCGCAGACTATCGCCTATATTGAAGGCGTGCTCGCTCCGCTCGCCTGCGAGGTGACCCATCCGTGCCCCGGCTGCGTCTGCGCTTTCTTCGACGCTGGCGTTGGCGCCGCGCATGCCACGGCGATTCGCGCCGATATGGATGCGCTGCCCATTGCCGAGGCAACGGGGGCAGCGTTCGCTTCGACCCATCCCGGCAAGATGCATGCTTGCGGGCACGATGGACACATGGCCATGGTGCTTGCCGCCGCGACTTATGTCGATCGCACGATTCGTGAGCAGCCGGGTGCCATCAAGCGCAACGTGCTCTTTGTGTTTCAGCCGGCCGAGGAAACGACCGGTGGCGCCAAGACGGTGTGTGAGAGCGGCGTATTCGAGCGCTACGGGGCGGATCGCATCTTCGGCTTCCACGTATGGCCCGATTTGCCCGCCGGCACGTTGGCGAGCTGTTCCGGTCCGCTGCTGGCGCGCTCAAGTGAGACGCACATTCATATCCATGGCACGAGCATCCATATCGCCAAGACCTACGGCGTTCCAGTCGAGGAATCGCATGATGCCGCGCTGGCAGCGGCCAAGTTCTTGGTTTCCGAGCGCGAGCTCATGGACGAGTTGGGTGCCGACGAGCCCTGCATTGGTAAGTTCGGCCTGCTGCAGGCCGGCACCGTCTGCAATGCGGTGGCGGGGGAGGCCCATGTGGCTGGCAGCCTGCGCGTGTTTACGGACGGTATGTTCGACCGTGCGCGCGAGGGCGTGCGCCGCGTGTTGGACGAGGCCTGCGCCGCAACAGGCTGCACGTACGACCTCGACTTTGCCGAGGCTATCCGCCGGTCGATAACGACCCCGAGCTGTTCGCCCACATTGCGCCTGCCTTGTCCGAGCTGCAACTTGTGGACGAGCCACTGCTAATCGCCGAGGATTTCGCGTTCTATCAGCGTCATCTGCCGGGCGTGTTCTTCTTGCTGGGCACGGGCGTGCCGGAGGGTCAAGAAAACCCGAGCGATTCGGATGGCTGCCCCGCCTATGCCACGAGCGCTCTGCATACCGATACCATGCTCTTTGACGAGGAAATCCTACTCAAGGGCCTCGATGTCTACAAACGATTGCTCGTGATGGAGTGACGATGAGGCGACGTCGGCAATCTGCCGTATATAGTCCGGGTGGATGCGGGTGTGGTTTGCTGCTACTTCCGGTCATTGCTGTGAGCATTGGCGTGATGTTTGTGCTTGCTGGGCTGGCTGCGGCGGCACTCGTACTGTTTATCACTGCCATCGGCGTGACGATTTGGCTCTGCCGCAATCGCGGGCAACGCCGTGCCGACGGTAAAACCAATGTCGGCTGGGTCGTATTCCTGATCACTGCGTACCCGCTGAGTGTCAGCTACCTGGTGTTCTTTGCCCTGTTGATGATCAGTGCCTTTACCGGGAAATCCGTCACGGTGGGTTGATGCGCTGCCAGCAGACGGTCACGCAAAGTGCGTTTGCTCGGCGTCTGGATAGCTGCATTGGCCGTTTACCGCAACCTTAGCTCTCAGCTAATGAATTCAAATTCAATCCTTCCTACGATGTGCTGTGTGCCGGCACGGTAGCCGGATCGTAGGAAGGATGAATAATGGCAAAAGAGGGAAAGAAGCCGATCGGCAAGATTGTCCTAGGCGTCATCGTGGTGCTGGTTATCGTCGGTGCCGTGGGCTCTATGGGTGGCAATTCAACCGATTCGTCTGCGAGCGATTCGGCAAAACCTGCCGAGACGACACAGCAGGCTGAGGAGCAAAAAGAACCGCAAGAACCGTATACCATTGCTGACGAGGCTGAAGACACCTCCAATCAGTTTGCCTATAAGATCACGGGCACGCTGACCAATAACACGGACAAGGAAAAGAGCTACATTCAGATTGAGTATGTTCTGTATGATGCCGATGGCAACCAGGTTGGAACGGCTCTTGCAAACACCAATCATCTGAAGGCGGGCGGCTCCTGGAAGTTTGAGGCGCTGGGTACGGTGTCTCCCGACCAGGTTGCTAGCTGGGAGCGTTCGGACGTAAGCGGTTTCTAGCATGTTGCATGCACTGGGGGAGGTGAAGTCGTATGCCCGATAAAAAGCTGACCGAGGAGTTGCTCAATGAGCTTCTCGATGCGCCGAACATCGATGGCTATATCAGGGAGCACGACTTTGCCGCCCCGTCGCTTTCGGACTACCTGAAGCAGCTGCTGCAGGAAAAGGGCTTGGAGCGTTCGCGCGTGGTGCGTATGGCCGACCTCAACGAGACCTTTGGCTATCAGATCTTTACTGGTTCGCGCAATCCGAGTCGCAATAAGGTGCTGCAGATTGCCTTTGCGATGGCGCTGACGCTCAAAGAGACCAACCGTGCACTGACGGCTGCCGGGGTAAGCGTCCTTAACTGCAAGGATCGCCGTGATGCGATTATCATCTTTTGCATCGATCGCGGGTGCAGCCTCCAAAAGGTCAACGAGGAGCTGTATCGCTTTGGCGAGGAGACGGTGAGTTAGCGGCTGATATCTGAGCCGGCGGAGCTGCCGAACAACGATGCAAACGAACGGGGCGCGGATGCCATGGGGTGTCTGCGCCCTGCGCTATGATGGAGGCTATGGATACTCAGATCACAACATATTCCGATGACGAGCTGACCGCAGCGCTTGCCGAACATCTGGCGTCGCTCGATCGCGACGACAGCTATCGCGTGGAGCGTGTACTTAAGCGCTCGTCCGTTGAAACAACCGAGCTCGTGTACTTTGAAGGAACCGGTGGTGGTTCGCTCGGCCCCTTTGTCCGTAAACGCATCGATGCCTCGGCTCAAATCGGCGGGGCATACGAGCGTCTGTTTGCCGCTCAGCGGGCAGGCAGGCGTTTTGAGCACCTGCCAGAATCGTCGATTGTCGTCGTGTGGGCGACGAGCTCAACGTGGTTATGGAATACATCGAAGGGGAGACGCTCGGGGTGCTGGTGGACCGTCTGGGAGCCACCCCCGATTATGCGCGTGAATTGTATCCTGCCCTATGCGATGCCGTGGGCGAGCTCCACGCCGGTTTTGCAATGGCGGGGGAGACGTCGCGCCGGTGATCCATCGCGACCTCAAACCGTCGAATATCATCGTGACGGGTGCGAACTGTACGCTCGATGAGGCCTGACGTTTTCGTCGCTGGTGATTATCGACTTGGGGATCGCGCGCGTATGGCGCGATGGCGCCGATGCCGACACCGTCAAGTTTGGCACGCGACCCTATGCGCCGCCCGAGCAGTATGGGTTTGGGCAGACGAGTGTGCGCAGCGACGTCTACGCACTTGGCGCCTGTTGTTCTTCTGCTTGACGGGAGTCGACCCTAAACCAGGGCTCGACATGCGCGAGCAATGCGAGGCGCGTGGCATTCCCACTCCACTTGCCGATGCCGTCTGCATGTCGATGGCGCTCGATCCGGCCAAGCGTTTTGCGAGTGCGGAAGCGTTGGGACGGGCGACGCGCTCGGCATACGATCTGAGCCGCCCCGTGCGGCCTCCTACACCTGCGCCTGTCCGTACTCCGGCCTCGGAGACGGTGTTGACGCTCCAAGGGCTCCAGAACCCCGCAGGGCTTCCTAGGCCTGCCGCCTCCGCTGCATGCGGTCTGCTCTCTCGCGTTCCGGAGTCTCTGGGGCGCATTTGGAATGCGCTCGTCTGCTTCTCGCTACTTGTGTTCTTTGCCGGAAGTCACTTTGCCGTCTTTCACCCCACGGGAGCAAACCAAAGCTACCCGACGTGGCTTCTCATAATCGAGTATTTTTTCTTTGTCGATGGCCTTATGGTGCTTATGCATTTTGCGCTGCTCGATAAGCGCCGTCTTCGTCGGCGATTCGCACTGCTCGACAGCCATCGCGGCAAGAAACTCGCGAAACTCTGGCTCAAGGCATTGGGTGTGCTGCTCCTATGCATGATCGTCATAGTCGCGATTGCCAATGCGACCGGCGTCGTCGATACCTCCGCTACCTAAAAGAAAAGGGCCCCATTGGGGCCCTTTGCAGTTGCGCTTAGATGCGGTTCATCTGAGCGGCGACTTTGTTGTACCAGTCCTGCCACGTGGGCGGGCAGTACTTTTTGGCCGCTGCCGGGGTAAGGGTGGAGCCGTAGTTGGCGCCCAGATAGGCAACGTGAGCGGAGATGCCCTCGCTCCAGCTGCCAAAGCTGCGCCAACCGCCGCCACGGGCACTCCAGCCCCAGGCGTTGTAAGAATTGGCGCAATAAGCACCTTGGTGCTCTCGATGCAGGCGATGGCGGGGGACCAACGGGGGTCGACACCGGTATTCCAAGCGGCGACGGCAAAGTTATAGCCCTGGCCTGCCATGGGGGAGCCGGCGAGATAATTGTCGATGCGGCTCGTCCACTCATTAATGAACGAATCGTAATCGGAGCTACCGGTATTGGCGTTGTTCACCGTGGTGTCGATGGTGGTGTTGGTGTTGGTGGCCTGGCTGCTGGAATTGCTGCCGCTTACGCCCTCGCCCGAGATCTTCTCGGCGGCAGCGGCCTTATCGGCCTCAAGCTTGGCAAGCTCGGCGGCATTTTCCTGCTCGGCTTTTGCCTGTGCCTCGCTGCGGAGCTGCTGGGCCTGAGCCAACGCATCCTCGGCGTTTTTCTGCTCTGCCTCAAGCTGAGACTTGGCCTGCTGGAGCTCAGCCTTGTTCTGCTCGAGTTCGGTTTGCATGTTATTAAGCTGTTCGATCTCGTCGACGCTCGAGCTCGTGATCTGGTTGGTGTATTTGCAGGTCGTGATGAACTCACCCAGGCTCTGCGCGTTGACCAGGAAGCTCACGATGGGGTTGGTGCCTTCTGATACTTGTACAGATCGCGCATGGCGGAGCTTGCTTTGGCCTGCTGCTCGGGAAGCTTAGCCTCGATTTCCTCGATGCTTGCCTCATTGGAGTCAATCTGCTTTTGCAGGTCATCGAGTTTGGTGCGGGCGTCGTTGTAGGCGCTCGTGGCGGCTTCGATCTTCTGCTGGGCTGCGGAAAGCTGGTCCTGCGTTGCCTGCGAGGCGGCATACGCCGCAACGGGGGAGAGCATCGGCGTGGCCGTCAGCGCAACGGCGAGCGCGGCGCTCGTGATGATACGAGCCGGCTTCGACGCAATGAGCGCTGCGGCGCGATGATTCGAATGCTGCATCCAGTCCCTCTGCAATCAATCGTAGGTTATGGTTCGAACGGTATTCTACTACTGCTTTCGACCTCAACTTGAACCTTAAAGGTTCTAAAGGGTCAAGTTGAACTTGAGGCTTTGGCCTTGACCTGCGGGAATGGTGAATTGTTGAGAAACCATAGAGTTCAACTTTAACGTTACGGAACCCTGTCGAGAGGGTTTTTGTTTATCAAAAGTCGCCTCATGTGGGGTTTTGCAACTACAGGGTCCCATCACGGCGAGGGCGGATTTCATGCTGGATAATTGCGCTGATTGCCATAGATACGGTGGAGCTTTGGGCGCCGGCGGTTTGGCACGCTAGAATAAATCAGTTGCGCAAAGACCGCCCGTTGTGTGGGCAGTTCATGATAGGAAGTTTCCATGGCATTGCAGTTTACAGAGCGCGAGTTTATTCCCGTGCTGCTCGGTGGCGACATCAACGCCTATTCGGTGGCGCGCGCTTCTACGAGGAGTACCAGGTCAAGAGCCTGTCTTTGGCAAGTACCAGACGGGTCCCGCGTACCGCAGCCAGATTATCGACTACACGCCCAACGTGGATATCGATACCATGCCCGTGATGCTCAGGACCGTCAACGGCATTGCCCAAGCGCATGCCGATAAGACGATTGTTCTTGTGGGCTGTGGCGATAACTATGTTGCCCTCGTGGCTCAGGCCAAGGATGCCCATGAGTTGGCGGATAACATCGTCGCGCCTTACGCTCCTACAGCATGCTTGAGCAGTGTCAGAAGAAGGAGATCTTCTACGAGCTGTGCGAGAAGCATGGCGTGCCCTATCCGCATACCTTTACCTTCACCATGCGATGCTGAACGCCCAAGGCGAGGCACCTGCCGAAGTGCTCGACCAGATCGATTTTCCTTACCCGATGATTCTGAACCTTCTGACGGCATCATGTGGTGGCAGCACGAGTTCGAGGGCCAGAAAAAGGCCTATGAGATTGCCGACCGTGCCGAGCTGGAACAGGTCATTCGCGACTCGTATGCCAGCGGCTACACCGACGACCTGATCTTGCAGGATCGCGTGCCCGGCAATGACGAGTACATGCGCGTGCTCACCAGTTATTCCGACCGCAACGGCAAGGTGCGCATGATGTGCCTGGGTCACGTGCTGCTCGAGGAGCATCAGCCTCACGGTGTCGGCAACCACGCCTGTATCATCACCGAGCCCAATGACGAGCTCATGGGCGGCGTGCGCAAGTTGCTCGAGGACCTTCACTTTGTGGGTTATTCCAACTTTGACGTTAAGTACGACGAACGCGACGGCTCGTTTAAGTTCTTCGATTTCAACACGCGCCAAGGTCGCAGCAACTACTACGTCACTAACAGCGGCTTTAACGTTGCCAAGTATGTGGTGGACGAGTATGTGTTCAACCGCCCGTTTGAGCCGGAGTTTGTGACGGCGCAGGACGAGGCCCTGTGGATGGTCGTTCCCATGGGCGTCGTCGACAAGTACGTCAAGGATCCCGAGTTGCGCGCGAAGGTGCATCGCCTGGACAAGGAAGGCAAGGGCGCCGACCCTTCGTTTATGAAGGGCGACTTTGTCTTTAACCGCTGGCTGCGCATGTGGCACACCAAGCTGCGCCACTTTAAGCTGTTCAAGACGTATTACAAGTAGATGAGCGCGGCGCCGTCCGGTTTACATCGGGCGGGCGCGGGTATGATACGCGCAATTGCGCAAGCGTCACCAAGGAGGCGGCGATGGAAAAGCTGGGAGTTATCGGCGGCATGGGCGCCGAGGCCACGTCGTATTACTACGACCAGGTGGTGCGTCATACGGCTGCTGCCTGCGATCAAGAACATATCGACATGGTGGTGCTCTCCAAGTCGACCATGCCCGACCGCACGCTGGCCATTAAGACCGGCGAGCATGCCAAGCTGTTGGCGACCATGAAAGAGTGTGCCCAGGCACTCGAGTCGCTGGGCTGTGCGCACATTGCCATTCCCTGCAACACGTCACACTACTTCTACGACCAGATCCAGTCGTTTACCAGGGTGCCGATCATTCACATGCCGCGCGAGTCGGTGCGCTATGCTCTGGCCGGTGCGGTGATGGGGGAGTGCGAGTTCGATCCCAACCTGAGTATGCCGGCCGAGCCGGTGCACAAGATTGGCATTATGGGAACCGATGGCACCGTGGGCGCGGGCGTCTACGGCCGCGAATGTAAGGCTGCGGGTGTTGAGGTTGTCTATCCCAGCGAGAAACGTCAGAACGATGTGATGTCGCTTATCTACGATGATGTGAAGGCCGGACGTGAGCCCGATATGGATAAGTTCGATCGCGTGATGTGGGAGTTCGCCCGCAGTGGCTGCGACCGTGTCATTTTGGCTTGCACGGAGCTCTCGGTGCTGCAAAAGTATCGCGAGATGCCCGAGATCACCCTCGACGCATGGACGTGTTGGTGCGCGAATCCATCATCCGCAGCGGCGCACTCTATCGCCTGTAGCCCTCGACCTGCCAAGAAGGGACAGGTTTATTTTGGCAGGTTTTATCTGGGGAAACAGTAAGGCCCCGGCTCGTTTGGTGCGAGCCGAGGCCTTTTGCGTTGGGCGGTTGCTGTCAGTGGTGAACTAGAACAGGAAGCCGATGGCGATGAGGGCGATGCTGGCGATGAGCACGGCGATGTCCAGGCCCTTGATGGGGTAGCGCTTGTACGAGCTGGCGCGCGTACGCAGATAGAAGCCGCGCTGTTCTGCCGCCAAGGCCGTGGCATCGGTTTTGCCCACGCTCGAGATGAGCAGTGGCACGCACAGTGGCAGCATGAGCTTAAGCTTCTTGATGGGGTTCTTGGTGTCGTACTCGACGCCGCGTGCGGTCTGCGCCTCCATGATGCGTTCATCTCCTGACCAAACACCGGCACAAAGCGCAGCGCCGTGGTAAAGGTGAAGGCATAGCGATACGGCACGTGCAGCACCTCGACGCAGGCGTTGGCAAGGTCGTTGAGCTTGGTCACCATGAGCATGAGGATGAGTGGTAACGCCACGCCCAGCAGGCGCAGACAGGCCTTCGATCCTGTGATGAGGCCCGTGTCGGTGATAAAGCCCCACACCACGTTGCCATCGCGCATAAAGGCCAGCTGGAGCACCAGCATGATAAGCGCGAGCGGAATCAGCAACTTGAGTAGCGAGAACAGACGGTTGACGACGCCGGCATAGGCACCCAGAGCAAGGGTGAGTGCCAAAAAGCCCAGCAGCGCCACATAGGTGTCGGATAAGAAGATGCCGACGATGATGGCGGCGGCGAGGCCCAGTTTGACGACGGGATTCAGGCGATGCAGCAGCGTATCGCCCGGCATGTAGTCGATGACGTTAACCACGGTGGACCATCTCCTTGGTAATTCGAACGACATCGGTGACCTCGCTCACCTGCGCAAAAGCGGGCGAGACGGAAGGTGCCAGACGGCGCGAGAGTTCAATAACCTGGGGTGGCTCAACGTAGGCTCGCTGCATGAGATCGATGTTCGAGAATAGCTCGTGCGTGCGGCCGCGGCCGAGGATGCGACCGTCGGCCATTACTACGATACGCTCGGCAAAATCCGAGACGACTTCCATATCGTGGCAGACCATGATAACGGCGCAACCGCGCTCGGCCATGGTGCGCACGGTTTCCATGACGGTCATGCACTCGCGGTAATCAAGGCCGCTCGTGGGCTCGTCGAGCACGACGATCTTGGGCTCAACCACTACGACGGAGCAAGCGCCACCATTTGTCGCTGGCCGCGCGAAAGTGAGAAAGGTGCCTCATCGGCAGGCAGGCCAAAGCGGTCGATAACGAGTTGAGCACGACGCAGAGCCTCGGCACGGTCGATGCCGGCAAGCTCCAGGCCAAAAGCGACCTCGTCGAGTACGGTATCCTTGCAGATCTGGCGGTCGGGGTTTTGGAAGAGGGTTGCGACTTCGCGGGCAATGCGGCTCGTGGGAACGGCTGCGGTATCCAGTCCCGTGACGCGCACGCTGCCCGAGGCGGGTTTAAGCAGGCCCGTGAGCAGCTTGGTGAGCGTGGTCTTGCCGGCACCGTTTTGGCCGACGATGCTACGAGCTCGCCGGGATAGAGGGTCAGGTTGAGGTCGTGGACGGCGGCGCCGCCATTGGGATAGGCAAACTCAACATGGTCGAAGGTGAGCACGGGTTCGGCGTCCTTGGCATGAGGGCGCAACGACGGTGCATGCGGGGAGCCGGCGGGCGCCTGGGCTTCGCTGGCCGCGCGTGCGGGGTCGACGATGCCCGAAATCAGGCGCTCGGCCTCATCGACATCCAAGCAAGGGGTACCGCTTACCAGCCATCGGCCTCGAGGCTATTGAAGATACGCGTGACGCGAGGGCAGTCGACGCCGATGGCACGGAGCTCGTCGGTATGCGCGAAGACCTCGTGTGGTTCGCCCTGCAGCGCGATTTCGCCATGGTTGAGCACGAGCACGCGGTTGCAGTACTCCGAGAGCAGGGCGACCTTTTGCTCAACGACGACGATGGTGATTCCAAGTGCGCGGTTTGCCTCACGCAGCGTCTCGAAGACCAGCGTGGAGCTGGCAGGGTCGAGTGCCGCGGTGGGCTCGTCGAGAACCAAGACGCGCGGACGCATAGCGAGAATGGCGGCGATGGCTACCTTTTGCTTCTGTCCGCCCGAGAGGGTGGCAATCTCGCGGTCGCGCAGGTCGCTGATGCCGACGGTCTCGAGCGTTTCGCTCACGCGCTGCTCGATCTGGTCATGGGGGACGCCAAAGTTCTCGAGGCCAAAGAGCATCTCGTCCTCGACGACCGAGGCGACCATCTGCGTGTCGATATCCTGCAGCACGCTGCCGACGATTTGCGACACGTCGGTCAACGAGACCTCGCAGGTGTCGTGGCGTCAACCATGACGGACCCAAAGAACGTGCCGGTGTAGTGGTGGGGCACGGCGCCCGACAGGCAGGCGGCAAGCGTGGACTTGCCGGCGCCCGAGGGCCCGATGATGCCGATGAAATCTCCCTTGTTCACGCTGAGCGAGATGTGGCTGAGCGCCCGCCCGGTCTGCGTGCCATAGGAGAACGAGACATCGTCGACGTTGATGATCGTTTCCATGGATACCTTTCATAGTCATTGGGGACGTTCTTTAATGACTAGTCGTTTAAGAACGTCCCCAAGAGTTAACTGTTTGGGACAGTCTTTGCCGGTGGAGCACGGAGACGGCTTTACGAGGGGCCCCAGGTTGGCGCGAAAGAGGAGCGAAGCGTACTTGGGTACGCGAGCGACGAATGAACGCCAAGATGGGGTGGCTCATAAAGCCGAGCAGGTTAGTTGAGCTTCAGGGCCTTCTGAATGGGCAGATAGAGGGCGCCGACCAGAATGGCGTTAAAGACGGCGGTCATGGCGACGACGGGCAGCATAGCGGCGGCGAGCTCGCCGACCACGCCAAGCATGGCCATCTTGATAACCATGAAGATGACGCCGGAGACAAAGGTGGTCACGAAGGTAGCGACGATGGCGACGGCAGGCTTGACCTGACCGTTCTTGCCGGCGGCGTTGACGATGCCGGCCATGAGCATGGCGGCGATGCCCTCGGCGGCAAAATCGACGAACGGCGAAGTGGTGGTAATCTGGATCACGGCAGCCGAGATGAGGCCAATGACGAGCGCCTGGCCGATGTTGGGGCGAACGACCAGGATGGTGAGGCAGAAGGCCGAGATGATGAACTCGGGGCTGATCATGCCGCCCGAGATGCCCGAGATTGCCTTGCCGACGGTAAAGTTGAGGATGAAGCCGGCGGCGAGCAGGATGGCGAGCAGGACGAGGGCGCGGACATCGAGTTTGCCGCGATCGGCGGTCTGGACGGTGCGGGGCTGGGTGGCGGTGGTGTTCTGAGACATGGTGAAAATCCTTTCGAAAAGGGGATTGCAAGAGAAAAGCGGAGGCGCGTGATGCGAATGCGATCGGGCTCGAGATAGAAAAAAGCCCCCGGTCGAAACCGGAGGCCTTCCAATCACCTAGAGCGCAAAAACAGGCGTGAGGGACTCACTGTCGACCGATCGTATTCGCATCACGCCACCACCAGTTGTTGAGAGATTTCATCGTGTTCTTCATGTTGGTGGCTCCTTTCGTGATGCCGTGGCGCGGTCGCACCTAGTTGCTGTTGCGCTGCACTATAGCACAGCGAAGTGTGTGCGGGGAAATCTTTTTTAAAAAGATTTCAGGCGGGTTTCCCGTCGGTCAAAAGAGCGGGCTAAGCGGGCGAGGCTGCCATTGCTGCCTTGTCCGCTCAGCTAAGACGTTACTCCTTATTGCGACGGTAGAGGAAGTAACGCCCGCGGAGATGACGGCAACGCCAGCGATGGCGAATGCAGCCACCACGCGGCCATCAAAACTATCACCGGTGGTGGGCAGGCCGCCCTTGGTGTTCGTTTTGTTGGTGGTTACTGTGGTCGTGGTGTCGGACTTGCCAGGCTTCTCGGGCTTGGTGGTGGGCTGCTCGGGCTTAGCGGGCTGCTCGGGGGTGCCGGGCTGCTCGGGGGTGCCGGGCTGATCCGGGGTGACCGGATCGGTGGCAAGAGCATCCTTGGCGTAAGTGATGGACACCTTGAGGCCGTTGGTCTCGGTGTTCAGGTCGCTCGGGGTGAAGGGCGTGCTGAAATCCTCAGCCTTCAGATAAGCGCGCATCTCCTGGAGAAGGGCCTTGCACTTGACGTAGGTGTTCTCAGTGGCAGCCTTGCCGGCCTTGTTTGCCAGGGCGGTGCGGCCCTCAGTGGTGGTCTCGGCCTGCATAGCAGCATCGACCTCAAGGTTCTGCTCGATGAGCTCGTTCTGGAGAGCGTCGAGGTAGGCGCGAACGCCGGTGCCGAGCTGCTCGCGGTGCTCGTAGCAGAGGGAACTAATGTCCATGAGGACGTAGTTGATGGAGTTCTCGGGCTCCTCGTTGTTCACGATGTCCGTCTCTTCGCAGTGATCGTAGGAGACATCCTGATTGCTGAAGTAGGGGCTGACCTCGGTGAGCAGTGCAGAGTACAGAGGAATAGCGACGGAGTAGGCGGCGCGGGAGAGCATCTCCCACTGAATGGTCGCGATCTCGGGGTCCATGCCCTGACGGATCTGGAAGAGGTTGGTCTCGGTGCTTCTTTCGGTGCCGATGGCGTAGACACCGTCGGTGTTGGCGTTGAGGCCGGGGACATTTTCGCCGCGGTTGCCAAATGCACGGATCATCTCAAAGGTGTTCCAGTCGGACTTGTTGGGCTGGAAGAACAGGGGCTGGATCTCGCTGACCATGGCTCCGATTTGGTCGGGGCGATCTTCCTTTTTAACCGTGACGATGTCGTAATCCGTACCCTTGGTCAACGGGGCCATGAAGTAATCGCGGCCCTGGACATAGCGAGTCCACTGATTAACGCCGGAATCGGCGAGGCTTTTGCCATAGGTCTTGGCAACGTCGAACTTGCCGTCGGTGTACTCGGCAAAGCCCTTCTCCTTAGGCATGGACTCGATGCCCTCGGAGTGGAGGCAGTTCTCGGTGTCATCAAGGTTGACATCGTAATTGAGTCCGCCGATGTTGGGGTTGAGCGAGGCGACGTCATCGGCGAGCTTCATGGCGATCCACTGGTGGCCGGAAAGTGCGCCAAACAGCCAGGTCTCGTTGCTGTCGGCGATGATGATCTGATCGTTGCCGTTGGCGCCCTGCTCGTCGATGATCTTGCCGAGGAGCTCGACACCCTCACGTGCTTTGGCACTTTCGCCTAAGATAACGCTGCCGTAGCTATATTCGCCAATGCCAGTGTCGGTCAGGGGGTCCGCGGCTTTCGCAGCTGCATTCATGTCGGTGGTCAGCGTGGCGGAGCAGGAGACGCCCTTCTCGTTGATGCCGGCCTCGGAGTAGGCATCATAGCGCCCGTGCCACTGCGAAGGATGATCGCGCACGTAGCTATAACGATATGTAGTCTTGGTCGACCTGTATGAGAAGTCGGACTCGTCTGAGCCGTAGGTATACCCGGGGGCATGCGACGGCTCAATGCCAAAGTGCTTGAGGTAGCGCGGGCCAAAGTCCTCGGCACGGCCATAGTACGTGTCACCGTCGGCGGTGAGCTTATTGCCCATGTACATCTGCGTGCAGGCGAGCGCAGATGTCGGCATGGACATGATGGTTGCAGCTCCAAATGCAAGGCCTATGCCAAGCTTCTTGAGCGCGTTGACGGGATGAGTTTTACTCATATTCCCTCCCAGCGTGCGAAAGCCCTCTGTCTCCAGAGGGCTTCACCCAATAATTACACCCCCTTAGCGTAACGAATTCGAAACAATATACATTCATGAAAGTTATTTACTCGATAAGCGTAGCGATATATGCGATTAACGGTAAATTGAACTCATTTAGTGGGAAATCAATTTGTATAACGCCAGCGAAAAATGTAGCTAAATAAAGCGTCAAGAAAAAAGCGGACCCCTCGCCGGCATGTGGTTCATGCGGCGAGGGTCCGGGCTGCACGGGCCGTCTAAGAGTAATGGCTACTTCTTTCGACGGTGAATCACGTTAATGGCATATCCGACGAGCATGGCCAAAACGACGACGATAAAGCCAAGGATGGGGTTGTCGTTCACGGGGGTCCTCCTGTTTTCCGAGCGGCGAGAATTCGTCGACGATGATATCAAGGCATTGCGGTAGCGCGCGGGCGCCAAAGACGCCGGAGTTGCTGGAAATGATCTCGCCATCAAACTGCATACCGAGCGACGGCGTACAGGTAATCTTGGCTTCCTTGGTCTGGATGATCTTAAACTGCGGGCGGCCGAGCACCTTGCCGGCGGGGTCGAGCGCGGCGGTGATTACCGTGGGAAGCAGCTGTACCGTGCGTACGGGCTCGATGACCGCGATGTCGACCATGCCGTCGTTCATGCGGCAGTTAGGGAACAGGTTGATGTCGTTTTGGATGACCGAGGTGTTGCCGGCCATGCAGCAGATGCCATCGAGCTCCTCGACAATGCCGTCATGCTCAATCGTAAAGTGCGCCACCGTGGGGTTGGGTGTGGCGAGCGCCGACAGGAAATAGGCGATCTCGCCAATATCGTTTTTGGTGGGGGCGGCCTTCATCATGATCTCGGCATCGTAGCCCGATCCGGCGATGATAATAAAGCCGTGGCGCTTTTCGTTGCCATTCTCGTCGAGCCAAAAGAGCTCGCCCATGTCCGCCTTGACGGTACGGCCGACGCGGCAGCCTTGGCGAGCGCCGCGGCCTCGGGGGCATTGCCAATGTTGTTGGAGAACAGGCAGGCCGTGCCGGAGGGGAAGACGAGCGTGGGGACGCCGCATCCACGCATCTGGTCGAGCACATTGGAGACGGTGCCGTCGCCGCCCGAAATCACCACACGATCAAACTTGCGCACGTCTGCCACGGCATCCTCGGGTTCCATGCCATCGCCGATAAAACGCATCACGACCTCGTCGCCGCCCTGCGCGAGGGCGTGCGTGAACGCGTAGATCTCATCTGAGCTGGGGCCGATGCCGGGTTGTGGATGATAAGGCAGCGCATGCTTACGTTCCCGTTCTGTGACTAACCGAGTATAGTTGTAGGCAATGCCGTTATCCTACCCGTGTTTTTCGGGCCTAACCTTATTCGATGGGTTGATATGTACATTTCCACACATCAGGCTCTGCTCGACTTTTGCCAGCGCGCCCGTGAGTTTGACGCGATTGCCGTCGATACCGAGTTTTTGCGCGAGCGCACATTCCATCCGCGCCTGTGCCTGGTTCAGATTGCCACCCCTGCCGAGAGTGTCGCGGTCGATCCCCTGGTGATCGACGACCTATCGCCGCTGGCCGAGCTTATGGCCGACGAGAGCGTGACTAAGGTCTTCCACGCCTGCTCGCAGGATATGGAGGTCATGCTCCACACCGTGGGCGCGCTGCCGCGTCCGATTTTTGACACGCAGGTCGCCGCCGCCTTTTTGGGCGAGCGCCAGCAGATTTCCTACGGCGCGCTCGTGCAGACATTTTGCGGCGTTTCGTTGCCCAAGACCGAGTCGCTGACCGACTGGTCGCGCCGCCCGCTGACCGATAAGCAGATCGAGTACGCAATCGATGACGTCAAGTATCTGATCGTTGCCTATACCGAGATGATGAGCCGCCTGCGCGAGCTGGGCCGTGTGGATTGGGTGCTCGACGAGTTGCGTCCTCTGGACGACGAGTCGCACTACCGTGCCGATCGTCACGAGGCATTCCGTAAGGTCAAGCGCATCAACTCCTGCAGCCGCCATCAACTGGGCATTGCTCGCGAGCTTGCCGCTTGGCGCGAGGATCGCGCCGAGCGCCGCAACATCCCGCGCAAGTGGGTCATGTCCGACGATACGCTGCTGGCGCTCGTCAAGCGCAATCCCGTGCGCGTTGAGGAGTTTCGCAGCATCCGCGGTACCGACCAGCTGGGGGAGCGCGACGTGGACGGCGCGTTGATGGCCATCAAGCGCGGTGCGAGCTGTCCGCACGATCGCCTGCCGCTCTTGGTGCGCGGGCATCACCAGATTTCGCCGGAGCTGGAGAGCGTGACCGACCTTATGTATGCGCTCATTCGCCTGGTTGCCGAGCGCACGGGCGTGGCGACCTCGGTCATTGCCTCGCGCGATGACCTGGCCGACTATATTGAGCACCCCGAGCAGAGCCCCCTGCGCGAAGGCTGGCGCTTTGAGCTCGTGGCTCGCGCCTGGACGATTTGCTCTCGGGCAATATGGGGTTGACGGTGAAGGACGGCAAAATTGAATTGCTGTAAGGAAGCCTAGCCGCTTGAGTGGGTAAAATGCCTCCAACGTGTAACTCGATTCGGAGGAATTCGCATGCCTTATTACTATGGATACGGCTTTGGCATCGACCCGCTGTACCTGCTGGTTGTTCTTGTCTGCACGGTGCTTGGCCTTGCCGCGCAGAGCTATATCAACTCGACGTACAAGACGTGGTCTAAGGTGCGCTCGGACGGCGACACGGGCGCCACGGTCGCTCGCCGCATGCTCGACGCCAACGGTTGTAGCGCCGTGGGCATCAAGAGCGTTGCCGGTGAGCTCACCGACCATTACAACCCGCAGGACAACAACCTATATCTGTCAGACGCCAACCGTTCGGGCGGGTCGGTCGCAAGCGTTGCCGTGGCCTGCCACGAGGCGGGCCATGCCGCCCAGCGTCAAAGCGGTTACGCCATGATGAAGGTGCGTACCGCTTTGGTCCCCGTCGTCAACTTTACCCAGAACGCCTGGACGATCGTGCTGCTCTTGGGCCTGTTTATGAACATCGCGGGGCTCACGACCCTCGCGCTGGTCTTCTTCTCGTTTAGCGTGTTGTTCCAACTGGTTACGCTGCCGGTTGAGATTGATGCCAGTCGGCGCGCGTGGCGTATATTGAGCAGTCGGGTATGAGCTCCAAGCAGGTCAACGGTGCCAAGAAGGTGCTGACGGCCGCCGCGCTCACCTACGTGGCTGCGGCGCTCACCTCGATTATTCAGCTGCTCTATCTGATGGCTCGCTACAACAGAAACTCCAACCGATAACAAATCGGGTCGCTGGGCGCCGCGGGGATTTGTGTCCCCGCGGCGCTGTACTATGTGTTGGACTTGAATTTGCGCAGGGCCGAAGCTCTGTGCACGATGACGAAAGGAGGCTGCGTGGCTGGCTGGAATCTAACCGGCAATGCCGTTTCCGCCGAGTTCGACGGATCGGACGAGCAGGGGCGCAAGGAGCTCAGCGTGAGCCAGGCGGTGGAGATCGCCGCTGGCGCGCTCGATGCCATTCCGCAGCTGAGCGTTTTGGGCGAGGTCACGGGTTTCCGTGGTCCCAACGCCCGAAGCGGCCACTGCTACTTTCAGATCAAGGACGACTCGGCCGCCGTCGACTGCATCATCTGGAAGGGCGCCTACCTTAAGCGCACCTTCGATCTGCGCGACGGCATGCAGGTGAGCTTTAAGGGCAGCTTCAATCTCTACAAGCCTACGGGTCGCATGAGCTTCGTCGCCCGCTCGTTCTCGTTGGCGGGTGAGGGCCTGCTGCGTCAGCAGGTGGCTCAGTTGGCCGAAAAGCTGCGTCGCGAGGGCCTGATGGATGAGGCGCGCAAGCGTCACATTCCAGTGTTCTGCTCCCGCGTGGCGGTCGTCACCTCGCTTTCGGGCGCCGTGATCGACGACGTTAAGCGTACGCTGCGCGTCGCAACCCGCTCGTTGAGCTTGTCTGCGTGGGGGCCAAGGTTCAGGGCGAGGGTGCGCCCGCCGAGCTCATCGAGGGTTTGCGCCGCGCCGCCGCCATCACACCGTCGCCGGACTGCATCTTGCTGGTGCGTGGCGGTGGCTCCTTCGAGGATCTTATGACTTTCAATGACGAAGACCTCGCCCGTGCGGTGGCGGCCTGTCCCGTGCCCGTGGTGACGGGTATCGGCCACGAGCCCGATACTTCGATCTGCGACATGGTGAGCGACCGTCGCGCCTCCACGCCAACGGCAGCGGCAGAATCGGTGGCGCCGACTATGACGGAGTTGGCCGACGTGCTCGAGACGCGCCATCAGCGTCTGGGCGCCGCGATGGCATCGATGGTCGGGTCGAATCAGGTTGATCTGGAGATGCTCGACCAGCGCGGTCGTCGTGCCTGGGACGCCTATACGGCTCGTCTGGGCGACGCGCTCGATGCAGCCGCGTGCCGCCCGTGCCTCAACGACCCCACGTTTATGGTCGAGCGTCGCGAGTCTGAGCTCGCCTTGACGGCCGATCGCCTGTCTGGCGCCATAACGCGCTCGGTCGGGGCCTTCCATTCCAACTTTGAGCGCCTGCCCGAGCGCTTGGTCGCAAGCACCTCGGGACTCGACGGCAAGCGCCATGCGCTCACGCTTGCGAGTTCCCGTCTGGAGCATCAGGGACGCACGATGCTCAGCAAGCCAGCGTCCGATCTGGGCCGTGCGGCGGCTTCGCTCGATGCCCTGTCGCCGCTCAAGGTGCTTGCCCGCGGTTACTCCATCGCCTATAGCGGTGACGGCGTGGCTACGAGCGCCAAGACCTTTAAGCCCGGCGACGCCATTCGCGTGCGCATGGCAGACGGCAACGTGGCGGCAACGGTCAATACGGTCGAATAGACCGCGTTTCATAGCGATAAACCTTTAGGAAAGGAAAAAGATATGGCAGAGAAGACCCCGGTTGAGCAGCTTACGTACAAGCAGGCTTCGCAGGAGTTGGAGCTCATTATCCGCAGTCTGGAATCGGGCGACATGGAGCTCGAGGAGTCGCTCGAGAGCTATACCCGCGGCGTCGAGCTCCTCAAGAGCTGCGTACTCGCTTGTCCGATGCCGAGCAGAAGGTCTCGGTGCTCCTGAAGGACGTCGACGGCAACGATGTGCTCGCCGACGGCGAAGCCGCCAACACCGACGACAACCTCTCGTTCTAACCACCTCGCAGCCTACTTTGGGGTAGTCTTTTTGGGACGGGGCTTTTTTGACTACCCTTGCGCGATGGCTCGCCGAGTGTTTGCGCTTGCAAAAAAGTAGTCAAAAAAGCCCCGTCCCAAAAAGACTACCTTGGTCTGTGAGAAAGGAACCAGCCATGTGCGATTGCATTTTCTGCAAAATTGCCAGCCACGAGATTCCCTCGACCGTTGTCTATGAGGACGACCAGGTCATCGCCTTCGACGACCTCAATCCCCAGGCGCCGGTCCACACGCTCGTGATCCCCAAGAAACACTACAGCGACATCGCCGACAACGTACCCGCCGAGACCATGGGCGCCATGCTCACGCCGTCCAGGAGGTCGCTAAGGCCAAGGGTCTGGAGGACGGTTTCCGCGTCATCTCCAACAAGGGCGTCAACGCCGGCCAGACCGTCATGCACTTCACATGCACGTCCTCGGTGGCAAGAACCTGGGCGAGAACCTGC
>ENA-OQCE01000417-OQCE01000417.1-human-gut-metagenome-genome-assembly--contig:-NODE-417-length-20710-cov-7.039790_pt1 | contig 20710 bp, 27 predicted proteins | sample MGYA00242495_ERZ504572 | MGnify/ENA primary metagenome ERZ504572 (study PRJEB26092, sample SAMD00036228) | human gut metagenome | host: Homo sapiens | study: EMG produced TPA metagenomics assembly of...
TCAGTCCAGCCACCAGCAGAAGGGCAAAAATCACCCAGTGGGCATACGGCTTCATGTAGCTATGAGGCGCATTGTGGAGCTTTTTTTTATTCATTTCTTTTTTACTTATATTTTTACTCGAATTCATACTATAATCTTCTCTGTTATTTCGTAACTATTCATCGTCAAATCTGCATAGCAACGCTTTTCAAGCACTTTAACTGCCAAGCTCACTCTCAAGCTGCTGCTTATGGCTGATATCAGCGTAAAAACCGCCAAGCTCAAGCAGCTCTTCAGGAGTGCCATACTCTGTCAGTTTTCCGTCAGAAAGCACTGCCACATGGTCAGCCTTCTGCAGTGTGGAAATCCTGTGGGCAATCACTATGGTTGTCTTGCCCTGTCTGGTTTCCATGAGGTTTTCAAGTATCTGCTCCTCTGTATCGGTATCGACAGCAGAAAGTGAATCATCCAGTATGAGGATTGCAGAATCCTTTAAAAGTGCTCTGGCTATCGAGCTTCGCTGCTTCTGGCCTCCCGAAAGTGTCACTCCGCGCTCTCCAACCATGGTCTTGTACTCATCCGGAAAGCCCATGATATTATCGTGTATACACGCGTCCTTTGCAGCCTGTTTTACCGCATCAAGAATTGCCGGGTTGTCGGCAATCCTGTCCTCAAGACAAATGCTATATTCTCCTCGAGTGTGTCGGAAAACAGGAAATTCTCCTGTGGCACATATGAGATGTCACGGTGTAAAACCGCCAGCGGATAGTCTGTTATCGGGCGGCCATCCAAAAGTATCATGCCGTTTTCACAGTCATAGACTCTAAGCAAAAGGTCGGCAAGTGATGATTTTCCGCTTCCGGTACGTCCTAAGATACCAAGCATCTCGCCCTGCTTCACATGTATGCTCACGTCTGAAAGCACCGGCTTGGTGCCGTCAGGGTATGTGAAGCTGAGGTGGCTAAGCTGTATATCACCATGTATTTGTATTTTATCATAAATACCCTCAGCTAAATTATCTGTATTGCTGCCTGCCGTGCCATCATTTTCTATTACATTTTCCGGTGGCACCATATCGACAATATCAGGTTTTTCCTCGAAAATAGTCCGGATTCTGCCCCATGCCGCAGCCGCCTGGGAAAATGTGTTGATACAGTCGCCTGCCGCAATCATAGGCCACACAAGCATATCGATGTATGAGTTGAATGCCACGAACTGACCTATCGAAACCTGTCCGTCAAGCACCATCCTGCCACCTGCAAGGAGTGTCACTATCACGCTTATTCCGATTACGGCATCCAGCGTCGGGCCAAAGACAGCGCGAAGCTTTACCACAGCAAGATTTTTCTTCCTGCTGTTCTCGCAAGCCTTTTCAAACTGCTTAAAGTCCTCGTCCTCCTGCGCAAATGCCTTGACCACGCGGATACCGGCAATGCTCTCCTGCACCTTGTCAGAAAGATAGGAGAAAGCATCCTGCCTTTTCACCTGACGTTTCTTTGACTCTATTCCATAAAAATAGCAGCCGATTGCAATAAAAATAAGTGGAATAAAAGCAAATAATGTCAGCTTAAAATCTACGTATACTACCATTTTGACAAGCACCATCACCGTCATGATTACCGCGTCAAACACGGTGATGACAGCCATTCCGGTTCCCATCCTGACAGCCTGTAAATCGTTAGTGAAATATGCCATAAGGTCTCCTGTCTTGTGGCTGTTGTAATAGCGCGCCGAGAGTGTCTCCATATGCGAAAACATATCATCGCGCAGTCTGTATTCTATTCCTCTTGATGCTCCTATGATGAAATATCTCCATCCAAAGCGCCCCGCCATGATTATCAGACCTGTTATCAATATCTTAAATATAATGCCGCCCACGCCCGCCATATCAAGCTTTCCTGCAGTGATTCCGTCGATTATCTCCCAATAAACTGCGGAATGTACAGATTTGCAAGGTCTACTGCAAGAAGCACAAAAATGCCTATTGCATAGTGCCATTTGTATGCAAGCAGATATGGGCGCAGCGAGTATTTTTTATCGTTCATGTTATTCCTCCGTATTTTAAATGCCACTGCGTGGTTAACCCGGCATGCGGACATATGCTCTCTAGGAGCTAACGCTACGCTGTTAAGAGGCTGTACGAATTATGCTCATAGTTTTTCTATGCTCGACGAAACCGGCTTTTATGTGCCGTCCATGGCACATAACACCTTGCCCCGGCGTCCATGCCGGTGCATTTCTGGTTACCAGGGCATAATTCAACAGACTCTAAACAGCTTCGCTAGTCGCTCTACGAGAGCATATGTCCGCATGCCGGGCTAACCACGCTACATTCTCTATCTACCTCCACAGGTCTGCCACAAAATACGTGAGCGCCGCCCATGTATACACAGAATAGTATATGCCGTGCTCGTCCACTCCATCCTCAAGTATCTTCTTCGCCTGCGCCTTAGTCAGAAGGTCGAATCCGTCAAAGAGCTCGCCACCCACTGCGCCCTCCTGAGACATTCCATTAAGGCTATCGCGGTTAAGTACAATCTTTACAAGGGCGTTGCTTTCATCTGTCATGCCCGGTGTGCTGAAAAGACATGGATTGATTACAGAAACCGTGTCTTTTTCTGTCACTTTAAGTCCGGTCTCCTCATGAAGCTCACGCATGGCGGTTTTTATAAGCGGCGCTGTATTATCATTATCCCCGGTGCAATCCTCCGGATCAATAAGTCCTGCAGGTACGCTGAGCAGGTACTGACCTGTCGGATATCGAAACTCGCGGTTCATTAACAGACATGGCTCATGACCTGATTTCTCGTCATCATCTGACGGATTACATATCACCACGCAGCTCACCGCATCCGGAAGCATTTTCTTGAACTCCTCTGTGGATTTGGCGGCTACAAGGTCTTCTTCATCTCTCCTTGTGGCATTATAATAATGCCTGCCCTCCCCGTACTGAAGGTCAAACACCTTTATAAATTTCGATTCAAATAAGCTTTTTATTTTCATAAATTTTTGTCTCTTTTCATTAAACCTTTAATGTGCTCAGATACTCCTTCTGCTGTGGCGTGATGCGATAACTCTCACGCGCCTTTTGTATCGCCTTGTTGTGACTCCAGCTATCCATAAGCCTTTCCTGCAGTATCGGCAGCACTGCATCATACTGCTTTGCAAGTGCCGTAGCGATATACCACGCCTTCATCATGTTTACATAATACTCCTTGGAACGGATTTTTGCCACATCTAAAGCATATTTTATATCAAAATCCTCATCGAGATATAGGCGCATCAAAGTGCCAATGCCATACCTGACGGTGTAGGGCTTATCCGAATCCAGCCACTTATATACATGCAAAAGAAGCTCATTTTTGTGCTTTTTGAACACAGCCGGCACACCACTGTCGCAGGTCGCCCAGTTGTCTATGTATGGCAGAAATGCTTCCAGATAAGCCAATGCCGTATCATAATCCTTCATCTGCATGATCAGAAACATATGCAGATTATTTTCCTCATAGTAGTAATGTGGCAGACTGTTTAGAAACTTTCCCACATTGTCACAGTCATTTTCCTTCACTGTATTACAGACCCGTTTCTCTTTTTGAACCGACAAAAAGAGCCTGCTGCCATGAGCAAGCTCCTTTGCGTACTTTCTAAGCACCGGGACTCTTATTCCTATTATGCGTTCTTTTTCAATATTGGGCATAAGCCTCGCATGAAATTCCCTGTAATTTTTATCCTGTAGCGCAAACAGATTCTCTAATTCTGCCAACAAATCTTTCCCTCCGTAATAACAGGATATCTGATAAGCAGCTTCTCATCAAGATTCTCCCTGTTCATGTCTACCGCTGTGATCTGGCTATTGTCATATGTGGTGTAATAGTAGATTCCCTTGTCGCAGTTGCAGCATGAGGTATAGAGCGTTATCTCATATTTGCCATCTGTCACCTCGCACAGGCCTCTCTGCTGGTCCACAGAGCCTAATATGTGGAAGAACTGGCTCACACTTGCATTCTCACTGTCATCCGATTTGGAGTTTTGCTTTGTGAATGCCACACGTACAAAGCGTGACTGCGATGATAAATCTCCCGGCAGTCCCAGTCCTCCCATTCCGCGGCTGTATGCACTAAGCTCCACTCCCGGTGCAAATGTATTTTCAGGCTGCTTTGTGGATAAGCTCTGTAATTATTGAGTGCTGCCATCTGATATGGAAATGGCGGATTGTTTGTGAGCACACCTACCGGATTGTCGTAAACATGCATACCGTCTGCCATCGACTCCACCACAATGCACTCATTTTTGTCGGCTATGATCCAGTGAAGCTGTGCAACCGGAAGCTGACTGCTAAATGGTGTATCTACCAGCAAAATACGATTTAATTTTTCCTTTGCATCCGCTACCGTAGCGCATAGTGACAGTATCCACGGTATAAACTCAAACTGTGCCACCTTTGTCTTTGCAATGCCGCATGTGCCATTCTCGCATGAGCTGTTTTCGTCTGCTGCCGCATACGCTGCATTTCCCACGAAATTCAATCCTGCCATACCGAGTCCCTTTTCATTTATAGCATCATAGTAAAGAGGATAGTCACCTGCCACATGTGCCATTCCAATGATTGCATAATGGTTTTCAAGCTTTCCTGCATGCCTGAAATCAAACACATAGTTTCGCGGTGTTACCGCAATCTCATCTCCATATGAAAATTCGTAATCGAGTGTTCTTCCAAAATAGAAATCCTTTGTTTTATAAGTTGCTGCTGTACACATAATTATGACCTCCTTGTTATGCTGCCATACTTAATCAGTATCCCTTAGATTGTAGAGTACTATACATCATATTTGCAATTATTTCAAGCAACACGCCCCTGAAGTATTTGAACAAAAAGGCAGCAGACGGTCTGATAACCGGCGGCTGCCTTAATAAGTGCTGTGCTATTCCTGTATTATGCCTGTTTATTGTCCTGCTCATTATCAAGTGCGATAAGCTTTGCAATGATTTCCTCGCATATCTGTGTAACATTCTTGCCATCTGTAGCAACTGTTACATCTGCCACCGCCTCATAGCGCTCCTTTCGCTTTTCCATAAGGCCACTGATATACTCAACATTCATGTTGCCGTTTAGTATCGGGCGCTCGTCACTATCCTTTACTCGCTCGTAGATAGTCTCAGGCTTTGCTGTAAGGAGAACTACACGGCCGTTTTTCTTCATATGATCTGCGTTTTCCTCTCTCATGACAACACCACCACCGCAGGAAACGATAGTCTGCTTTCTCTTCTGAAGCTCTATAAGTGTGTTGCTCTCTAAGTTTCTGAAATATGCCTCACCGAACTCATCAAATATTTCTGAAATTGACATGCCACGATTCTCAACAATCATCTGATCCATCTCGACACGGTCCATCTCTAGCTTATCCTTTAATTCTCCTGCTACAGTGCTCTTTCCTGCACCCATGAAACCGATCAGGAAGATATTGTAATCGAAAAGGCTCTTTGCCTGGATACGACGGCTGTTCTTCATGATATACTTGAAAATATCAAGTATCTCTTCCTCAAATTCATTGTCGCCAAGCTTTGCCGCAAGTGCATCTGTCTGCTTTTTCTCCTGCTCCGGCTGTAAGATTGGGATTCCTGTTGCCTTCTTATATGATATAATCTCCTGAATGTGTGACATTCTGACCGCAAGCTGCTTAATTATTATATCGTCACATTCTCCAATCTTTGCGCGGATTTCCTCGATTTTGTCCATGGTGTGTCTCCTTACTTATGTGTGGTTTTCATATTGGATTTAGGTATTTAAGCGAAATATCGTCAAATTATAATTATTATAACTTCACGTTATAATATTTCGTATTTTTGATAACCACAAATTTCTTAGTCATAGTATAACAAGACTTTACCAATTTATCAAGCAAAATATTTTAATGCTTTAAAGTGTTATTGTGTCAGATATGCATCCACAATATCAGACGACACATTTTTCTCAATCGATTCATATATCGGCTGACACTCCTTGCGAATCTGCTCATGCACTTCATCGCTTAAGGTGATGATTTGTGTGCCGCTATCCTCGATTGTCTTTATCTTTGAGGCAATCCTCTCGTCAGACTGCTCTCTGGCGTACTGTTTCGCTGTCTCGGCTGCCTCACGGATAATCTGCTGCTGCTCATCTGTCAATTCTTTCATGAACTCCTCGCTTACTATGAGCGATATCAGATGTGGCAGATGATTTGTCTCCACTACATAATCCTGCTGCTCGTAGAGCTTATTGGATACGATTACCTCGTATGGGTTTTCCTGCGCATCTATAGTGCCCTGCTGTAAGCCGATATACACCTCCGAGAAAGTCATAGGTGTCGGGCTTGCTCCGAGCGCCTTCCAGTATGCCATATGGTAAGAGTTTTCCATGGTACGGATTTTCTGACCCTTAAAATCAGCAAGGCTTTCTATCTTTTTGTTTGTTGTCATGACACGGAAGCCCTGGTCTGCATATCCCAAAAGCTCGTAGCCGCCGTCATTGTAGACCTGCTGCATGAGCTTCATAAACTTTGGATTGTCCACATGCTCACGCACCTCATCAATGCTGTCAAAAAGTGCCGGCATATCAAATACTGCAGTATCCTTCATGAAAGTTACCTGCGGAGCAGTGTTCTGCACTACAAAAGGTATATCTCCATCCTTGCATGACTCGAGAAGCTCTCTGTCTCCGCCCAGTACACTGTTTGGATACACACTGATTTTCATTTTGCCATCGCTTAATCTTTCCACTTCATCGGCAAATTTCTCTGCATATATCTGTGTCACGGTGTCCTCAGGACTTGAGCTGCTAGAGGCCATGCGTAGCGCTGTACCCCGGCATCCTTAGCTGCGTCCTGCGAGCCTTCACCAGCAGAGCCACCGCACGCGGCAAGTCCTGCTGTAAGCGAAAGTATCATCGTGACGGCTGCTGCTCTTCGCCACAATCTATATTTGCTATACGATTTACGCGGTTTATTATATTTACCAGCTTTTTTACATAAAAACAAGCCAAATCTACTCATATTTTTCTCCAATTACAACTGTGTGCCTAAATGTCCTACAATCATCATTAAATCTGCTTATACCTGTTATTACATATTTCTGTACCGAATAGTTACTATTTCTCTATAATAAGCACAGACTGATCGCCGGAATAAATGTAAGCAGCAAAAGTGCCAGCAGGAAATATCCTATCATAGGCGCCGCCTTCTTTGCTATCCGCATGACCGGAACATCCGTCAGTGAGCTTGCCACAAACAGGTTTACTCCTATAGGCGGTGTGACAAATCCGATTGCAAGGTTTACGATCATGACCACACCAAAGTGGATCGGGTTCATTCCGATGCTCTGCACGATAGGAAGCAGTATTGGGCTTAAAATAAGGATAGCCGGTGTGGTATCCATAACCATTCCTACGATAAGCAGGAAAATATTTATCACGATAAGAAGCACTATCTCATTTGTAAAATGTGCGAGTATCCATGCGCTGACTGTCTGTGGCACCTGCATGAGTGTGAGCACACGTGAAAACGCGGTCGATGCGGCAAGTATAAACAATATAGGTGCGTATGTCTTCATCGCCTCCACCATGATGCCCCATATCTCTTTTACCTTTATGGATTTGTAAATAAAAAGACTTACAAAAAGCGCATAAAATACTGAAATCACCGCAGCCTCTGTAGGCGAAGCTATACCGGCGTAAATGCATCCAAGTACTATAACCGGGCTTAAAAGTGCCCATATACTGTCCTTCAATATGCTAAAAAGCCCCTTGCTTCTAAGCTCAGAGACCTTTGCATTTATCTTTTCCTTGTCCTCTCCATAGCGCTTGCAGTGATAATATGCATAAAACATAAGAAGCGCTCCTATCAAAAGTCCCGGAATGATTCCTGCAAGAAAGAGATCACTGACCGACTCACCGGTTGCCATCGCATACATGATAAAAGGTATGCTTGGCGGTATGATGACTCCGAGTCCTCCCGCAACCGCAACAATTGCCGTTGAAAAATCCTTTTTGTAGCCCAGCTCCATAAGAAGCGGAATGGTCATACTTCCGACAGCCGCAACAGTTGCAGGCGCAGAGCCGGAAATCGCTCCATAGAACAAGCAGGTGATGATAACCGCACATGGGATTCCTGCGGTTCTTTTTCCTATAAAATACACAAAAACATCAAACAATTTTTGTGAAATTTTGCCGTGTGCCATGACGATTCCGGCAAGCACAAACATAGGCACCGCTAAAAGCGGGAAGCTGTCTATACCACCGAGCATAGAGCGGATAACATAGCTGGCACTGGCTGTAAAAGATGAGTCAAACGCACCCGGCAGCACTGCCACTATTCCCAGGGAAATAGATACCGGAATAGCAATGACCAGACATATCACAAATAATATAAAAACTACTGCTGCTGACATCTATTTCTCCTTTCTCTTTTCAGCTTTACTATGAATTGCTTCAATATCCTCCACAAGCTCTTTCTCGCGGTAAGTGTCTTCGGCAACGGCTTCCTCTATAACCGAGGCAATACTGCCCTCCTCAAGAGGCTTTTCATCTTTTTTCAGGACAATTTTCCACTCGCCAAACCATCTCTGCACGATGCGGAAGGCCGTGATTATAAAACATACAAACGGTGCAGCCTGCACATAGTACATAGGGATACCGCAGGCAGGACTTACCTGACCGCTTTCGATAGTGTTCTTTAAATATATGAACGAAAAAGGTATCAAATATACGAAAAACACAAACTCAACTGTCAGATTTAATACCTTCCAGAGTGATTTTCCTCTTCGTGGAAAAAGCTGTATAAACTGGTCTATCTTTATTGATATGCATTTACGTGTGCAAAGGCTGACACTCAAAAATGCTGACCAGATAAACAGGTATCTTGTGATTTCCTCAGACCATGAAAGCGACATGCCAAGAATATATCTGGAAAACACCTGAATGCCCATGATAAGAGTCATCGCAATCAGGAAAATGACCATTAAAAATTCTTCAAGATATTCATCCAGATAGTGCAGTATTTTCTTCATGAAATATCCCCTTTCCGTGAATAATTATACGTATTATTTAACTGAATTATTGCTGTTTTTCCACGCAAATATTCACAATTTTATATATTACTATTTGTTATCATCTTCAAAAATGGCGTCACAGCACATAGTTTACAGATGCCGAGGCGCCATTTTATTTTATCGCATGGTTTTATACAAGCTTTTCTTACATGCTCTTATGAAGTAATCCAAGTACCGTAGACAGATCCTCTACTCCCATCTGTCCTGGTGCAGAAGCTTTCTTTGCGGCACCGAATGTCATTGAAGATCCGAATACCTCACCGCAGAGACGGCTTATAACACCTGTGCCTGCCATTGACATTGTGATGATTGGTCTGTCAGCGTAATCTGTAACCATTTCCTCTGTAGCTGAAAGAAGTGTGAGTACGTCTCGCTTATTCTGTGGCATAACTGCAATCTTAGGGATATCAGCTCCCATATCCTGCATCTTGCGAAGTCTGTAAACAATATCAGACTGTGCAGGAGTCTTGAAGAAGTCATGGTTTGAAGCGATAACTCTTGCACCTGCAGCATGTACGCCGTCGATGATTTTCTTTACAATCTCATCACCTGTAAAAATCTCTACATCTACAAAATCAACGTATCCTGTCTGTGCAGCCTTGATATTAAGCTTGGCATAAGCCTCAGGCTCGATTGCTTTCTCTCCGCCCTCTTTTGAAGTACGGAATGTCATAAGGATTGGAATATTTCCGAGAGCATCACGAAGCTCCTTTAATACCTCCTCAACCTTGTCAAACTCGAATACATTCTCGAACCAGTCAACACGCCACTCAACCATATCAACAGGGATAGTGTCAAATGTCTTTGCCTCTGCGATGATGTCGTCTTTTGTAACGCCTACGATAGGAACGATGATTTTAGGTGCGCCTGCACCGATTTCAATATCTCTAACCTTAATGGTGTTCATGATTTTTTCCTTTCTTACTTTAACTGTATGATAATTATACTCCCCAGTATAATTTAATGTACCAAAACATTCCATACATAGAACTATATTTGCCGGATAGTATACAGTTGTTCCGAAGAAAACAATATGAACTGCCACGGAGTTCCATTAACTTTAAAAACGGATATAACCTTACATATTAAAGTAATCTATATCGATTCAAATCCGTGGTTAACTTCATATTTTTTCTGAGGAATACACTGTATGCTAGACCGGCTCCCATAGTATGGGAAGTTTGAGTAACGTATTAATCCTCTTTAGACAGCTCTACCATTTTAGTATAGCGCAGGTTTACGAATAATCCAAGTACCACGCCGATTGCTGTGAGCACGATGTTCATTACCATAACCTGTGATGGCTGCATCTTTGATGCTGCTGTAAGGATTGTGTAGTTGCAAAGTGATGAAGCGATCATTACGAGCGCTGTTACTGTTCCCTTGATCTTAGGGAAGAGCATGTTGCATACAGATGTTACGATCTGTAAAAGTCCGCCTGCTCCTGCCCATCCGATGATGAATGCACCTGCGATCATGAGTGGCTTTGTCTGTCCGACTAACACTACTACCATTGTTGCAAGGCAGATTACAGGGTAAACAAGGATAAATCTGACGTCCTTGATTTTTCTTGTTAAAAGTGCAGTTACGATAAGAGCTATCATGGTTCCTGCTGAGTAGTATGACTGCATAACTGACGGATCAGCCAGCCTACGTTCTCTTTTGCAAAGTTCTGTGCACAGTTGAGCCATAACTGGAATGTTCCTGTACATGTAAATCCAATGATAATCATTGCGATTGACTCAACAGAAAAATGTGTGTGCTTTAAGCTTGCGATAAGTCCTTCTTTCTTTCCCTCTGCCTTTGCATCGGTATCAGGAAGCGGGAAGAGCATTACTAATACTAAAAGTACAATGTAGATGATTCCACATCCGAAGAACAGTGTGTTGTATGATGTAAGTCCTGCTGCTGTTGTAGCAACTGTCATACCAAGTACGAATGGTAAAAGCATCTGTGCGATAGCGATGAAGAATTTGATTCCCATTGTTGCAACACCCGGTGCTTTGTAGATGATTTCTGATACTGCAGGGTAAATTCCTGTATCAAGGAATGAGTTTGCAATACCGCCAATGATAGCACAGATATAAGCAATCTGGTATCACATGTGTTCCTGCATTGAATGCAAGGGCAAGTCCGATCAGGTAGATAGCATAAGAGCCGCTTCCGATTGCTGTTGAGATACGGCGTCCGAGCTTATCTGATAAAGGTCCTGCAAACGGAAGTGCGATAAGACGTCCAAGTCCCAGGGCTGCTGAAATAGCTGTGATAGCCATAACCTGCACTCCCCATGAAGCTGCGAGAGCCTCCTTGATGACTGCCTGTCCGAGGATAGAGCAGCCCACTCCGTGTATAAAGTAATTTAAGTAAAGGATTAATGCGCTAGGTAAATATTTTTTATTCATCAGTGTTCTCCTCAATTTCTGTCAAAATAATTCAATGTGCTTTAATTTCTGTGGCTGATTAATCATCATATCTGATGTTTAATACTTCCTTCATATGCTCGATTGGCATATCTTTTCCTGTCCAGAGCTTGAAGGCTGCTGCTCCCTGGAAAAGCATCATTCCAAGACCGTTCATTGTCTTGCAGCCCACCTCTTTTGCCATAGAACGCATCTTTGTCTCAAGTGGAGAGTAAGGTACGTCGATTACGATAAGCTCAGGGCGGAAGAATGATTTGTCAGGTACTACAGACATTCCCTCGAGCGGCTTCATACCAACACCGGTTCCGTTTACGAAGATGTAAGAATCAGCCATCTCTTCTCTTAACTTCTCCTTGTCATCAAGGTCGTAAAGAGCAGCCTTGCAATCTGTCTTCTCGTTGATCTTTCTAACTGTCTCTTCAGCGTTTGCCCAGAACTTGTCATGGATGTTAAAGATTGAGATTTCCTTGACACCGTCAAGTGCTGCCTGAATCTCGATAGCTGTAGCAGCTCCGCCTGCTCCTGCGATTGTCATCTTCTTTCCGATAACATCGATGTCGTTATCCTTTAGTGCCTGCATGAAGCCGATACCGTCTGTGATGTGTCCTGTAAGTACACCATTCTCGTTTACGATTGTATTTACAGCTCCGCAAAGCTCTGCTGCCGGTGAAAGCTTGTCTAAGTACTGTCCTACAACTGTCTTGTTTGGCATTGATACATTAGAGCTACAAGCTTTAATGCTCTGATTCCCTTAACTGCATCCTCAAGAGTATTGTTGTCAACCTCAAATGCCAGATAAGCGTAGTCAAGTCCAAGATATGCAAATGCCTCATTGTGCATTGCCGGTGAGCTTGAATGTCTGATTGGGTAAGCCATAAGTCCGATGAGTTCTGTGTGTCCTGTGATTCTCTCTGCCATGATTAAATCTCCTTCATTTTTAAATGTAATAATATTGATTATTCGTATTTTACTTAGCTATTTTTTTCAACGATGCCCACTTCGTTAAAAACTTAACAACCTTTGATAATGATATTATAACGCATTATTTTCGGTACTTCCAATGCTTATTTTGTTATTTTTTAATAGCATTACTGTACTAATTATGTTATAATATGCACAAATTTAGGCTATAATATTTGTAATTCATAGACTATATCTATTATTTTATGGAGATTTATGCATGACGCTCAATCAATTAAGTTATTTTTACCAAGCGGCAGTTCTAGAACACTTCAATCAGGCTGCCGAAAAAATGAATATCACAGAGCCAAGCCTCAGCCGTTCGATAGCTGCTTTAGAGGACGAGCTTGGCGTCATTTTATTTGAAAAGAGAGGCAGGAATGTAATACTGACCAAGGCCGGGGAGATTTTTTTAGAACACGTGTCTACTATTCTGGACGATGTAAAGAGAGCCGAGAACAAAATGCACCAGATTGCAACCGACGGCGGTCACATCGATATCGCCTACGTATCACCTCTTGCAAAGGTGTTTATCCCAACTATCGTGCGCTCTTTCCTCACCGAAAAGGAAAATAAAAATATCACATTCAATTTCTTTCAGGACATCACCTCTGTGAATATTGAGGGATTAAAAAAAGGCAGGTATGACATAATTTTCGGTTCATACTCGCCAGATGAAAATGGTATTGATTTTGTTCCTATTATAAGGCAGGAAATAGTTGCCATACTGCCTCCCGGCCACCCACTGACACTTAAGGATACCATGGAAGCCACTGATTTCGCTGACTATCCTGTGCTCGGCTATGCCAGACACTCAGGCCTTGGCAAGTACACCAGAAGCTTTTTCAAGAAACATGATGTATCGCCAAACTTCATATGCGAGTCACCCGATGAGAACGGCATCGCTTCCCTCGTGGCGCAGGGCTTTGGTATTGCGCTTGTCGCAGATGTCGATGCAATTCACCGCGATGACATCTGCATACGCCACCTCGTATCGCATGAGTCATTCTCACACACTGTATACATGGGCTACATGACAGGCAAATACCAGCTTCCGGCTATCAAGCGCTTCATAGAGTTTGTGCGGGAAAGCTGCAGCTAGGCAGTCTCCTCGATCACAAACCTGATAAATGCCTTCGCAACCGGTGATAAATATCTCTGCTTAAGCGTTGCCAGATACACCGCTCTCTCATAAGGAGGATTGTATATATCAAGCGTCTTTACAGAAAGTGACCGAAGCATTGGAATATCAGGCATCACAGCTATTCCAAAGCCCTGCGCCACGAGACCCGCCATACTCGAATCCTCCTCCATCTCGAAGGCTACCTTCGGAAACTGTCCTATCTCCTCAAACATCTGATCAATGACCGGACGCAGACCGCTGCCCTTCTCAAAATAAATCTGCGGATACTCTATTGTATCGCGCAAATCCACACTGTCCTTTATGGAAAGCGGATGGTCCATGGGCACTGCAAGCACAAGCTTCTGATTCGCGATCTTCTTAAAATCTATATCCTGTTCCCCATCCTTATAAGAAGAGAAAACTATGTCATATTTGTCATCCTTTAGTCCATCTATAATCTCTCCGGTTGTTCCAACCGTAAAATGAAATTCTATATCATAATCCGGGTATGCATCGAGAAATTTACGCACCAGCTTTGGCGCGAACTCACTTCCCATCGTATATATATATGCCAGATGTATAATTCCATGCCTGCTGCCATTGACCTCCTGAATGCGCTGCACACCCTCATTAAGCACCTTTAATGATTCCTCAACATACGGCAGAAACATCTTCCCATATCTGGTCAGCACGACATTTCTTCCCTTTTTCTCAAACAAACGCGTGCCAAGCTCCTGCTCCAGCTGTGAGATTGCATGGCTTAAAGACGGCTGCGTAATCGACAGCATCTGTGCCGCCCTCGTATAATGTTCTTCCTGCGCCAGTACCTTGAAGTACTGCAATTGACTCAGATTCATAGTACACCCCCTATGTATTTAATATATTTATTCGCCGGATGTCCGCTTGCCCTGCGCTGCACACCGGTGGTATATGCTCGATTTATGACGTGTCGTGTGGGAGTTATATGCCGCCTCAAGCAAAAGTGGCGCGGAAAATACTCGTTCAAGCAACACAGCCTTTAGTATACCAATAAAGTAAAAAGCGCGTTTGATTTTTCGCGCCTAATAAACTCTGTTTGAGGCGGCATTTACTCCCACTAGACTAAGGAATTATGAGAGCATATACCACCGGTGTGCAGCGCAGGGCAAGCGGACCTCCGGCGAATGCTCACAACAAAGTCTAGAAATAATATACACCATTTGATAGACAAAAACTATAGATTTCGTATAAAAGATGCATTGGACATTTATACATTTTTGCTGTACCTTGAATGTAACAAGAGTGCATTGCACTTTTTGATTGTTAAAAAAATCACATACTTTGTATATCACAGCCTTTGATAACAAATATTGACAATCAGTTTAATGAAACAAAACTATAATGTAATGAGAGCAATTTACACTACCGTGTGCCCACCCGGTTAGCAGATTAAGGAGAAAAAATACTATGAAAAACAAATATCCACATATTTTTGAGCCAATTACAGTACGCAGAATGACAGTGAAGAACCGTATCGTCATGACTCCAATGGGAACTAACTACGGTGAGCAGAACGGAGAAATGAGCTTTCTCCACATAAACTACTATGAGCAGAGAGCAAAGGGCGGCACTGGTCTCATCATCGTTGAGAATGCCAGCGTTGACTCTCCGCAGGGTTCAAACGGAACAACACAGCTTCGTATTGATTTGGACAACTACATCCCAAGACTTTTCAAGCTCTGCGAGAGCGTTCACAAGCACGGTGCATGTATCGCAATACAGTTAAATCACGCCGGTGCTTCTGCAATGAGCTCACGTATCGGAATGCAGCCTGTATCAGCATCAGACGTACCTTCAAAGGCAGGCGGGGAAATCCCAAGACCTCTCGAGAAGGATGAAATCATGCACATCGTAAAGAAATACGGTGAGGCAGCCAAGCGCGCCCAGATCTGCGGCTTCGACGCTGTTGAAATCCACGCAGGACACTCTTACCTTATCAGCCAGTTCCTTTCACCTATCACAAACAAGAGAACTGACGAGTTCGGCGGCTCTGCAGAGAACCGTGCAAGATTTGCAAAGCTGGTTATCGAGGAGGTTCGTAAGCAGGTTGGACCTTTCTTCCCTATCTTCGTCCGTATCAGTGCAGACGAGCTCATGGAGGGTGGAAACACACTTGAGGATACACTTGAGTACTTACAGTATTTTGAGAAGGAAGTAGATGTATTCGACGTATCATGCGGTCTCAACGGATCTATCCAGTACCAGATTGATGCAAACTACTTACCTGACGGATGGCGCTCATTCATGGCAAAGGCTGTAAAAGAGAAATACAACAAGCCGTGTATCACAGTAGGAAATATCCGTGACCCACAGGTAGCCGAGGATATTCTTGCAGGAGGCGATGCTGATTTCATCGGTATGGGCCGTGGACTTATCGCTGACCCTGAGTGGGTTAATAAGGTAGAGTTCGGAAATGTATGCGATATCAGAAAATGTATCTCATGTAACATCGGATGCGCCGGACACAGAATCGGTCTCAACCAGCCAATCCGCTGTACAGTAAACCCTGCCGTAAACAGTGGTGAGGATTACATGAAGACAAAGGTAAACAAGCCTTGCAACGTGGTTGTAATCGGTGGTGGTACTGCCGGTCTTGAGGCAGCCTGCACAGCAGCAGAGGTTGGATGTACAACATTCCTCATTGAGAAGAAGGCTGAGCTTGGCGGACTTGCATCAGTTATCTCCAAGATTCCTGACAAGAAGCGTCTTGCAGACTTCCCTAACTACATGATTCACCGTGCAAGCAAGCTTCATAACCTGTTTGTTTTCAAAAATACAGCAGCAACAGTTGATATGGTAAAGGCCTTAAACCCTGATATCATAGTAAACGCAACAGGCTCTGTACCTACTCTCCCACCTATCACAGGTCTTCACGATCTCGTTGACAAGGATGGCACAAATGTTGCAACAGTCCTTAAGATGATTGAGCGCATCAATGAGTATCCTGAGGATATGAAGGGACAGAAAATCGCCATCATCGGCGGTGGTGCCGTAGGTCTTGACGTGATGGAATTCTTCACAGAAAGAGGCGCAGAGGTAACAATGGTTGAGATGCTTCCAATGATTGGAAACGGACTTGACCCTGTCACAAAGTGTGACACAAACGCAAAAATGGCAAAATACGGTGTAAAACAGATGACCAACACTGCCCTGCAGGAGGTTAAGAATGACCGTTTCATCGTAAAGAATCCAGAGGGTGAGATTGAGGAAATCCCATTTGATTACGGATTCATCTGCCTTGGTATGAGAGCCAACACACCTGTTCTTTCAGAGATTGATGAGGCTTTCAGTAATACCAATGTTGAAATCGTAAATATCGGAGACAGCAAGCGTGCCCGCAGAATCATTGAGGGTACAGAAGAAGGTAGAAATATCTTAAACGTGCTTGCCCGTCACGATTATTTATAAATTCTCCTTTAAAATAATAAACCTATAAAAACTCCTAAAAAACAACAGCTCGCGGGAAACCGCGAGCTGTTGTTTTATCATATTCCTGTATAACAGGAAGCTATCTAATGATATTGTAATAAGAACTTAAATCTAACTGAAGAACAGTTTCTTCACATCATCAACCGGCATATCCTGTCCTGTGTAAAGCTTGAATGCGGCGACGCCCTGCCATAAGAGCATTCCCTTTCCGCCTACGCATGTGCAGCCTGCCTCTTTTGCTTCGCGAAGAAGCTTTGTCTCCTCCGGATTGTAAACTGCATCTGCAACTACAAGCCCCGGTCTGAAAGCTGAAAGATCTTTTACCACGCTCTGATCATCCAGAGGCTTCATGCCAACGATTGTTGCATTTGCAAAGATATCGCTTGACTGGATTTCCGCTGTCATCTTGGCTGTATCATCAATATCGTATACATTTACAATACAATCAGGAACTGCTTTTTTGATCTTCTCTGCAGTCTGTAGTGTACGCTCGAAGAAAGCATCATTTTTGTTGAAAATAGTAATCTCACGAGCTCCGTCCAATGCGCACTGCACCTGGATAGCTGTAGCAGCTCCGCCGCCTCCGGCAACTGTGATTTTCTTTCCTTTGATGTCAATTCCGTGATCCTTTAAGTTGTGTACGAATCCCTCACCATCTGTGATGTGTCCTGTAAGCTTGCCGTTGTCATTTACTATAGTGTTTATGGCTCCGATAATCTGGGCTGCCGGTGAAAGCTCGTCCATGTACTTTGCAGCCTCTACCTTATCAGGCATGGTCACATTACATCCACGCATGTTGAAGGTTTTCATTGCTGCAATAGCATCCTTAACCTTGTCTTCTTTTATATCAAATGCAACGTATGCATAGTCCAGACCGAGTTTTTCAAAACTGTAATTGTACATAGCCGGTGAACCTGAATGACCGACCGGTGATCCTATGAGTGCTAATAAGCCTGTGTGACCTGAAATACGCTTTTCCATTGTAAATCCTCCTAAGTGTTTCGTTTTGTATTATGATAACTCTTTTATAAGACATGCGCAAGCACTTTTTTCATTTAAAGCGTTAAAGTTTATTTCTAATTGTAATTTTTATAAAATTTTGATATGATTGAATTATCAAAATGTATTTATAAAAGGGGGATTTATGCCAGAATTAAGCAGATTTTATGGTATTATTATTAAAATGTATTTTAATGATACACAACAGCATCACAAGCCACATATTCATGCATTTTATGGCGACTACGAAGCAGTTGTGGCAGTTGACGGAGACCTTCTCGCAGGCTCAATTCCAGCAAAACAATTAAAAATAATAATCGGCTGGTTGGCAATTCATGAAGAGGAAGTATACAAAGCCTGGAATAATGCCGTACGAGGAGAACACTTCGATAAGATTAATCCATTATAAGGAGAATTACAATGTTTGAAGTCAATGGTATAGCTTACGCAAGTGAAAAATCAAATAAGATTTCTATAACAGATGCAAAAGTTACAGATCATTTAATGATGATTGTGACATTTTCAGGCGGTGAAAAAAGAGTGTTTGATGCATCCGTTTTAACAGGTAGTGCATTTAAACCACTTGAAGATGATGCTATATTTTCAAATTTTAAAATTATGCATGGCGTCATTACATGGATGAATGATGAAATAGATTGTGCTCCAGAATATATCTATGAGCATAGCTTCGAATATGAGGATAATACTTCTCCTATTGCCATGTAAGCTTCGATATTTCACATGTCATATGAGGAAAAGAGAGTATCGCTACTCTCTTTTCCTCATCTTTATATATTCACGAAATACAGGTCTGATTGGCTCAGAAATATCCTCCGGAATATCATCCACATCGAAAAACTTAAGCTCCTCGACTTCCTCCTCCTGGCGCTTTATGGTGCATGATATTTGCGGCATATGTATATGATTTCCACATTATAGACTTCATCGCCGTTAGGATAGATGTAGTGAGTCTCCTCGCCTGAATTGATATAAAACAGCTCCATCTCGTCTGCAACAAGTCCCATCTCCTCAAAGAGTTCTCTTTTTGCAGCCTCCTCAACAGTCTCTCCAAGCTCTATAGAACCGCCTGCGTAGCCCCACTGGTGATTGTCTGTGCGCCTTCCGAGAAGCACCTGTCCGTTTTCATTTTCAACGATGATGCTCGCTCCCGCCTGCAGTAAAGGGGCATGTCCGACCACCTTTCTAAGATCCATTATATAATTGCTCATGTTGTATCCTTTCTTATTATCCCATCAAGCAAAAAATCCGCTGTACTATAATACCTATAGTATAGCGGATTTCAAATTTGTTTTCCATATATAAAGCACATAAAATTCATCAGCTCACAGCCCTGTATTCCTCAAGCGCTTCCTTTGCCCTTGGCGTAAGCCTGCGTGGAACCGAAATCTCAACAGTCACATACTGGTCTCCCTTTACTGAAGGATTCTTCATGCTCGAAATACCCTTGCCCTTGAGACGTATCTTGCTGCCGCCCTGTGTACCTGCCTTGATGCTGCACTCCACATCTCCATAAAGAGTATGTACCCTCGCCTTACCACCGAGAGCCGCTGTCGTAAACGGAACACGGATTGTACTGTATACATTCTGTCCCTTCCGCTCAAACTCACTGCTCGGTGTCACATTTACCTTGAGAAGCACATCTCCGGCTGCACCACCGTTTCTGCCCGGATTTCCCTGTCCTTTAAGTCTGACTGTCTTGCCAGACTCGATTCCTGCCGGAATATGGATGGACAGATTGGGAACCTTGCCTGTGGTCGGATCCTGTAACGAAATAGATTTCTCGCATCCAAAAACAGCCTCGTCAAATGAAATCGTAAGGTCAGCCATAACATCAGAGCCTTGCGGCCGGCTGAACTTCTGCCACCTGAGAAATTACTCCAGCTACCGCTATTTCCGGTAAATCCACTGTTACCACTTGTACTCCGGCCACTGTGATTACCGCCTCCATGTGAAAACATATCTCCGAACATTGAGAAAATATCATCCATATCCCCGGAGCCGTTCTCAAAATGAAATTCCTGATGTGTAAATGGTCCGCCATTTGAGCTGTATGAGCCACTGAATGAGCCATTGCCGCCGAAGCCGCCGAAGCCGCCAAAGCCACCGAAACCACCCTGTGCAGCCTGTCTTGCAGCCTCCTCGGAAAAGCCCTCCTGCAGACCAGCAAAGCCAAACTCATCATAGAGCTTACGTTTTTTCTCATCACTTAATACATTGTATGCCTCCGTGACATCCTTGAACATCTCCTCAGCGTGCGGATTGCCTGCATTTGTATCAGGATGATACTTCTTTGCCAGCTTACGATAAGCCTTCTTTATTGCCTCTTTATCCGCACTCTTGTTCACTCCGAGAGTCTCATAATAATCTCTCTTTGCTGCCATTATACTCACCTGCCTTTCTATTTACCTGTAACAATTTATCATCATAATTAAACAATATAAATTACACCATATAGTATAAGCGGACTGCACAGGCAGCCCGCTTATCATTTGCAATATCTGATTATCCCTCGATGGAGATACATTTCTTTTCCTCAACCTGTGGTTTAGGCTGCTTCTTTGGAATATCCAGGCGAAGGATTCCATGCTTGAAGGATGCCTTTATGTCATCCTGCTCAATCTCGTCACCCACATAGAAGGTTCTCTGACAGCTTCCTGAG
>ENA-OQCE01000418-OQCE01000418.1-human-gut-metagenome-genome-assembly--contig:-NODE-418-length-20608-cov-2.812167_pt1 | contig 20608 bp, 24 predicted proteins | sample MGYA00242495_ERZ504572 | MGnify/ENA primary metagenome ERZ504572 (study PRJEB26092, sample SAMD00036228) | human gut metagenome | host: Homo sapiens | study: EMG produced TPA metagenomics assembly of...
CCTTACGGCCAGAGGCCGGTACGTTTGAGGAGATTGAGGCCCGTGGGAGACAAAGTAGATGGGCCTATGGAATGAAGATCGCAAAAAGCTTCCGCTTTGATAAGCTGGGCGCTGGAGGGGATGACACAAGGTTGGGAAAGGAAGCGCCCAGGCGTATGCTATCCCCAAACGTGGAAGGTTCATCGTACAATAGGCTATGAGGAGGCCATTGTTTCCATAAAATCTTTTTTAAGCAATGGACTCGCGTACTTCATCAAATGAGCCCGATTTTTGGACTGAGTAAAAATTAAAGCCGTTCCAATAGCCAATCCACATTATCTGTATCATATTCAATCTGTTCGGACCAGCGGCGCAGGGCTTCTTCAAGGTTGCCGTGAAGGGCTGTTTCCATGAAGATGAAGTCCGTGCTGCGCCGGGCATAGGCGCGGACCGCATCAAGGCCGTAGGCTTCGACTTTATCAAGCTGACGGTAAAAAATAAATTGATAGATCCGGTCAAAGGAAATGGGGTCATAGGTCTTTTCATAGGAAGCCACTTTTTCCAGTAAGGCGGGGATCATGCCCTGCAGGCTGCGGATCTCTTCCGTCCATGCTTCATCAATGGGTTCGGTAATCATGAGTCAGCCAAGATGCTTTGACAGGATTTGCTGCTGAAAAGCGGGGCATAGTGGGTCAGGCTTTCCGGCAGGGAAAAGCCCATGAAGTCCAAAAGTTCCTTGAAGGTATAGATAAAAGCTGTGTCTTCTTCCGTAAAGGTAAGCGGTTCGTGAGGGGCCAAAAGAAGCTCGCATGAGGCTTCGCAGCAAAGGCCCGTGCCGCAGAGAATAAATTCATCGACATAGGTGAAAAAGCGGGGATGGACTGTGCAGATGTCACAGAGCTTATCTTCCCCCAGCGCTGTAATTACTTCACAAAGTCCGTCCGTCCGCAGAAGGGCGCAGAAGCCCTTATCGGTTAATTTGAAATGCCAGCCGTCAGGACCTTTTTCCATATGGTCTTGGATTTTTTTGCCCAGGGGCGTCTTAAGGCCGCGGTAGTAGTCTGCTGTATCGTCATCAATATCGATTTCCCATTTTTGGCAGCATGTATGGCGGCAGGCACCAGCCTTGCAATGGAAATCATTGAAACCTTGGGGCAGGATGGAAATCATGGAATTCACCTCGAATGCGTAGGATCCTTCTATTATACATCGCTGCCTCCCTTTGGCGGAGAAAAAACTCTTTTTTCCTGTAAAAATGGGCGCAGCTGCCAGAGAAAGAAACAAAAAATTGAAATCTACCAATTTATGGTAGAATAAACAATAGTGAGATTTTGGGGGGAAAGTGCGCCATCCTGTGTTTTCCCCTTGTCCACAGGGCGCCGCTTTTGGCGCCTGAAGCTAAAAAAGGTTGAGGGGATTTTGATGATAACAAGAACACTTGATGCCAAACTGGCCGCAGCGGCAAAGTCCTTCCCGTATAAGACGAGAGAAGGCGGTGCGACGGTCACGGTCTTTGTACCTTATGACTGCAAGAACAACTGCCCGTTCTGCGTCAATAAGGAAGAATATGCAGACTGCACGGGCTTTTCCCTGGAAGCCATCAAAAAAAGCATGGAAACGATGGACCGTCTGACGCCGTATTGTGATTTTGTCTTTACAGGCGGTGAACCGTTGGCCAATCTCGAAAGTCTGCAGCAGATGCTCGATAAGGTCTCATTGACGCACAAGGTCTATATCAATACGACCCTGCCCGTGTCCCAGACCCAGACCGAGGAAGAAATCCTGGCTTTTTTGGAGCGGAACAAGCAGAAGATTACCTGTCTTAACATTTCGCGCCATATGCAGCATTTCGTCCAGGAATCCAATGATTCCCTTCTGGAAAAGCTGCCTGTCCGTTTCCGGATCAACTGCGTCCTTTATAAGAACTATCCGAAGGAGCAGCTTGTACCTTTATGGAACGCTTCCGTAAGGTCCATGCGCCGAGCATCCAGTTCCGTTTCGACTATACGGAAACAACGCCGGAAAACCTCTATGACAGGCAGGGGGACAAGATCCTTCAGGATCTTAGGAAAGTGGCTCGGTATACTGGCCTTGACGGCTGCCGCATGCGCTGCGGGTTCCACTTTACGTACAAGGACCTGGAACTTGTCTACCATAAGACGCTGCCCTACAGCACGATCTTTGAAAAAGACAGCGATGGTCGGGACTGCGCCATTTTGTACGACATCCTCATCAAACAGACGGGACGGATCGATTCGGACTGGGATGGAACCGTCCTTGACGTGGAAAAATACAGCCGCGTGACATTTGAACCTTATGACCTCAAATGGCTGGAAAAGGTCGCTGAACCAGGAGCCAAGGCGCTGCGGCCCTGAATTTTTCTCCTGTGACGTGTTCCCTTTCGTAAGGGATAAAGGAGGTGGAATGATGTCAACAAAAACCGTGTATCGTGTGGCTGTCATCGGCGGCGATGGGATTGGACCGGAGGTCCTGCGGGAAGGGCAAAAGGCCCTTGCTGCCGTGGCTCAAAAAGACGGTCGTTTTTCCTTCGAATTTACGGAATTTCCCTGGGGCTGTGAATACTACCTAAAGACGGGAAAGATGATGCCTGAGGACGGCATCGAGACGCTGAGCCATTTTGATGCCATCTATTTGGGCGCGGTGGGCTATCCCGGTGTTCCGGACCATATTTCCCTCCGTGACCTGCTTCTGCGCATCCGTCACGATTTTGATCAGTATGTCAACCTGCGCCCTGTCAAGCTTCTTAAAGGTGCACCCTGCCCGCTAGTGGGGATTACGGAAAAAGATATCGACATGGTCTTTATCCGGGAAAACAGCGAAGGAGAGTACGCTGGTTCCGGAGCTTGGCTCTATCCGGGCACGCCGCGGGAAACAGTCATCCAGAACGGGGTCTTCTCCCGCTTTGGGACAGAGCGCATCATGCGCTATGCCTATGAACTGGCTAAAAAGGAACACCGCAGCCTCACCAGCATCAGTAAGGGCAATGCCCTCAATTATTCCATGGTTTTCTGGGACCAGATCTTTGCGGAACTGGGAAAGGAATATCCCGAAGTGGAAACCCATTCCTATCTGGTCGATGCAGCGAGCATGTTCATGGTCAAAGATCCCAAACGGTACCAAGTGGTGGTCTGCTCCAATCTGTTTGGGGACATCCTGACTGACCTTGGCGCCGCCATTTCAGGCGGCATGGGCCTTGCTGCCGGGGCAAACCTCAATCCTGAAAGGACCTATCCATCCATGTTTGAGCCCATCCACGGAAGCGCACCGGATATTGCCGGTACGGGAAAGGCCAATCCCTTGGCTTCCATTTGGTCTGCCAGCCAGATGCTTGATTTCTTCGGCCACCCTGAATGGGGTCGCCGGCTTCTTGCAATCATCGAAGCCATGCTCGTAGAAAAAACAATTCTCACGCCTGACATGGGCGGTACGGCCACGACAAGTGAAGTGGGTGGCGAGGTCGTCAAAAGAATTGAAGAAGCGTAATTGACTCCTTCAGCAAAAGTGTTCCTGGAATCCCTTTTCAGGCACTTTTGCTTTTTTGTAGGAATCCAGCAGGAAAGTAGAAAGGAAGGCAAGAATATGAAATTAGAAGATGTGAGAAAAGAAATCGATGCCCTTGATCCCCAGATCAAGACACTCATCCTGCGCCGTATGGACTGCTCTTTGGAAGTGGCCAAGGCAAAGCAGGCGGCAGGGGAGACCACAATCTATCGGAGGGACCGGGAAAAGGCCATCTTGGACCGTTTGGGGGCGGATGTTCCAGCTGACCGTCTGCCGGAATACCTTGCCGTGGTGCGGAAAATCATGGAAACAAGCCGCATGTTTCAATATGGCCTGCTCTTTGATTGGAATCCGGATCTTTTCAAGGAACTTTCTGCCGGCATTGACACGACTCCCGGCGGCTGGCGCGTCAAGATTCGTCTGACCCGTCCGGACGAGCCCAACGCCATGAGCAGCATCCTCAGCATGGTAGGTGATTATGGTTCAACATGCAGTATATGGAACTCATGTCCTTCAACGAAGGGACCCACTCCGTGACCTTTGACCTCACCATCTTGGGAGACTTGTCCGATACGGCCATGCAGAAGCTCCTTTTCCAGCTTTCCAAGGAAAGTGAAGGCTTTGTCATTCTCCAGAATGACCGGAAGGACGGTGCCGCCAAATGACGAAACAGACGAAGGACCTCGTTTGGATGATCGTGTCGCTGGCCGCTGGCTTTGCGGTCTCGCGCCTTACCCCGACGCCGCCCCTTACGCTGGAAGGACTCGCTGTTTTGGGCGTCTTTTTGTCATCGCTCATGATGTGGATCACCATTTCCATTGATTGGCCGAGCCTCATTACCCTGTTTCTTTTGGGCCTGTTGCCTCATTTTGGATTTCCCGCTGTTTTTCGGGGCGCCTTTGGAAATGTGACGGTTGCGTTCCTGCTCTTTACTTTTGTTCTCGTTTATCCGCTGTCAAAGACGTTTTTTGTCCGGCGCTGCGCTGTGGCTTTTGTCACGAACCGCTTTGCCCGGAAAGGCCCTTGGTGCTTTGTCTCTTTCCTCTTATTTTCCGTGACCTTCATGGGACTTTTCATCAGCCCATCTGTCCTTTTTGTGGCCTTTATGCCATTTTTGGAGGATATCTATGAAGTGCTTCAAATAAAGAAAAAGAGCCAGACTGGCAATATGCTCATGCTGGGGACGGCTTTCTGCATCAGCCTTTCGTCGGGCATGACTGCCATTGGACATGTCTGGCCAACCCTTGCCATTGGCTATTACAAAGCGGCTGCGGGGATTGAGGTGAACCAGTTTCAGTATATGGCTGTCGGCATCCCGACGGGGCTGGTCCTTGTCCTTTCCCTCATTGCCGTTTTCCGCTATATCTATCGCCCCAGTGATCTTGCGCAGATGGACCTAAGAAAAGCGATGGAACTGAAAACCCTCGTTCCCAAGACAAGCCGCAGGGAAGTCATGATCCTTGCCGTCATGGCGCTGACCGTCATCCTGTGGGTGGGACCGAGCCTATTGCGTGGCGTGAGCCCTTGGCTTTATAAGAGCCTCAGCCGCTATACGACGGCCATGCCGCCCCTTTTGGGCTGCATCCTCCTTTTTATCCTCCGGGAAAACGGGGAGCCGCTCCTAAGCTTCAAGGAAGCTGTTTCCAACGGGATCCTTTGGGCGGCTATCCTCATGACCGGGGCTGCCACTATGCTGGGGTCGGCCCTGACCAACCAGGAGATGGGCATCAAGGAATGGCTGAGCACTATGTTGGCCCTGTAGCCGCTTCACTTCCTGCAGAAGGCATCATTCTCTTCTTCTTTGCTTGGTGCATCCTTGAAACGAATTTTTCATCGAATATCGTTACGACGACTGTGGTCAGTGCCGTGGCCCTTTCGGTCCTGCAGGCCCTGCCGCAGGGAACGGTGGCCGTTGGTGCCGTCGTCTGCCTCATTGGGTTTGGAGCTGGGATCTGCAACATGACGCCTGCCGGTCAGTCGACCATCAATACCGTGGCCATCAGCTCGGGCTGGACAACGGCTCGGGATATGTTTATTTGGGGCGGTATCTTTTCCCTTCTGGCCCTTCTGGCGATGGCCTTTGTTGGTTATCCCTTGGGCGTCCTCATCATTGGCTAGTAAAAAAGCTGTGAAACAAGCGTGTTCTTGCTTCACAGCTTTTCCTTTTTACAGGGCTGCCCTTATTTGTTCTTTTCCCGCCGCGCCCGCTTTGCTTCTTCCCGTTTGCGGATTTTTTCCTTGTGCTTCAAGGACTTGGCACTGGTCCGTTTCTCAATGAACTCGTGCGGTTCCGGTGCGTCGTCTTGGCCATGCTTTATTTTGTAGTAGATGACAAAGGCTGCAAGGGCGACCATGGGGAGGGCGCCCAAGATGGCGCGGGAAATGTCATTGCGCGTAATGAGAGGAGGTTCCATAAGATGACCACAAGGGGCGTCAGCGTCCATTGGGCAATCTTTGACTTAGTCCCTGAAGCCCGAAAAAACGGAGGCAGAATCCGTAGACCAAAAAGGCGACGGAAAAGGACATAAGGGAAAGGAGAAGAATAAAAATAAAAAGTTCACAGTGACACCTCAATCAATCAGTTTTCAGCCATCATTATACACGATGGTCGGAGAAAAGAAAATTTTTCCTTTTTTAGAAAAAAAGCTTGGAATTTTGATGATAATCAAATAAGAAGATCATGAGATGGGAAAGAAGGGACTAATGAGAAACAAATTGAGCATAATATAAGGTTAATAGAGACAGTTTACCTCTATTGTGTAACTTTTGTCATATATTTTCTTATAGGAAAAATTTTTCTCACAATACGGTAAAAATAAAAGGGTTCCCAAAACGAAGGGCGAATAAGGACAATAAGGATAAGAATAGCAGATCACTTGGAGGTGGTTATATGTTTGAGAAGATCCTGGTCCCTGTTGATGGGTCTGAAACGAGTTGGAAAGCCATGGAAGAAGCAAAGAAACTGGCCGAAGCATTCCGTGGGGAAATGGTTGTTGTCAATGTCATTCAACCCTATAACAATGCTGCACTCTTGGTTGTGCCCTTAGATCAGGCCACCATCAGCCAAGGTAATGAAGAACTGACAAAGATCGGCAACAGCGTCCTTGAAACGGCCAAGGAAAAAATGCAGGACTTCAAGGGCAAAAAAGAATTCCTTCTTGAAGTCGGTCATCCGTCCGAGAGGATCATTGCTGTCAGCAAGGAAAAGGCCTGCACGTCCATTGTCATCGGCAGCCGCGGCCTGTCCGGCATTGCCGAATTCTTCCTGGGCAGCGTCAGTTCCAAGGTTTCCCAGTATGCTTCGGTGCCGGTCCTCATCGTAAAATAAGGACTGCGGCCCGCGTATTTATGGAGGTGAGTTTCCTATGATGAAAAAGATCCTGGTTCCCATTGATGGGTCCGATATTTCCCTGCGTGCCATGAATTTTGCCATTGAGTTGGGGAAACATTTTGCAAGTGAGATTGTTGTCCTCAATGTGGATATTCCCTACGACCTGAGCCGTATCAAACCGGCTGTGAAGGATAAGGACGGCAACGAGATTGAATCGGCCCGCCTGACCCCGCTTGAACTGGCACAGCGGGAGGCAGGAAAATCAGGCTATGACAAGATCACCTTCAAGAAATATGTCGATATCGATCCGGCGGAAAAAATCTGCGAAGTGGCAGAGACCATTGACGCGGACCTCATCGTCATGGGCAATCGCGGAATGGGCGTCCTTGCCGGATTCTTCCTGGGCAGTGTCAGCACAAAGGTTTCCCAAAGTGCCCATTGTCCGGTGACCATCGTCAAATAGCAGGTATGGTACCTGACGCTAGGAATAGGGAGGTTCCCCTAAGGTAAGGAGGTAGAGGTGTATGTTCAAGAAGATCTTAGTTCCTGTTGATGGTTCCTCGACGAGCTGGAGAGCCCTTGAAACGGCAAAGGATCTGGCTGTGAAGTATGACGGTGAGCTCATTGTAGCTCATATCGTCCAGACTTACAGCAGTGCCGATCTTTATATCAACAGCTTGGACCAGACGGCTGTTGCTGCAGAAAATGACCAGTTGACCCGTATTGGCAGCAGTGTTCTTGACACGGCAAGAACCAAGATGGAAGGCTTTACGGGCAAGGTCGACTATCTCATGGATGTGGGCCATGCCTCGGACCGGATTATTGAACTCAGCAAGGACAAACATGCAGATGCCATCGTCATCGGAAGCCGTGGCCTGTCCGGCATCGCTGAATTTTTCTTGGGCAGCGTCAGCTCCCGCGTGGCGCAGTACGCCGCTGTCCCTGTCCTTATCGTGAAATAGGCAGAGGAAAGAAAAGACGCCGTAACTAGGGGGTGGTCTTATGTTCAAGAAATTCCTCGTTCCGATTGATGGTTCCCAAACCAGTTTCCGTGCTCTTGAAACGGCGGCGGATATGGCAAAGGCTGTGGGCGGTGAACTCATTGTCATCCATGTGGTGCCGAGCAATAAAGTCAACCAGCTCATTGTCGTTGGCAATAAGCCCGTCAAGGATACGAGCGTGAAACCAACCCAGATTGGTAAGATGGTCCTTGATACGGCAAAGGACAAACTGAAGGATTTTGCTGGTGCAGCCGAGTTCGACATGGAATTTGGCGACGCCGCTGAAATGGCCGTTACCGTGGCTAGGGAAAAAGGTGCCGATGCCATTGTCATCGGTAAACGCGGTCTGTCAGGCGTGGAGGAATTCCTCCTGGGCAGCGTGAGCAGCAAGGTGGCCCAGCTGTCGCCCGTACCGGTGATCATCGTCAAATAGCACAAGGGAACCTGTGGCAGCAGCTGCAGGTTCCTTTTTTGGAACCGGCGGAAAGATTGACATTCCCCGCGCTCCTTGGTAAAATAAGCTATATATGTAAAAAGCGTTGAACGGGAGGAGTAGGGGCCCTTTCCTTTTAAGAGAAGATGCGGCCGGTGCAAGCATCTAGGAAAATCCCTTGAAGTCGCCCGGGAGCTGGCGTGCTGAACCAAAGTAAGCCCGCCCGTTTGGCTCGTTACGTCCTCAAGTTGCCCAAGCAATTGGGAAAATAGGTGGTACCGCGACCGAACTCGTCCTATCTGATGGGACGGGTTTATTTTTTTTACAGGCTAAGGAGGCTTTTGGAAGTATGGCAGAAGAAAACAACATCCCCAAGGTCTATGACCCGGCGGCAGTGGAAAAGAAATGGTATGCATATTGGGTGGAACATGGCTTTTTCCATCAACCCGTCGATAAGAGCCGGAAACCCTTCAGTGTGGTCATTCCGCCGCCCAACATCACCGGTAAGCTCCACATGGGTCATGCCCTTGATAATACCCTGCAGGACATCCTCGTGCGCTGGCATCGTATGATGGGGGACAATACCTGCTGGCTTCCCGGGTATGACCACGCGGGACTTGCCACGCAGATCAAAGTGGAAGAGGAACTGAAAAAGAAGGAAAACCTCACTCGCTATGACCTGGGCCGTGAAAAATTCCTGGAACGGGTCTGGCAGTGGAAGGAAGAATATGGCGACCGCATCGTGACTCAGCTCAAGAGCCTGGGCATTTCCTGCGACTGGGACCGTCAGCGCTTTACCATGGATGAAGGACTTTCCCGTGCTGTCCGTGAGGCCTTTGTCAGCCTCTATGAAAAAGGCCTCATCTATAAGGGAACGCGCATCATCAATTGGTGCGTCAACTGCCGTACGGCCCTGTCTGACGTTGAAGTGGAACACCAGGATGACGAGGGCCATCTGTGGTATGTGAATTATCCCATCGAAGGGGAAGCCGGGCGCTATCTCCAAATTGCCACGAGCCGTCCGGAAACCATTCCCGGCGATACGGCCGTTGCCGTAAACCCCAAGGATGAACGCTATAAGGACCTTGTGGGAAAACAGGTTCGCCTTCCCATCATGGACCGCCTTATCCCATTGTGGCCGACGAATACGTTGACCTTGAATTTGGTACGGGCGCCGTAAAGATTACGCCGGCCCATGATCCCAACGACTATGAAGTGGGGCAGCGCCAGAAGCTGCCCAGTCTGACGGTCATCGGTCTTGACGGCAAGATGACGGCGGACGCCGGCAAATACGAAGGGGAAGACCGTTACGAATGCCGCAAGCATATCGTCCAGGACCTGAAGGACTTGGGTCTTCTCGTCAAGATCGAAGACGCGCCCCATGCTGTCGGTCACTGCCAGCGCTGCCACCACGTCGTGGAACCCCTTATTTCCACGCAGTGGTTTGTCAAAATGAAACCCCTCGTGAAGGCCGCCGTGGAATGCGTTGAAGACGGGCGCATCCAGTTTGTGCCGAACCGTTTCACGAAGACCTATACGAACTGGATGGACAACATCCATGACTGGTGCATTTCCCGCCAGATCTGGTGGGGTCACCGTATCCCTGTGTGGTACTGTGACGACTGCGGAAAGCAGATGGCGTCCCGGACGGATTTGACGGAATGCCCGCACTGCCACAGCCACAACATCCATCAGGATGAAGATGCCCTTGATACCTGGTTCAGTTCCGGTCTATGGCCTTTTTCCACCTTTGGCTGGCCGGACAAGACGGACGAACTGCAGCAGTTTTATCCGACGAGCGTCCTGGTGACGGGCTATGACATCATTTTCTTCTGGGTTGCCCGCATGATCACCATGGGCATGGAATTTATGAAGGAAATTCCCTTTAAGCATGTCTTCATCCATGGTCTTGTCCGCGATGAACAGGGCCGGAAGATGAGTAAATCCCTGGGTAACGGCATTGACCCCTTGGAAGTTGTTGACAAATATGGAGCCGATACGCTGCGCTTCATGCTCATTACAGGCAATACGCCGGGCAACGATATGCGTTTTTATTGGAACCGCATCGAAGCAACGCGAAACTTTGCCAATAAGATCTGGAACGCGTCGCGCTTTGCCCTCATGAACCTCGATGGGTATGATGCTTCGGCTAAACGGGCGCCTCTGACCCTTGCTGACCGCTGGATCCTGTCCCGCCTGCAGCACACCATCAAGGACGTTTCAAGCTTCCTCGAAAAATTTGAACTCGGAGAAGCCGGCCGCCTCATCTACGATTTCATTTGGGGTGAAGTCTGTGACTGGTACATCGAACTTATCAAACCCCGCCTTTATGATAAGGAGCATCCGGAAGAACGGTCAACGGCTCAATTCGTCCTCTGCCGCGTCCTGGGCGATGCCATGAAGCTGCTGCATCCTTATATGCCGTTCATTACGGAAGAAATCTGGCAGCATCTGCCCCATGAAGGGGAGAGCATCATGATTGCGCCGTGGCCTGTGGCGGATGAATCCCTCATGGATGAAAGCGTGGAAAGCGGAATGACGGTCATGATGGATGCCATCAAAGCCATCCGCAACATGCGGGCCGAAGTAAACGCTGCCCCTGGGAAGAAAGCGCCGGCCACGATCTTGGTGGAACCTGCTTTCCGCAGCGTCTTTGAAGGCCATCCGGAATACGTCGAACGCTTGGGCACGGTGGACACGCTGACATTGGGCGATATCAATGACGAAGCGCCGGAAAACGCCATGACAGCCGTTGTGACAGGCGCCAAGGTCTATCTGCCCCTTAAGGTCTCATTGACGTGGAAAAGGAAATGAAGCGGCTGACGAAGGAACTTGACGGGGCCAAAAAGGAACTGTCCCGCATTGAGGGCAAGCTTTCCAATGAAGGGTTTCTCGCCAAAGCTCCGGAAGCGGTCGTGGAAAAGGAAAAAGCGAAGAAAGAAGACGTCAAGGCGCGTCTTACCGCCCTTGAAGACCAACTGAAGGAACTTCAAAAACTCCAGTAACCTCAATCTGGGTCCGGGCAGGAAAAGCCTGCCCTGGCCTTCTGGCGCGGTCCTTGCCTTAATGGGACCGGAGGAGAATCATGAACTACAACGAAGCGATGCAGTATATCGAAAGTCTTGGTAAATTTGGCATCCATCTCGGTATGGAACGCATCACGGGCCTTGTGGAACTCTTGGATCACCCGGAACGCAAGATCCGGACCATCCATATAACGGGAACCAACGGAAAGGGGAGCGTGGCTTCCTACCTGTCCCATATCCTCACGGCTTCGGGGAAAAAGACAGCGTGCTATACGTCGCCCCACTTTGTTAAATATAATGAGCGTATGTCCATCGACGGCGTTGATATTTCCGATGAGGATTTTGCTGCTGTGACGGAAGAAACCAAGGCTGCTGTCGATACATTCCTCAAAAATGGCGGCGAACAGCGACCCAGTTTGAAGTCATTACCGCCATGGCCTTCCTTTATTTTGCCAAGGAAAAGGTGGATTATGCCGTCATCGAAGTCGGCATGGGCGGCCTTTGGGATTCGACGAACGTCATTGTGCCAGAGCTTTCCGTCATTACGAACGTTACCTTGGAGCATACGGACCGGCTGGGAAAGACCATTGAAGCCATTGCGGAACAAAAGGCCGGCATCATCAAGGATCACGTTCCTGTTGTGACCGCCGCTGACGGCAGTGCCCTTGAAGTCATTCGGGTCACAAGTGAAGAAAAATCGGCACCTCTTTATGTCTATGGTGAGGATTTTTCCGCAACCCTGCTTGCTGGATCCATGCAGGAACAGCTCTTCCTCTATCCGTTTCATTCCGGTGAGCGGGAAGTTACCATCCATCTTGCCGGCGCCCATCAGATCGTGAATGCTGCCGTGGCCCTTAAAGCCGCGGAAGTGCTGGCAAAAAAGGATCCTGCCATTACAGAAAAGAAGATCCTCAAGGGCATGGATCTCACGACCTGGCCAGGCCGCATGGAACTTATCCATGAACGGCCCGACGTGATCCTGGACGGGGCCCATAATCCTTCCGGCGTGACGGTTCTGCGGCGGGCCCTTGATACCTATTATCCCCATGGCCATCGTTATTTCATCTTTGGCATGATGGGGGATAAGGATGTAAGCGAAGTGGCCCAGATCCTCTTCCGGGATACGGATACGATCTATACCGTTCTTGCTGATAACGGCACGCGGGCCGAAAAGCCCGATGTCCTTGCCCGTCGCCTACATAAAAAGGCCATTCCTATGGATGATCTCAAGACTGCTTTCGAAACGGCGGTCCATGAGGCCGGACCGGATGATGTGGTCCTTGTCTGCGGCTCCCTTTATCTTGTGGGCACCTTCAAGGCAAAGGGCCTCTCAGAGGATTTCCTATGACACATAAACAAATCTTTCCCGAATCTTGGAACCTGAACCAGATCCTTTACGGACTCCTTGTGGCGTATGTTTTCCTTCTGCCGATCCATCTGAATCTTGCCATTGGCCTGTTTCTCGTCATGGTGGTGCTGAATTTTGCGAATATCCTAAAGACGGGACAGTTCTGGCCCAAGGTGACGGTTCCCAAAAAGATCAGCCGCCCCTTATGGGCGCTCTTTCTCCTATCTGCTGTGAGTGTTTGTTGGTCCCAGGAGCCTTTTTTAAGCGCCTATAACTGGATTGTTGTGGTAGGACTCAAGGCCGGCTCATTCTATTTTGTCCTGCGTTACGGCAGTACGGGCCGGCGGTCCCTGTTTCTTGTCAAGGTCTTTATGGTCTCGGCCGGTCTGGTGGCGCTTTACGGCATCTATCAGTACTTTTTTGGTGTCATTGCCATCCAGGATGCGGAATGGATCGATCACGCCGCGTTCCCGCTCATGACCAAACGGGCTGTCTCAACGTTGGAAAACCCCAATATCCTCGCCAGTTTCCTTGTCATGACCGCGGCCTACAGTGAAGGCCTCTTTGCTCCCTTGAAAGGCGGCAAGAGAAGGGCCTCCCTTGCAGTGATCTTTCTTCTTGCCATTACTTGTCTGATCCTCACGTTCTCCCGCGGCAATTGGATTGCCCTATTCTTTGTCCTCTTTGTCTTTGCCGGCGCTTTTTACCACAAAGCGTTCCTGCCTTTCATCGGTGGGGGACTAGGGGTCCTGTGGATTGGCTGGGACCGTTTGTCGGCCCGCATCATGTCCATCTTTTCCATCAAGGATACATCGGCAGAGCTGCGTCTGATGTACATGGACAGTGCGACCTCCATGATTGAGGAGCATCCTTTTGGCGTGGGCTGGTACGGCTATCAATTTGCCTTCCCTGACTATAATTTCGGTTATGTGGATCCCAGCGTCATCATGTACCATAGCCACAATCTTTTGACCAACATTGCGGCCGAGCTGGGCATTCCGGGCCTTGCCCTTTTCCTGTACATCATGTATCAGTTGGCGGTCCTTGCCCGCAGCATCCGGCATCGTGAGGCAGAGCCTGGATCCGCGGCCTTGCCTGCGGTTATATTGCGTCCCTTGTAGGCATCTTTGTCGCAGGGATGACGGATTATACCCTGTTTAATCTACAGCTGGGCATATATTTCTGGATCTTCAATGCGATGATCATTGCCCTTGGATTTTTGACCAAGGATGAAGCCAAAGTGTAACAAATAAAAAGAAGAACCTGTAAGAACGCTGACATTTCGTTTTTACAGGTTCTTTTTATGTTCAGGGAAATGAATAATCGAAAAGGCTGAAACGAGGGGATAAGGCAAGGGACCCTTTTATAATGAAAAGAAAAGAGGCTGCAAACTAGGTCCTAATGTCTAAAAAAAGCCGCCCCTAAGGGAGCGGCTTTTCAGCATACAGATTATTTAAATTCGTAAGGTTTTACTTTGCGGACAACATCCATGATGGAGCCGTCACGGGCTTCGATGATACCGACAACGCGGTCATCAAACTGGACGGGGTCGGGTTCGCCAACCATGGCGTAAGCTTTGTCGCGAAGCTCTTCAATGGTGCAGATCGGCAGATCGCAGTCTTTGGCAGCTTCAATGATGTCCGTACGTTTCGGGTTGATGGCAATGCCGTAATCGGTGACAACAACGTCAACGGTCTCACCCGGCGTCGTGATGGTCGTGCATTCCGTGCAGATTGCAGGGCTGCGGCCTTGAAGCAGAGGCGCAATGACGATGGTGCATTTAGCACCGGCAGCCGTATCCGGATGACCGCCCTGTGCCCCGGTGATGACACCGTCGGAGCCGACAACAACGTTGACATTGAATTTCGTATCAACTTCGAGGGCACCGAGGATGACAAAGTCCAGTTTATTGACGTAAGCGCCCTTGTTGAAGGGGTCAGCATACTGGCTCGTCGTGATTTCATAATGGTTCGGGTTCGTCTTGATGTCTTCAATGGCAGCCGTATCAAAATCCTGCGTATCAGCAATCTTGTCGATGAGGCCTTCATGCTGCAGTTCGCAGATCGGCTGAGCGATACCGCCCATGGCTACGCCAATCTTGATGCCATCTTTTCTCAGATGGTCAGCCAGGTATTTGGTGGAAGCAATGGAAGCCCCGCCAACACCGGTCTGGTAGATGAAACCATCTTTGTACCAAGGCATATAGGTCATAAAATCAGCCGCGTATTTGGCCATGAGGAGCTTTCTTTGGTCCGTTGTCGGTTTGGCAGCCCCCGTAGCAATCTTGCTGGGATCGCCAATGGCGTCAACTTTGACAACGTAGTCAACGTTCGTCATGTCAATGGAAGCAGGAACGTTGGGGAAGGGAACGAGCGTATCGGTGACAACGACAACTTTGTCAGCATACTGGCATCTACGGCTGCATAGCGAGAACACCGCAGTCACTGCCGTTAGCGCTGCCGAAAGCCCGGCAGTTGCCATATCATCGGCACAAGGAGCACCAATGAAGGCAATGTCAACATGGACTTCACCAGATTCGATGGCACGGACACGGCCGCCGTGACCGCGCATGATGGCAAGGCCTTTCAGTTTGCCGTTGGAAATGGCTTCACCAATCTTGCCGCGCACGCCGGAAGCCTGGATGTTCGTGATGGTGCCATCTTCGATCATCGGGACAATCGGGGTCTGGGCCTTACCCAGGGAAGTCGCGCAAATGGTCAGGTCTTTGATGCCCATCTTGTGGACGGCTTCCATGACCATGTTGACAACATAGTCCCCTTCACGGAAATGATGATGGAAGGAGAGGGTCATGCCATCTTTGATGCCGCATTTTTTCAGGACATCTTCAATGGAATCGACAACTTTGCTGTAACTCGGGTCAATTACAGGTGCAACCGTATGGGTGGCAGCCTGATAAGCAACGAGGTGTTTGGAGAAGCTTCCCTGGAACGGTTCCTTACCGGTTGCTTTCAGGATTTCCTCTGGAATTTCTCTACCTACTGCATTCTTCATATTATAAATCCCCCTTATAAACACCGGCAGCTTTTGCCAGGCGATCGTTCTTTTTGCGCCATCATAGAAAGCTACGTCAAGCATCTTGCCGTTCAGGGTGAATACGCCAATCCCCATCGCCTTCTTGGTGTCGATTTCGCGGACAACGGCTTCAGCCCAACGAATCTGTTTTTCGTTCGGCGTGAAGACTTCGTGGCAGACCGGAATCTGACGCGGGTTGATGATGGATTTGCCGTCAAAGCCCATGGTCTTGATCATTTCGACATCCTTGCGGAAGCCTTCCATGTCATCCAGGTCGGTATAGACCGTATCAAAGCACATACGGCCCGTAGCGCGTGCAGCAATGACCATCTGCTGACGGGCGCCCATGAGTTCGACACCGGTCTTGGAAATGGAGGTCTGCAGGTCACGGTGTAGTCGCCGCCGGAAAGGGCTACACCAAAAAGACGGTCAGAAGCCTGGCAGATATCGTAGACGTTGAGGATCCCCTTCGTCGATTCGATAGCGGCATGATGAGGGTAGAACCCACTTCCTTATGGAATTCCTTTTCAGCAGCCGTGATGGCTTCTTCTACGAGTTTAACATCTTGAGCGGATTCCGTTTTGGAAATACGAATTGTATCGGCCCCGCCAGCTACGCAGACGCGGATATCTTCCTTCCAGTGCGGAGTTTCCAGGCCGTTGATACGGACAACGCGTTCGCAGCCATGATAATCGATTTCCTTCAGGGCATGGAACAGGGAATAGCGGGCGGCATCCTTTTGGTTTTCAGCCACGGCGTCTTCCAGGTCAAGCATGATGGAATCGGGTTTATATACATACGGGTCTTTGATGAGGCTCGGTTTTTGAGCGTTCAAGAACATCATGGATCTTCTGAGACGCTTGAAGTTGGGGTTCGTATTGATCACTGCCATATTATAAGACCTCCCAAGGATTCGGCGTATCCGGATCATCATTGATGGAGCGGAAAACGGCGCCTTCTACACGTGCTTTCAGCGTGCAGTCGAGTGCACCTTTGTCAACTACGGAAACCTTAGCGTTTTTAACATCGAGTTTCTTCAGGGTTTCCAAGACAACAGCCTTGATCTGTCTGCCATACTGTTGGATGACACTGCTTTCAATATTGAGTTCGATGCCATTCGTACCGGGTTCAACGGTGATTTGGGCATCGGAGGACTCAACGGTGCCAGCCATGGCTGCCTTCTTTAATTCCATGAAAATTCCTCCTTCATTTCTAGAAAAGAACTGTTTACAGTCTTACACCTTGATAGTAGCACAGGAAAAATTGGAAAACTAATATAAATAATGGTATAATGACCATAAGTCGAATCTTATTATATTGTCAAACCCCGCATCCCTTGTGGGTTGGCCCGATTGACACTGTTTTCTTAATTGACGTGAAATTAAGAAACATTCTGAATACGGGACCAAATGATGTTAAATGAGATGCATTTCTCCTGCCGGAACCAAGCAAAAGCAAAGCCCTAAGAGGGCTTTTTTAGAGCACGGAGAAATGATCCATCCTAACCTGTACAGGAGAAGCAAAGAATGGGACTTAACTTGAAGCACGCGCAGTATATCATGGAAATCATCAAGGAAGGCAGCATCACCAATGCCTCCAAGACCATGCATGTTTCACAGCCGGCCCTGAGCCAGACCATCAAGGCTGTGGAAAAATATCTTGGTGCACCGATCTTTCTTCGCAATACTAAACCCATCGTGCTTACAGAAGCGGGGAAAAAGTATATTGCGGCCGTAAAAAAGATCATTACCATCAGTACGAACCTGCTTCATGAAGTCTCGGACATCCAATATGAAGGGTACGGCACCCTGCGTCTGGGAATCCCTATTCAGCGGGCAATGCAGATGCTGCCCCGGGTCATGCCCGTATTCCGCCAGCGCTATCCCCACATCAAACTGGAAATCAAGGAAGCAGGGAGCAACATTACGGAAAAATCCGTCCTCAACGGCGATGTCGATATTGCCATCATGACGACGTCACCGGGAAACGACGAACTCATTTACGAACTTGTCGAGACCGAAGACGTCGTACTGGTCGCCAACAAGCTGACCATGCTGGCCCAGCGCATCGATCCCGGTGTGCCCATCCATATTACGGAAGCAAAGAATGAAGACTTTATTTCCATTACAGAAGGGCATAACGTCCGTAAGGTCCAGGATACCCTTTGTGACGTATACGACATCAAACCCCATTTGGTCCTTGAAACCAGCAGCATCGAAGTGGGGAAGCGGCTTGTCAGCACCATGGATGCTGTCTTTATCTGTCCGGATGTCTATTTGGACCATTATTTTATGGAGCAGGGTGACTGTGTCCTTTATCCGCTCCTGGGCGTTGCCAATAAGCGCTACTGCTATGTCTGCACGAGAAAAGACGCGTACCTGAGCCCTATGCCCGGGCCTTTATCGAACTCATCAGGACCCTTGGGAAAAAAGAAAGGATCAATCCGACGAATGAAAAATAAACTCACTGTACCTCCGGAACTTCGCGTGGAAGTCCCCGATATGCTGCGGGCTCGGGACGGACGGGCCTTGGCTCAGCGGAAGCTCCTCGAGCGGTTCCACAAACCGCTGCTGTTTTTACGATGAACATCCCTGGACCGCAGAAGGTGTCGCCCCTTATCCGTATAGGGTTTGAAGAAGGCGTACGCCGTCTGGAAAAGGCCCTTGTAGGAGCAGGGATTCCCATCCTTTTTCATAAAGTCATCGATTATAAGACCGGCTATGAAAAATACTATGTCCTCGACGGGGCCGCTGGAACCGTGAAAGACATTGCGGCACGCCTTGAAAATGAGGACCGTTTGGGCCGTCTTTTTGATATGGATGTCCTTGATACCAACGGACGGAAGCTGTCGCGGGAGGAACTTGGCCTTCCTGAGCGGCGCTGCTTTGTCTGCAGTGAGCCCGCCAAAGGCTGTGCCGGAGCCGCAAACACAGCCTGCCCGTCCTGATCCGTAATGTGGAGCGGATCCTAACCGATTTCGTCCTTTCCCATACCCAGGATTCCATGAAAGAAGCCCTTTTGGGAGAAGTGACAGCAACCCCCAAACCGGGTCTGGTGGACCTTGACAATCCTGGTGCTCATGATGATATGGACCAGGAAACCTTCAAAAAAAGCACGGAAGCAATCCTGCCCCATCTCCTCAGCATGGCCGAAACGGGATGGAACTTTGCGGGAAGTGGTGAGGCGCTCTTTCGTACCCTGCGCCCCATGGGGGCTGCCGCGGAAAAGGCCATGTTCCGGGCTACGGGAAACGTCAATACCCATAAAGGCATCATCTTTTCTTTAGGAACGGTCTCTGCCTTTACGCTGCGGGCCTGAAGCGGGACCATAGGGTCAAAGGCGAAACCATCCTTAAGGAAGTAGGGGAGACCGTGACGCCCATCCTTGAAGAAGACTTCCGCAAGATCGATCCCTATCATCCCACACCCATGGGGAAGTCCTTTACATAAAGGAAGCTGCCGCGGGATCCGCGGGGAAGCGATGGATGGGTTCCCCGCTGTTTCATCCATTGGCCTGCCGGCTTTACGGGAACTCTTTACTGAAAAAAAGGGGACCAATGAGATTTATATTGAAACCCTCCTGCGCCTCATGGCTGGCGTGGAAGACACGAATATCCTCAGTCGGAGCGACCGGCAAACCCTATACTATGCTCAACAGGCAGCCCAGGACATTCTACAAAAGGGCGGGGCCTTTACGGAAGAAGGACTTGCTGCCGTATGGAAGCTCAACGATGATTTTGTGGCCCGTCACATCAGTCCTGGCGGCTGTGCGGACCTGCTCATCCTATCCATCTTCCTTTACCGTATGGAGTCTCTTTTTCAAGGGCTGTCGACCTAACCGGCAAACTTCAACCATATGAGCTGATCCCCAAAGAAGGGGGTCAGCTTTTTTTGGAAGAACGCTTAGATAGGGCGCTTATCCATGCCGCTTTTGACAGCGGCGTGTTATGGAAAAACAGCTAAAACATGAGGACCCCCTTGACGCTCTTATTCTTGATTTCTTGGATGCCAAAAAAGGGGACGGGAAAATGAAGAAAAAAAGTGTACTGAGCAGACAAAAATGGTTGAAAATGCATAATATATGTGTGAATATGCGTAAATTGGGAAAGCGTGTCTTGATATAATAAATCGTAGGAGATGTCCGGAGAGACAGAATCGGACATGAAGATAGGAGGTAATATTATGAAAAGAAAGTGGCTTTCATTTTTACTTGTTGGGGCAATGACACTGTCCCTTGCGGCTTGTGGATCTTCCGACAGTAAAGATGAAAAGAAGAGCGAAGAAGGCGGACACAAATTATCAATTATGGCATGGGATCCGGCGTTCAATATTCCGGCGATCCAGGCTGCGGCGGACGACTACAAAGAAAATGTAGATTCCGAATTTGAACTGGAAATTTTAGAGTAAGGCGGATCTGAGGACGTTGAGACAGCGATCACAACGGCAGGATCAGCAGGAGATTATTCCAATCTTCCGGACATCGTACTCTTCCAGGATCACTACATCCACAGATATGTAGCTGATTACCCGGACGCATGGACTTCGCTTGGCGACATCGATATCAACTGGGATGATTTTGCGCGGAAAAGATTGACTATTCTACGATCGACGGGGGAACACTATGGAGTTCCGGTAGACAATGGTACTGTTGTATGTGCATACCGTACCGATCTACTTGAGCAGGCCGGGTATACCATTGATGACCTTACAGGATGTACTTGGGACAAGTTTATGGAAGTTGGTAAAGCGGTCAAGGAAAAAACCGGAAAAGCTCTGCTTTGTATGAACTCTGATGGAAATGACCTCCCTTACATGATGATGCAGGCAGAGGCGTGTCTCAGTTCAAGGACGGCAAACCGTATATCACAGAGAATGAAACACTTGTAACCATCGTTGAGAAGCTCGTTGAGATGGCAAAAGAAGGGATCCTTCTGAT
>ENA-OQCE01000419-OQCE01000419.1-human-gut-metagenome-genome-assembly--contig:-NODE-419-length-20595-cov-2.232705_pt1 | contig 20595 bp, 31 predicted proteins | sample MGYA00242495_ERZ504572 | MGnify/ENA primary metagenome ERZ504572 (study PRJEB26092, sample SAMD00036228) | human gut metagenome | host: Homo sapiens | study: EMG produced TPA metagenomics assembly of...
CTTTTTTATTATCTTTTTGTCTATATGTCCCATACAGATATCACAGCAGGACATTTCAGGCACCTTTTCATCCATATATCCCATTTTGTCTTACACAAAGGGATATTTTTGCCCTTTTTTCTTTATATGTCCTATTTTGTTCTTCTGGCAGACTTTTTGCATAGAGGAGCTATAACTACAAATATTGATAAACTTAACAGGCGGCAGAAATCATCTGCCGCCTGCTATATAACGTATGCTGTTACACTTATAAAATTGCTGTTTCCAAAAAATGCTGAATGTCCTGAAATGAAGAAAAAACAGCAGTCGCCTCTCCAGTATCCTGTTTTATTCCTGAGCCAGTATAACCAATCACATCAATTCCTGCCTGTATTGCCGCATGAATACCGGTTGAGGAATCCTCAATTGCAACAACCTCATCTTTTTCAGCCTGCAATAACTGTATCGCCTTTAAGTACCATCCGGATAGGGCTTTCTTTTTTCGCACATATCCCCACATACAATAACTGAAAAATAATCTGTCATTTTGATCCGGTTTAAAGCCGTAATAATATATTTCGCGCTCGTTGATGTTACCAATCCGGCTTTCAGATTCCGTTCCTTCATCCATTGAAATAATTCCTGTAATCCCGGCATGGGACAGATGGCATCATTTTCATAGGTATTTCCCATCTCTTTTCTTCTTTTCTGGTACATTTCCCATGAAACATTTTCTTTCGACCGGCTCAAATAATGTAATATTTTTTCACGGCTGTTAACTCCAATAAATCCTTTTAAATCTTCGTGATTCATATATATACCAAACGATTTGAGAGTTTTCTGCAGATAATGTGCATTTTGAGGTTCCGTGTTTACAATAACACCATCAAAATCAAAAAGAATATATTGTTTCTTCATATAAATCTATCCTTTAGTTATGCCAGCAGCCGTGATGCTTTTTCCTGAATCCATGCTATTTCTTCTTCCGAAAGATCACAAAAATCACTGTTTTCCATAGAGCAATTGGAATCTTGTACATATACTATTTTTGTATCTTTCTGGGTGATTGAATAAAACCAGCATTCTGCCGGAACATTATATACTTTTCCCTGCTCCATCAATGTCAGATCAATAGAAAAAACCATTTTCCTTTTTTTCTGCGGTAATCAGAATCGCTTTACCATGTACAAGAATAAACTGCTCATCGGTCGAATGATGGATCTCCAAGTGTTTAATCCCATTAATATCATTGTCCGGTTTCCAGTTTTTAATACATACAAGCCACTTTGGATTTTTATAGACACATAAAATTCCCTCTTCGTTATTTTCATACATATCTGGTTTCATACTTATACCTCCCTAAATTTCTGTTCTTCCTGTAATTGGTACTCCATATCCAAATGCACCTTCTTTTGCGCACATCTTTGCGGCAAACTCCGATGCCTTTTTCATTGCATTTTGAATTTTTACATACATCTGTTCATCTGAACCATCTAAAATCTTATGTTGTGGGGAATTTTTTAACATATCACTTAGGAATGCCGCAAAATAAGAATCTCCCGCTCCCATAGTATCTATAACATCCTCTGCCAATACTGCTTTTGTATATAAAAATTTATCTTTATATAATACATAAGAGCCTTCTTCTCCGACAGTTCCAAGAACAACAGAAACACCATATTTCTGTGCCTTTTTCATTTCTCTCTCCCGTTCATCTTCTGACAAATGTGCACATGACATAATTGCAACAGTTACATACGGACATACATCCCTCAAATACTCATCTGTCCAGCGCATTGAAAAATCATAGGCAATCGGAACCTTTGTCTGATACAATTTTGAAAGATCCTGTTCAATATAGCTGTTAAGATTTGTGTAAATCAAATCATATTGCTGAATATAATCCATATCTTCTTCGTTGAAATCAAATGCATGATCTTTTGCAATTCCACCTTTATTTGAGCCAAGAAAACACGGTCTGTTTCTTTCAGTGTTACCAAAGCGAAACCGTTTTCTCCCTGAAAATGCCGGCAATGCGTATCATCAATCTCTAATTTTTTTAATGTCTCCTGCACACATTCAGCAACTTCATCATTACCGTATTTTCCAAGATATGCCGAATTGACACCATTCCATTTTGCATATACGCATGTATTGACACATTGTCCTCCCGGATACATTTTCCCACGAGATAAATATTTATCACATACATTATCTCCAATCGCTATAATTTTTGGTTCTTTCATAGATTTTCTCCTTATGTTTTAAAATACTACTGCTCCTATCAAAATTGCTGACACTACTGAAACTACAGTACATACAAGGCCAGGAGCATATAGCTGTGATTTAACACATATTTTCCAATTTTTGTTGTTCCCGCGGTATCAAACGCAATTGCTGCAACGCACTGACCGGAAGCAGGAATAAAATAATTTGATGAACATGCAATCCAGCCCAGCAACAATAATATTTGCCGGAAGCCCTAATGCAATACCAATCGGAACCATAATCATTGTAGAGGATGACTGACTTGTTGTTATTGCCCCAACAATAAACACTGCTATGATATAAATCCATGGATGTTCATTCGTGAGAACTGACATATTATCTGTAATAAACGATGACTGATCTGCAATAAATGTATTCACCAGCCAGCCAAAGACCAAATGCCAGAACAACAGCAAACATTCCTGTTTTAAATACTGGCTGATCCAGTACCTTATTGCTGTCAAGTTTTGTAATTAATACCGTTACGGCTGCTGCAACCAGCATAAAAATCTCAATTACTGTGGTAAGCGGTAATTTGCTTCCATCTGAAAGTGTTGGAACTAATGCACTTACTGCGCCAAGCAATACAATACCTACCATGGCAACCAAAAATACTGCAACAGAGATTTTTGCCTCTTTTGTTGTTTTAACTTCTGCAGCATTCTCATTTTTCACAAGAGTCTGAACCTGTCCGGATGCTACACGAGCCTGAAATTCCGGATCTTCTGCCAGTTCTTTTCCTTTCTTCATTACAGCAAGAGCACATGCGACTGTACCAATCAGTGTTGCCGGGATACAGACTACAAGCAGTGTAAAAATATTAACCGTTTTATAGTTCGTTGCTTCAGCCATAAAAGCCAGAATACCTACCGTTGCTGCTGAAATCGGACATGCCGTGATTGCCTGCTGGGAAGCTATAATGGATGCTGAAATCGGGCGTCCGGTCGAACTCCTGTCTCAATAGAAATTTCATTAATTACCGGAAGCAAACTGTAAATAATGTGACCTGTACCACACATAAATGTAAAAATATATGCTACAACCGGTGCAAGTACCGTAATCATCCTAGGGTTCCTGCGAAGAATCTTTTCTGCTATGCGAACCAGGAAATCCAATCCCCCACATGCCTGCATTGTTGCAGCTGCTACAATTACCGCATCATAATTAAAATAACGGTAACTGGCGGATCTGCGGTGTAACATGAAAGAAAAATGTCATAATTAACATTCCAACACCACCAGCCATTGCTAAAAATGTACCACCCTTACGTACCCCCAAAAATATAATGGCAAGTACAAGTATTAATTCTACCCAGAACATATTCATGTCCTCCCTCTCTTTTATGTCTTTTTCAGTTACATTTTGGATGTGCGCATATCCGTACAATACAAACTTTAATACAATTCTCGTACATCGCTCTTGTTTGTATTGTTTTGTATCTGTCTTAATATTATATTTGTATCATACCTTTGTCAAGAACCTGTGTGATTTTCGTCAATTATCCTATATTTTAGTTCCGGTTTTTTGTGCACATTTTCGTCTCCAGGCTATTTTCCGTATTATATATGTATTGTTTTGTATCTATAATACAATAAGCAGAACAAAAACATTAGGAATACAATGTCTTTGTCTGCTTATAAATTCTTTTGCCCGAATTAAATATGTTCTGAATTAATACTCTACTTTCCACATATATCTACGTGTTGAAAGCGGATGTTCTTTCTTTTCAGCCAGTTCATGGTTATAAATAGGATATACATTATTAAACAGTGAATGGTTAAAGTAATCCACAACAGAAGCATCAATTGTAGATAATCCAAGTTCTTTTGCGTCCAGAACTTCAATCCTCTTTGCATATGTATGAAGGAATTTTAAAGCCCTTTCATCCAGTTCACGGTAGATCCTTCTGATATCTGAATCATAAACGGACGGTTTGCATCTGTGATTTCAAACGGTCCATGGAAATATTCTCCTGTATGAATACTGCTGGAATCAAGCCACTGCATTTCCATGAAAATGCAAATACTTTCCATATATGCAGCCCCATAGCCAGCTCCGCTTCCCATCGTATAAATAACGGTATCGTCCTTGTATGTTTCAGCAAACTGTTCAGCTCTTACCTGTACATGTTTTCTTGCATTCCGGATAATTCCGGTAATCATACCAAGTCCTTCGTAGATTTATCATAATTTTCATATCCTGCGGTCTGTTGAAGTGTTTCCACTGCTACGAGCAGCGCACACATTGTTTTTTCTCCAGCATAATCAATATCACCTTTGAGATGATCCGGACTTGCATCAAATGAATACTGGATAATATAGTCACCAAACTCCACAATTTCAGATTCTTCCAGCCATGTAAGAATAATTACTGCTGCTCCTTTTTCCTTACCAAGCTTTGCTGCTGCAATCGTTTCCGGTGTATTTCCCTTATGGCAGGACAGACAGATGATCGAATTCTCTCCAAAATCTTTTGGTGTACTGTGAACAAATTCGTTGCTGTTGATCAGCGCGGATTTAATATTTGAACACTCTTTCTCCATAAATGTTTTTGCAGGATACAAAGCTCCAAGAGACCCTCCACAACCAACAAAATACAGGCTCTTAACACCTCCTTTGTCTTTTTTGTTCTCCAAAATCTCTGCTACAATGTTTTTAATGTCTTTGCTTGTATAACTCATATTCATTTCTCCTTTTTTTTATTTGTCTCGTTTGTTTCTATCCAAATATAATACAATATAATACATTTGTCAATATAAAACAGCTTTTAAAATAAATATATACAATTCTGAAACTTTGTATTATAATATATTGTATAATACAAATCAAAACACATTACGAGGTTTTTCATGGAATTAAACAATACAATTGCCAAACCACTATACAAACAACTTGAGGATCAGTTAAAAGAAGAGATTGACACCGGAAAACGTAAAGCAGGCAGCCGTCTTCCAACAGAAAATGAGTTAAGTACAACCTACAATGTCAGCCGGGTCACTGTCCGAAAAGCTCTTGCAGGTTTATCAGAATTAGGATATCTGGACCGCAAATCCGGAAAAGGAACTTTTGTTGCCGAAAAAAGAATCCAGCGAAATATCTCAAAAGGTGTTACCGGATTTTCTGAAATGTGCCGTACAATGGGAGCAGTTCCAGGTGCGAAAACCATTAAAATTGCAATAGAAGATCCTACCGAAAAAGACATGGAACTCATGCATATTACACCCGATAAAAAGATTCTCGTATTGGAACGTATTCGTTATGCCGATGAAAAACCGGTATTGTTAGAAATCAACCGGTTTCCTGAATCCTTTTCTTTTTTATTTGGAGAAAATTTAAATGACACTTCCCTTTATGATGTGCTGCAAAACCACAATATTATTTTTGATCATTCCGACAAAACTTTAGATATTGTGTTTGCCTCCGCACAGGAATCAAAAATTTTGGGGATTTCAAAAGGTTATCCACTTCTTCGAATCGAGAGTACAATCTATAATACTGATTGCTCACTTGTTCAAAGATGTAAGCAGTTATGTATCGGCGATAAATTTAAATTTACAATTTAAAAACTCCGGGCACATATACATTTGCGCCCGGAGTTTTATATTATTCCATGGCATACCGGATAAATTCCGGGAGAATTGCACGATACTTCTATCTCCACATTTCAAGAAACGCTTTTACTTCCTCCGGCATGCGTCCTTTGCGCCATGCAAGAAGAATCTCCGTCGTAAGATCCGCATCCAGAATATCACAGGACTTCATCTGATCCGACAACTTGTGCATAGAAGCCGGAAGAATGGCGATTCCAAGCCTTTTTCCGCCAAAGTCATCGCCGTTCTGGCGTCTTCACACTCACAGTATATGTCACACAAAAGCCCCTTTTTTTCGAACGCGGACAACAGATAACTGCGGTAGCGGTGGGACAGGATCAGTTTTTGCTCTGACAGTTCCTCGAGCGTGATCCCATCTTTGTTTTTTTTCTAAAACTGGGTTCCCTGCAGCCGCCATTGCAAGCAGCTTTTCCTGCATCAAAGTCCTGCTCTCACATCCTTTGAGCACAATCGGTGTCCGGAGTGTCGTGATATCGACCACGCCGTTTTCCAACTGCTCCCGCAGCGTAAATGTCGATCCCTCGTGGATATCAAAGCGAATATCCGGATGCGACGTGGAAAAACGGATCAGGTAATCGGACATCATAGAAACCGTGGACGGCGTAAATCCGATGTGGATTGTTGCCGCCTGGCTTGCCTTTATGACTTCCCGCTTGGTAATATCCGCCATGGTAAGAAGACTGCCCGCCCTGTCATACAGTGTTTTTCCTGCTTCCGTTAATGTAATCTTTTTGGTGCCGCGCAAAAAAGCTGCACCTGAAGTTCTTCTTCGAGCATCTTTACCTGATAACTCAGCGGTGGCTGTGTCATGTGAAGAACACGCGCCGCACCGCTGATCGTACCGGCATCCACGATTGCCCGAAAGTATTCCAGTTGTTTTACATCCATAGCTTCTCTCCATATATTTTTTGTTTAGTTAATTCATAAAAGTAATATTTTTCATATATGTTAATCTATGGTATACTAAATGTCAACAGAAAGTCAAAATGAAAAAGAAAGAAATGAAATGATTGTGAAAAGAATTGATTTTGAACACGGGTCCATCCCAAGTAACATCTTAAACGCAGCGATTCCCATGCTGGTGGCGCAGCTTTTAAGCCTGCTTTACAACATCATAGACCGCATTTATATAGCAAGAATCCCGCATATCGGCACAACCGCTCTCGGCGCGGTCGGCTTATGTTTTCCGATTATTGTGATTATTACTGCTTTCAGCAACCTGTTCGGAAGCGGCGGCGCTCCGCTTTTTTCCATCAGCCGCGGGGAAAATGATCAAAAAAAAAGCCGCGGAAATTATGAATACCTCCTATACGATGGTCTGTGGCAGTGCAATTCTTTTAATGGTCATCGGATTTTTGTTTGCCCGTCCGATCCTGCGCCTGTTCGGCGCTTCCGAGTCTGCTCTGGTTTATGCATACCCGTACCTGATGATCTATCTGCTCGGCACACTTCCGTCCATGATCTCCACCGGTATGAATTCGTTTATCAACGCGCAGGGATATGCCATGACCGGCATGACATCCGTTGCGATCGGTGCCGTGGCAAACTGCATACTTGATCCGCTCTTTATCTTTGTATTGCAATTGGGTATCCGTGGAGCCGCCATCGCAACTGTAATCTCACAGGCGCTCTCTGCAATATTTGTGCTTTATTTTCTAAAAAAACGCGCGGAATTTAAAGTACGGCTTCTGAGCCGAACCAAACTTGCCACCTGTAGAGGAAATGCAAAAAACATCGTAAGTCTCGGTACTGCCGGTTTTATCATGCAGCTTACCAACAGTCTGGTCAGCATCTGCTGCAACAATGTACTCTCTGTAACCGGAGGGGATATTTACATCTCTGTGATGACAATTATCTCCAGTGTCCGGCAGCTTGTCGAGACCCCTATTTATGCCATGAATGAGGGAAGTTCTCCTATTTTAAGCTACAATTACGGTGCCCGCCGCCCGAAACGTGTAAAACAGGCAATTGGTACAATGGCGGTTATGATCTTTGTGTATACCGCCGCCATGTGGTCGGTCATTATCGTTGCACCGCATTTCCTTATCGGGATTTTCAGTTCCGACAGCGAGCTGATCAAAGACGCGGTTCCTGCCTTAAAACTTTATTTTGCCGCATTTATTTTCATGGATCTGCAATACATCGGACAGACCACGTTTAAATCATTAAATAAAAAGAAGCAGGCGATTTTTTTCTCCCTGCTTCGTAAGGTATTTATTGTTGTGCCGCTGACCTACCTGCTCCCATATGCACTTGGCATGGGAACAAGAGGTGTGTTTATGGCGGAACCGGTCTCAAATGTGATCGGTGGAAGCCTGTGCTTTCTCACGATGCTTGCTACCGTGATTCCGGAATTAAATCATATGGAAAAACAAAAATAAGTTAATCTTCCATACCTGCGCGCAGCGCTGCTTCTTTTGCTTTTACGTCGGAAAGGAAATGCTCTTTTGCAAAGCCCATATCCTGCACCAGCTCCATGGTCCCGAGATATGTGCCTGTGGCATCCCGTACCGCCATATAGGTAACCAGCATGGTTTTTCCGTTTTTCTCCATCCAGATCGGCACTTTGTCGAGCGTTCCTTTCCGGAATTCCCCGATAATGTGCCGCACCTGCTGCTCCACTTTCGGGGGATGGCAGGAAAATACCTCGCGGTCGATCGCCATGCCCGGACGCTTGAAATCCTTTGGCCCTTCATTGAAAAAGCGGTTGATATTGTCCTCATCGACAAATGTGATCTCCATCGGAATCGTGTTGAGCATTGCGGTAAGCTGCGCAACGGTCAGGTGCCCGCCCGGCATGATAATTTCTCCATTCCTTACATCTTACTGCAATTTTCTGTATGCAGATACTTCTCTGCCGCCTCCCATGTCGCATTTTCCACACCAAAGCAGACCGGATAATCTTTCGAATCGCGGTAAATTCCAAACCACTCTTCCTCCGTGAAATTCAGGGCACAGTTCGGGAAGAAAATATTGGCTTCCTTGTAGATCATATCCTCCACGCGCTGCAACACAATGCGAAAACGTTCCAGCCAGTGATCTTCCGTCTTTTGAACCGGCAGCTGCTTTGCCAGTGCCGCCAGTTCATCCTGATCTCATCATCGGTTGTCCACATCACATCCGACGGGCCGCTGATCCCGTATTTTACTTTCAGATGCGGATACAGAAGATCCCCTTTCTTTGCATAATGGATCGCAACTTCCCGCAGCTTTCCAAACAGCTCCGGTGAAAGGGTATTGGTTTCCTCTATTTCATTCCGGCATTTCCGGATGACGTTTTCCAACACTTCATTTTCGTGGGTAAACGTCTGCAGCGGATGTCCGGTGATTCCGGTTAAAGCCGCGGTAGCCGCCAGCTTTTTCTCTTTTACCGATGCCGCAACCGCTTTTTCCGCGTTGGCAACTTTCTCCTCACTCGTTGCGCCGCGGAACAGTGCCGCATGGACATCACACAATTTCTGCACGGTCTCAAGCGGTGTGCCACCTTGCAGAAGTTCCTGCTCCGCCTGCATGATCTCTGCCGGATCAACCGCTTTAAATTCTTTTGCGAAATCCGCCCTTACTTTTTCCAATTCTTCCCCGGCGCTCAGCGCTCCAGATATGTTTTGATCTGTTCTACCCGCTTGTTGTGTTCCATGATTTTATCCTTTCCCATTTATATAGACTCTCTTACAAACAGTTTTTTCATTCTTCCGTTACAATATACACAAAAACAGGAAAAGAATATGTTGTTGCAACCACATTTTATATTTTATTTGTCGTACTGTACAGTTTTCGCAAAAGCAATTGTATCCTGCTTCGTATAATTTTTTGCATTTAATGCAATTGCATATCCATATGCATCGCCCTTCCTTGCCATCATAATACACCAATAGTTGCTTACCGGTTCCGCATTTTCTGTGTTCTCCAATTCACTCCATTCCGCCGCCGTATACAGATCATGTTCCGTCTGTATCAGATAAGCCGAAGATGCTAATCCAGACAGATTTCCCAGCCTTTTCATCTCTGTGTGGTTCCACTGGATGGTAACATCCGAAATCTGATCCCCCTGCCACAAAACACCAAAACTTCCCTCATTGTTTTGTGTAGAAAAGCGCATGACATATCCGGCGGCTTTCCATTCATCTGGCGCATAACCTCCAACATACGCATCCGGTTTCAACAGGCATCCGCCATAATCGCCAAGCGCCGCATCATAACTTTCTAATGTCAGACCTTTTGGTACCTCAAGCGTGATATCCATCACAGTCTGTCTCTGCGTTACTGTTTCTGTGTCCATTTCTGTGCCTGATTCTGTTAGTGTTACTGTTTCTGTGTCCGCATGACTGGTTTTTACCGAAGTGGTCATGCCGCATCCACAAAGTGCGATTGCAAGAATAAGTACCAGTGCAGTGACACATTTGCTCTTTCTTTGTTTACTGCATATACAGCGGATTCGTTTTTCCAATTGTGATTTACTCCCCTGCATATTTGTTGCTACTGAGAAAAAGCCCGTTTTATGCTGCAAAGCCGCGACAAACAACAGACTTTTTCCATATGCAGTTTTCTGCTTCTCCGATAATTGTGCCGCCACAGCCTCATCACATGCGAGTTCACAATCTTCCCGTGACAACCTTGCTGCCAGCCAGACCAGTGATGAAACCAATAAAGCGCAACAAGAAAATTTCGCAAATACGACCACCAGATATCCCCATGTCTCTGATGCATCGATTCATGCAAAACAGCATAGTCAACAACTTCATCTTCTGGAAGTATCTGCTCCGGAAGATAAATATCCAGCTTTATTCCACGCGAACGAAACAAAAACGGGCTTCCTTCCAACGGTATTCCATAACATGTCCGTCTGCTGCCTTTTTCAATTGTACTTTGTACAGATACACAGCTTCTTTCCTCCAGCAGATATTTTCTGAATTTTCTTTCCTGCACAAACTGTCTGACCGCAAGAAGCAAAAAGCCTAAAAGCCAGATTTCATATAACCCATATGTTTTCACATAATCCTTCCATGTCTGTACTTCTTCCTCCTTTAATCGTGCAGGATCTGTTCGACTGCTTTCATCAATTATATCCCTTGTTGTGAAAGTTTATTCTGCGCTGTTTCCCCCGTGGATAAAGATGTCTTTTTTACTGAGTTATATTCATTTTCTGATTTGTTATCCACAGCTTTCTGATTTTTCTGCGCAAGATCCACAAGATTCATTACACTGAATTTGCTTTGCTGTTGAAAAAGTTCTCTTCCTGCTACCGCCTTATAAACCATCTGTGGAAATGGCAAAAGCAGGCTGATCGCCACAAACAGCCACAATGCATAAACTCCGATACTTCCCACAAATCTACGCAGGCCTTTCCTTACAGGTAAAAGAAACAAGGTTAACAAAGAAGAAACCAGAACCGCTGCTAACACATACTTTCCCATATATTTACCCTTTCTCTTCTGTCTCTTCCAAAAGCTGCCGCAATTGTTTTAGATCCTGCTCGCTGAGCTGTTCCTGTTTTACCATTGTCGTAAGCATCTCTCCAAAACTTCCCCGATATACCCTGTCCAAAAAACTCTTTGTTTCCTGCTGCACAAAATCCGCCTGTTTTCCGACCGGATAGTAATGTTTTGCACGTCCGACGGTTTCGTAGGCAACCACGCCTTTTGCCTCCATGCGTTTTAACATGACAATAAGCGTATGTTTATCCCAGTCCGTCACCCCTGCAAAATCCTCGACCATCTCCATGATCGTGCGGTTTTTCTTCTTCCAGAGCAGATTCATAATTCTCCATTCTCCCTGCGAAAGCATTGTTTTTTCTTCCATACCGTCTCTCTTTTCCTTTCATCTTCCCATTTGGTAATCTTTTGTTTACCTCATCGTAGCACTTAGGTAAACATATGTCAACCTTTTACTTTTTTTGCAAAGTTTGCTTGACATTTTATGCAAAGTATACTATTCTATTTTTGCAAAGCAAGCTATGCAAAACGATAGTGTCAGCCCATTTGCTGAAAGCAAATTTTGCATGGGCTGATGTTCAACAAAAGGGGATCACCAATGAAAAACCGTATCAAAGAATTGCGCAAAGCCAATAAACTATCGCAAAGCGAACTGGCAGATATCGTGGGAACTACCCGCCAGACAATCACCTCTATTGAAGTAGGTAAATATACCGCTTCTTTAGGACTCGCCTATAAAATCGCACATCACTTTAACTTAACGATTGAAGAAGTTTTTGACTTCAGTGAAATTGAGAATGAGGAGTAATTTACTATGGAAAAGAAAATGGAAAAAATGAAAAAGGAAATCAAAACACAGAACCGTTTCTATCTGATTATCGCAGCGCTTTTTCTAATTGCACAGTGTACCAACACCTCCGGTGTACTGACCTCTGCCTACACAAATCCGCACTCTGCAGAATTTGTGCATGGGTTTGTACTTGGTCTGGTTATTGTAGTGGAAATTTTTGTAATACTGCAGTTTTGTAAAAACAGCAAAGCGCTCAAAGATGAAGCACTGTTAAAACGTCTGTACAACGAACGCCATGATGAACGCGCACAGCAGATTGAGCTCTCGCCAGTCAGAAAAGTGTACAGATTGCACTTATACTCGCTGTCGCTGCCGGATTTATTGTCTGCTATTTTAGCCTGGAAGCCTTTCTTGGTATGCTTGGCGTCGTTATACTGACAGGTGTCGTAAGAAAATGCTGTAAAATTTATTATACGCGTACTTACACATTGCAATAACTTTGACAGTGCTGCACACCATTGTAATACAACCATCAGATATCAGGAGGAGAGTATACATGAACGTTGTTATTGCCATCGATTCTTTTAAAGGAAGCATGACTTCCCTCGAAGCCGGGGAAAGTGCCTCTACCGGAATCCGGCGCATATATCCGGATGCAGATATCGCCATCCGCCCACTTGCAGACGGTGGCGAAGGCACGGTGGACGCTTTGACGCTTGGCTGTGGCGGCACACGCACACAGGTATGCGTAACCGGGCCTCTTGAAAAACCGGTACTTTGCAGTTACGGCATTCTGGATGCTGGAAAAACTGCAGTCATAGAAATGTCCGGGGCTGCCGGGATTACACTCCTTTCCGAAACCGAACGGAATCCTTTGTATACAACGACCTACGGGGTTGGGGAAGTCATCAGAGATGCCATTGCCAGAGGCTGCAGACATTTTATTATAGGAATCGGCGGAAGTGCCACAAACGATGGAGGAATCGGTATGCTGCAGGCACTGGGATTTGACCTGCTGGATCAAGAAGGGGTTCCGGTACGTCATGGTGCTCTGGCTTAAGGGATCTGGCTGTGATTTCAGACTCCCATGTACTGCCGGAACTGAAAGAGTGTACGTTTCGGATTGCCTGTGATGTGACAAATCCGCTCTGCGGTCCGCAGGGATGCAGTGCCGTTTTCGGTCCGCAAAAAGGCGCAGATTCTGCCATGATCCAGCAGATGGATCAGTGGCTTTCGTCCTATGCCGCACTCGCTGGAAAAAGCTTTCCGGAAACGAATCCCGCGCATGCAGGAGCCGGGGCTGCCGGTGGCCTTGGGTTTGCTTTTCTCACCTTTTTCCATGCCACTCTGGAATCCGGTGTAAACATCATTCTGGAAGAAACCCATCTTTCCGACTATATAAAAATGCAGATATTGTCATCACCGGAGAAGGCTGTCTGGATGGCCAGACCGCCATGGGGAAAGCGCCTGCCGGTGTTGCAAAGATTGCCAAAGAATTTCAAAAACCTGTGCTTGCATTTTCCGGCTGCGTGACGGAAGATGCAAAAGCCTGTCATGCAGCAGGAATTGATGCCTTTTTCCCGATTGTGCGGGGTGCAGTTTCGCTTGAAGATGCCATGCAGACCGATCATGCAAAACAGAATATGACCGATACGGTGGAACAGGTATTTCGCATGCTTCGAACGTTTCAGAATACAAAATAATGAAGCAGATTGGTAAATCCCTGTTCGGTTGCATATTTCTCCAGCATTTTCTTCTGGTTTATGATACTGTTGCTGTCACCACTTTGCTCATCATCACGGACCTTTGCGGAATTTTCGTTACTGTTCAGAGGTAAACTTGTAACAAAAGAACCGATGGTATAGACTAATCGTAGTCAAAACCATCGGTTTTCTTATGCAAATATTTCTGCAATCTCGCGGAACAGATTGGCCTGCTCTTTTCTGCGCATCAAAACCAGCATGCTCATGCATTTACAGAGATGGTCGATGCTTGACGGACTCCGGAATGACACAGCCTGCGCCTGTTTTCTTTTATATTTTCTCAGCAGCCGTTCGGCTTCGTTATTCGTGGCAGGTACATTCTTATTATGGAGGAAAAGAAGATGATCTTTCTTATACTTTTTCATCCTTTTGTACAGGTTGTATCCATCACGGTAGTATTTCCCATGCGCTCATAGTCGTATTCATCCCCGGCTATGGACAGGATTGTTTTATAACGTTCTTCAAATTCGGAGACGGTCTGCGGATCTGGCTCTTCTGATTCAGATAAACCATTCCGGTAATGGATCATTTCCTGTATCAGGGAATGCATCTGCCTGTTCCAGGAACGGTCTTTTTCGTTGTCCATGCTGTCTTTCAGATAACGCAGTACATGTGCAAGGCATTCCTGGTGGCCGGTTCCATACTTATAAAAGGTTACATCATGATCGTGGACCAGTGTCCCCTGATAGTCTTCAACGACCGTGCCCTTTATTCCATCGTGTCCCTTTTTGCCCCTGGCAAAATAGAGCACACCGCCATCCGGAACCGCACATACAAATACATACGAACTTTCCCCGTTTACACGGGCATTGGTACAGTCTGTATGCATGACAGGGGAAAGCAGCATGTCACGGAAAAGCTCTTTGCGCTGGGATTCTGTTTTTTCTGCAAATGACTGGCAGAGATTATTGATCATGCCTTTTGATATGTTTATTTTTCCATCTGTCAGATCAGACAAAAACCTGCGGCTTTTATCAATTGATGTACAGCAGCCATTATTCAGCAGAAACAGGAAAGCACGTAAATTTCCTCCATAGTTAACGTCATCAATGACTCCCTGTGGAAATGGTGCATGGATCCGTTCACCTGTTTTGGAATTATAGTGCACATCGGCATGATACCCGGTCACATGCACTTCTACGCTGATGTCGATTTTCTGCTTTGTAATGGTTTTCGATGTTTTCTTAAAGTCAGGGTCATGGAGTACTTCTTCGGGTGCAGGAAGATAGATTTCCCTTGTCGGGGTGAGTTTCTTTCTGCAGTGCCCCCTGTGTCCTGGCTGTCCACCGGGTTTCCTTCCTGTCTTTTCGCGGCTGTTGGATATTTTTTTGCGGGCGATAGATTTTGAAGACGGGATGGATGAGTTTTCATAGTTCCGGTTAATCTGTGCCGTCAGTTTCTGTACTTTTTGTTTTTCATCATCAAGCTCTGTCTTTACTTTGTAAAGTTCCCGTCTCTGGAAAGTTACTTTTTCAAGGCAGTGTCGCGCTGTCTTTCTGCACGGATGGCCCTTTTTTCCATCATATCCGCCTTTTTTACTGCTTCGGCGACCATACGGTCGCATTCTTTTTGCAGCTGTTCAAAAATCTCAAACCATTGATTCCGAATCGTAATGGCATGGCTGTGTTCTTTTGCTACAGCTGCTTCCAGTTTTGCAATTCTGCGTTCCAGGGCACGCACCTGTGTAAGGTGCTGTTTTTCCATTCGGATATATTTTTCTCCCGATTGAAAGGCTGCAAGTTCTTCCTGTGCTTCTTTCAGCCTGTATTGAAGTACTGTAATGGTTTCAAAAGAATTTCCCATCCCCATGCCGCGTCCTTTCCTTAAATGTTTGTCAGATCATCAATGATTTTTTCTAATTCTGCATTATGTTCCTCAAGGGATTTGATCAATGAGGACTGGGTTTCAATGACCCTGTGCTGCAGTCCGTTTGTATGCTCAAGACTGCCTATAAGTTCTTCATATGCTTTGAGTTTGCTTTTATCATCTGCGTTCATTTGTGCCTCCTTAAGTATAGGATAAGTACAGCAAAAACAGGGACGAATGGGAAATCGGACGAATTCCGGGACTGGCAGAATGACGGTGGATAACCGGAAGAAAAATGAAAGAAGCAGGACTGGAAATCCGTATTCCAGCCATGTAAAAGCAGGAAAATATGCAGGTACTGTTTATAATTTCAAAAGAAAAAGCAGGATTCGGAAGTCGTTAACGAAACTTTCCATCCTGCTTGAGTTTATCCACAAATATATTTTTTTAAATTTCGTCAGTTTTTACAATGGTCTGAACAGTAACGCTATGGGCAGGCTCTCATATACTTCATCAGCATAAATATATACATCACACCTTCCTCTGTGATAGAATGTAAAAAACGGAGGAAAATACTATGTCAAAACGTTCAGATGAAATCAGAAACAAGTACATACAGAATCCACCTGAAGGCATGACTGCTGATGACATCCGCCACATGAGTGAGGATGATTTGCTTGATATGGATTACTTCTTAAATGAAGACGATGAGTTTGGTGAAGACTTTCCTGGAGCTGAAGGCTTCTATATCTTCTAAAACCTATCGTTTACTTGTCGTGCCCGCTAAATTGCGGGCCCTTTTCATATCTAGCTATCCCAAAGTTAGAACTTTCCTATAAATTAAAAAAGACGAAAAATAAACGATACAGATTTCTCTGTATCGTCCATTTTTCTTTTTTGATTAAATCAATGTAAAATCAAGCCGAGGCAGACTCCTGTCAAAATGATTTTTGTCAGTTCTTTTCAAATCAGGTATCTCCTTCCTGCTATCTTTATACCAGATGGTACATGTAAACCGTTTATTCACTCAACGACATCCGATACAGGAATGCGGCTATTTCCGCTCTTGTACAGGCAGCATCCGGATTGAATCGTCCTTTGCTATTCGCTTGTGCGATACCCTTCTCTTTGGCCCACGCCACTGCCTGTGCGTAGTATTCATCAGAAGAAACATCTTTAAAAGCTGTCTCTTGCTCTGCTGCCGGTTTTCCTTGCGCACGCCATAGCATTGTGATCGCCTCGGCTCTCGTTATCGCAGCATTTGGTCTGCTGCCATCCGAAATTCCCTGGTTTTTAGCCCATGCACGTGCTTTGCTGTACCACTTCTTTCCACCTGTCAGATCTACGTCTTCCCATCGTGCGAGAATCGTCCATAGCCGTGCCCGGGTAATTTTTGCTTCCGGTGCAAAAGCCGTACTGCTCTTTCCATTCATCAGCCCGCGTGCACTTACAAAATCAATGGAATCCTTCGCCCAATGTTTTTTTTGTATCCTTAAAGTTTTTCGCCTTATCTACGAGCTTCACTGTAGTGTCTTCGTCCACGATCAGCTGAACTCCATCTTTTGCAGCCACTGATTTCTTCACAATTTTCTCAGTGCCATCGGCATTGACAAGCACTGCGACTGTACCTACGGTCATATTTTTTACCGGAATCTTCACTTTCGTTTTCCCTGCACCCTCCGGTAGATTGATGGTCACAGTGGATGCAGCTTTTATATTTTTACCTGCCTTTACTTCAACCGGAAGTTTAACTGCTTCACCTGATTTTTCAGCATTTGCGATCGCCTTTTCACTAAGCTGCACTTCTGCTGTGATCATTCCTTTTTTACCGTTCACTATGGCAACAGTCGTTCCATCCGAATCCTTGATGTCCGGCGTAGTTGTTGCAGATGCATTTCCGTTAGCTGCGCCGCCTCCCGCGGTGGCACCTCCTGCTGCTGCACCGCCTCCTGACGAGGATCCGCCCCCTGCTGAAGATCCGCCTCCTGCTGAAGATCCGCCTCCTGCCGTGGAACCGCCTCCTGACGATGATCCACCTCCTGACGTTGTTCCTCCGCTGACATCCGCTTTTTTCGTTACGGTTACGGTAACACGATTACTGTCGGCCGCAAGATATTTCTCATTATCACCGGAATAATGAGCAGTAAATGTATAAGTACCAGCTTGATCGAGCCGGATCGTCTGAGCCTCCCCTGTGCCGGATATCGGCAGCGAAGGATCTGCCGTGTAAGTTACTCCGCTTAAATCCACACCAAATCCTGAGGTTTCGCTGACACTTAACATGACCTGTTCTCCTTCGGTCACTGTATCCGGGCTTGTCGCCAGCAGAATGACCGGAGCTTTCTTAACATTCGGTGACGGTGCGATATATTCACTCCATCTTGCATACAACACCGTATTGCTGCTATATACTCTTGTCAAATCAACTTTCTCACCACCTGTCGTATACCATCCGTCAAACACATATCCTTCACGGGCCGGTGCCGGAAGATCACCGAGTTTTCCATTGATTCCGGTCGTTTGTTGTATTTTCTCTTCCGTCATTATAACAAAAAGTAACTGTATAACTCTTTGCAGGCTCCGGTGCCGGCAAGATATCCTGACCTTTGTTTGGAAGCGTTCCTTCGTAAGCAAGAACAGTTCCCTGCTCATCCCTCACTGCATATCCGACCGTGTCACCGGTTCGCAGATCTGCATTGGACGGATGGTATATAAGAGGGAACAATTTTTCAAACCGGAATTAAAATCGCTTCCATGATATTCCAACGTTCCCTTCGGGCGGAAATTGCCCTTTTCCGTCCAAAGCGGAATCTTGAACGTTTCTGACGCTGCTACAGGCTGACCATCAGCAGTAGCAATGGTTCCGTCAGCATGGTTTACCCATACCTGTAATGTCACCTGACTGAGCTTTGTATCGGAAAGGTTCTGCACGATTGTACGCAGCTCAATCTTCTGCCCCTTCATCTCTGTCGGTTGGAAAGTAATTTTATCTGCCCCTGTCAAAAGGCGTGTCTTTTTGTCTGCGTCAAATTTTGTATAACCCCAACCGGTTGCATCACTAAAATCTGAAAGCTTCGTATATGCATCTGTGCGCTTTGTCACTTCCGGTTCTGCCACATACAGATCCGGACCCTCTGTGACCAGCTGGCGCATCCGCTTATTTCCCTGCAGCTTACATACCTCGCAGAAACCATTCCAGGTCTGGCGCATCATACATTCACGGCTGGAATTATAAATCTTATCCGTATCATAATCTGTATGAGGAACACTGTATGTCTTCCGGAAGCCAAGCAGCTGTCTCCATTTTACCTGTTCAGGATCACTGATCCCCGTTCTGTTTAGCGAAGTTTTTTCAGACGCTTCTCCCATAAAAGATCCGCTGTTGTACTCGTCTCCAAGCCATAACAGACCATGACCAAGCTCATGCGTAAGCGTTTCGACTGCACGCTGGCTGTATGCAGGGCTGACAATATAATGGAATCCGTAATCAAGATCGTTGAATGCCCCGCCAAAATCATTTGCAGAATTGACCAGAAGTACGAACTGGCTGATGTAGTCATGTACATATTTATACTTTTCAAAATCCCAATCTACATTCGGATCTGCCTGCTGCGGAATATGGGCATCATGCACTTTCTCGATAAACGCCGGTCCGATACACCGTTCAAAAATATGGTTCTTCCACTGACTTCCATTCACGGATATATTCTTTCCCCATACATCGAAAAATGTACTGTCATATCCATCAATGGCACTGTACGTTTTATCCGATGCCGTACATAATGCATATACATTGAAGCGATCCTTGTACGTCTTATATGGCTCATACTGCATCGCGCCTTCCCATAACCGTTTGGCAGCTGCAACAAATTTTTGCTGCTCGCCTTTTGTGTAACCTTCACCGCAGATGACGACAACCATATTCTCATTATGCTGCGCGTCTTCTGGATGACCTGGATAGGTATCGTGGCAGATTCGTATTTCTTGCTCTTGGAATAATTCGGTCCAAGATATAACTGTATACTCTTGTCAAGCGAAACATCCCACTCCTGCCCCGGTGTTGGTCCATCTCCGGAACTGTAAAGTTCTCCTCCGGTTTATTTACGGCTGCACCGCGGTAAGGGGAATCAGCTGTACCGTCTCCACCAGTCACCTGATAATATTGCGTATCAAGATAAAACGCCGGACGGACACCATAAAAGCCTAAATACGGAGCGTTTCTGTCTATTCTTCCATCCGTCTCCACATAGCGCATATCGTGGTTGCAATCCGTCACCGGAGTCCGCAGCCAGTAAGGCCACCTCACGCCACCCTTATAAGCAATATGATAACTGTCTCCAAGCTGGCTGTTATTTTGATAGACTTTGTTTATCTGCTTTACATCCATTAAGAATACTTTATCCGTAACGTTCTCATAATAGGCCTGATCAAATCCGTTAGCGGCTGCTTCTATATTTGTGTCATAAGGCAGATCTGCCCCCTGGCCTTCGATCATTCCCGCATTATATTCCGGATGGGATACGATCGAACGCTGGGTTACCGTTTTAATCGCTGCGATCTCGTCCTCCTTAAAGCCGTTTAAAAAGCCTGCTGCCTGGTCATATGGATTCTCTCCTACAAAGCCACTCTTTGGAGGGTTTCCGCAAAGCCATTCTACCTTCCCGGCTTCCGCCTTGGAATTCAGCCAGGAACGCATATTGCTGTCACGCCATTGATTTGAGCCATATGTCCCACGCTTTAGGTTACGGCTGTGCGAACGCGTAGCGCTGTTTTCACTTGTTTTGGCATCATAAGCCATCGTTGCCAGCACCTGATCGGAGAGCATGAGCGGTCCCATCTCATCAACATCGACGCAGCGCCATAAGATTGGCTGCCCGTTATAGTTTCCCAGCCTGATATAGTCTCCGATGCTAATATTGCTTGTGCCAACACTGCTCGTCTCCTCTGC
>ENA-OQCE01000420-OQCE01000420.1-human-gut-metagenome-genome-assembly--contig:-NODE-420-length-20589-cov-2.570912_pt1 | contig 20589 bp, 22 predicted proteins | sample MGYA00242495_ERZ504572 | MGnify/ENA primary metagenome ERZ504572 (study PRJEB26092, sample SAMD00036228) | human gut metagenome | host: Homo sapiens | study: EMG produced TPA metagenomics assembly of...
AAAACATTGTCTATTAAATCATTACAAATCTGTTTTTTTTCATCTTGCGACAAGTTAAAAGTACCACTCAACACAGAATAATCAAATTCCGCATCTATTTTTCTCTGTAAAAAGAAATTAGAAGCTTTTAATTCATCCAACATATTGTTCTTTCTAGCTTTTTCTGAATCCAAACTTTGTTTCTGCTTAGCAAACTCATCTTCAGAAAGTAATCCCTTTATTGCAAATTTCACCAAATTTTCAGACTGATTATCTAACTGTTTCAAATCCTTTTCAATATTCAGCATAGCATTATTATTACTAGCTATCTCTTTTTTGTATTTTTCTTTCTCTGCCAAACACTTTTCTTTAAACTTCTCATATTTATATATACCTTGTATCGCCTTCCAGACTAAATTATCAGCAATATCAGCTTTTATAGAACCATTTTTGCAACCTAGCCTTTGATTAATATTTGCCCTCAAATCACCATCTCTATACTCTCTTTGTTTATTGTTATTACCTAACACATAGAACCTACCACACCTACCACATTTTAATAAACCTCTAAGAATACAAACTATACTTTTACTCTTATCTTGCCTGCTTCTATTAGCTTTAGCAATCTTTCTACATTCATCAAATAATTCCTTGCTTATGATAGACGGAGTATCAAAATAACTGACTTTTTTTTTCTGCTGGAGAATCTAATGTGGCTTTTTTTCACTATAGCAGTTCTTTTACCCTTTCCATAATATGCCGTATTATTTAATATTTGGCTTATAGTTCCTTTAACCCAAACAATATCAGTTCTTCCACTTTTCAAAGGTACACCATTCGCATTAAACATATCTGCTATGTATTGAGTATCCTTACCGTCTCTATAAAGTTCAAATGCTCTTTTTACATACCTAGCTTCACTCTCTTTTATATAAAGATGTTTATTTTTTTAGTTCATAACCAAACGGAGCAATATTGGTATAGGAATTACCCTTTAACAATGCAGCTTCTTTCCCTGACTTCATTTTAGCCTTCAAATTTTCTGCATCCATTTGAGCAAAAAACTCCTAACAAGTATAAGTACATTCCAGTTAAAGTATTTAAAGATCCATCTTCATCTAGAGTAATTATATTTTTATCTTTTAAAATGTAAGCAGATACCTTTCTCAGCAAACTCATTTACCAAATTGATGAAGTCTATAGCTCTTCTTGATAATCTAGTAATATCCCAAATAAAAAATTCTATCAACTTCTTTATTCGTTAGTTTTCTCATATTCGTTAATTGATCTCTGGTATCCATCTTTAAGACAGCAGATTTCTTTTCCTCATATGTATACTTCACTTCATATCCTAAAGCATTAGCCAATTGAGTTAATTCTATTTCTTGTCTATCATAATTCTGATCAGAAGTTGATACTCTTAAATATATAGCTGCTCTTTTCATATATCTTTAATTTTCTGGCAAATATACGGATTTCATTAATATGCACAATAGTATTAAACTACAAAAAGAGCAAATGCGACTACGAATTGCAGGAAGAACCGACCGCCGAAATGATGGAAGAAGTAGAACGTCGGATAAATGAGGTGATCGACCGGCATCTGCCGGTTACAATCGAATTTGTGCCGAAAGCGGAAGCCGGAAAGATCGTCGATCTCAGCAAGTTGCCGGAAGACGCAAGCGAGACATTGCGCATTGTCCGCATCGGAGACTATGACACTTGCGCGTGTATCGGAGCACATGTCAATAACACGTCAGAAATCGGACATTTCAAAATGCTCACATACGATTACACCGACGGACGGCTACGCCTGCGTTTCAAATTAACATAAAGATAAATAATGAGAAATGCCAATTCGTAAATGTGCCGATCAACAGGAGTTTCCTATTCATCGGCACATTTAGAATTGGCATATTATTTACCTTGACCGTACTTCTTTCCTCATAAAAGAGACATACGACAAAGCAAAACATACAACTGTCGCAGCAATCAATCCGGTCAGTTGCGGCCAAACGACCAAAAGGCTCTGGCCTAAAGGCAACGGACTTGGAATCGCGCCATGCACCTGCTCCATCGTCAGCGGCCCCAAACTCCTCACGGAAGGCATCAGCAATGTCATCGTCGCTTCATTAAACAACTCACTCGGTGCAAAACGCAGCAAATTCAACATAAACCGCTGGTAAGCGATCACCTGATAGTCAGAAGCCCAAGCCGAAGGACTCAATGCCTTTCCGACAAGGTTGATAATCATATTATAGAACACGCTGAAAAACAACCATATAGCCACACAAGCCAATGCCGAAGTCGCCGCTTGTTTAAAACGGATTGAAAAGAATATCGACAAGTTCAACCAGAATGCCACATAAAAGAGGCTTACGAACAGAAAGAAGACGACACGCATAAACTCTTCAGCCGTAGGCGGGGATTCCGATCGCAATCAGTCCGAATCCCATAACCAAGAATCCCAACATGAACAGCATGATGCCAATTACAGCCAAAGCCGCCACAAACTTCGCATTAATCAAATAATCCCGGTGAATCGGCTGAGACAATATACGGCTCAACGTCCCTTTATTTTGTTCCGAATTAATGGCATCGAACCCTAATGAAATTCCTAACAATGGTCCTAAAAAACTGATAAACACAGCAAAAGAAGGCAACGTCCCGTCCGAAACCGTAAACAGTTTCAGAAAAAGGAACGCTCCATCAGGATCATTCGGCTTTATCGCTTCACGGATATTTGTCAGAGCCGTATACAACGAACCCATACATGTCAGTGCAATGATAGCGATCAGGATAATAAAACGCCAGCTTCTCACATAATCGGAGATTTCTTTATTGACAATAACCCAAAAGGATGATTCGTATTACTCATGGCCGCGTCCTCCCCCGAAATATTGATTATAGATATGGTCAAGCCCATGCTCAGTCTTATGCAAATCTGTCAGTTCGACCTCCGCCAGCAACTTTCCCCCTCCAAACAATCCTACCCGGTCGCAAACTTGTTGGACCTGGTTCAGATGATGGGAAGAAAACAGGACGGTCAATCCCTCTTCCCGGCTCAACTGCCGGATCAGATCCATAAATTCCTGCACACCGGCCGGATCTATCCCGGAAGTCGGTTCATCCAGAATAATTACTTCAGGGCTTTTTATCAGCACATCGGCTAATCCAAGACGTTGACGCATCCCTTTGGAATATTTACCGGCCTTTTTATCCGCTTCCTTCACCAATCCTATCCGATCAAGCAACCGCTCTGCTTTCTCACGCGCTTCTTTCCTCCGGATACCATTAAGGGCGGCTGTATAAACAAGGTTCTCGATTCCTGTCATATCCTCGTAGAAACCCACATCCTCCGGCAGATATCCTACTTTGCGCTTCACTTCTATCGGATGAGTGGTGGAGTCGATATCACATACCTTTACGGAACCAGTTGTCGGTTCGGTCAGGCCCAGCATCATCAGTATGGTCGTCGATTTCCCTGCCCCGTTCGGCCCCAGCAACCCGAATATCTCACCTTTGCGAATCTGCAAGTTCAAGTCGTTCACGGCAGTAAAGTCTCCATACTTTTTCGTCAAACCGGTAAGTTCGATCACATACTGGCACATGATTTACCTCCTTCCATATTTACGGAACAGATAATACACACCGCCCAACACGAGCATAATAATCAAAATCCCCAACCAACCGTAAACCATAGGAGTATGAACGGATATGCGGAACTCCGCAGTCGTATTGACTTCAGGCGTCTTGGCCGTCATCTTCGTCACATAATCGCCTGGAAGGGCCTTTCCGGATGCTTTTATCGTCGCAGTAACATTCGTCGTGCCACCGGCCGTCAGTTTCTCTATTTTAGAAGGTTCAAAGGTAACTTCCCAGTCAACCGGCTTAGAGGCTGTCAACTGGACATCTTTCAGTTCGGCAGACCCATTGTTGCGTACGAGCAGATCAATGCGTTTCATATCTCCTGCCGTAATCTCCGCGCTCAACAATCCCCTCGGAGTCGTCAGCTCGATATCATAGAAACCGGTGACAACCACCTCCAACTCGATATCGGCAGAGGTCGAACTAGTTGTCGCACGGACCGGAATCTTATAAGTGCCCGCCTGCACATTAGCCGCCGGATTAATATCGATACTGATATTTTCCGTCGCATTGGCTTCCACTTGTGCAGAAGTGGCTTGCTTGCCCGCTACCCGGAAAGTGACATTCCATCCTCTCGGAACGTCTGCCATCAATGCATATAGCTGCTGGTCTGCTGTCTGATTTTTCAACGTCGTGTTAAAATTGAAGGTTGATTTCGAATTGCCTTGCATATTGGGTTGCTTTGTCACAAATTCAGTTTGATAAGTTCCCTGTTCGGAGACAGTCACAGTCAACGGCAATTCCGCCACGCCAGGGGCAGTCAGCGTAAAATGGTACGTTCCTTTATTTACTTTAAACGGGACATCCACCTTGAAAGAGAAATTCTTCTTTTCACCCGGCAGAACGGATATCTGATCGACTGTCCAACCTCCGGCTTTCATCTCATACTTCCAACCTCGCGGCATTCCTAAGACGGAAATAGAGGCATTCTTCACTTCGCCACAATTATTAATGACGTCAACACTGTAATTGATAGACTCTCCCGGCGGAACCGCAATCTTAGTGTAGGGAGTATACAACATCACACATTCATCAGCGCCATATGCGCGTGTACTCATCGGAAATAATACAAGTACGAGTACAAGTAATAGATTAAGATGATTCGTTCGCATTACTATAAAAAATTTTAGTACAAAATTGTTTATCAATAGCTGGCGACAAATATAGAAGTCTTCTTTATTACTGTCTATTAAAAGTATTAAAAAAAAATTACACCCCCTGCTCCCCACTTCCCCATATGTTTTGACCGAAGCGTAAGGAAGTTTTACATTCAAGCCAATAATTATAGAATATGAAACAACGAAATAAAATATTTTTATGTAAGTTTGCGTCCGCTAAGCGTGATATTTTAATACAGAACTTAAATATAAGAGTTATGCAATCAATTGACAATTTCAATTTTGCCGGCAAAAAGGCATTTGTAAGAGTTGACTTCAACGTTCCTCTGGACGAAAACTTCAACATCACAGACGACACTCGTATCCGTGCCGCCCTTCCTACTTTGAAAAAGATTTTGGCAGACGGCGGCAGTGTAATTATCGGTTCTCACCTAGGACGTCCGAAAGGCGTTACTGACAAATATTCACTGAAACACATCCTGAAACACGTTTCCGAACTGTTGGGTGTTGATGTTCAGTTTGCTAACGATTGTATCGGCGAAGAAGCCGGCGCCAAGGCTGCCGCCCTGCAACCGGGCGAAGCATTGTTGCTTGAAAACCTTCGTTTCTATGCAGAAGAAGAAGGCAAGCCGAGAGGTTTGGCTGAAGATGCTACGGACGAAGAAAAGAAAGCAGCCAAGAAAGCCGTTAAGGAAAGCCAGAAAGAATTTACAAAGAGATTGGCATCTTATGCCGACTGCTATGTAAATGACGCATTCGGTACAGCTCATCGCGCTCACGCTTCTACGGCATTGATCGCCGATTACTTCGACACTGACCACAAGATGTTCGGCTACCTGATGGAAAAAGAAGTAAAAGCTGTTGAAAAGGTATTGAACGACATCACTCGTCCGTTTACTGCAATCATGGGTGGTTCCAAAGTTTCTTCCAAGATCGAAATCATCGAGAACCTGTTAAACAAGGTAGACAACCTGATCATCACCGGCGGTATGACTTACACTTTCACGAAGGCTATGGGTGGCAAGATCGGTAAATCAATCTGCGAAGATGATAAGCTGGATCTGGCGCTCGACCTTATGAAGAAAGCAAAAGAAAAAGGTGTAAACTTGGTATTGGCCATCGACGCTAAGATCGCTGACGATTTCAGCAACGATGCCAAGACTGCTTATGCTGACGTAAACGAAATTCCCGACGGATGGGAAGGCCTTGATATCGGTCCGAAGACAATCGCTCTTTATGCCGAGGTTATCAAGAACTCCAAGACGATCCTGTGGAACGGTCCTACCGGCGTATTCGAATTCGAAAACTTTACAGACGGTTCCCGCGCAGTTGGCGAAGCTATCGTTGAAGCAACCAAGAACGGTGCATTCTCATTAGTTGGTGGCGGCGACTCTGTAGCTTGTGTCAACAAGTTCGGCCTGGCAAGTGGCGTTTCTTACGTTTCTACAGGTGGTGGCGCTCTGCTGGAAGCCATCGAAGGCAAAGTTCTTCCGGGCATCGCTGCCGTTAAGGGCGAAGCATACAAATAAGAATAATCCTTATCCATAAATAAAAGGCTACTTCTCACGGAGTGGCCTTTTTTATTGCTTTTTATCAAAACGACGTATTGAATTGCATGAATTGTCAATTGTCAATTATCAATTGTCAATCCAATTTTGTACCTTTGCGCGTTATATTTTGGAATTAATAGAAAAACATATAGAATTATAAGGAAATGGCAAAAGAGCTGAAAGAACTGACTCCGAGAAGTGTGAACTACTCGCAGTGGTACCAGGATCTGGTAATCAAAGCGGATCTGGCAGAGAATTCTGCAGTACGCGGCTGTATGGTGATCAAGCCTTACGGATATGCAATTTGGGAAAAGATGCAACGTATCCTCGACGATATGTTCAAGGAAACAGGCCACGTAAACGCTTACTTCCCCTTGCTGATCCCGAAATCATTCCTGAGCAAGGAAGCCGAACATGTAGAAGGCTTCGCCAAAGAATGTGCCGTTGTAACACATTATCGTCTAAAAACAAATCATGACGGTACAGGTGTCGTGGTCGACCCGGCCGCCAAGCTGGAAGAAGAACTGATTATCCGTCCGACATCCGAGACAATTATCTGGAACACCTATCGTAATTGGATCCAGTCTTACCGCGACCTGCCTATTCTTTGCAACCAATGGGCAAACGTGATGCGTTGGGAAATGCGTACCCGCCTCTTCCTCCGTACCGCAGAATTCCTGTGGCAGGAAGGACATACTGCTCACGCGACACGCGAAGAAGCCGAAATCGAAGCAAAGAAGATGCAGGGAGTCTATGCCGACTTTGCCGAAAACTATATGGCGATGCCGGTCGTCAAAGGTGTCAAATCTGCAAGCGAACGTTTCGCAGGTGCATTGGACACCTACACGATCGAAGCGATGATGCAGGACGGAAAAGCGCTGCAAGCTGGAACTTCCCACTTCTTGGGACAGAATTTCGGCAAGGCGTTCGACGTTACCTTTATCGACAAGAACGGAAAGAGCGACTACGCCTGGGCGACTTCATGGGGGGTTTCAACCCGTCTGATCGGCGCCCTGATCATGTCCCACTCCGACGATAACGGTCTGGTATTGCCGCCTCACCTCGCTCCTATCCAAGTGGTAATCATCCCGATCTACCGCAGCGAAGAACAGTTGGCGCAGATCAGCGAAAAGGTAAACGGCATCGTTGCCAAGCTGAAAGCGTTAGGCATCTCGGTCAAATTCGACAATGCCGACAACAAGAAACCGGGATGGAAGTTCGCCGAATACGAACTGAAAGGCGTTCCCGTACGTCTGGCTATGGGCGGACGCGACTTGGAAAACAATACGATCGAAGTGATGCGTCGTGATACACTGGAGAAAGAAACCGTAACTTGCGACAACATCGAACATACGTTCAGAACCTGTTGGAAGAAATCCAAAAGAACATCTTCCAGAAAGCACTCGACCATCGCACGGAAAAGACTATTACAGTCGACACCTACGAAGAGTTCAAGGAAAAGATCGAAGAGGGCTACTTCATCATGGCTCACTGGGACGGAACGCCCGAAACGGAAGAGCAGGTGAAGAACGAAACGAAAGCCACGATCCGCTGTATTCCGCTGGAAGGCGACAAGACTCCGGGCAAATGCATGGTGACCGGCAGACCTTCCGCACAGCGCGTATTGTTCGCACGAGCTACTAAACCGTCCGTACATACAAAAGAAAATAAAGTTCCATAAGCACGAAACTCTTGTTCCATGCTTATGGAATTTTTGTTTCCTACCAATGAAATTTTTATTTACCTTTGGGGAAACTAATTGGAGACCTGTTATGGATTTAATTCTTCCTACCAATCAAAATACTTCAGCCCCCGTTACCCTTGACACAAAAGTGCTGGTCGTAATCGGGGCAAACGGGGCCGGTAAAAGCTCCTTCGGCAGAAACTTGCACCAAGCTACGCCGGACAAAGCGTATGGATATCCGGAATGCATTCCCTCTTCCTTAGCAGCGAAGAGAACAAGGCTCCTGTCAACGGCAACGAGCTAACACGGCTTCAGTCCATGATTGCGGAGCGACTTTTCATACCACGTATGTCAGAATATGAAAAGTTGATCCTGCACCTGCAAACAGAAGAATTTGAAGCTGCCGTCCAGTATAAGGAAGAAAGCAAGCTGACACCCGATCTATTACCGCCGGTCACCAAGATAGATCGTATCCAGACGATTTGGGAGAAGATGTTCCCGCATAACCGCCTGGTACGCAAATCGGGTTTTATTGAACTGGCCTCCACCAGCATCGACGGAGACTCTTATACGGCCGGCCGGATGAGCGACGGTGAAAAGCTGGTGTTCTATCTGATAGGCGCCGTGCTCTGTGCTCCCGACAATGCGTTGTTAATCATTGAAGAGCCGGAAGTCCTGCTCCACGACTCCATCAAAAATCCTTTGTGGGACGAGATAGAAGCCATGCGCCCGGACTGCACATACGTGTATCTGACGCACGACATCGACTTCGCCGCCTCCCGCGACAACAGCAAGCGCCTCTGGATACGTTCTTACAATGGAGACGCCCGGATATGGGACTACGAACTGATCGAAAACAATGACAGCTTCCCGGAAGAGGTCTATATGGAGATCTTAGGCAGCCGCAAACCGATCTTATTCATTGAAGGGACCGACTCCAACAGCATAGACAGCCGCCTCTACCCGCTTATCTTTCCCGACTACAAGGTAAAACCGATGGGAGGTTGCCAAAAAGTAATCGAAACAACAAAGGCATTCGCCCAGTTGAAAGATTTCCATACGCTGGATTCCAAAGGGATCGTTGACGTGACCGTCGCACGGAAGGAGAAATAGCTTACCTGCGCGAACAGCATATCTATGTTCCTAACGTTGCCGAAGTGGAAAACCTGCTGATGCTGGAGCCTGTTATCAAGACTGTTGCCGGCCGTCTGATGAAAGATCCGGAACAGGTCTTCAGCCAGGTCAAAGAAAGCGTCATCAAGCTTTTCCTAAAAGATCTCGAAAGCCAGGTTTTGCTTCATGCCCGCCACCGCGTACAGAAAAAGCTGGAAACGGCTCTGAACCGGAAGATGAGTACGGTGGATGAACTGACCGAACATGTGGAAAGCATCCACAACACCGTACATGTAGACGAAATATATGCGGGAATCAAGGAGAAATTCATTCGGTTTGCCGAAACCGGAGATTACAAAAACATCCTTCGCGTTTACAATCAGAAAGGGATGTTGCCTCAGTCCCAACTCTGCAAATATTGTGGTATCAGCAATAAGGAGAGTTATTTAAACCTCGTCCTTTCCATTCTGAAAGAGAATAAAGAAGATGCGACTGTCATCCGGACTTCCATCAAAGAATGTTTAGGAACATAAAAAAGTTTCCCGAAATGAACAAAAAGTCCGTAAAAAGTCGTTCTTTTGTAGCTTAGAAAAATATATGCAACGGGGCGGAAGCTCCTTACCGATTTAAACTATGCGCACACCTACTCTTCAATATCTTTATCTGCAAAAGCCGATAACGATGGTTATTGTCATTTGCATAATCTCAGTCCTTCCTGGATCGGGCTGGGAGATTTTTCGACTAAGGGAGAACCTCGCGAAGCGGCGGTTGCCGTTTCCATGCTCGAAACCGGCAACTGGGTTTTGCCACAGGTCTATGCGAACGAATTTGCCTACAAACCACCGTTGGCGCATTGGCTGATGGCAGTCGCTTCCCTGCCGCAGGGATATGTTTCAGAGTTCACCTCCCGCCTGCCGTCTGCATTGGCTTTTATTATACTGATCGGTTTCACACTGGTTTTCTTTGGCAAGCGGTTGCGGTTCCAGCAGGCATTCATCGCCACGCTATTGCTCATCACCTGTATCGAGATACACCGGGCTGCTATGACCACGCGTGTGGACATGCTGCTGACAACCTTTATCGTGATCGGGCTTTATCAGCTATACAGGTGGGAAGACAAACTGGAGTTAAAAGGGGTGCCGATCGCTATTCCGGCCTTATTGGGATGTGCCGTACTGACAAAAGGACCTGTAGGTATTATTCTGCCGCTATTTGTTTTCGGTGTCTATTTGCTGATGCTTCGTAAATACTCTTATTTAGTGATATTCAAAGCACTTCTTTATGCTGGTATTTCTTCGATATTCCTGCCTCTATTGTGGTATGTCGCTGCCTGGAAACAGGGAGGCGATACGTTCCTGAATGTAATGTTAGCAGAGAATTTCGGTCGTTTCTTCCACCTCAGCACGCCTGATATCCATTACAATTTAGGGCATGAAAACGGAGTCTGGTATAATTTCATGACACTGGCTGCGGGATTTGTTCCCTGGACGATCTTCTTCTTTTTCTCTTTATTCGGATTAAAACTGCACAAACCAGAAAAGTCGGTGAAAGAGATACTGGCTAGCACTTGGAATAATATTCGATCGATGGAAAAAGAGAAACTGTTCAGCTTAGTTGCATTGGTTTGTATAATTTTCTTCTATTCGATACCTTCCAGCAAACGAAGCGTATACTTGATGCCGGCATATCCGTTTATTGCTATTTTCTTGGCTCAATATACATTATACATTACGGAATACCGGACGAAGGTAACCCGAGTATTTGCCGCTTTCATGGCCTCCATTACTGCCGTCGTCGTGATTGCCGTCGCCCTGACAATGGCCGGAGCAATCGATCCTGTCAAGATCGCAAGCCAGTACACAAGCCGTCAATCGACACTGGAAACGGTCGAGTTGGTGTCGAATATGTTCGCGTATCCTGCGGGCTGACAATTTGTATCCTGATAGTCCTTTTGGCTATTCTGGCGACTGTCTATTATCAGATGTTCAAGAAGATCAACATCAAGATCCTGTATGCGACGATTGCATTGGCCTTTGCCATTAACTTATTGATCGATGGGGTTGTCATGCGCGGTATACGCCAAGGAAGCTCCGCCCGTCCGTTTGCCAAGCAGGTTCAGAAAGAATATCCGTTGGATGACATGAATATGTATGTAATGAATGATCTGAAAACATATGCTAATCTTTACGGGCTGAATTTCTATTTGGGCAACAAGTTCCATAATTTCGGGCAGGAACAGCCGGTAAGCGGCTTCTTTTTCTGTACCGTGAAAGACTTGGAAACTGTACAAAAAAATTATGGAGATAAGTACACATTCAGTCTACTTACCTCCACAAAGAATGTTATTGCCGACGTACGTCAAAGAATCGTACTATGCAGCTTCTTACGAAACGAATAATCAATATTTAAAGACTTTGCCACCGGCAAGCACTTCCTGTCTTGCTTCATCGAATGTAGCTTTTTCTCCTGTCCGAAGAGAAGCCGTACACATGATGTTGGCAATAGAATGATTATAGCCGGCATCTACCGGAGCATTCGGTTGCTTGCGGCTTTTCACGCATTCCATCCAATTACGCATATGCAGGTTTGTCATTGGATCGGCTCCTGTATTGGAACCCGTTTCCACCTTGATAGAAGGCAATTTGAATTCTTCCAACAGGTTCGGTTGCATTCCCATTTCATCTGCGAAACGCTTGGTCAATCCACCTTCCGATGTCACTTTATTCGTGTCCAGATTCAACGTACCGCCATTGGAGAAGTACAATTCTTTTGTTCCGCCTGCCGAGTTATGCATACGGAAGAATATACGACCTGGAAATTTTCTCCGGCTTTCCCATAATCGAACACCGCCGTCATCGTGTCATAACTGCGGCGTCCGTCATTCCATTGATATATTCCGCCATTGGCAGCAACACTATTCGGGTGGTTGCAACCCGTAAACCAATGTACCGTATCGATCTGATGTGACATCCACTGGCCGGGAATACCGGAAGAATACGGCCAGAACAGGCGGTATTCCAAATATTTACGCGGGTCCCATTCTTCGTACGGACGATTCAGCAGAAACGTTTCCAGTCAGTATCCTTCTCAAACATTGTGCAACCAAAGCCGGACGCGCCAGCGTCCGGGCTGGTTAACGTTCCAGCACATTTCCACCATCGTGATCTTGCCAAACTTACCGGAACGGATAAAGTCGTTGGCAGCATGATAGTTTGGCGCCGAGCGACGTTGGGAACCAATCTGCACGATCTTTCCACTTTCCAACACAGCTTTGCGGGCGGCACGAGCATCTTCCATCGTTTCAGCAAAAGGTTTCTCTACATAGGCATCACATCCGGCTTGAACCGCTTCGATGCAGTGCAAGGCGTGCTGGAAGTCGGAAGTGGCAACGATCACGGCATCACACATTTTTGCGTCATACAGTTCTTCGTTGTTACGGAATGCTTTCACTTTCTTTCCATATTTCTCCTGGAAGAAAGCAACACCTTCTTCTCTACGCCGTTTCCAAATGTCGGAAATAGCGACGATTTCAAAGCCTAACTCATCGGCACAGGCCATAAAAGCAGGAATCAAAGAATGGCGGGCACGGTCTGAAAAGCCGACGATACCCACACGAATCTTCTCGTTTGCGCCCATTATGTTAGCAAAACTCTCTGTACTGAATCCCAGTCCGCCAATAGTCAGACCTGCTGCACCTAAGGCACTGTGTTTAAGGAAATCTCTACGTGTTGTCATGGTTCCTATTTTTTAGTTAACTATTTAAGTTCTCTAATCTTGATATTCCGGAAAGAAACTTCGTCCCAGTGATCTTGCAAAAGGATATGACCTTTTTCAGCAGTACCGAAAGGTCCAAATTCGGCATATTCCTTCTTCGCGAATTTGCTTCCCTTCACGACTTCCAAGAATGCATCCGAAGCCCAATCATACTCAACGGTCTTAAAGCCGTTCATCCAATGTTCGACATGTTTGTTAGGGAATACTTTGATAACTCCCTTATTCCACTGTCCGACACCATTGAAGCGTTTGTTTTTCGCAGGGATAATATCGTACAAGCTGGAAACCGTACGGCTACCAGGATAAGTCGTGTACAGTTTGGCATCCGGATGTTGCTTGTCATCCAGAACCTGGTATTCCGGACCGATCACAAAACCTTTATTCTTCTTGCTTTCCTGAATCAGATATTTCATACCGCTATTTGCACCTTCCGTCAACTTGAACTCAAAGCTCAGCTCGAAGGCGCCAAACTCATCGACTGTCAGGATATCACCCCCTCTTTTGCCTTCCGGACCGCCATTCTTCATAACAGTCAATTCACCATTTTCGATCTTCCATCCGTTTTCAGGGAATGTTTCCTGTCCGGCACCCCGCCATCCGTTAGAAGTCTTACCGTCAAACAACAGTTTCCAACCAGCCGCTTTTTCTGCTTCTGTCAGCGTATTCGGAATACAGTTCACTTCCGGAGCTAACGGGCCTTGCATGCGCTCTGCCTCTAAATTTTCCGTCTTAATACGGATATTACGCCACCAAATTTCCTTGCCGACATTCTCCGTTTTCCCGAAAATACCATGTACCTGGAAAGCGATAAAGCCTTCCGGTGTCATATCATCTACTACATTCGAAGTGTTCACACCATTCAGCCAGATGCGGATACTGTTGCCGATAGCTTCAATTCGATACTTGTTCCAATCATCTTTCTTATAGGCGGCTCGTCCAGCTTCGTTATTCGTTAAAGGAGCCAGCCAACCGCGTCGCGCTTCATCATAAAGCCCACCACTCCAAGCACGGTCGGACGGGTCAATTTCGCACTGATAGCCATGCACACGTCCATTATTGTAATCCGGCTTACTTTCGCTTCGAAACTGCACCCCGGAATTCAAGTCTGGATGACATTTCACTTCAAACTCCAGAATAAAATCACCATACGTTTGTTCTGTTGCCATAAAACTGTTCGGTTCTTTATCCACAGTCTGGCCGACCATACATCCATTCTCTACACGATAGGGAGCCTTACCATTCAACTGCTTGAAGCCAGTAAAATCCTTACCATTAAACAATTGCTGCCATCCGTCGTTAGGTTGGCAGGCACCACACAGCAAAGTCAGAGACAAAGCTGCTAATTTCAAATACGCTTTCATTTGCTTTCTGATACTATAATTAGTTAGACAATTAATTTCCTTTAGTTAATAAACATGTGTACGTGCACAAAGATATAAGTTTTTGCACTATCATAGCATTAAATCTCAAAAAAGTTAGAATAACTACACTAAAATAGCTCTTTACAAGCCGTCTATTTCCCACTCTCCCTGCTATTATTTTAAAATCAGAGTCGGCGATTATATAATCACTGCAGCCAATTACATAGCCGCTGCCATTGATTTAAGAATAATATGGCAGTAAGGCCATTTTTATTACGCAATAAAAGAATAAAGTAAATAAGATTTACAAATTTGTTTTCCTGTATCCCAATAAGAAGTATATTTGCAGATAAATGACCTTATTATAAACGAATTGATTTTATGAAACAACAGTTTATGAAGACTGCCTTTTTTGATTTCGACGGTGTGGTTGTAGACACAGAACCTATTTACGATATTTACTGGAATGAAGCAGGAAAACGCTATCAGACGGGAATCCCCAATTTCGCATCCCACATCAAAGGGACGACATTGCCTTATATATTGGAGAAGTATTTTTCCGACCGATCTGAAGAATTTAAGGAAATGGTAATCCGCGAATCAATGGAATTCGAACAGCAGATGCCTTTTCCACCGGTTCCGGGTGCGATGGAGTTTATCCATCTTCTGAAAAGTAAAGATGTAAAAGTCGGTTTGGTCACCAGTTCCGACGATGCCAAGCTAAAACGGGCCTTCCGCCTTTTGAAACTCGACAATCTGTTCGATACGGTCGTGAGTGCCGACCGGATCACAAAAGGGAAACCCGATCCAATGTGTTATTTGCTTGCCGCCTCCGATCTGCATGTATCACCTTCCGACAGTCTGGTATTTGAAGACTCTTTTGCCGGAATACAGGCCGGGACCAATGCGGGTATGCGGGTTATCGGACTTAGCACGACCAATTCCGAAAAGTCTTTAAAAGACAAAGTTTATCAGGTCATACCCGACTTCCAAAACATTACGTTCGAAGAATACAAACAGTGGTAGAACGGACATAAAAATAAAAAGGGGATGTGCCGTCACTCCCCTTCTTATTGTACAAAAATCCGATTACTTAAAAATTATATCCGACACGGACAGCCAACGCTGCGGCATCCAAATCCTTTATGATATTATACTTGGCTTCCAAGCCGACAGAAATCCGATCTGTCGCATACACTTCACCTCCTAAGCCGATATTGGCTCCAAAACGAGTTGCATCCCAAGGACCTGCTTTCCAAAACGAAAGGCTTAAGCCTGCCAACGGATAAAAACCGAACATCTCACTCAATTTAAATACATAATGAGCATTCATATCAATTGCCCATGCACTTAACCCATCATTCTTTACTAAATGAGTAATAGACGGGGTCAAACGAAAACGCATCCGTTACACAATAACGATAATCGATGCCGATAGTAGCATTGCCGACATCATTAAAATTATAACCCAAGTTGAAGCCAAACGAGGATTGACCTTGCTGCGTCTGTGCATATGCACCTATACTAAACAGCGTCAACATCAACATAACAATTAATTTTTTCATACTTTTCTTATTTAGTACAACAATATCTATCGCCAAATATAGTATTTTTCCTTAACAAAAGCATATTACTTTACTTTTAATTTATCACCTGCACTTTTTACAATGCTACGATAATAGTCTTCATCATAGCCAGGGAAATCCGGATATTCGGATAATCCGTAACCATTCTGCTTAAAATGTCCGTTTTCTTCCTTCTTCACGTTACCATCCATATATTTGACTAACAAGTATTCTCCTAATTTCTTCCAACGGGCTGTTGCCTGGTCGGCAGTAGTAGAACTAAACCAGGTCAGGAACTTGACCGCTTCCGCCGGATTCTTGGCATACAGTTCCGATGCAGCCTTATCGACAGCCGGAATTGTCTGTTGATAGCTGTTCTCCAACTCCTGCTGAACAAGACGGATATCCTGAATCATATAACTATATTTGCCATACGCCATATTAGCCACCCAGTTATGAATCCAGAAAGCGGATGTCCAAGAAAAATTCATCATATCACCGTTTCCGACACGATAACATTCGGGAGAAGCTGTCACCGAACAATAGATCGGCGTAAAGACAGCCATGTCTGCATCATCCACACCGAACCAAAGAATACCACCGACGGCATCCGGTAGCCAATTACGCATCTGAGGAACAATCACAAAACCGGTCTGCTGCGTAGCATCGCACGCTCGTTCGTATATTCCTGACCGTCCACTTCGAAAGTCATCGGACGCCAACGATACGGAACTTTGTAAGGACCTGCACCGGCATCCTTCGTCATATCTAAATCAGTTCCTTCGAAATGGTCGCGCATACCGTTCTGCACATCCCGAACGGATAACAAACGATCAGGCTTGACATACAAAGGCATAGGCTTCTTCATTACATCGCCCTTAATCAGATCCATATATTGATCCATCGATTTATCATATTTGCGAAAGAAAGACCACACACGGGCTTCACAACCACGCAGAGCACTGAAATCATACGGGCAATAGGCTTTCTGGAAACTAAAATCCTTATCCCTGCCACTGAAATATCCCTTTTCACGAGCAAAAGAGACAACATCCGGTGAATAAATGCAGTTCTCCTTATCATCAAACGGGATCTGCTGAATACGAGATTGATTGGCATGAGCGAAATACAATCGTCCGGAATGCGAATAGCAACCCAGACAGCTCCTTTATTACCCGGACCTTTACCGATCATTTCCATCACCCAAGCTTCGTTCTTATCAGCAATAGAGAACGTTTCCCCACTGCTATAGTAGCCATAATCCTTCACCAGTCAGTCATAATCCGAATAGCCTCCCGCGCCGTCTTGGAACGTTGCAAAGTGACATAAATCAGACTGCCGTAATCCATGATACCGGTCGTGTCAACTAGTTCGGGACGCCCCCCGAAAGTGCTTTCCGTAATCGCAACTTGATGTTCATTCATATTACCAACTACAGAATAGGTCTGTTCAACCTGCGGAATCTGTCCTAACGGTTTATGGGTGTCCCACTCGATGATATCCAACATCGTCCCTTTCGGCCAAGTCGCAGCCGGCCAGCGATACAGTTCACCATATAACGTATGCGAATCTGCCGCATAACTGATCATAACAGAGCCGTCAACCGAGGCTTTCTTTCCCACCAGTAGACCTGTGCATGCAAAGGCTTCCATTCCGGAAAGCATAATAGCACAGGTTACCATCAAAATCCATGTTTTTCCCATATAAATAAAGTTTATGCAAATAATAACATATATACGCCGGCACCGCAGCAATAGCCGATCAACGCCAAAATTGAAAATCGTTTGGTATAATACATAAAATCGATCTTTTCCAATCCCATTACCGTTACACCTGTTGCAGAACCGATAATCAAGATACTACCGCCAGTCACGGCACAGTAGGCAAGGAATGTCCAGAAACCTCCGTCCGATACAAAGAACTGAGCATAAGGAGTCAGATTGGCCGCATCCGGTACAATCGGATACATACCCATTGTTGCCGCAACCAAAGCTACGTTGTCCACACAGGAAGACAAAACACCGATCACAAAGCTGATCAGATAAGGTTCATGTACATGCTTATCCAGAAAAGCAGACATCAACCCTAACTGGCCGGAGGTTTCCAAAGCCCCTACCGCCATCAGGATACCCAAAAAGAAAAAGATCGTCGCTAGGTCGATGTTCGGAAGTAACTGAGAAATACGTAACTTATTAGATTCGTGCATATGCAGTTTGCTATACATGATATCCGTATAAAACCACAGGACCACCAAGCCCAACAAAACACCTAAGAAAGGTGGAAGGTCTGTCACCATCTGAAAGACCGGAACCAAAGCCAACGAAAGTACACCAATCACAAAGATCACCCGACGCGAATGATTCGGTATTTCCGGTGCATATTCGTCTGCCATTTCTTCCTCGCTCATCACACGTAAAGTCGCATCTTTCTTAAACAACCAAAAATTAGCAATCGTCAGAGGCACAAGCAAGTTTATCAATGCCGGAAAGAATACATGCGAAATCTGGTGCATAGCCGTGACGTTCTTGCCCACCCAAAGCAAAATGGTCGTCACGTCACCAATCGGAGACCATGAACCACCTGCATTCGCAGCAATAATCACCATACAAGCATATTTCAAACGATCTGTCCGGTCCGGAACCAGTTTCCGTAACACGGCCATAATCACGATAGCAGCAGCCAAGTTATCCAACAAAGCAGAAAAGAAAAAAAGCGGCAAAACTTATATACCACAATAATTTCCTTTTATTGGCAGTACGGATATATCCGGTAACAGCCGGAAACCACCATGCTTATCCACGATATCGACAATCAGCATGGAGCACATGACAAAGAAAAGCGTTTCGGATACATTCCCTAAATGATAAACAATCGAACGGTTTGTAATAAATGTAATAAACTGATCTTTCAGAGGAGCATTTGCCATTTCCGGGTTTTGGGTCAGAAACTCCTGAAACAAAGGACTGGAGCGTTCGACAAAAATATCATAGGCGTCAAACATCAATATCATCCATAGTGATATTGCCATAAACAGAGCTATCGCAGCTTTATTTATCTTTATCTTATCTTCCAGCGCGATTGCAAGAATCCCTAAAACAAAGATGACAGGCATTAAAATAAACATAGTACAATATATTTAAATTTATTATCAAATCACAAAAGAAAGAATTTTTCATTCCAAGCTCTTGCATACCAAAAAGCATTATAAATTTTAGTTAAACAAAAGAATAGTCTGAAAAGCCCCCTCCTTTCGTTTTTATTATATAGAATACAGATATTCTATTTCTTCCGACCAAATAGACTCATCCGGTGTTTCCAGAATTAAAGGAATGTTATCAACCGGGGATCATCCATCAGCATCTTAAATGTAGTCAATCCCATCACTCCTTTCCCAATACTATCATGCGATCCACACGGGTAGCCAGATCTTTTTTGGAATCGTTTATATGCATGCCACGCAAATAAGAAAAACCTATTACCTCGTCAAAATGTCGGAATGTCTCCGTAAAACCTTCGACAGTCTTGATATCATAACCTGCAGCCAATGTATGAGCAGTATCTATACAAACTCCGACACGGGATTTATCTTCCACTTTATCGATAATGTAGCAAGTTGCTCAAAAGTATATCCCAGATTGGTTCCCTGTCCGGCTGTATTTTCTAATACGGCACATACACCCGAAGTCTGATCCAATGCCCAGTTAACCGAATTAGCTATGCGCGTCAGACAGTCCTCCACCTCCATCTGGTTCAAATGACTTCCAGGATGGAAATTCAAACGATTCAATCCCAGTTGCTCACAACGTTGCATTTCATCCAAGAAAGCATCCCGTGACTTCTGCAAACCTTCTGCTTCCGGATGTCCCAGATTGATCAGATAACTGTCATGCGGCAGAATATATTCTGCCGCATAACCAAATTCCTCACAACGCTCTCTGAAAAGAGAAATACTCTTTTTTGTCAGCGGAGAAGATTTCCATTGACGCTGATTACGGGTAAACAAAGCAAATGCCTTCGCCCCAATCGCATTCGCATTCACTGGAGCATTCTCAACTCCACCCGATGCCGACACATGTGCTCCAATATACTTCATTATGTTATTTATGTTTTATTGTTTATTCACCTTCTGCTTTGCATCCTGCAAAATGAAATTTTTCTGTCGCCTGTTCTTGTGTAACTATAAAATAGACCAAGTCGGCACGCGTACATAACTCATCTTGTGAATTATAGATCTCCGTTTCAATAAAGATTGCATTTCGTTTACGGTCTTTGATACGCCCCCTGATTGTCAGCCTGGCTCACAAGTAGAAAGACTTTTCAGAAAGCGGGCATCCAAGCGTGAGGTCATTCCTGAAGTCTGTAACTTCCTAAGCACTACCCAACCTGCCAATTCGTCCATCAATGTTGTCAGGATTCCACCATGCAACGTATTCAACCACCCCTGATAATGAGCTTCCGGCTCCCAATAAGCTACAATATCGTCGCCATCCTCATAAAACTCCATATGAAGTCCCATCGGATTGCTCGGGGCACAGCCAAAACACATATATCCATCCAATCCTTCCCAGGGATTAATAATCTTTTTCATATTTGATAATTTTTGCCACAGCCCTATTAATTTACAAAGGTAACAAAAAAAGCAGAAATAAGGTTTATTAAAATAGCGCCGCAACAAAGCTGTAAATAAAATAGCCGCAAACCGACACTTTCACCACCACACTGAACAGAAAACCGACAAAGCCCTAACCGGCTTTAAAAAGCCCTCGGCAGAACTTCTTCCCTCCAAAACAACTCGCC
>ENA-OQCE01000421-OQCE01000421.1-human-gut-metagenome-genome-assembly--contig:-NODE-421-length-20588-cov-2.232198_pt1 | contig 20588 bp, 26 predicted proteins | sample MGYA00242495_ERZ504572 | MGnify/ENA primary metagenome ERZ504572 (study PRJEB26092, sample SAMD00036228) | human gut metagenome | host: Homo sapiens | study: EMG produced TPA metagenomics assembly of...
TTTCAGCAATCAGGTACCCAGCAGATGGGCCCCAGCTGAACATGAACGAAGCACTGTAGACCATGATGCTGACAACAGCAACATGGAGGAAGCCCTGCCACAACGTTGCAAAGAGCTACTCCGAAAGCACCTATCGCCATACCGATAGATCCCGAGATAAGCAGTGGTTTACGTCCCCATTTCTCGACTGTAAAGACAGCCAGCAACGTGAACAGAATATTGATGATACCCATAATGACGGTCTGCACCATCGGGTTGCCCATTCCCATCGTTTCGAAGATACGCGGTGCGAAATAGAGTACGGCGTTGATACCTACCGCTTGCTGGAATACACTCAGCATGATTCCGATAAAGATAACCATCCAGCCATAAGTGAAAAGCTTTTCCGTCTTTTCCTCTGCCGTGGCTTTGATTTGAGACAGAATAACCTTTGCCTGAGCCAAGCCGTTGATACGGCTTAACACCTGGAGTGCCTTATCATCCTTGCCACTCATGGCAAGATAGCGTGGCGTTTCGGGAACAAACAGTACGAGCAACGCAAAGACTCCTGCAGGAACAGCCTCACTGACAAACATCAGACGCCATCCTATCTCTGTGGTCCATGCTGCCGCTTCGGGATTCAGAATCTGGTTGACTCCTTCAATGGCCTTTATCACCGGATTTGAATTCTCGCCCAAAATAAGGAAATTCACGAAGTAAACCACTAACTGGCCGAAGATAATGGCAAACTGGTTCCATGATACCAGAGTCCCGCGAATGTTGCTCGGCGCAATTTCCGCAATATACATCGGGCAGATGGCGGATGCCAAACCAACGCCGATTCCTCCCAATACACGGTAGAAGTTGAATGCCACGAGCAAGGAATAGGAAGGAACACCATAGTCGAAGAAAAGGAATTCCGGGTAGTAGGAGCCCAATGCCGACAGAAAGAACAAGACGCCGGCTATGAAAAGAGAATTCTTACGTCCCAGATTGGATGCGAAGAATCCCGAAAGAGCACTACCGATGATACATCCGATAAGTGCACTGGAAGAGGTAATGCCGTGAATCGTATCTGTGTAGACAAAATCGGGGGCACCCATAAAGAATGCCTGAAGCCCTTTATCGGCACCGGATATGACTGCTGTATCGTAACCGAAAAGCAATCCTCCAATGACGGCTACCAACACAATAGAGAAGAGGTAGAGTTTACTGCCTTTTTCTGTATAATTCATGATATTAATGATTAATGGTTAATGATTAGCGATTAATGATTAGCGATTAATGATTAATATTGAAACACTTCATGCGCAACCTATTAACCACTAATCACTAAACATTGATCATTATTAGCAGTACATATTCACGATTGCCTCATACAATTCCTGCTTGCCGCTGGTCTGTTTCGGCTCACCGTTGGCTTTTGCGTAAGCTACCAAATCCTCCAGCGTCAGTTTGCCATCTTCAAATTCCTTGCCTTTACCACTGTCGAAGGAAGCATAGCGGTCGGCCAGCATCTTTTTGTAAGGAGACTCTTCAAGCAGTTTGGCTGCACTTTCCAGTGCACGTGCCATCACGTCCATACCGGCGATGTGGGCAATGAAAATGTCTTCCAGGTCGGTGGAGTTACGACGGGTCTTGGCATCGAAGTTTGTACCGCCATTGCCAAAACCTCCGTTACGGATGATTTGCATCATGGCCTGGGTCAGTTCGAAGTTGTCGATGGGGAACTGGTCTGTATCCCAGCCGTTCTGGTAGTCACCACGGTTGGCGTCGATGGAGCCGAGCATACCGTTGTCTACGGCTACTGCGAGTTCGTGCTCGAAGGTGTGACCCGCCAAAGTAGCGTGGTTCACTTCGATGTTCACCTTGAAATCCTTGTCCAGATTGTGAGCCTTCAAGAAGCCGATAACGGTTTCGGTGTCTACATCATACTGGTGTTTGGTAGGTTCCATCGGTTTCGGTTCAATCAGGAAGGTACCTTTGAATCCGCGGGCACGGGCATAGTCGCGGGCGATGGTCAACATCTGTGCGAGGTGCTCTTTCTCACGTTTCTGGTCTGTATTCAGCAAAGACATGTAGCCTTCGCGACCGCCCCAGAATACATAGTTTGAACCTCCCAGCTCGATAGTAGCGTCGATGGCGTTCTTGATTTGAACGGCGGCACGTGCCACTACATCAAAATCGGGGTTAGTGGCTGCGCCATTCATATAGCGAGCATGGCCGAATACGTTGGCGGTACCCCACAACAGCTTGATGCCGGTTTCAGCTTGTTTCTGCTTGGCATACGCTACGATTTCCTTCAGGTTGGCTTCGTATTCTTCAATGGTCTCGGCTTCTTCGCAAAGGTCTACATCGTGGAAGCAGTAGTATTCGATACCCATTTTCTGCATAAATTCAAAGCCGGCGTCCATTTTGTTCTTGGCAGCCTGAACCTTGTCAGCCTCACCGTTCCAGGGGAATTTCTTTGTTCCGCCACCGAACTGGTCGCCGCCTTCTGCGCAAAGAGTGTGCCACCATACCATGCGAACTTCAGCCATTCACTCATTTTCTTGCCCATGATTACTTTATCGGCATCGTAGTAACGGAATGCCATCGGGTTCTTGCTCTCTTTACCTTCGAATTTGATTTTTCCTATTCCGGGAAAATACTCTTTTGTTGCCATAATCTTAATTTTGTTTTAAAGGATTAATTATTTGATTTAAATAAGTTGCAAAAATTTGTTCATATCAAGATGCCATGAATCAATCATACATTATCTCATTGCTTCTTCCAGACAGTGTTTCCAGCGCGCATATGCGTCGGCATAAGCCTGGCGGTCTGCCACTTTCGGCTCTATCACCTCGAGCTTCTCAAGCGTGGCAAATGCTTCGTTGTTGTCCTTGTATATGCCCGCACCGATTCCGGCGCCTTTGGCGGCACCTACAGAGCCGTCGGTATCATACAGTTCGATGACAGCTCCCGTCACACCGGCCAATGTCTCGCGGAACAGCGGGCTGAGGAACATATTACCTTGCCGGCATGAATTTTCTGCACGGGAATGCCCATTTGTTCCATGATGTCGATTCCATATTTGAAGGAGAAAACGATGCCTTCCTGCGCTGCACGGACGATATGCTGCTTGCCGTGCTGGTTGAAGTTGATGCCATGAATGGAGCAGCCTATTTCCTTGTTCTCCAGCATACGCTCCGCACCGTTCCCGAAGCAGGATGCTGATGCCGGCACTGCCGATGGGAGCTTGTGCTGCCAGCAGATTCATATCGCTGTAGGAGATGCCTTCGGGAGCAACGGTACGTTTTACCCATGAATTGAGGATGCCCGTACCATTGATGCACAGCAGAACACCCAGACGGGTTTGCCCGGCAGTATGGTTGACGTGTGCAAAGGTGTTGACACGTGACTTGGGGTCGTAATTCACCTCACCGTTCACGCCGTATACCACGCCGGATGTTCCGGCGGTGGAAGCTATTTCACCCGGATTGAATACATTCAGGGAAAGGGCATTGTTGGGCTGGTCGCCAGCACGGTAAGTGATAGGCGTACCTTCTTTCAGACCCAGCTCTGCGGCTGCAGCAGCATTGACGCGTCCCTGCTCGGAGAAAGTCGGTTTGATGTCGGCAATCAGAGAGGAGTCGAATCCATAATACTCCATCAGAAAATCAGCAACCCGGTTGTTCTTGAAATCCCAGAACATCCCTTCGGACAAACCGGACACCGTGGTACAGATGGTACCGCTCAACTTCATGGCGATATAGTCGCCCGGCAGCATTATCTTATGAATCTTTTCGTAAACGGAAGGCTCATTCTCCTTAATCCAAGCCAGTTTGGAGGCCGTGAAGTTGCCCGGAGAATTCAGCAGATGTGAAAGGCAAGTCTCCTCTCCCAATGTTTCGAAAGCCTTTTGTCCGTAGGGCACGGCTCTGGAGTCGCACCAGATAATGGCAGGACGCAACACCTGCTGGTTTTTATCTACACATACCAAGCCATGCATCTGATAAGAGATACCAATCGCCTTGATGTCTTCTGCGTTTACTCCGGATTCTGCCAATACAGCTTGTGTGGCCAGTTTCAAATTTTCCCACCAATTTCCGGGGTCTTGCTCTGCCCAGCCGGGCTTCACTGCGATAATTTCCGCTTCAGTCTTGGGGAAGAAGGCAGACGATACACATTTGCCGCTTTCCGCATTTACCAGACTCGCTTTTACAGACGAGCTGCCGATGTCATAACCTAATAAATACATTTCTATCAATATTAAAGAATGAAAGTGATATGAAGAATTCAAAATCCGGCTACCGTCGGATTTTATTGTATATCTTTTTGTCAAAACGGTAGTAACGTGCCGCCCGGTGGGCCACGCCTTGCTGTTTTTCTTCCAGAGGAACGACATATTCCATCAGGGCTATCTTTTTATGGAAATTGCGTACGTCGTACTGCTTGTCATACACCAGCTCGTACAAAGTGCGAAGCTGGGATGCGGTGAACTTACGCGGCAATAAGTCGAACAGTGAAGACGGATTGAACTCGACGTACTGGCGGACATAGGTAATGGCTTCCTTGATAATCAGGTTGTGGTCGAATGCCAGAGCCTTTATATCCGGCATGGCTACCCAACTGGCTTGATAATCGTCCAAATCACGGTTCAATGCGCGGTCTATCTTCACCAGGGAAAGATAGGCTATGGTGACAATACGTTCCACCCTGGACTGCATGGCACGTTCCAGCCAATGCACATCTTTGGGTCCTTCGTACGGTTTTTTGAACCGAATGCCTTAAATTGCATCAGATTGACGTTCTTCAGGCCCGTTAATTCATTCAACACCCGTTTGGCAGCTTCATCTAAGTCCTCATCCATATAAATCAGACTTCCGGGAAGCTTCATATCATGAAAGATTTCTCCTTCTTCCTCTCCTGCACGCTTAATCAGCAGAACCTTTAGCTGTTCTCCGTCAAAACCAATCACTACACAGTCCACAGAGATATGATTGTTTGCCAACGGCGTTTTTTGTTCTATGTTTTGCATAATATATCTCGTTAAGCGCTGCAAATATAAATAGGTTTTTCTAATTTGCAACAAAGGAAAAGAATATTTTTACAATGTTATAAAGCATTATTTTTCAACTGAATACATATCTTACTTTATACAATATCATTTTCAGTTGTTATCGTATGGAATACAATATGTAATTTACAAGAATACACAAGAGGTCTAATTGTAGGAAGTACAATAAGGAGGAAGTGTTTCATTTATAAGTATTTCAGTATCCGGATATCACAGAAGACCCAAGCATACATATTGTATTTTAGCTTCCTCCTTAAAGTAAGGGTATTGCACAAAAAACATCCGTTTGTGCGGTGAATATCAGAAAAACCTCTACCTTTGCAGCACTTTTTATTTAAACACTAAAAAACGAGTAAATATGAAAGCATTTGTATTTCCGGGTCAAGGTGCCCAATTCGTTGGCATGGGAAAGGACCTGTACGAAAATTCGGCATTAGCAAGGAACTTTTTGAGAAAGCAAATGATATCCTCGGGTATCGTATTACTGATATTATGTTCAACGGTACAGATGAAGACCTGCGCCAGACTAAAGTTACCCAACCTGCCGTATTCCTTCATTCCGTTATTTCCGCCCTCTGCATGGGCGATGACTTTAAGCCGGAGATGACCGCCGGTCACTCACTGGGCGAGTTCTCCGCTTTGGTTGCTGCCGGTGCACTGAGCTTTGAAGATGGTCTGAAACTGGTGTATGCCCGTGCCATGGCTATGCAAAAGGCTTGCGAAGCACAGCCCTCCACTATGGCAGCCATAATTGCCCTGCCGGATGAAAAGGTTGAGGAAATCTGCGCCCAGGTAAGTGCCGAAGGTGAAGTTTGCGTGGCAGCCAACTATAATTGCCCGGGACAGATTGTAATTTCCGGTTCCATAGAAGGTATCAACAAGGCTTGCGAACTGATGAAGGCTGCAGGTGCCAAGCGCGCCTTACCGTTGAAGGTAGGCGGTGCATTCCACTCTCCATTGATGGACCCTGCCAAAGTGGAACTGGAAGCAGCCATCAATGCAACAGAAATCCATGCTCCGAAGTGCCCCGTATATCAGAATGTAGACGCTATGCCTCATACTGACCCGGCAGAAATCAAGAAGAATCTGGTGGCTCAGCTGACAGCATCGGTACGTTGGACGCAAACAGTGAAGAACATGGTTGCCGATGGTGCTACGGACTTCACAGAGTGCGGTCCTGGTGCAGTGCTGCAAGGTCTTATCAAGAAAATTGCACCGGAAGCAACGGCTCACGGGATTGCATAATTCTTTGTGTATAGTATATCTTCAAGCTGTCTTTCTTCGGAGAGGCAGCCTTTCTTTTTAAAGAGCTTTACTTTCCTCTTGTAATCTCTTCTCTATCTGCTACGTCTGTATAGGTACGGAGATGGTAAGGAAAAGAAAAGTCAGAGACAGGGAGAAAAAAAGCTTCCTTTTGTTTTTTATTTCCGATTTTCCCTTACCTTTGTTGCCGTAAAGACAAAGGGGTGCCTGACGGGCTGAGATTATACCCTCGAACCTGATGCAGTTAGTACTGCCGTAGGAATTGGATATTTTTTTCTTCACTAAACTTGCCGTAAAGACGCTTCTTTGTATTTACTTCCATTGTTTTATTTCTTAATGAACAGAAAAATGAAAGTATTGGTCAACAACAAGGAAGTGAAAACCGGCGCCACTACCCTTTCACAACTTATCGAGGAACTTGCCCTACCGGTGCAAGGCATTGCCGTGGCCGTAGACAACCATATTGTATTTCGCACGGAATGGACAAAATGCGCCCTGAGGGAATACATGTCCATCATCATTATCAAAGCGGCTTGCGGAGGGTGAGGAAGATGAAGGACGAGAGGCTGAAAAACGGAGGAATGCAGTTCATCACGCACTATACGGAGCGATATTCGTACCTGGATGCTGCACGCATGGCTCTTGAGGCGGTTGCCGCTGGGTGCAACTGCGCATGAAAGACACCCCGGTGGAAACGATAGAACGTAGCCTTAGAGGTGCAGGCTCTTTGCCGACAATACGGTGCGACCTTCATCATTGACGACCATGTGGAACTGGTAAAGAAGCTGCGTGCCGACGGCGTACATCTTGGAAAGAAAGACATGCCCATAGCCGACGCACGCCGGATTCTGGGCGCGGAGTACATTATAGCGGTACCGCCAATACTTTTGAGGATGTACAGCAACACTACAAAGCTGGTGCCGACTACATAGCTGCGGCCCTTTCCGCTACACCACCACCAAGAAGAACCTAAGCCCGATATTAGGATTGGAAGGCTATGCCGCCATCGTCAACCGGATGCGGGAGGAGAACGTATGCCTGCCCATGGTTGCCATCGGAGGAATTACCATTGCAGACATTCCCGCCATTATGCAGACGGGAGTCAGCGGAATTGCCCTATCCGGCACGGTGCTGCATGCCGATAGTCCGGCAGACGAGATGCGGAGAATCATTTCTTTAATAAAGAATGAAGAAGCAGGGGAAAAAGTAAAGAACGAAAAATTAATATAACACTACTGACATGGAAAAATTAGTGATTGCGGGACGTGAGTTCAACTCTCGCCTGTTTTTAGGAACCGGAAAGTTCCATTCCGACGAAGTGATGGAACAATCCATCTTGGCATCCGGCACGGAAATGGTGACGGTGGCAATGAAACGAATTGAACTGGACAATAAGGAAGATGATATGCTGGTGCATATACAACATCCCGGCATTCAGCTTCTGCCCAATACCTCCGGCGTGCGCAATGCCGAAGAAGCTGTTTTTGCCGCACAGATGGCGCGTGAGGCTTTTGGCACGAACTGGCTGAAACTGGAGATACACCCCGACCCCCGCTATCTGTTGCCGGATTCTGTGGAGACGTTGAAAGCCACGGAGGAACTGGTCAAATTGGGCTTCGTAGTACTGCCCTATTGTCAGGCAGACCCCACACTGTGCAAGAGACTGGAAGAGGCAGGTGCCGCCACCGTCATGCCGCTGGGTGCTCCTATCGGCACAAACAAAGGACTGCAGACAAGGGATTTCTTGAGGATAATCATTGAGCAAGCCAATATCCCCGTAGTGGTGGATGCCGGTATCGGTGCCCCGACCATGCGGCAGAGGCTATGGAAATGGGCGCGTCGCTTGCCTGGTGAATACCGCCATTGCCGTAGCGGGCGACCCCGTGGCCATGACGGTAGCGTTCAAGCAGGCTGTAGAGGCAGGACGCATGGCATACGAAGCAGGTCTGGGCGCACAAGCCGATAATTTTGTTGCGGAAGCCAGCTCACCGCTGACAGCATTCTTGAACCTATAAAACTGACAATGCAATGAACCAGAAGATAAAATTCCCCCGTTCCGAGAAGTATATTTGCCGGGCACCTTGTTTCCCGAATTGCGCGTAGCTATGCGTAAAGTGAACAAGTGCCCAGTACGAACTTCATAGATGGAGAAAAGGTGATTACCCCGAATCTTGAAGTGTATGTGTATGATACCAGCGGACCGTTCAGCGACCCTGCCGTCGAAGTGGATTTAAAGAAAGGGCTGCCCCGCCTGCGCGAACCGTGGATACTGAAACGCGGCGATGTGGAGCAACTTTCCGAAATAACGTCGGAGTACGGGCGCATGCGCCGCGACGACAGGTCACTCGATTCTCTGCGCTTTGAGCACATCACCCTGCCTACCGTGCCCTTCAAGGAAAATGCTGTACACAGATGTACTATGCCAAGCAAGGTATCATCACGCCTGAAATGGAGTATGTGGCGATTCGCGAGAACATGAACTGCGCGGAGCTGGGAATAGAGACGCACATCACACCGGAATTTGTACGCCGGGAGATTGCTGCCGGACGCGCCCTGCTTCCTGCCAACATCAACCATCCCGAAGCAGAGCCGATGATTATAGGCCGTAACTTCCTGGTGAAGATAAATACCAATATCGGAAACTCCGCCACCACTTCCGGCATTGAAGAAGAGGTGGAAAAGGCTTTATGGAGCTGTAAATGGGGCGGCGACACGCTGATGGACCTCTCCACCGGAGAGAATATCCACGAAACGCGCGAATGGATTATCCGTAACTGTCCCGTTCCGGTAGGTACTGTCCCCATCTACCAGGCATTGGAGAAAGTGAACGGCAAGGTGGAGGACCTCACCTGGGAAATCTACCGCGACACCTTGATTGAACAATGCGAGCAGGGAGTGGACTACTTCACCATCCATGCGGTATACGCCGCCATAATGTGCATCTGGCCGAGAAAAGGTTGTGCGGTATCGTGAGCCGTGGCGGCAGCATCATGAGCAAATGGTGCCTAGTGCACGACCGCGAGAGTTTCCTTTACGAACACTTTGATGACATTTGCGACATTCTGGCACAGTATGACGTTGCCATCTCTTTGGGAGACGGGCTGCGTCCGGGGTCTACGCACGATGCCAACGATGAAGCGCAGTTTGCAGAACTCGACACGATGGGCGAGCTTGTGCTGCGTGCTTGGGACAAGAATGTGCAGGCTTTCATCGAAGGTCCTGGCCACGTGCCCATGCACAAGATTAAGGAGAATATGGAGCGCCAGATAGAAAAATGCCACGATGCGCCTTTCTATACGCTCGGCCCCATCGTGACGGACATCGCACCGGGTTACGACCATATTACGTCTGCCATCGGCGCGGCACAGATAGGTTGGCTGGGTACGGCCATGCTCTGTTATGTCACCCCCAAAGAGCATCTGGCGCTGCCCGATAAGGAGGATGTGCGTGTAGGTGTCATCACCTATAAGATAGCCGCCCATGCCGCCGACCTGGCAAAAGGGCATCCCGGAGCACAAGTGCGTGACAATGCACTGAGCAAAGCACGTTATGAATTCCGCTGGAAAGACCAGTTTGACTTGTCGCTCGACCCGGAACGTGCGTTCAGCTATTTCCATGCAGGGAAGCATGTGGATGGGGAGTATTGCACGATGTGCGGACCAAACTTCTGTGCAATGCGGTTGTCGAGAGAATTAAAAAAGAAATAAATGGGAATTGATAGAACACTATGTTTTCAGACGAATTAGAACATATATCCTGGGAGGAAACCACGGCACGCATCCATGCCAAGACAGATGCGGATGTACGCCGTGCCCTCTCCAAAGAACATTGTAATGTAGAGGACTTCATGGCCTCATCTCACCCGCCGCTGCTCCCTATCTGGAGACGATGGCACGATTGAGCAAGAAATACACCGAGGCACGATTCGGGAAGACCATCTCCATGTTCGTGCCTCTTTACATCACGAATTCCTGCACCAACTCTTGCGTGTATTGCGGTTTCCATATCAGCAACCCCATGCCGCGTACCATACTGACGGAAGAAGAAATCGTGAACGAATACAAGGCCATCAAGAAGCTGGCACCTTTCGAGAATTTGCTGTTGGTGACGGGAGAAAATCCGGCCAAAGCAGGCGTGCCCTACATAGCCCGTGCACTAGACCTGGCAAAACCCTACTTCAGCAATCTGAAAATAGAAGTGATGCCCTTAAAGGCGGAAGAGTATGCAGAGCTGAAAGAGCACGGCATGAACGGTGTGATTTGTTTTCAGGAAACCTATCACAAAGCGAATTACAACATCTACCACCCCCGCGGCATGAAGTCCAAATTTGAATGGCGTGTCAACGGTTTCGACCGCATGGGGCAGGCAGGCGTCCACTCCATCGGCATGGGAGTGCTCATCGGTCTGGAGAAAGAATGGCGGACAGACATCACCATGATGGCTTATCACCTGCGCTATCTCCAAAAACATTATTGGCAGACGAAATACAGCGTCAACTTCCCCCGTATGCGTCCTTCGGAGAATGGCGGCTTCCAGCCCAATGTCATCATGAGCGACCGCGAACTGGCACAAGTCACTTTTGCCATGCGTATCTTTGATCATGATGTGGACATCTCCTACTCCACCCGCGAGCCTGCCGATATACGCGACCATATGGCAACACTTGGTGTGACAACCATGAGCGCCGAAAGCAAGACCGAGCCGGGAGGATATTACAGCTATCCGCAAACGCTGGAACAGTTTCATGTCAGCGACGAGCGCAAGGCTGTGGAAGTGGACAAAGCGTTGAAACGCCTGGGGCGCGAACCGGTGTGGAAAGATTGGGATGCGAGTTTTGATTTGAAGGCTTTCAAGAGATGAGTGGCCGAATACAGAACCTTAATAATAATGAACAAATGAACCGATATGCCAGACAAACGTCCCTCCCTGAAATAGGCGAAGCCGGACAAGAGAAACTGCGTAATGCCAAGGTGTTGATAGTCGGTGTGGGAGGATTGGGTTCTCCCATTGCCCTCTATCTGGCGGGAGCAGGAGTCGGAACGCTGGGATTGGTGGACGATGACCAGGTCAGCATCAGTAATCTTCAACGTCAGGTTCTGTATGCTGAAGCTGACCTTGGGCAGCCTAAACCTCTATGTGGCGCCCGTAGAGTGCAGGGTTTGAACAGCGATGTAAACGTGGAAGCGTACCCCTTCCGTCTGGACAAGAAGAATGCCGGGGAACTGATAAGGAACTACGATATAGTGGTAGACGGGTGCGACAACTTCGCTACCCGCTACTTGCTGAATGACGTATGCAACGCTTGGGGAAAGCCCTACGTTTATGGTGCCATTCAAGGCTTTGAAGGCCAAGTGTCCGTCTTCTGCTACGGTGAAGGTGCGAAAAACTACCGTGAGCTCTATCCGGATGAAGAAGGGACACTGCTCATGCCGTCTCCGGACAAATCGGTTATCGGCGTAACCCCTGCCATTGTGGGTAGCGTAGAAGCCAATGAAGTATTGAAACTGATTTGCGGCTACGGTGAACCCTTGGTTGGAAAGCTATGGACGATTGATTTAAGGACCATGCAGTCGTATATTTTCTCATTATAGACAAACATCCATAAAGATATGAAGCTGATAGTCATTACCACGCCGCAATTCTTTGAAGGAGAAGCAGCGGCAGTTACCTCCTTATTCCAAAACGGTTTGGAAATACTCCACCTGCGCAAGCCGGGAGCTTCGGCAGAGGAGGTGGGGAATTTTCTTCAACAGCTACCGATGGAATATATACCACGCATTGTCACGCATGAGCAATTCCAGCTGGCATCCGTTTTCGGTCTGAAAGGAATTCATCTGAACGGACGCAATCCACAGATACCGTCCGGATATAAGGGACATGTCAGTCGCTCTTGTCACTCTCTTGAAGAAGTGTTGAAACATAAATCAGATTGTAACTATGTGTTCCTCAGTCCCATTTATGACAGTATATCCAAAGAAGGCTACTCTTCCGCTTACTCCTGCGATACCTTGCAGAAGGCGCAGCAAGCTGGTATTATCGACTCAAAGGTGATGGCATTGGGTGGCATCAGCTTGAAACATCTTCCGGAAATAGCCGTTTTAGGTTTCGGAGGTGCCGTACTGCTGGGAGATGTCTGGCAGCAAGCGAAGGAAGCTTTCATCCCCCACTTCCTCCACCTGAAACAGCTTTCCTCTCACCCCTTTAATTTTTAATTATTTCATGCTTCCCCCTATTATCCTTTCCATTGCCGGTTCCGACTGTTCGGGCGGTGCAGGCATACAAGCAGACATAAAGACCATTTCCGCTTTGGGAGGTTATGCCGCTTCCGTCATCACGGCTGTTACTGCACAAAACACACTGGGAGTACAATCGGTTTATCCGATACCTGCGGATATGGTTAAAGCACAAATCACCTCTGTTATGGATGATTTAAGCCGGATGCCGTCAAGATAGGTATGGTACATGATGCCAGTATTGTGACCGCCATTGTCGATTGTCTTCAGACTTATACTCTGGAGTGTATAGTCTATGACCCCGTCATGATATCGACCAGTGGACGGCGACTGATGACCGAAGAAACTATACAAGTCATTAAGGCGGAACTGTTTCCGCTATGCACCCTCATTACTCCCAACCTGAATGAAGCAAGCCTGCTTTGGGGGCGAACCATTGCCGGCACTGTGGAGATGCAGCAAGCGGCACAGGAATTATCCTGCAGATACAATACCGCTGTTCTCGTCAAAGGCGGACATCTGGAGGGCAATGACATGTGCGACGTGCTTTATTGTCGGCAACCTTCTGCCGGGGCTGACGTCCTGCCATCCGGATGCATCCTCTATTCCAATCCCAAAATAGAGAGCCGTAACCTGCACGGCACGGGGTGTACCCTTTCCTCTGCCATAGCTACATTTCTTCCGGTGGCAACAAACTCGATGAAGCGGTCTGCAAGGCTAAAGAGTATATCGGTACTGCGATAAACCGGGGGAAAGACATGAATATAGGGCACGGGAACGGTCCGTTATGGCACTTTCCTTTATCGGAATAAGAGCTCGTCGAAACGCATTATCTGTTTACCTTAAACGCATTATCTGTCAGCCTCCGATACATCATGTGTTTGGCACCAACGGACAATGCGTTTGACATGCCTGCTTCTTAATAGCGTATGCCCAGAATTTTCTTGGCATCGTCTTTCTTGAACAGTGAATCAATGACGTCTAAAATCGCTTCGTAGTTTTCCGGATCTACGATATTGGGAGCGAATATGTTGAGGACTTTCATCTTGTCGTCATCAAAAGTATATAGTGCCATCAAACTGGCACATTGCACACAGTTCAGACTGTTGTTTCGGGCAACAGTTCTCATCATTTCGATTTGATCATCCTTGAAAGGGCGGGACTTCACTTTTTCATAAAAATGCCGGAAGTCTTCGGGGTGCATCCCCCTGACATAAACCGGAGCTGGAGAATCTATCACTACTTCACTGGGAACAACCGGCAACGTACGTGGCTCTCCGGAGAATGAGTCCATTGCAACGACTCTCCCACCTTCAAAAGTCACGACAATCTGAGTTCGGCTGATATTACTTTTACCGGACAGCACTCTGGAATATTCCCATTCTTCTATATCCCGGTTGAAGCGGCGATACTCTGGAGTTCCCAATATCTTGGTGACCTCCTGCCTGCTCATCCCCTTCTGGATACTGTTCAACACATCTACCTTAGCATCATAAAACAAACTGGAACAACTGCTGAATCCCATCGTCATTACCAGTCCCGCAATAATTAGTCTGATTGTTTTCATCTTATCGAGTTTTTAGTTGCCACAAAGGTAGGCAGAAACATGGATAGACCTCTTATTATCCCCCTATTTGTCAAAAGGGATTTCCCTACTTTTTTTAGCCATATACCTATTAATATGGAAATAATCCGTTATTTTTGCAGATACTATCACTATAAATAGGTAAAAACACATGGAAAAAGCAAAAGTATACTACTCTGATTTGCGTACCTCCCCTACATCCAATCTTTTGGATAAAATGGAACGCTTGCTGAAAAGGGCAGGCATCGAGCAACTTCCTTTGAAAGATAGCTTTGCTGCCATTAAAATCCATTTCGGCGAACCCGGAAACCTGGCATACTTGCGTCCCAATTATGCAGCTCGAATGGCAACCCTGCTCCGCAGCCTGGGAGCCAAACCTTTCTTGACGGACTGCAACACGCTGTATTCCGGTCGTCGTGCCAATGCCGTAGACACTTGCAAAGTGCGATGGAGAATGGCTTTAACCCTATCTCGGCCCAGTGCCAGGTCATTATCGGCGACGGGCTGAAAGGAACGGACTACCGCGAAATCCCTCTGAACGGGGAATATTGTCCGGCACCCAAAATCGGTACAGCGATAGCCGACGCCGATATTGTAATCAGTATGAACCACTTCAAGGGACACGAACAAGCCGGTTTCGGCGGCGCCTTGAAGAATCTGGGTATGGGATGTGCCAGCGTAGGCGGAAAGCTGGAACTGCACTGCGCCTCGCAACCCAAGATTGACGTAGAAAACTGCATAGGCTGCAACATCTGCGTGAAACACTGCGCACACGACGCCGTGCACCTCAATGCAAGCCGCAAGGCAGAAATAGACTACACCAAATGCGTAGGTTGCGGACAGTGCGTAGCTCTCTGCCAGCACGACGGTGCCGTGATGGGAGCCGAAGATACTTCCGAACGCCTGAACTACAAGATTGCCGAATATGCCTTGGCTGTCGTTATGGGCAAGCCCCATTTCCACATCAGCTTCATCATGAACGTATCTCCCGAATGCGACTGCTGGAACCACAACGATGCCGCCATCGTGCCCGACCTCGGCATCCTGGCTTCGGCAGACCCGGTTGCACTGGACAAGGCATGTGCAGATATGGTCATCCAAGCCCGATACTGCACGGCAACAATTGCCTCGCCACGGCACACGAGCACGATGACTTGTGCGGGTGCGACAAATTCCACTTGATGCACCCCGACACGGACTGGCTTGCCGGGTTGCGCCATGCCGAGAAAATCGGATTGGGAACCATGAAATATGAATTGGTGAAGATTTGACTAAACCTTTTCTGTTTTAAACAGTCATACTAAAAATAGATTTATCAATTAATGCATAATATTATACAAATGGAAACATCTGCAAAACTTTATTCCCTGCCTTTCGGCAACGTAAAGACTATCTATTCGCCCTGCTGTTCGTGGCAGGAAACATCGCCTTGCCGCAACTCTGCCATCTGGTCCCAGCAGGCGGTCCGACGTTGCTTCCCATCTATTTCTTCACACTGATAGCTGCTTATAAATATGGTTTCAAGGTAGGTCTGCTGACGGCTATCCTGTCGCCGGTCATCAATCATCTGCTTTTTGCCATGCCTGCAGCAGCCGTGTTGCCGGCTATACTTATAAAGTCCGGTCTGCTGGCCGGAGCCGCCGCTCTTGCTGCACGCTATGCCAAGAATATCTCTTTATTGGCATTGCTGGGCGTGGTTCTCTCCTATCAAATTATCGGTACGGCCTTTGAATGGGCTCTGTGCGGTAATTTCTTTCTGGCTGTGCAAGATTTCCGTATGGGCATTCCGGGTATGCTGATTCAGTGGTTCGGAGGATATGTACTGCTGAAAGCAATCGCAAAAAATTAAGCGTATATTCTCAAACAGTATCCCTTAATCCTAAAACTTTGTTCGCAAACTGCGGATACATATCCCCAGTTTGCGGATGTCTATCCCAAGCCTTGGGATAGACATCCGCAAACCATAAACTAAGTTTTTTCTTAACTGATAAAAACTTTTTCCCTAACCAAGAAAAACTTTCTCCTTAATAGAGAAGACTTTTCTCTTAATACTTTGAACTTTTTTCCGCTATTTTCCTTTCTCCCTACGATAAAATCATTAATTTCGTGCCGAACAATATATTATATTTTCAACATGGAGGTAGCAACGAACAACTGGTTCACTAAAAAATATCCGATAGGTTTTGCCTTGAGCGGCGGTTTCATCAAAGGCTTTGCCCATTTGGGTGCCATGCAATCTTTATTGGAACATGACATCAAGCCCAATATACTTTCCGGAGTCAGTGCCGGAGCCTTGGCCGGGGTATTCTACGCCGACGGCAATGAACCGCATAAAGTTCTTGACTACTTTGCCGGGCACAAGTTTCAGGACCTGACCAAACTGGTGATTCCCAAAGTCGGATTATTTGAATTGGGAGAGTTCATCGATTTCCTGAAAAGCAATCTGAAATCCAAGAAACTGGAAGAACTGCAAATCCCTCTGATTATTACAGCTACTGACCTGGACCACGGACGTCTGGTACATTTCCATAAAGGGGACATCGCCGAACGCGTAGCAGCTTCGTGTTGCATGCCGGTATTGTTTGCCCCGGTCAATATAGACGGCACCCATTACGTGGACGGAGGCCTGCTGATGAACCTGCCTGTCTCTACCCTCCGCCGTATATGCGAAAAAGTGATTGCCGTGAATGTCAGCCCTTTGATGGCAACCAAGTATAAAATGAACATTGTGAGTATTGCCTTACGTTCCTATAACTTTATGTTTCGCTCCAACTCTTTTCCTGAACGCGAGAAGCTGATTTACTGATAGAACCTTATAACTTGGAGGGATACAGCAATACAGAGCTGGAAAAGGCGGAGGAGATATTCATGCAGGGATATAATACGACCAATGATATATTGGAACGCCTGTTCATAGACAAAGGCAGCATTTGGAAAGAATAAAATAACCATTCTATAACATAGAAAACAAAGAAATGAACGACGAAAACAAATTGATTATTTATCAAGTGTTCACCCGACTATTCGGAAACAACAATAACCACTGCATCAATAATGGCAGCATCACCGAAAATGGATGCGGCAAGATGGCTGACTTTACAGCCAAGGCGTTGGGAGAAATCAAGAAGCTTGGCGCTACACATATATGGTACACGGGCATCATTGAGCATGCTACGCAAACTGACTACCGCCGTCACAATATCCAACCCGACCATCCGGCCATTGTGAAAGGTAAAGCCGGATCTCCCTATGCCATCAAGGACTACTATGATGTCGACCCGGATCTCGCCAAGGACGTACCGGAGCGTATGAAAGAGTTTGAGAATCTGGTGCAGCGCACTCACCGTAGCGGTCTGAAGGTCATCATAGATTTTGTTCCCAACACGTAGCTCGTCAATATCACTCGGATGCCCAGCCGGATGGCACTTCACAACTGGGTTCAAACGATGATACCAACTATGCGTTCAGCCCATATAATAACTTCTATTATATCCCGAAATCGGAACTGCATGGCCAATTTGACATGAAAGGTGCAGCCACCGAACCTTATAGGGAATTTCCGGCAAAAGCTACCGGAAACAACCGTTTTGACGCATATCCAAACATTACCGATTGGTACGAAACTATAAAGTTGAATTATGGAGTGGATTATCAGAACGGCGGGACTTGCCATTTCGACCCCATTCCCGATACATGGACCAAGATGCTGGATATCATGCTGTTCTGGGCGGGAAAGAACATAGACGGTTTCCGTTGCGATATGGCCGAGATGGTTCCCGTAGAGTTCTGGGAATGGGCAATTCCGCAGGTCAAGGAGCAATATCCCTCCCTGCTGTTTATAGCCGAAGTCTACAACCCGGGAGAATACAAGAATTACTTGTTCCGTGGCAAGTTTGATTATTTATACGACAAAGTAGGACTTTATGATACCTTGCGAGCTGTTACTTGCGGGTATGAATCGGCAACTGCCATCACCCGCTCTTGGCAAAGTCTGGGAGGCATAGAAAAACGCATGTTGAACTTTCTGGAAAACCATGACGAGCAACGTATCGCTTCCGACTTTTTTGCCAGTAACCCGCGCAAGGCGATTCCGGCACTCATTGTGTCAGCCTGCATGAACACCAATCCGATGATGATTTATTTCGGTCAGGAGTTTGGTGAGCTGGGCATGGATAGCGAAGGTTTCAGCGGCCGGGACGGACGTACAACCATCTTTGACTATTGGAGTGTAGATACCATCCGCCGTTGGCGCAATGACGGCAAGTTCGACGGCAAGATGCTGACGGAGGACCAGAAACACCTATACAGCATTTATAAACGGTTGCTGACTCTTTGCAATGAAGAAAAGGCCATCTCTCAAGGAGCTTTCTTCGATTTGATGTATGCCAATGTCAACGGATGGCGCTTTAATGAACATAAGCAATATACATTCCTGCGCAAATTTGAGAGGGACCTGCTGCTGTTTGTCGTGAACTTCGACCATATCTCGGCAGACCTTGCCATAAATATTCCTTCTCATGCTTTTGACTTCCTGCAAATACCGCAGATGGATCAGTACAAAGCTACGGAGCTGCTCAGCGGAAAAGAAGAAAACATAAGTCTGCTTCCCTATAAGGCTACTAATGTGGCCGTCGAAGGATATGGAGGAAAGATACTTAAGATAAAGCTATAATGGGGGCACAACTCAGGTGATTTATTAGGTTTGGCACTAATTATGCAGAACAACACGGATTTCTTAATCGCTTCGCGGCTTTCCGCATAATCAGTGCCAAGTCTTTATTGGTTCTCTTCCATATATTCCTTCAGTCGATATAGCCGCGTGATGGCAGGATTATAAAAATCATCAGGATAATGTGCATCTATATCACTGAGGTTAGCTTGCACAAAACGTTTCACATCCACTATGTTCTCAGCATCAGACAATGTTACACTTTGAGGGAAAGATGTGCTCTTTGCCCAATCTATCAGCGCTTTAACGCTATCTTCATCAAATTTATATTCGGCCATATTCTACATTTTTTCTTGCAAAGATAGTGCAAACTGGATGCAGAATAAAATGACCCACCCATTTTTTATGCTAAAGTTATCCTCATCTGCATGAACAAAATCTCGATTTGTTGTGTTATATAAATGTGTTTTTCATAGTATTAGATATAAGATTAATTAAAGGAGACGTACCTGCTTGTGATAAGTAAGTACATCAAAAAACAGAAGCGTCTGTTTGATTGATAAATGTGTAAGGAGCATCGGTTTACCAGAGCCGATGCTTTTTTTACCCTTCTTTGTAGCATGTTAGAAATATTATCCGTAAATTTGGCAGATAATAAGGAAAGAATATGATATGAATATCCCTGTTATATTTCAATTTTTGAAAGAACTGTCTGCAAACAACAATCGTGAATGGTTCAATTCTCACCGGGAACAGTATGAAGTAGCCCGCAGCGAGTTTGAAAACTTGCTTACAGTAATTATCTCCCGTATCTCTTTGTTTGATGAAAGCATCCGTGGCATAGAAGCAAAGGACTGTACATACCGTATTTATCGTGATACACGCTTTTCCGAAGATAAAACTCCCTACAAGACACATCTGAGGATATATCAATGCGAAAGGAAAGAAATCCGACCATTGTGGCTATTACGTGCATCTGGAACCGGGAAACTGCCTGTTGGCCGGTGGAAGTTATTGTCCTCCCTCGCCCTTGTTAAGAGCTCTGCGACAAGCAGTATACGATAATATGGATGAATTTCGTAGCATAGTGGAAGATCCCGCTTTCAAGCAATACTTCCCCATCATCGGAGAGAATTTTCTAAAAACAGCTCCAAAAGGATTTCCAAAGGACTATCCCTATCTGAAATACCTTCAGTGTAAAGAGTATACGGTTGCCTGCTGCCAGCCGGACAGCTTCTTTCTTGCTCCAGACTTTTTGGATCGTACAGACGACATCTTCAAGCAGATGAAGCGTTTTTCTGATTTTGTGAATTACACCATAGACGACTTTGAATAATTTACCTATATAACTAACTTAAAACATTTGAATTATGGTTGTAGACAGACTTGAAAACATAGAAAAATATACTTTGCTGCATCCTCTGTTTGAGCAGGCCATTGATTTTTTAAAATCACATGATTTGCACTCTTTGGAAATCGGCAAGACCGAACTGAAAGGAAAGGACTTGTTGGTCAATGTGGCTCAGACAAATCCAAAAGAAAAAAGAGAATGCCAAACTGGAAACTCATAAAGACTATATTGACATTCAAATACCTTTGTCCGGTACGGAGATAATAGGTTATACCGCCGCCCAAGACTGCCTTCCGGTTGATGCTCCTTACAATGCGGAAAAAGACATCACTTTTTTTGAAGGACTGGCAGAGAGCTATATTGCAGTGAAGCCCGGAATGTTTGCTATCTTTTTCCCTCGGGACGGGCATGCTCCGGGTATTACTCCTGACGGTGTAAAAAAAAGTAAT
>ENA-OQCE01000422-OQCE01000422.1-human-gut-metagenome-genome-assembly--contig:-NODE-422-length-20551-cov-2.597630_pt1 | contig 20551 bp, 23 predicted proteins | sample MGYA00242495_ERZ504572 | MGnify/ENA primary metagenome ERZ504572 (study PRJEB26092, sample SAMD00036228) | human gut metagenome | host: Homo sapiens | study: EMG produced TPA metagenomics assembly of...
CCGCAAATCCCCTAAAAACAATCTATCTATAAGGAATGAAGAGAATATGCCTGCTTGCCTATATCACTATATTGTGTTGTCTTTGTCCGCTTCTGAAAGCGCAGCTTGGCCCGATGCCGTTTACTCCGGTGCCGCCGAACGACCCTTCGCTTGTACGTCTCTTGAACAGTGACGTGCGGTGCAGGCAGTGGTGGATTCCGTCATGCAGCGTCTGACTCTGAAAGAACGCATCGGACAACTGTTCATCTATACGATTGCCCCCCGGCAGGACAAGGCCAACAAGGAACTGCTGCGTAAGGTGGTGGAGGACTATAAGGTAGGCGGTCTGTTATTCTCCGGCGGTTGATGCAGAACCAGGTGATGTTGACCAATGAGGCGCAGCGGATGGCGGAAGTTCCGCTGATGATTACCTTTGACGGTGAATGGGGACTGGCTATGCGCCTTCGCGGTACCCCGAACTTTCCGCGAAACATGGTGCTGGGCTGCATACAGAACGATACACTGATTTATGAATATGGGCGCGAGGTGGCCCGCCAATGCCGTGAACTGGGGGTGCAAGTGAATTTTGCTCCCGTAGCGGATGTGAATATCAATCCCAAGAATCCGGTTATCAATACCCGTTCCTTCGGTGAAAGTCCGTTCAATGTGGCGAACAAGGTTGTTGCCTACTCCAAAGGGTTGGAGGATGGTGGTGTGCTTTCTGTCAGCAAGCACTTTCCGGGGCATGGAGATACGGATGTGGATTCTCATAAGGCGTTGCCCGTGCTGCCTTTTACCCGTGCCCGTCTGGACAGCATAGAGCTTTATCCTTTCAGAAAAGCCATTCGTGCCGGACTGGGAGGTATGATGGTGGGGCACTTGGAGGTGCCTGCCATCGAGCCGCAAAAGGGGCTTCCGTCTTCGCTTTCGCGTAAGGTGGTTTCCGGTTTGTTGGTGAATGACCTCGGCTTTCAGGGGCTTGTCTTTACGGATGCCCTTGCCATGAAAGGGGTATCGGGCAATGAAAGCATCTGTTTGCAGGCGCTGAAGGCCGGCAATGATTTGCTGCTTGTCCCCCGGCGTATCAAGGAGGAAGTGGAGGCTGTGCTTGCCGCTGTGAAAAAAGGGGAGCTGACAGAGAAAGAGATAGAGGCGAAATGCCGTAAAGTACTGAAATATAAATATGCCCTTGGGTTGGAAAAGAAACCCCATGTGCAGCTTTCAGGTTTGGGGACCCGCATCAATACTCCGAAAACGCGTGATTTGATGCGCCGGCTGAACTTGGCGGCCATCACTGTGCTGGATAACCGGGACGAGGTACTTCCGCTGGACCCTTCCATCGGTGAAGTTGCCGTACTCAATGTGGGAGAAGCGCAGGAAATCCGCCGTTCCTCAAAGAACTGTCGCAGTATACCCGTCCTGTGGAGTTCCATTTGGGCAAGAATCTGCCGGAGGCTGACGGGAACCGTTTGAGAAATGCGTTGGCCAAGTATAAACGTATTCTGGTCTGTGTCACCGAACACCGTTTGACGCCCTATCAGAATTTCTTTGCAAAGTTCGCTCCTGACGTACCGGTGGTCTATCTGTTCTTTATTCCCGGCAAGCAGGTATTGCAGATAAAGCAAGGGAGCGCTGCTGCCGAAGCGGTGGTTTTGGCACACTCCTCCAACGGGGAGGTACAGCAGCAGGTTGCCCGGATTGTTTATGGCAGTGCTTGTTCAGAGGGACGCTTGTCTGCCAGTATCGGTAGTCGGTTTGCTGCCGGTGCGGGAGTGACGCTGACTCCTCAAAGTACCCCCCGCTTTGTGCCCGAAGAGCATGGTATGAATTCCCGTCTGCTGGCTGAAATAGACAAGATAGCCGAAGAAGGCATTCGTGAAGGGGCTTACCCCGGTTGCCAGGTAGTGGTGCTGAAGGATGGCAGGGAGATGTATAATAAAGCTTTCGGTACCCACGTCTGGAACGAGGCTGGAAGCAAGGCGCTTCCCGTGAAGAAAACGGATGTGTACGACATCGCCTCACTGACAAAGACCACGGCCACACTGCTTGCCGTAATGAAGTTGTACGATGGCGGGCGTCTCAGCCTTACAGACCGGGTGTCGGATTATCTGCCTTTCCTGCAGGATACGGACAAGAAGAATATTACGGTACGCGAGCTATTGATGCACGAGTCCGGTCTGCCTTCCACCTTGCTGTTCTATCAGGAAGCGATTGATGAAGAAAGCTACACCGGCACTTTGTTCAAGGCGCGCCCTGATGCCCTGCATTCCGCACGCATCGGACGGCAGACTTGGGCGAACCCTAAGTTCCGCTTCCGCCAGGGACTGACGTCGAAGGTGCAGACACCGGAATATACGATGCAAGTGTCCGACAGCCTTTGGCTGAACCGTTCCTTCAAGCAAGAGTACTTGCAGAAGATTGTGGATACTCCGCTTAGAGACAAGCGTTACCGTTATAGTTGTGTGGGCTTTATCTTGTTGCAGCAGTTGGTCGAGGCGCGCACCGGCATGTCTATGGACGAATATCTGGCCAAGGAATTCTATACTCCGATGGGATTGGAGCGTACGGGGTATCTTCCTCTGCGCTTCTTGAAGAAGGAAGATATTGTACCTTCATCAACAGACCCTTTCTTGCGTAAGACTACCTTGCAAGGATTTGTACATGATGAATCCGCAGCTTTTCAGGGTGGCGTTTCCGGTAATGCCGGGCTGTTCTCCACTGCCGAAGAAGTGGCAAAAGTCTATCAGATGTTGCTGAATGGGGGTGAACTGGACGGTAAGCGCTATTTGAGCAAGGAGACCTGCAGGGTATTTACTACCACCGTCTCAAGGATAAGCCGTCGGGGGCTGGGATTTGATAAGCCCGACCGGCGTAATCCCCAGAAAAGTCCCTGCGCAGAGTCTGCCCCTGCTTCTGTCTACGGCCATACCGGTTTCACGGGCACTTGCGCCTGGACAGACCCGGAGAACGGCTTGGTTTATGTCTTTTTGAGCAACCGCACCTATCCGGATGTGTGGAATAACAAGTTGATGAGGCTGGATATAAGGACGAGGATTCAGGAGGCTGTATATAAGGCGATGCTGGGAGGAAAAAAATAACTGGTAGAATTAAAAAGAGCCTCCCTGCTCACGCAGGAAAGGCTCCTTTCTTCTTCAATTTTGAAACAATTAAATTCTATCTGTTAAGCTTTAAGTGTGTGTCTTATCAGAACGCAATACCTACGCGCAGACCGAAATTGCTCAAACCGTCTACGCTGTACGTAAAGAGGTCACCTTTGTTCGTACCGTAACTGTAATAGGCTGCGAAATGCAAGCCCGGTCCATAAGCCCAAGGATACACATTGAAACCAATTTCAGGAGATACATAGAAACCCCATGTATCCTTGTTGGCTTCGAATACGTTGAAGGTTGACTTCAACTGTGCATATTCAGCACCCAGTTTTACACCGGCATACGGCTGGAATGCACCTCCACGGTTCCATACATAGCGGGAGGCCAGACCGAAAGGCAACTGGAATGCAGTGTGCTGCTGGTCGGTATTCAGACTGCCGCCTTCGCCTACGGGAAGTGTCTGGCGACCGAAATACTCATGGTTGCTATGGTAGTTCAAGAAAGCTCCCAATGCAAAATTGTCTGTCAGGAAGTAACCGCCTTCAAAATTCATACCCCAGCCGCTTGATTTGTCGGCGAAGTTGTTGCTGAGGGGAAAGTTATATTGCCAGTCGATATTGGCATAACCGTTATCGGTCATCTGTGCCTTCGTCGGTAGGGCGAAGACGAGAGCAAGAGCGGCAACCGCAAATACTCTCAAGGAAAGATATTTTATTGTTTTCATACTTTGTTCTTGTTTTTTGGTTCAATGGCAACTTCCCAGTCCGGAAAGGATGCTGCCGTATTATTCTTGTTACCTTAATATTGGGTAACCCGTCATTTGTCACTTATAGCTCGTAGCTTGTCACTACTTGTTAGTCAGGTAAGTTGATTGAGTGAAAGCTTGGTTCACACCTTGCACGGCAAGTTTGGTATTGACAGAAGTAGAACCACTCAGCAAGCCGCTCATATAGCTGGTCCACAGAACAGGAAGTTTCTCGCTCTGGCCTTGCGGCGCCTCCAGATTCAACAATTCGCTGATAAAGGAACCGGTGCTGTAGGAATAGTTCACGGCATAGGGATAATACCATCCGCCCCAGTTGCCCCAGTAAGGAGCATCCCAGTAGCCTGGATAGTTCCACCACCATTCGGGACGTCCGTAGTCGGTGAAGTAATAGGTACTTCTGACATAGCTTACCTGCAAGCCAAGGTCGGCTTCTTCCCGGTCATCCACACGGATGTAGCCGCGGCTGTTCATGTTAGCAACATAAGCGCTGAGAATTTCCTGGGCATTCTCATCTTTCCAGTATTCGGCATTTTCCTTATCACCGATAACCAGAATGCTGTCCGGCAAGTAATAAGTTTCGAAGGTTTTGAAATCCGCCTTCTTGTCATAGTTGGTATAAACCAGATAATTATTGTCCAGCTTATCCATGTCAGGGTCTTTTTCGCAAGATGCAAGCGTCACTGCAAAGACCGCTAATAATAGGGGAATAAATTTCTTCATACTTTTATAATTGTTTAGGTTTAATATAAATTCCTGCCCTATGGTACCTTAGGCTTTTGTGAGAAAAAACAAGATAGGATATAAAAGGTTCACGTAGAGGTATGTTAAAAGTGATAAAGGAATAGGGTGACAGCACTTTTAACGTAACTGTCACCCTATTGCACTTATCATGTCATTACTTTATCACCCTATCATCTTTTCCATATCCGTGCTGTCCATCCTCCTCCGGGTGCATGTGTATGTTCAGCTTGTCTCCCGAGGTCACGGTGCGTACTTCTTTCTTGTAGTCGGTTGCTTCCCGGTCGGCATTGATGCCGTCGGAAAAGATTTCGGCTTCGTAACTTCCTTCTCCGAGGAAGGAAAGGTCGATGGTACAGTCGCGTGGTGTCCAGTCGGTCATGGAGGCGATGTACCAGACGTCTCCCTTGCGGCGTGCCAGTGTAAGGTATTCGCCTACTTCACCGTCCAGTGCCACGGTCTCGTCGAAAACGGTAGGCACTTTGGCAATGAAGTCCGTGCATTCCTTCTCCTTCATATATTTGCTGGGGCTGTCGGCAAGCATTTGCAGCGGGGCTTCGAAGAGGGTGTACATCGCCATCTGGTGGACGCGCGTACCCTGGCTCATCGGATGGTCGTTGACGGCACGGAAGGTTTCGCGGGTTGCGTTCATCATGGCTCCCGGTGTGTAGTCCATCGGACCTATAAGCATGCGCAGGTAGGGAGCAGTCACATCATAGCGTGGGAAGTTGTGGAGCGGGCTACCGTTCACTATCGGCTCCCATTTGGCATTCTCCAGTCCCTTTACACCTTCAAAGTTCAGGACGTTGGGATAGGTGCGCTGTATACCGTATGGCTTGAGTCCATGCAGGTCCAATACCAGGTGGTGCTCGGCGGCGCAGGCTACAATGCGTTCTACGGACTGTACCAGTGGCTGGTCGTCACGGTCGAAGAAGTCTATCTTGAAACCCTTGATACCCATCTGTGCATAGTGGCTGAATGCGGCTTCCGTATCTTTGGCAGAGTTTCGCCAGCTTGCCCAAAGAATGATGCCGACACCCTTCTGGTTTCCATAGGCGATGAGTTCCTTTAAATCGATATCCGGATTCAGGTCTTTCAGTAAAGATTCGTTTCCGCTCCAGCCGTCATCGATGATGATATATTCCAGGTTGTTGTCGGCGGCAAAGTCGATGAATGCCTTATAAGTCGGGGTGTTCATGCCGGCTTTGAAGTCTACGCCAGTTAGGTTGCAGGTGTTCCACCAGTCCCAAGCCACTTTGCCGGGTTTAATCCAGGAAATGTCTTTGATGCGGCAGGCGGGAGCAAGACGCTGTGCCATGTCGTTGTCGGCAAGCTGCGTGTCCTTTTCGGTGACGAGCACCACACGCCAGGGGAGCTCCTGCTTGGCACAACGGGCGATGTAGTCTGCACGCTTGGTCGGTATCAAGTTCAGCCGGTTGTGTCCGCCGATTATTTCTTCCAGCGGATAGGGGGCAAATGCTGCCTGCACTCCTTGGCGTGTCTGGGGATTTACTGTGAGGAACATGCCGGGATAGTTTTCCAATCCGGCTTCCATGATAACGGCTTTCTTTCCTCCGTCCAGGCAAACCATCAGTGGGTGATGGAGAGTGAGTCGGTGTGCATTTTGGACAACGGGGCTTCGTCGTAGTAAGACTCGAAGGAGAAGCAATAGCGCTCACCATTGCGGTTGTCGTTTATGTAAGGTACAAATGCTTGGTAATCCTTGTCGAAATTGAAGTCCGCTGTTTCGTTGAGGACGATAAACGGCTTGTTCTGTTCGGAAATGAAGCGATAGGCAGCGCCGTCATCGTATGCGCGGAACTGTACGTTGTAGCCTCCGCGGCATTTCAGTGTCAGCTGGTTGTAGACATCCTCCACACTTGCCTTTTTGTAGAGGGGAGTGGGGAAGGAGGACTCCACGGACTTGCGTTCTGCACGGATTACTTTTACATTTTTACCGAAAGTTATTGCTTTCTTGGCTGATTTTTCATCTCTGCCTTGCAGGGCGATGGCAGAGGGTTGCAGCACTGTGGTGCCGTCGTGTGCAATCTGCCAGGTGAGGGCTTCTCCGGCATCTACCGTAACGGATAGTTTTCCGTTGGGTGATGCAAGTTGGTATTGCTGTGCACGGACCGTGCCCAAGCAAAGGAATAATAACAAAAGGTTTGAATAAGGAGGCTTTTCATGTTGATTTATTTTTGAATGATTTTCTTTATCTTCTCCAGTTCCTCGGCAGAGAAGTCTGTATTTTCAGTCGCTTTCAGGTTATCTGCCAGTTGGGTAACGGAGCTCGCTCCGATGATGACGCTTGTCACCAGGTCGTCCTTCAACAGCCAGGCAAGTGACATCTCGGCAAGGGTTTGCCCGCGTGAGGCAGCAACCTCGTTGAGTGCCTTGATTTTTTGCAGCGTCTCGTCGGTCAGTGCTTCTTTCTTTAGGAAAGCCCCCTTTGCCATGCGCGAATCTTCGGGAATACCGTTCTGGTAGCGGTTGGTCAGCAGGCCCTGCGCCAGCGGGGAGAAGGCGATGAAGCCGGTTCCGTTCCCTTTGGCTTGCTGCAGGATACCTTCTTCTTCCGGTTCGCGGTTGAAGAGATTGTATCTGCCTTGATAGAGCAGGCAGTGTACATCCCGTTCTTCCAGGTATTTGTAGGCAAACTCGGCCGCCTCTTTGGGATATTTGGAGATTCCTACATAGAGTGCTTTGCCTTGCCGTACGATATCAACCAGTGCTTGCAGGGTCTCTTCAAGCGGAGTATCCGGGTCGTAGCGGTGGGAGTAGAAGATGTCCACATACTCCAGGTTCATCCGTTTCAGACTTTGGTTGAGGCTACTCATCAGGTACTTGCGTGAGCCCCACTCCCCGTAGGGGCCGGGCCACATGTCGTGTCCGGCCTTGGTGGAGATGAATAGTTCGTCCCGATAGGACATGAAGGATTTCTTCATAATCATTCCGAAAGTCTCTTCGGCGGAACCGTAGGAAGGACCGTAATTGTTGGCGAGGTCGAAATGCGTGATTCCACGGTCGAAGGCATAGTGCGCCATGGCTTGGGAATTGGCAAATGTGTTCACGTCGCCGAAGTTGTGCCACAATCCGAGTGATATTTCAGGCAGCAGGATGCCGCTTTGCCCGCAACGGCGGAATTTCATGCCGTTGTTGTAGCGTTCGGCCGCCGGAGAATAAATTGGGTTTATCATGATATTGTATTTTGTGGGTTACCCCATTATTACTTCTACTGTATGCGTGCCCGGCAGATGCTTCACTACATTGCCTTCTACCGGCTTGCCGTCTACCGTGACGGACTTGATGCCTTTGCACACACCATCGGGATTCTTCACGGTAATATGATATTCTGCCCCGCGGAACCTACGCTTCACGTTGAAGCCTTTCCAGCCTGCCGGGATACAAGGATTGATTTCCAGACCTTCATACGAAGGCTTGATGCCGAGTATGAATTGCGTGATGGCATACCACATCCAGGCAGCCGTTCCAGTCAGCCAGCTGTTCTTGCCTTCGCCGGGGCGGGCGGCGTCCTTGCCGGCCACCATCTGGAGCATACGTAAGGTTCTACTTTATGCAGGGCACTGTGCTCTTCGGTGTACGACGGGCATATCTTGCGGAAATACTCCCAGGAACGGTCGCCCCGGCCCAGTACGGTTTCTCCGATGATGACCCACGGGTTGTTGTGGCAGAAGATACCCGCATTTTCCTTGTAGCCGGCGGGATAGGTGGAGATTTCTCCATACTCCACAACATAGCGGGTGAAGGGCGGATTGTTGAGTACAATACCGTGCTCGCAGTCCAGGCGTTCCTTTACGGAGTCCAGTGCTTTTTCTACCATGCCTTCTTCCAGTCCGATGCCTGCCATGGTGCACCAGCCTTGCGATTCGATGAAGATTTGTCCTTCTTCGTTCTCTTTGGAGCCTACCTTGTGGCCGAAGTAATCGTAGGCGCGCAGATACCAGTCTCCGTCCCAGCCGTGTTTTTTTACGGCTTCCACCATATTATCTATATAGGTTTGCGCTCTGTTTGCTTCGTCGTCTTTACCCAGGTGGCGGCATAGTTCCACATAGTCGCGTCCGCATACAACGAACAAGCCGGCAATCATCAGCGATTCTGCCTGGCTGCCTTCCGTCTGGTTTTCCGTGGTCTGGAAGGATTCATTCGGGTCCCAGGAGAAGCAGTTCAGGTTCAGGCAGTCATTCCAGTCGGCACGGCCGATGAGGGGCAACATGTGGGGGCCGAGGTTCTCGATGACGTGGTTGAAGGAGACGCGCAGGTGCTCGAACAGAGACACTTCCGAACCTTCTTTGTTGTCGAAGGGGACGGGCTCATCCAGGATACTGAAGTCTCCCGATTCCTTGATGTATGCCACCGTACCGAAGATAAGCCACATGGGGTCGTCGTTGAAGCCGCCGCCGATGTCGTTGTTGCCGCGTTTGGTCAGCGGTTGGTATTGGTGGTAGCATCCTCCGTCGGGGAATTGCGTGGAGCTATGTCGATGATTCGTTCGCGGGCTCGTTCCGGTATCTGATGCACGAAGCCCACGAGGTCCTGGTTGGAGTCGCGGAAACCCATTCCACGACCGATGCCGCTCTCGAAGAAAGAGGCGGAACGGGACATGTTGAAGGTAATCATGCACTGATACTGGTTCCAGATGTTCACCATGCGATCCAGCTTTTCTTCGTCGGTCTTCACGACGTAGATGTCCAGCAGGCGGTCCCAGTAGGCTTTCAGCTCGGCAAAGGCGGCATCTACTTTGGCGGTAGTGTCGAAGGCCGAAATCATCGCCTTAGCCTTTACCTTATTTATAATAGGTGAAGAGGGTACGCTCTGCTTGAATGCTTTATGCTGAGATGCTTCATGCTCCTCGAACTTTGCCTCCTGCTTGTTTTCCACATAGCCCAGCAGGAAGATGAAGTCGCGGTTTTCGCCGGGTTGCAGCTCTACTTCCAGATAGTGTGAGGCGATGGGGCTCCAACCGTGGGCAATGCTGTTGCCCGGTCTGCCTTCTACTACCCGTTCCGGTCGGCAAACTCGTTGTAGAGTCCCACAAATGTTTCGCGGTCAGTATCGAAACCGTCTACGGGTGTATTGACACTGTAGAAGGCGTAGTGATTGCGGCGTTCCTTGTATTCTGTCTTGTGGTAGATGACGGACCCGTCCACTTCCACCTCTCCCGTGGAGAAGTTACGCTGGAAGTTCTCCATGTCCGTAGCGGCATTCCACAAGCACCATTCGGCAAAAGAGAACAGTTTGAGTTTTCTCACTTTGGCAGAAGTATTCCGCAAGGTCAGCTTCTGCACCTCTCCCCAGGTCTTCAGTGGGACGAAGAAGAGCAGGCTGGCTTCGATGCCGTCTTTGGCTCCGGTGATGCGGGTGTAGCTCATGCCGTGGCGGCATTCGTAGCTGTCGAGTGCGGTCTTGCAGGGCTTCCAGGTGGGAGACCATACGTTGCCGCCTTCGTTGATGTAGAAGTAGCGTCCCCCGTTGTCCATCGGCACGTTGTTGTAGCGGTAGCGGGTGATGCGGCGGAACTTGGCGTCCTTGTAGAAGGAATAGCTCCGGCGGTATTGGAGATGAGTGAGAAGAAGTCTTCATTGCCCAGGTAGTTAATCCATGGCCAAGGTGTTTTGGGGTCGGTAATGACGTATTCGCGGTTGTCGTCATCGAAATATCCGAATCTTTTGTCTTTCATATTATTTCTTGTATTTAGTTTGATACATTCTTCGTTAGTTGTGGCACCCGGCCATTTTCCCGGAAGCACGCTTCAAATTTAAAAACTTTTCTCCTATCACCCTTGTTTGCCCGGTGTGTTTTTTCCCCTCGGAAACATGAAGTACCGGAAAAAGATACAAAAGTATCACCGCACGAATCTTTTTCGCTCTATCTTTGTAAACACATTTTATGATTAACCGATATGAAACACTTATTCGCATTTCTGTTCCTTCTTGGAATTACCTTTTCTCTTTCTGCCCAATCCGTCCGCGAACGTATTTTGCTGGACGACGGCTGGCAGTTTGCTTTTGGCAATGCTTCCTCACCGGAGAAAGATTTCGGCTGCGGAACGGAGTACTTCAACTATCTGACCAAGGCAGCCTCTATCCATAATGAGGGCCCTTACTCTCCCAAGTTCAATCCGGAGAAGTGGGGTGTGGACTGGAAGACGGTCAATCTTCCGCATGACTGGGTGGTTGATTTGCCTTATGCCAAAGAAGCGAGCCACAGTCATGGCTATAAAGCCGTCGGCTATAAATTCCCCGAAAACTCTGTGGATGGTACCGAAAGACCATCACCGTGCCACAAGAGGACCTCGGCAAACATCTTTATCTTCAGTTCGACGGTATCTTCCGTGATGCCCGTATCTGGATAAACGGTTTCTACCTGGGACACGAACCGAGCGGCTATGCCACGCAGGTGTATGACATTACGGAATACCTGAATTACGGAGAAGAGAATCTTATCTGCGTCCGTGCGGATGCCACGCTCGAGGAGGGCTGGTTTTACGAGGGTGCGGGCATCTACCGCCATGTATGGCTGAACAAGACGGCGCCGTTACATGTAGCTCCTTTCGGAACCTTTGTGCACAGCACGCTGGCCGCACCTTTTGACAAGGCCAAGCTGACGATAGAGACCACTGTTGAAAACTCCGGTCTGCAAACGGAGGATTACCGCCTCTGCATATCCTCCGGGATGCCGACGGCAAGGAAGTGGCACGCTGCGAAACGGCCGGTAAGCCGGTACTGCCGAAAGACCGCCAGCTCACCGTCGGTGAAATAGCGCTGGACAAACCTCATCTTTGGAGTGTGGATACACCTTATCTATATACACTGCTTACGGAAGTCTATCAGCATGGCAAGCTGGTGGATGCTTATACCACTACTACGGGTATTCGTGACATCCGCTTCGATGCCGACAAGGGCTTCCTCTTGAACGGACAGCCTCTGAAACTGAAAGGTGTGAACATGCACCAAGACCACCCCGGAGTAGGTGCCGGCATTCCCGATGCCCTGCAAGTGTACCGACTGAAGGAACTGAAGAAGTTCGGCTGCAATGCTACCGTTCTTCCCATAACCCGATGACTCCCGAAATGCTCGATGCCTGCGACAGCCTCGGCATCCTTGTGATAGAAGAAAACCGTCTGACGGGTGTCAACGAGGAACATACTCGCCTGCTGAAACGCATGATAGACCGCGACCGCAACCATCCGTGCATTATCCATTGGAGTGTAGGCAACGAGGAGTGGGGCATCGAGTGGAAAGAAAGCGGTACACGCATTGCTGCCACGATGCGCGAATATTGCCACCGTTTCGACCTACGCGCCTCATGACCGTTGCTTCGAGCAGTGGCCCTGCCATCTTGATTCCCGCAGACGTGGCCGGTTATAACTACATCCTTCAGAATCCAGTAGAGCAGCACCGCAAGGATTATCCCGGCCGCCGTGCGCTCGGTTCGGAAGAGACTACGGGCTGTGGTACGCGCGGCATCTACTTCGATGCCCACGACAAAGGCCACATGGTGGCGCACAACCGCAAGCCGAACGGACCTGACAGCCTGCTGAACTGCATCGAGCGTGGCTGGAAATTCTATGACGAACGTCCCTATTTGGCGGGTCTTTTCTATTGGACGGGTTTCGACTACCGCGGCGAGCCCAACCCCATGAAGTTCCCGGCTACGGGCTCACAATTCGGCATTCTGGACTACTGTGGCTTTCCCAAGGACGAAGCCTGGTATCTGAAGTCCTGGTGGACGGATGAGCCGGTGCTGCACATCCTTCCTCACTGGAATCTGCAAGGTCACGAAGGTGATAGCATTGATATTTGGGTATACAGCAACTGCGATGAAGTGGAACTGACCGTGAACGGCAAGAAACTGGAGCGCAAACCGATGCCCCGAAACGGTCATCTTTCTTGGAAAGCCGTTTACCAGCCCGGTGCAGTGAAGGCTGTAGGCTATAAGAACGGCAAAAAAATATTGGCCCGTACTGTGGAGACTACCGGTGCTCCTGCCCGTATCTCCCTGACGGCAGACCGTTCCGTCATTCAGGCAGACAATCGGGATGTGGCAGTGTGTAACATTGAGTTGCAGGACAAGAAGAAACGTTTTGTCCCCACTGCCTGCAACGACTTGACGATAACCGTCTCCGGTCCGGTACGCATCCTTGGGGTGGGGAATGGAGACCCCGCTTATCAGGCTACGGAACGTCCGGCCGACGCCGATGCCCGCACCTATCAGGTAAAAGCATTCAACGGACTTGCACAGGTGCTGTTGCAAAGTATCGGCGAAGCGGGAGAAGCCACACTGACGGTCGTTTCGAAAAACCTGCCGGAAACTTCCTGCGTTTTGAAGCTGCAGAAGTAAGCAGCTTATCATTCATATCATCCGGCGAAGCGGAGATCTTTCTTTTGTCTATGGGGCAAGAGAGGGATCTCCGCTTCTTTCTTCCTCAAACTATAGTGTGTAAGTGTGCGAGATGTGCATCTCGTGTTGTATGAGATGTATATCTCGTACAACATGAGATATACATCTCATACATCCTTACATTAGAGCTTGAGGAGGAGAAGAACGGAAGTTTTGCTTTTCCGGGCGGGACTTTCCCGGGTATCTGCTCATATATAACAATTATTACCTCTAAATGTAACAAATGGTACTGTTGTGGGATTAAAAAGAATGAGTATATTTGTGGCATGATATTTTTTTAACCAATGCCTATGGAAAACCAGAACTATATCATGAGGGAGATAACCCCTCTGTCGGAACGTGACTGTTTCTATATTGCCGATCGTCACAAAACAGAATTTACCTACCCCATCCATTGTCACGCAGAGTATGAACTGAACTTCACGGAACATGCTTCCGGCGTACGTCGTGTGGTGGGCGATTCTGCCGAGATTATCGGTGATTATGACCTGGTACTGATAACCGGTAAGGAGTTGGAGCATGTATGGGAGCAACATGAATGTACCTCCGGGGATATTCGGGAGATTACCATCCAGTTCTCTCCCGACTTGTTCTTCGGGAACGTTGTCAACAAGAACCAGTTCGACAGTATCCGCCGGATGCTGGAGCGTGCACAGTGCGGACTTAGTTTCCCCATGCAGGCCATCATGAAGGTGTACAACTGGCTGGATAAGCTGGCTTCCGAGGAGCAGGCTTTTATGCCGTGATGAACTTTCTCCGTATCCTTTACGAACTTTCCCTCTATGACAATGCTCGGGTGTTGTCCAGTTCTTCGTTTGCCAAGATAGAGACTTTCTCTGACAGCCGCCGGTACAGAAGGTGCAGAAATACATTTCCACCCATTATCAGGAGGATATCCGGTTGGCTTCATTGGCCGATATGGTGGGCATGACCCCGGTCTCTTTCAGCCGTTTCTTTCGCCTGCGCACCGGCAAGACGCTTTCCGACTACATTATTGATATCCGTCTGGCTTTGCCACGCGTATGTTGGTAGATTCCACGCGTACTATTGCAGAGGTGTGCTATGACTGCGGCTTCAACAATCTGTCCAATTTCAATCGTATGTTCAAGCGGAAGAAGGGATGCTCGCCGAAGGAATTCCGTGAGAATTATCGGAAAAAGAAGCTGGTGATATGATAAAAAAAGTATTGGTATTCTTCATTGAAAGTGCCTATTTTTGCACCAATGATTAATACTAATATCTGATATCATGAAAAGAGTTTTTTCCTTATTTTTATGTCTGCTGTGTGTATGTGCTGTGACGGCGCAGATACGCGGCAATGAAATCCGTGTAGTCGTTTCACCCGACCATAGCGATTGGGTGTATCGTCTGAATGAGAAGTGTACGTTTACCGTCCGGGTGCTGAAGGCACAGAACCTCTTGCCCGATGTCAAGATTGACTATGAACTGGGCCCCGAAATGTATCCTACTGAAGTAAAGAAAGACATGGTGCTGAAAGATGGTACCTTGAAGTTGCAAGGCACGATGAAGACTGCAGGCTTCTTGCGTTGCAAGGTCAAGGCGCATGTGGACGGCCGGACTTATGAAGGGCTGGCTACATCGGCCTATGCTCCTGAGCAGCTGCAACCCGTGACGAAACTTCCTGCCGATTTTCAGGATTATTGGGCCAAGACCTTGGAAGAGGCGCGCAAGACTCCGTTGAATCCCCTTATGACGCTGCTTCCCGAACGCTGTACGGAAACGGATAATGTATATCAGGTCAGCTTCCAGACAAAAGCCTGGGGAGGACGTTTTTACGGTATTCTCAGTATTCCCAAGAAAGAAGGGAAGTATCCGGCTTTGCTGCGTGTGCCCGGTGCGGGTGTCCGCCCTTATGCGGGAGATACGTATACGGCTCCTGGAAAGGTAATTATATTGGAGGTGGGTATCCACGGCATTCCCGTCACGATGCAGCAGTCTGTATATGATGCGCTGGCAGGTGGGGCGCTGAGCAATTATTGGACGTTCGGCCGCGACAATCGGGATGCTTCTTACTATAACCGTGTGGTGGTAGGCGCTTTGCGTGCTGTGGATTTTATCTGTTCGCTGCCGCAGTACAACGGGAAAGCGCTGGGCGTTACGGGCTCCAGCCAGGGCGGTGCCTTGTCTGTGATTACGGCGGCTCTTGATTCACGCGTTACTTTTCTGGCGGCAGTTCATCCTGCCCTGTGCGACCACGAAGCCTTCTTCAAGAAGCGTGCTTGCGGTTGGCCCCATTATTTCTATTATTACGGTGCTCCCGATGAAAAGCAGCTTGAAACGGTACGCTATTATGATACGGCAAACTTTGCCCGCCTGCTGAATGTGCCCGGTTGGTTCAGTTGGGGGTATAACGATGAGGTCTGTCCTCCCACTTCCATGTATGCAGCCTACAATGTGATTGCTTCTCCGAAGGAATTGCATCCTTATCTGGAAACCGGACATTATTGGTATCAGGAACAGTGGATGAATGGCTGGACTGGATACGGAGACAACTTGATGTGCCAATGTGATTAATCACATTGGCATATTAATCTGATAATATAGTATCATTTTTTATGATATGAGCCGCGTATCTTTGTGTATCGCTTAAAAACTGATAATATGAAGAAACAATTCCTTTTACTGACAGTACTTTTATTCCTTTTGGGAGCATGTGCCCTAAGCCTGCGGAGCATTCGTTTATTAAGGTCAATGCCGATGGACAGTTCGTTCGCGACGGAAAACCCTATTATTTTGTAGGTGCCAATTTCTGGTATGGTGCCATTCTTGGTTCCCAAGGTGAAGGCGGCAATCGTGAACGGTTGCATAAGGAGCTGGACTTTCTGAAAAGCATTGGCATCAACAACCTGCGCGTATTGGTGGGTGCTGACGGTGAAAATGGCATAAAGACGCGGTAGAGCCCTCTTTGCAAGTGGCACCGGGCGTCTATAATGATACTATCTTGGCCGGATTGGATTATTTCATGAATGAACTGCGTGAACGTGATATGACAGCTGTACTCTATTTGAACAATTCCTGGGAATGGAGCGGCGGCTATTCTGTTTACCTGCAATGGTCCGGACACGGTGATGCCGTGGTACCTGCCGTAGACGGATGGCCCGCCTATATGGAGTATGTCAAGCAGTTCCCCAAATCGGACAGCGCGAAGGCCTTGTTTGCCAATCATGTCAATTATATTGTTTCGCGAACCAATAGGTATAATCAGATAAAGTATGTGGACGACCCCACTATTATGTCTTGGCAGATTGGTAACGAGCCTCGCGCTTTCTCTGACGAGAACAAGGAGCCGTTTGCCCGTTGGATGGCTGATGTAGCTGCACAAATCAAGTCCCTCGACCCGAACCACATGGTGTCTTCCGGCAGTGAGGCGCGTGGGGATGCGAAATGGACATGAATCTTTTCGAGAAGATTCATGCCGACCCCAACATCAATTATCTGAATATCCACATCTGCCCTACAACTGGGGCTGGGTGAAGGCTGACAGCCTGACGGAACTTCTTCCGCGTGCCAAGGAGAATACTAAGAAGTATATAGATGACCACATGGTCATTGCCCGGAAGTACAGCAAGCCGATTGTTTTGGAGGAGTTCGGTTTTCCCCGTGACGGCTTCAGTTTCTCCAAAGAGGCGCCGACCACTGCCCGCGATGAATATTACCGTTATGTATTCGACCTCATCCGCCAGGATCGTGAGAGCGGCGGACTCTTTGCCGGATGCAACTTCTGGGCATGGGGCGGTTTTGCCGGACAGAATCCCGACCATGTATCTGGGAAAAGGGAGATGACTATACCGGTGACCCTGCCCAAGAACAACAAGGACTGAACTCTGTCTTTGCCACGGACAGCACTATTGAAATAATTAAAGCGGAAAACCGGAAGTTGCAAAATTAAACCTATCCTTTCCGTGTAATCCCTGCCTGAAAATTAGAATGTAAGCGTGTACAAAGCGTTTGTACCGTTATATAAGAAAGATTATTACTCTAAATACTAAGTATGATATGAAAAGCATATGGAAAGTTATGTTGGCGGTTTGTTGCCTAGGTATGACCATTGGTTGTGGAACAAACCCGTCGAAGAATGAAAATGTAAAAGAAACACTACCGGCATTGGTGGTCAATGGTACGCAGTTGATGAATACCGAAGGAGACACGGTGGTATTGCACGGTGTCAGCTATGGCTGGCATCAGTTCTGGCCCCGTTTCTACAATGCCTCTTCGGTTGCTTATCTGGTCAATGACTGGGGCGCACAAGTGCTTCGGGCCTCTATGGGAGTGGATTTGGATAGCGCCTGCTATGTGAACAAGCCCGAGTTCGGTATTGAGTGTGTTACGAAAGTGGTGGATGCCGCTATCAAGAACGGCGTTTACGTCATCATTGACTGGCATAGCCACAATCTGCGGCAGGAAGAAGCAAAGGAATTCTTCACCCAAATGGCTACCCGTTACAAAGGGGTTCCTAATGTTATCTATGAGGTTTTCAACGAACCGGTGGAAGACAGTTGGGAACAGGTGAAGGCATACTCTGTGGAGGTTATCAAGACGATTCGTGCCATAGAGCCGGATGCCGTTATCCTCGTAGGTTGTCCGCATTGGGACCAGGACATCCATTTGGCTGCAGACGATCCTATTACCGGATATAGCAATATAATGTATACACTCCACTTTTATGCCAATACCCACGGACAGTGGCTGCGCGATCGCGCCGACTATGCTCTGGGCAAGGGCTTGCCGATTTTCGTTTCCGAATGTGCCGGTATGGAGGCAAGTGGGGACGGCCCCATCAATAAAGAAGAGTGGGGGAATTGGCTGGAGTGGATGCAGCGGCATTCCATCAGTTGGGTGGCTTGGTCCTTGTCGGACAAAGACGAGACTTGTTCCATGCTTTATCCGTCGGCTTCTTCCGAGGGAAACTGGAAAGATGCAGACATGAAAGAGTGGGGGAGAATGGTTCGTGACGAATTGACGACACTGAAAAAATAGCCCTTTAAAAACAATATGATTTAACCATTAATAATTAAGAAAAAAGAATTGTGCTTATGGAAGAAAAGAAGAATGATGCTGTGAAAACATGAATTGTTTGGAAGTAATTTTAAGTGTCAACGCCTTGATTGCATGTCACGGTTTCTTGACTTACTCTCATTTTGTTAACTAAAAAAATCTTCTTTTGGGAGGTTTTGTGTTTGTTTTAAATCTAAGAAATGCAGTATGAATTTAAATTTTAGAAAGACAGCGCTGCTTGCGGGTATATGTTCGGTGTTCAGCCTGGGTTATACCCTCAGCTTTTCGCAGTATCATCGGTGGATACCGTTGAGGCAGTGCAGCAAACAAAGAAAATTACGGGTGTCGTCAGCGATGCGATGGGCCTATCATTGGTGCCAATGTATTGGAAAAGGGCACTACGAATGGTGTAATTACCGACATTGACGGTAATTTTGCCTTGAATGTGAAACCGGGAGCTACCATCGTGGTTTCCTTTATAGCTATGTCAGCCAGGAAATAAAGATAACGGACCAGACAACGGTGAACATCACGTTGAAGGAAGACTCTGAAATGTTGGATGAAGTTGTTGTGGTAGGTTACGGTACGATGAAGAAAAGCGACCTTTCCGGTGCTTCCGTTTCCATGAGTGAAGACAAGATTAAGGGCTCTATTATTACCAACTTGACCAGTCATTGCAAGGACGTGCTGCGGGTGTGACGGCTGTCAGCACTTCCGGTGCTCCGGGCTCTTCCTCTTCTATCCGTGTACGTGGTCAGGCCACTATCAATGCCAATGCCGAGCCGTTGTATGTAATTGACGGTGTGATTGTACAGAGTCAGGGACAAAGCGGTTCATCTTATGGTTTGGGCGATGCATTGGGTAATGGCTCGGTTTCCACCATTTCTCCGCTTTCCACCATCAACCCTGCTGATATCGTCAGTATGGAAATTCTGAAAGATGCTTCGGCAACCGCCATTTACGGTGCGCAAGGTTCCAATGGTGTGGTTTTGATTACGACCAAACGTGGTAAGGCGGGTGAGGCTAAGTTTACTTATGACGGTATGTTTGCCGTTCAACGCAGACAAAGCGTCTGGATATGATGAATCTGCGTGAGTATGCCACTTATTATAATGATTTGGCAAACATGGGTGAAATCTCTGACCCTAGTAATTATTATGCCGATCCTTCTCTGCTGGGAGTAGGTACAAACTGGCAGGACGCCATCTTCCAGACTGCTTTGCAGCATCAGCACCAGATTTCGGCACAAGGTGGTACAGAGAAGATACAATACTACGTATCAGCTTCCTATATGGATCAGGACGGTACCATCATGGTTCAAACTTTAACCGTTACAGCTTCCGTGCCAACTTGGATGCCCAACTGAAGAAGTGGTTGAAACTCGGTTTGACTGCCACCTATACAGCAACGGGTGATGACCTGAAACTGGCAGACAGTGATGAAGGTTTGATTAACTACTCGTTGACCACTCTTCCTGATATACCTATCTATAATCTGGATGGCAGCTATGCCACCGTTGTTCGCGAAGGCTATACGAATCCTAACCCGATTGCCCTTGCCATGATGGATGACATCCTGCTGGACCGTCAGAAACTGACAGGTAATATTTTCTTTGAGGTCACTCCGATTAAAAATCTGGTATGGCATGCCGAACTGGGTTATGACATCAGTTCCAGCAAAGGTGAACGCTACAAGCCGATGGTTGATTTGGGTGGATGGGTACGTTCCAGCAATGAAAGCAGTATCCAGAAGAACAGCAGTACATTCTGGCAATTGAAGAACTATGTGATCTATTCCGGAAACATAGGCGACAAGCATCATTATACGGCCATGGTGGGTCAGGAGTGCTGGGAGTCCAGCTATGACTTCACGAGTGTGTTCAATAGCGGTCTGCCTTCGGATGAAGTGCACAATCCGGCCTTGGTACGGGAACACCGACTATCAACGCAGGTTTTGGAAGTTCGTCCATGGCATCTTTCTTTACACGTCTGACTTATAACTATGCCGACCGTTATCTGGGTACTTATACCTATCGTTATGACGGTTCTTCAAACTTCGGCCCTGAAAACCGTTGGGCAGGCTTCCATTCGTTGGCTGCTTCCTGGCGCTTTTCCAATGAAACGTTCTTTGAACCGTTGAAGAAGGTAATCAGCAACGGTAAGCTGCGTTTGGGATGGGGACAAACAGGTAATGCCAACATCGGTGGTTATGCCTGGGGTACATCCATGAATCGTATGCCTTCTGGTCTGGGTATGGGGTATCGCCCCTCCAATATACCGAACACTTCCATCAAATGGGAGTCTCAGGAGCAATGGAACGTCGGGGTGGATTTGGGATTCCTGCACGACCGTATCAACCTGACGGTAGAGTGGTATAAGAAAACTTCCAGTGATATGTTGATGCCGTTGCAGTTCGCCTTCTTATATGGGTACTTCCGGTAATGCCTCTTCTGCATTGGCTGCTCCGAAAGGTAACTATGGTGACATAGAGAATACCGGTTTTGAAATCATCTCTGAACACA
>ENA-OQCE01000423-OQCE01000423.1-human-gut-metagenome-genome-assembly--contig:-NODE-423-length-20534-cov-2.342824_pt1 | contig 20534 bp, 22 predicted proteins | sample MGYA00242495_ERZ504572 | MGnify/ENA primary metagenome ERZ504572 (study PRJEB26092, sample SAMD00036228) | human gut metagenome | host: Homo sapiens | study: EMG produced TPA metagenomics assembly of...
TGAAAAATTTATTCCAAAAGATTATTATTTAAAAATGAAGAAAGGTAAAATTGTAGATAAGGATATTTTGATATATAAAGATGGTGCATATATAGGTAAAACTACGCTATTTCAAAACGGATATCCTCATAAAGAAGCAGCTGTAAATGAACATGTATTTTTATTACATATGAAAAATGAATATTTACAATAATTTTGTTTTTTTTACATTGTATCAACATAAATTATTTTTTGAAAATGTGCCAGAAACAGATATTGACACATGAAAGCAAATTGATTATAATCGTGTCAAAAACAAAAGTGGCACGGGAGGCATATGACAATTACATCATTGAAAAGTGCATTGCAGCGAATTGCGCAACTGGAACAGGAAACGAACAGCTTCGGGCGGAACTCGAAGTATATAAAAATCGCAATACCGGCGGGAGAAAAAAACATGACGAAGCATGGATGACTTCTTACCGGGATTTTGCTGTAAAATATGAGAGTGGGATGACAATTATGGAAATTGCTGCACAGGGGGAAATCAGCCGTAGGACAGCGTACCGGTATAAAGCTATTACGATGAGCTGCAGAAAAATAAAGGAAACATGCATGAGTGAGGGGACAAAACGCAATATTTCTGTTGTAAAAGATGCAGATGGAAACAAAATTGTCGTGATAAATGATATTATATTTAAGGGAAAGAAAATAGCCTGGGATGATGTCGAAAAATATCTCAGAAAATATGTTGGTGAGGTTTATAGTATTGCAGAAGATAAAGAAATTGTTTTTATAGGAACAGAATTGCCAGGGGAATATGCAGGATCTGTTTACACGAAAAAATTAAGAGGGATGAATGCAAAGGCAAAAGCAAATGCAGTACAGATTTTACCGGAAATGATAGAGATAGCTTCTAATGGTGTATTTGAACATAACCGCAAAGCAAAACATGCGCGCGATGCGAAGATGGGCTGGTATCGGTATGATACGAGATTTGCATTGCCAGTATATAATGATCATGGGGAAGTGGACAGATATAATATCTTTATAGGTCGATTATTGATACGGCACGCTTCCAGTGGAAAGAAGTACCTGTATGATGTTCTGGAAATAAAAAAAGAAACGAGCAAGTCCTGTCAGGCATAAACCCTACCCGGTGAAAACCCATTTCTTAATATAAAAAGAATAACCCCATTTCATTTTACAGTCAAGTAATTTTTAAATTTTACTGTATACAGATGGTTCCTGTTCACCTAGCACCTAAACAGAAAAGATCATCTGGATAGCAGCAAAAAACACAACAAGGAGAACCAATTGAATTTACTCGAAACATTAAAACATTATTTTGGATACGACAGCCTGCGGCCGGGACAGAAGGAACTGATGGACGGAATCCTGCAGGGAAAGGATGTCCTTGGCATTATGCCGACAGGCGCAGGGAAATCCCTGTGTTATCAGGTTCCGGCGCTGATGCTTGAGGGAATTACGCTTGTGATTTCCCCACTGATTTCGCTCATGTCAGATCAGGTCAAGGCATTGAATCAGGCAGGTGTGCATGCAGCTACATCAACAGTTCCCTGACGGAAAACCAGATACACGCGGCACTTGCCTATGCAGCGCAGGGAAAATACAAAATTATCTATGTGGCACCGGAGCGGCTCAATACCGCGCGTTTTCTCGACTTTGCATATTATGCCGACATTTCCATGGTGACAGTGGATGAGGCACACTGTATTTCCCAGTGGGGACAGGATTTCCGGCCGAGCTATCTTGAAATTGCTGATTTTCTTGCAAAACTGCCAGACCGTCCGGTTGTCAGTGCATTTACCGCGACCGCCACAGAGCGCGTCAAGCAGGATATTACCGCAAGTTTGCATTTGCAGAATCCTGTGACAGTCGTGACAGGATTTGACCGCCCGAATCTGTTCTTCCGTGTGGTCAACCGCAAGGGCGGAAAAGAGACGGACAACAGTATCTTAAATTATGTGAAAAGGCATGAGGATGAGAGTGGAATCATCTATTGTGCCACGAAAAAGAATGTGGACAGTGTGTATGCGCTTTTGCTGCAATATGGCATTGCGGCGGGGCGCTATCATGCAGGTCTGTCTTTAGAGGAACGGAAAAGGAATCAGGATGATTTTACTTATGACAGAATCCGTGTGATGGTTGCAACCAATGCATTTGGCATGGGAATCGACAAATCCAATGTGCGCTATGTGCTTCATTACAATATGCCGCAGAGTCTGGAATATTATTATCAGGAAGCTGGCCGCGCCGGGCGCGACGGGGAAGAAGCGGAGTGTGTGTTATTTTTCTCGAAACAGGATATCATGATAAACAAACGCCTGTTGCAGTACAAATCCACATCCGGGCAGACATCCGATGATCCGTGGTGCGGGCAAATGAGCAGAGGAAACTCAATGAGATGATCCGTTACTGCGAGACGGATGAGTGTCTGCGCCAGTTTATCCTGTCCTATTTCGGGGACAACAGTCCGTGTACCTGCGAAAAATGCAGCAATTGTGTGGTCGTGGAAGATGAGGCGGAAGAAACTTATATCCAGACCGGAAAAGAGAAGAAAAAGGCATTGCAGCTTGCTGATCTGACACCGGAAGGGCAGGAACTGTTTGAGCAGCTTCGCAAATGCCGGACGGAACTTGCCGTGGAAAAAGGTGTGCCACCGTATATTATCTGTTCCGATAAGACATTAAAAGATATGTGTGCCAAATGTCCTGTGGATTCCACCGCGATGGCAGCCGTGTACGGAATGGGTGCACAGAAAATCGAAAGTTACGGTGCGCGTTTTACGCAGGTTATCACAGCATTTTTGAACGAGCATGGTGGAGATACCGCCACAGCGGAGGCATTTTCCGGCATGACAGTAGACACCACAACAGCAGCTCCGGCAAGAAAAAAGAAGCTGCCGTTTTATATCGCTCCGGAAAAACTTGATGAGGTGGAACTGACCGACACCTGTATGCTTTCAGAACTGACAAACCGGATCAATGCGCTCTGCGAAGAGAACGATCGAAAGAAACTGACCGCTTCATTTATCAATCAGCTGCTTGTGGAAAAAGGATATCTTGAGGAAACCGTGCAGGGAGAAGAAAAGATAAAGCGTGTGACGGAAAAGGGAAAAGCCGTAGGAATCCGGGAAGAGGAGAGACAGGCAAAATACGGAAGAAATTATTATGCACTGATTCACACTCGGGAGAGCCAGCAGATGATTATGGAGGAACTGGGGAAATATTTGTTACAGTTTACGCCAGCAGTATAATTGTCCCCTGCTTTGTGTTATACTAAAACAAAACGATAAAGGACAGGACTATTCTATGAAAAAAACAGGAATCATGACAGACAGCCACAGTGGCATCTTAGAAAATGAAGCATCTAAGCTGGGGATTGCCGTACTGCCAATGCCTTTTTATATTGATGAAAAATTATATCGTGAAGGGGTGGATATTTCCAGAGAGGAATTTTATGAAATGCTTCGTAAAGGTGCGGATGTGGCAACATCCCAGCCGTCACCGGAGAGTGTGATGCATATGTGGTCAGCCATGCTGCAGGAATATGAAGAACTTGTCTATATTCCGATCAGCAGCGGTCTGAGCGGTTCCTGCATGACGGCACAGGCAATGGCACAGGAGGAGCCGTATGCCGGAAGAGTATTTGTTGTAGATAATGGACGCGTGTCTACGCCGATGCACCGTTCGGTCCTCGATGCCGTGGAGCTTGCAGAGAAAGGATACCGTGCACAGAAAATTAAAGATATTCTCGAAAAAAACAGAGAGCATATGGTCATTTATGTGGGGCTCAGCACGCTGACATATCTGAAAAAGGGTGGACGGATCAGTTCTGTTGCAGCTGTGGCAGCAGATGTGCTGAAGATTAAGCCGGTTATGAAATTTGGCGTAGGAAAGTTAGATGTCTATCAGAAGTGCCGTGGAATGAAAAATGCGAGAAAAGCAATGATAGACGCAATGAAAAAAGAATTTGAGACGAATTTTAAGGAGGCTTATGAAGCAGGAAAACTATATCTTATGGCTGCATCAAGTTCTACCGCAGAAGTAACGGAAGAGTGGATACGGCAGATCAAAGAAAGCTTTCCGGGTATGGATGTCATGTGCGATAATCTGTCGCTGGGGCTGTCCTGTCATATTGGACCGGACGGGCTGGGAATTGCCTGCTGTAACAAAGCAGAATAGTATTTTAGAAATTTATCCGTGCGATAAAAGCGTTAGAGAAAATGATGCGGTTCTTTCAGCAGGGAAAACGTTCGCCTGCAGGGAGCATTTTTGTGGGATATCAATATACCCACCGCAAAAAGCGATGGGTATCGTAACCGGTTTATTTGCCCCGTGATGCAAAAAAGTCATCAATTGCCGCGTGCAGTTTCTGAGGATTCATGCTCTTTAATAAATAACCATCTGGTTTTAAAGACATGACATTTTTTACGGTTTCTGCATCATTTTTTCCAGTCAGAAATATGATCGGAATATGGTGAAATTCCGGATCTTCCCGGAGCATCTGCATGATCTGGCTGCCGTCAACGATTGGCATGGCATAATCCAACAGAATCAGATCCGGGGTGTTTAAGGTCAGGTATTTGATCGCCATTGCACCGGAGTTTGCCAGTACAACCTGATAGGTGTCTTCAAGCAGTGCCTTGATTTTGCGCAGGATAATACCGGAATCATCCACAGCCAGAATCGTGCGTTTTTTCAGCTGATAGAAATCGTTCATCTGTGTGCAGACATTATCGACCATATCGCCCACCGTAATCGGGCGGGTGAACACATCCATGACCATCTGCTGTGGGAGGGTCTCCCACAGCAGTTCCAGTTCATCTATGTTTCCCATAATAAATACCGGAGTCTTGTTTTTTATCGCCTGGTCAACCATTACTTTTACGCTGACCGCTTTTTTTAAAAGCTCCGGGCTTGTGCAGATCAGGTAACCACTTGGTTTTTCCGAGATGACAATGCTGCTGGCTTCTGCTATCGTTACAATTTTTACTTTGACATTTTGTTTTTCAAAAGCACTTTCTAATGATTGTGCGAGATAACTTTGTTCCTCCATCAGGATGAGAAATGGGCTTTTTATTTCGTGCATAATGTCTCTCCTTCTATTGTAATAAATTGACCATTGTATCAGTTAATTTCATAATTTCTTCCATTTCCACATCTGCAACGCAGACACGCAGCTGTTCCATCAGGTCTTTGAGCTTATCCGGTGTCTGAAACGTATCCATGGTTTCCATGGCATGATCCACGCCATCCATGTCAAACTGTTCTACACACTGATGCATCTGCTCAAGAACGGTAATCCAGTCATCAGAAGAAACTTCCTTTTTGCTGCTTTCGTTATCTTCCACATAAGGACGCAGGAGGGACTTAAGACTTCGGTACATGGCAAGCATCGGTCCTGTTTTTTCTTCAAGTGCAGCAAGATTTTGTGCATTTCCATACATTTCCAGTTCCTTTGCAGCTTCGGACAGACCGGGGGCACCGATCAGCAATGCGGAACTTTTTAATGCGTGGACTTCAATCGTATAATCCTTTATTAATTGTTCCTTTAGACATTGTTCAATCTTTTTGGATTTGCTGTCGATGGTGTTGTAAAAAATCTGTATGATCTGTTTTAATGCTTCCTCCGATCCGCAGTAGGGCAGACCGTTTTCGAAGCGGAATCAGGGGTTTCAGAATATGAAAAAATAGATCTGCAGGCATATGAAAAACAGGCGGATAAGCTGGTAAAACAGTTAAAGAAATATCAGAAAGATTATGAGTATGTAACGTTTGAATCCAATATTCATGGGGATCTGCGAAAAACGGATGTGGAAAAAATCCGGAAATGGCTGCAGACGTAGATATTTTATAACCTTTTTATCTTTTTCGTATATGGCAATGTCATTTAATTTGCTGGTTAACTGCAAGTCTGGCGCCTTTATATTTGTCGCATAGAAAAACTTGTATTTAAAACAGTTTCTTGCAAATCCGTACCTTTGATTTCCGCAAAAGGCGCCCGGTCTACGCAGTCAAACCTAATTCTAAAAAGGGTACAGTAATCACAAAACAGGCAATTTTAGAAATTTTAAAAACCCACAAAGCCTTTGAAACCGGGACTTAATAAAATTTTTAGAAATTATATTAGCACTCATACTTGACGAGTGCTAATAACGTGCTATAATAGGGGCATAAACAAAGAACAAAACGTTTACAGGAGGAAATGACTTATGTACGATTTATTTGATACATTTTTTAACCCATGGTATGACGATAGTGAATATAACAAGAAAGCCCCGAAGCAGCAGGCACCGCAGAATACACAGAATCTGATGAAGACAGATATCAGAGAACTGGCAGACGGATATGAGCTGCAGATGGAACTGCCTGGTTATAAGAAAGAAGAAGTGCAGGCAGCATTGCACAAAGGCTATCTGACGATCAGTGCAGCCAAGAGTGCAGAAGAGACCGTGGAAGGTAAGTATCTGCGCCGCGAGCGTTATACCGGAAGCTGCCAGAGATCATTCTATGTGGGCGAGTATCTCCGTCAGGAAGATATCCGGGCAAGTTTCCAGAACGGTATTCTTACCCTGTTTGTTCCAAAGGAAGATAAGACAAAGACAGAAGAAAAGAAAATATATTACCATTGCGTAATCCTTTATAAATATCCCCTGATTTTTGAGCCGTTGCAGGTATTTTTCCTGCGGCGGCTTTTTTCGCGTCACAATTCTTTTTTCCGAAGAAACAAAACTTTATATACAGGTATAGAGGCAAGTGGCAATGATTGATGTTGCTTAATGATGAAAAAGGCAATATAATAAATGGATTGAGATGAAATGACACAGGAAAAAAGAGAGAATTTTATGTTTACAAACGATACGATTTTTATAAAAAACTCTGGAGTCTTATGCTTCCGATGATGCTGCAGAACTTGATGCTGGCACTGGTTGCGTGGCAGATGCGTTTATGCTCGGAGGGATGGACCAGAATTACATGTCGGCAGTTTCGCTTGCTACGCAGATTCAGTTTATCCAGAATATGCTTCTTTCTGCTGCAACCGGAGGACTGGCGATTCTCGGGGCACAGTACTGGGGCAGGGGAAATATCAAAACACTGGATGATATTTTCTGTATGGCACTGCGGCTTTGTGGTCTGGTGTCGATTGCATTTTTCATTGCCTGTATCTGTTTTCCACAGTATCTGATGCTGTTTTTTACGGATGAACCGGTATTGATCGGTTATGGCGTGCAGTATCTGCGGATTGCCGGATTTTCTTATCTGCTTACAGGAATTTCCCAATGCTATCTGGTGGTTATGAAAATCAGTGAGCACGCATTGACAACGGCACTGATCAGTTCTGCTACGGTAGGGATCAATATTGCACTGAATGCCATTTTGATCTACGGAAAACTGGGTATTACCCCGATGGGTGTCCGGGGTGCAGCAACAGCGACATTAAGTGCAAGGATGATAGAACTGGCCTGTTGTATCCTGATTTCCAGCCGTCCGGGCTACATCCGTCCGTATCTTACCCGTCTGTTTCAAAGAAACCGGGAACTGGCACGGGATTTCCGGAAATGCGCAATGCCGATTCTCGGTGCGTCCCTGTTCTGGGGAGTCGGATTTACTTCGTATTCTTCTTTTATGGGACATCTGGGAGTAGACGCGGCCGCTGCCAATTCTGTGGCGGCGGTTGTCCGTGATATCATCTGCTGCCTGAGTGCCGGAATTTCCGGTGCGGCGGGGATTATGGTCGGAAATGAGCTTGGTGCCGGCAACCTAAAACGGGGGAAATTATATGGTACGCGGATGATGAAGATTTCCTTTGTGTGCGGAGTTGCATGATGGTTCTCATGGGAATTTCGGCACCGTTTATTTTGCATTTTGTCAAACTGACACCGCAGGCAGCCGTATATTTAAAGGGAATGTTTGTTGTGCTCTGCGTCTATATGATTGGCCGCTCCGTCAACGAAATTACCATCAATGGCGTGTTTGGTTCCGGCGGTGATACAATGTTTGATGTGTACAGCCTTGCCGTAACAATGTGGGGAATCGCGATTCCACTTGCCGCGCTTGGAACTTACCGGTTCCACTGGCCGGTGATTGTCGTATACGCGTGTACCTGTATTGATGAGGTTGGAAAAATTCCGTGGACACTCTATCATTTTCGGAAATATAAGTGGGTGAAGGATCTGACGCATACGGGGATGGAGCAGAAAGAAAAATCATAAATTTATAAAACATCAGCTGGTCGTATCCCTGCGGATCAGTACCGGTGTAATCTGTTTATGGATCGGTTCCGAAAGAGGAACCGGTCTTCTTTTTTTGCGTTCTTCCATCTGCTGTACCAGAAGTTCTATTGCGGTTTTGGCGATCAGGTCGATCTGCTGTCCGACCGTTGTGATAGGCAGAATTGCCTCGCTTGCAATCGGGGAATTGTCAAATCCGACCAGTTCATAACTGTCAGGAAAGCATCCGTATTTTTGGAAAATCAGGTTTAAAAACATATTTGCATAGGTATCATTGGCGAGGAAAATCCCCTTTTTTTTGCATGGATACTTCTCATCAATATCAGAGAAAATGTGCTTCATTTGTGCAAAAATGTCCTGATAAGAATCCCCTATTACATTTAAATTCAGTTCATAAGGAACGTGATATTCCTGACAGGTATCTTCAAAGGCACGGATACGGTCATAGGCAGGGATGGACTTTGGAACATCCGCATTAACGTGAATCAGTACATCGCATTTGTCTCGGATCAGAAGCGTTGCCGCCTGGAGCGCACCCATATAATTGTCGCTGGTTACGCCACAGATATGTTCGGCTTCGCGCTCAATGGCAATGACCGGGATCTGGTAAGAAGCCAGTTTTTCAGAAGAAAGAGTGTGACTTAACACGATCAGACCCTCAATCTGGTATGCCATCAGTTCATCAATGTACTGTTCCTCCTCGGACGGTCCGTTGTCGCTGACGAATACGAGAAATTTATAATGAAAATCGCGGTAGCTGGAAAGAATCTGTGTAAGCATTTCCGAATAATAGTGCAGATAAAGGTTCGGAATAATGATTCCGATAAATTCACTCTTTCCATTGGCAAGAACCTTTGCAAGCTTATTCTTTTTGTAACCCAGAGTATCAAGAGCCTGTGAAATTTTCTCCTGATTTTCAAGCGTCAGGGAGTCCGGATGATTAAAATATCTGGAAATGGTTGTCTTTGAAAAATTCGTATATGCTGCAATATCTGCAAATGTTACCTGTTTCTTTCCCATCTGAAAGCTGTCTCCTTTATCTGTTTTATCCATAGTATAACAACCGGAAAGAAAAATAGCAATGAAAAAAACTGGTTACGTAATCGGTTACTTTAATGAATAAAAGTGTTGACATATCGGAAACTTTGTAGTACTATCAGAATATAAAGTAACCGGTTACTTTACCGGTTACATCAAAGCAGAACGAGTAATACGATGAAAAGGGAGGAGCAATCGCATGAAAAAACTGGCAAAACAAGTCGGCTCTGCGAAAAAACAAACCATGGGGAGTAAGCTGTCTTATATAAAGAAAAACTGGCAGCTGTATGTTTTTTTCTGATGCCGGCACTGTTACTCACAATCATTTTCAAGTATCTTCCGATGGGAGGACTTCTGATTGCATTTGAGGATTACAATGTCATTAAAGGAGTTTTGGGAAGCCCGTGGGTGGGGCTGGAATATTTCCAGAGGTTTTTATCATCACCGGATTTTATGAACTACCTGCTGAACACATTAAAGCTGAGTATCTTTGGACTTCTCTGGAGTTTTCCGATACCAATTATTCTGGCACTTTTACTGAACCGTATCCGCAAGGCGGGGATTAAGAAAAAAATCCAGCTGCTGATCTATGCACCGAATTTTATTTCCGTCATCGTGCTCTGTGGTATGGTGCGTATGTTTTTATCTCCGGTAGGACCGTTAAACCGTCTGCTGGGAACGAATACAAACTGGATGACCATGCCGTCCGCATTCCGTACCATTTATATTGCAAGCGGAATCTGGCAGGGAGCAGGATGGGCATCCATCATGTATACTGCAGCATTATCCAATGCAAGCAAGGAACTGGAAGAGGCAGCCATTGTGATGGTGCAAATCTTTTGCAGCAGATCTGGTATGTGGAACTTCCGGCAATTAAGGATATTATCGTGATCCAGTTTATTTTACAGGCCGGAAACATTATGAGCATCGGCTTTGAAAAGGCATATGCCCTGCAGACAGATATGAATTTACCGGCTTCTGAAATTTTATCAACCTATGTATACCGGATAGGTCTTTTGAATGGCGATTACGGTTATTCTACGGCAGTGGGACTGTTTAATTCGGTGATCAATGTGATCCTGCTTATATTTGTGAACTGGGTGGTAAAGAAATTAAACGATGGAGAAGGATTATAGGAGGAACGTGAAATGGAAACAGTTAGTAAAATGAAATATTCACGGACAGACCGGCTGGTGCTTGGAATCGGTTATGCCATTCTTGGACTGTTTGTTCTTTCAATTGTTGTTCCGCTGGTCTATGTTGTTCTGGCATCTTTTATGGATCCGACGGTATTGAATAATCAGGGACTGAGTTTTCACATCAAAGACTGGACACTGGATGCATACCGGCGTGTGCTGGAAAACGGAATGATCTGGCGCGGATTTTTAAATTCGTTTTTGTATTCACTGGCATTTGCGGCAATTTCCGTATTTGTCACATTGTTAGCAGCGTATCCGATGTCGAAAAAAGAATTTGTCGGAAGAAAATTTTTTAACGTGATTTTTCTAATCACCATGTTTTTCGGCGGTGGAATGATCCCGACGTTTATTTTGATCAATCAGCTTCATATGGTAAATACCGTGTGGGCAATTCTCATTCCGGGAGCATTTAATGTCTGGAATATGATTCTGGCAAGAACGTACTATCAGTCCATTCCAAAAGAACTGCGGGAGGCATCCGCAATTGACGGGGCAAATGAGATCCAGCATTTCTTCCAGATTATGATGCCGGTGTGCAAACCGATTATCGCGGTGCTGGCACTGTGGTCTTTTGTCGGTATGTGGAACAGTTATTTTGATGCGATGATTTACTTAAATGATGCAAACTTACAGCCACTGCAGCTGGTTCTGCGTTCCATTCTGGTACAGAATACACCGCAGCCGGGCATGATCGCGGACATTCAGAGTACCGCGGAGATGGCAAAAGTTGCCGAACAGTTAAAATACGCAACAATTGTAGTATCAAGTTTACCATTGCTTATTATGTATCCATTTTTCCAGAAGTACTTTGATAAAGGTGTTATGGTTGGATCGGTAAAAGGTTAAGCAGAAAGGACAGGTACAGATATGTGGAAGAGAAAAATTAAAAAATGCCTGGCACTCGGACTGGCATTTGCTATGATGACCGGCGTGGCAGGATGCGGAAAAGAGCAGCATCTGGAGGCAGAGATCAATCCGGATATACCGGTTTCAGAAGTGCAGTTTCCACTGAAAGAACAGGCAGAATTATCATTTATCACAAGTGCTCCGGCAACCTCTACGCAGAATCCGAACGAGCGGATTATTTTTAAGAGACTCGAAAAACAGACGAATGTACATATTGACTGGACCTGTTTTGTGGCAGACCAGTTTTCCGATAAAAAGAATCTGGCACTGGCACAGTTTGGAAACCTTCCGGATGGTTTGTTTAATGCAGGAATGAGCGATTATGATCTGCTTCGTTATGCAAAGCAGGGAATTATTATTCCGCTGGAAAATCTGATTGACAAATATATGCCAAACCTTCAGGCGGTCTTTGAGAAATATCCGGAATACCGGACGATGTGTACCGCACCGGACGGACATATTTATTCATTTCCGTGGATTGAGCAGCTTGGCGCAGGGAAAGAAGCCATTCAGGCAATCGGGGATATTCCTTATATCAATAAAAAGTGGCTGGATTATCTGGGACTGGATATTCCAACGACAACCGATGAACTGGAACAGGTGCTGATTGCGTTCCGGGATCATGCGGATGATCTGAAAAAACAGTTTGATATCGAGGGAGATGTGATTCCGATGTCATTTATCATCAACAATGGCGATCAGGATCCGGCGATTCTCATCAACGGATTTGGCGAAGGATATGGAGATACGGGCGATCATTTTGCCGTAAAAGATGACGGAACCGTGATTTATACGACCGTGCAGGAAGGTTACAAAGAAGGCATCGAATGGCTGCATAAGCTGGTAACAGAAGATCTTGTAGATCCGGAGGCATTTACGCAGGAGTGGTCAACTTATGTGGCAAAAGGTAAAAATCACCGTTACGGTCTCTGCTTTACCTGGGATATTGCAAATATTGACAATAATACCGATTATGTGATGCTTCCGGCACTGACCGGTCCGGAGGGAGCCAGAAATATCACAAGACAGAATAACAGTGAAACAAGTGGGTTTGACAGAGGCCGCTGCGTGCTTACATCCAGCTGCCGGAACACGGCACTGGCGGCAGCCTGGATTGATCAGATGTATGCGCCGCTTCAGTCCCCGCAGAATAACTGGGGAAGTTATGGGGAAAAGGATTCGTTTAATATTTTTGAACTGTCCACAAATAAAGATGGCGGTGAAATGTTGAAGCATCTGGATCTGGGCGACCAGTCACCGGTAGAGGTACGTGAGGCGCAGTCCGTCAACGGTCCGCTTGCAGTTCTCAATGAGTATTATGATATGTATGTCACACAGCCGGCGGATGCCAAATGGCGTCTGGACAATATGCATGAAACATATCTGAAGGATATGAAAAGCAAGTATGTATATCCGAATGTGTTTATGAGTATTGACGATACCAATAAAGTATCCCAGTATGATACCGATATTAAAAAATATGCGGAGCAGAAAAAAGCAGACTGGATTTTAAATGGCGGAATCGACAAAGAGTGGGATTCCTATTTAAAGAAAATGGAGAAATACGGGCTTTCCGATTATCTGGCAATCAAACAGAAATATTTCGATCAGTATCAGGAGTCATTGAAAGAAGAAAAATAAACAGGAGAATTTGTATGAGTGAGATGTTAAAAAAAGCGAGAGCATATGAGGCAGAAAAAGCAGCACAGACCGATAAAAATACCAGACCGTTGTTTCATATCTCGCACCTGCCGGATGGATCAATGATCCGAACGGTTTTTCCGTTTACGATGGAAAATCCATCTGTTCTACCAGTATTATCCATATGCAAGGGAGTGGGGACCGATGCACTGGGGGCACAGTGTGACAACGGATATGATAAGCTGGGAACAGCTTCCGGCAGCACTTGCACCGGATCAGGACTATGACCGGAACGGATGTTTTTCCGGAAGTGCTATTGAAGCGGATAACAAACATGTGCTGGTCTATACTGGTGTCACAAAGATTACACTGCCGGACGGCAGGGAAGAGGAACGGCAGAACCAGTGCATTGCATTCGGGGATGGCAGGGATTATGTAAAGTATGAAAACAACCCGGTTGTGACCGGGGAGATGCTGCCGGAAAACTGCAGCCGGATTGATTTCCGTGACCCGAAAATCTGGAAGGAAGAGGACACCTATTATCTGATTGTCGGAAGCAAGGATAACAGGCAGATCGGACAGGTCGTGCTCTGTTCCAGCAAAGATTTAAAAGAATGGAAATTTGAGACCGTTCTTGCGGCAAACAGTACCGGAAAAGTCGGAACGATGTGGGAATGTCCGGACTTTTTCCCACTGGGAGATAAACATGTATTGATCTGTTCCCCACAGAATATGAAAGCGGAAAAATATGAATTCCACAATGGAAATAATTCTGTTTATTTTCTTGGAAATTATGATAAAAATTCGCATATATTTGAAAAAGAAGAACCGCATACGATTGACTACGGACTGGACTTTTATGCACCTCAGACCACACTTCTCCCGGATGGGCGGCGTGTGATGATTGCATGGATGAAGTCATGGGATGCCTGTGTGGTGCCGGATACGCAGGACTGGCAGGGCATGATGACTCTTCCGCGGGAACTGGAAGTAAAAGACGGACAGATCTGGCAGCAGCCGGTACGGGAGCTTGCGCAGTATCATAAGAATCCGTGTCATTATGAACATGCAGAGATTGATGGTGAGACAGCACTTTCCGGCATTTGTGGACGGACGATGGATCTGACTGTTACAATGGATGAACAGGATTTTAACGTTTTTTCCATACAGCTTGCCGCAGATGAGGAATACGAGACCGCTTTTACTTATCATAAGGGAACAGGAATATTGGAGATTGACCGCACATACTGTGGTGTGACAAAAGATGTGGTCTGCGTGCGCAAAATTAAAATTGCAGATCCAAAAGGACTTAAAAAAATGCGGTTTATTCTGGACCGTCAGTCCATTGAGCTTTTTATCAATGACGGGCAGCAGGTGGCAACAACGGCGGTCTGTACCCCTTTGGAGGCAGAGGGAATCCGGTTTTTCAGCGATAAAAAGATGTATATTACGGTCGAAAAGTATGATATTGTATTATAAAAAGTAACAGGAGGAAGAGAACATGGACGTAGTGGCTTTGGGGGAACTGCTCATTGATTTTACCGAAAACGGAGTCAGCGGGCAGGGCAATCCGCTGTTTGAGGCAAATCCGGGAGGCGCACCGTGCAATGTGCTGGCAATGCTGTCGCGCTTAGGACATAGGACGGCTTTTATCGGAAAAGTAGGAAACGATTTTTTCGGAAAGCAGCTGGAAGATGCGATCACGGAAGTCGGGATTGATGCAGCCGGACTTTTAAAGGATGACAAGGTGCACACAACGCTGGCACTGGTGCATACATATCCGGATGGAGACCGGGACTTCTCGTTTTACCGAAATCCGGGCGCGGATATGATGCTGACGGAAGAAGAACTGCCGGAGGAAATAATCCGCGGAGCAAAAATCTTTCATTTTGGAACGTTGTCCATGACGCATCCGGGTGTCCGCGCAGCAACGAAAAAAGCGATCGCGGTCGCAAAAGAAGCAGGCGCGCTCATTTCCTTTGATCCGAATATCCGCAAACCGCTCTGGGACTCCATGGAAGATGCCAGGGAACAGGTGTTATATGGTCTGGGACAGTGTGATATTTTAAAAATATCGGATAATGAAATCCAGTGGCTGACGGGTAAAGAAGATTATACGGATGGAGTCCGCTGGATACGGGAACGCTATCCGGTTCCGCTCATACTGGTTTCCATGGGAAAAGAGGGAAGCCGGGCGTATTATAAAGACAGAATTGTGGAGCAAAGCCGTTTCTTCAGCCAAATACGATTGAGACGACCGGTGCGGGAGATACGTTCTGTGCGTGTGTTCTGCATTATGTGCTGGAGCATGGACTGGAGGGGCTTGAAGAGAAAAATTTGAAAGAGATGCTTCGTTTTGCCAATGCGGCGGCTTCTCTGATCACGACGCGCAAAGGCGCGCTCCGCGTGATGCCGGAGAGGGAAGAAATTGAAAAAATGCTATAAGAAATGGGAGGGCAGTGCCTCCCGTTTCTTACAAAGAAAATGGTTCTATCTTACATGTATGAATCCTGCTTTTGGTATCGTAATTGATTCCGACCAGTAAAAGATTTCCATGATACTCTTTCAGGCTTTCACAATATTGTTTTTGTTTAATCTGCGTGATTGCGCCCTGTGCACTATGATCCCATTTTAATTCGATAACAAGTGCTGGTTTATCCGGAAACTTCTTCCGTGGAAGAAATACCATATCCGCAAATCCCTTACCGCCGGCAAATTCCCTGTGTATCGTATAGAAATTGCGTGCGGCATAGAGTGCCAGTGAAACCGTATAACTTAACGCATTTTCATCATTATACTGGATATGTGATGTCTCAAAATGCGCCTGCTGATCCCAAGTGCTACCTGTTCTGGTCTTCCCTGCCAGATTGCCTGCAGGGTGTCTGCTGAATTTTTCAGGGCTTTAGAGATTTCGCCCCAGTCGGATACGGAAACACTGTTAACGTATTCTTCACGCACTTCATTGTTTGGTATTTTTACGGTTTTGTTTTCGTAGTCATAGCTAAGATAGCCCAGATGGATTAAAAGAGTCAACACATCATCTTCGGTGCGGAAGGTTGTCATATCATTGGTAAAACTTCCGGTATTGACAGGAACGGATTCCCCGGCTATCATACTGAGAACATCATCTTTTAATCCTTCAAAATTCATATCGATATAAATCTGCAGGGCTTCAAATGTTTCTGTCTGGTTCCAGTAATTTCCAATTTTCCCAAAACGCATGCAGCTTACAACAGACCTCGGATTATAGATGGATGGTATTTTTTCAAAAGAGTATCCATTATACCATGCTTTTATTTCATCCAGATCCATATGATAATCTGTACAAAGGGCAGCGACTTCCAGTTCGGTAAAGCCGACATAGGATGCAAGAGGTCCCGGATTTATCATGGAAAATTCATCAAACATATTTAAAGCGGAATGGGTTCCGTATTTTTTGATCGGAAGAATTCCTGTCATATAAGCGAGTGCAATACAGGACTTATCTTTTAGCATATCCCTCAAAAAATCCAGATAGATTTCCTGGGCTTCTTTATCCTGTTTGTATTCCCGGAAAATACAGTCCCATTCATCAATGATTACGACAAAAGGACAGTTAGTTTCCTGATATACATCCTGCATGGATTCAATAAGATCTGTATCATCAAAATAATCAACATTCGGGTATTCCCGTTTTAAATCCCGCAGTACCAGCCGTTTCATGCGATCAAGCAGTTCATAGATGTTTTTCGTCTGGCTTAAAAATTCCTGCATATTTAAAAACAGGGTGTTGTATTTATTACGATAGGTGTCAAAATCCAGATTCCGGGCAATTTTATATGGGGAAAAGAGTTCTTTTGCATCACAGCCACGGCTGTAGTAGGCAGCAATCATGCTGGCGGTTATTGATTTCCCAAAACGGCGGGGACGGCTGATACATATATATTTCTGCAGAGTCTGTAAGACAGAATTTGTATAGGTCAATAATTCTGTCTTATCCACGTAGATATCAGAATGTGTAATTTCGTAAAATTTTTTCCATCCTGGTTTAAATAATTTCCCATGCAGTACCCTCCTCTAATTACACGTTTGCCCGTGTAAATGTATCATATCACAGGAATGCCTGCAGACTCAACTATTTCCGCAGAAACAGCACACTTACATACTATTATGCGATTAAATATACAAAAATAACAGGATTATGTAAATTATAATCTGATATTCTCTTGGAAAATCTGGAAAATACCAGTATAATTTTCTTAAATGAAGATCGGAGAAGGAAATCATGATTAATCGGGAAGACATGCTCGAACTGACACGGCGCATGACTCCGGCGCGGTCACACATTGACCGGATCGCCGGTGCATATTATGATGCAGAAGGATATATAGATGGTACATTCAACACGCATTTTTTAAAACTTTCCACAGCAGAAAAAACGAAAAATCTGGAACTGGCGAAGGCAGTTTTACAGGCAGAGACCAACAAACAGCTGAAGGATTACCGGATTCCGGAAACCGCAAGAAAGCCGGGAAGTATCTGGCAGCTTCTGGATGGAATTAAAGAGTCCGGGCTGCAGAACGATGCGTTTTTGGATCTGCTTTATGAAATGATCGGGGAACGTGTTGCACCGGGAAAAGAAAGTTATTGTTTTTTGTTTCATGGAATGTATGATGTTCCAGTGAAAGGAACCGATAAGGAATGGCAGGAAGGTTCCGAGGAAGTATACAATTATCTTCTGTGTGCCGTGGGACAGCTTGAGGGAGAATATGAGCCGGGGCTGCCAGAAGCAGGATTTTTATATCCGGCTTTCCGGCAGAGAAGTACGGCATGTAATTATATAAATCTGTATGAAACAGCTGCTTATCAGAACCTGTGGAATCTGTTATGGAAATAGAAACTACATACGAAAACATTTTTGAAGTTCTTTATATTCACCGAGAACAAGCAATGTGGTACCAGACTGGAATACGGTATTTGGAGAAATTGCCATATTAATTTTGCTGTCTTCCCGGATGGCAACAATATTGATTCCGAATTTTTTCCGGATATCCAGTTGACCGATTGTTTTGGAAATCCAGTTTTCTGGAACTTCCACTTCAAAAATTGCATGTGCCTCATCCACCTGAATATAATCGCGTATGTGATCGGCAGTATACCGGATAGCAGCCCACTCTGCAATCTGTTTTTCCGGATAAACAACTTCGTCTGCACCGTTTCGCAGAAGAAATTTTTTCTGTACATCCCGTTCTGCACGCGATACAACCGTTTTTGCACCGAGTTCCTTGAGCAGGGAAGTAGTTTCAAGGGAATTCTGGAAATTTCCACCTATCGTTACCATACACACATCAAAATTACCAATGCCAAGGGATTTAAGAAATCGGCATTGGTACTGTCACCGATCTGAGCATTGGTGACAAACGGAAGAACCTCATTGACACGTTCTTCGTTGTTGTCGACTGCCATCACTTCGTGACCAAGATTGTTCAGCTGTATGGCAACATGTCTTCCAAATCTTCCTAATCCAATTAATAATATATTTTTCATGGTATTTTCAACTCCTTTTTAACCAACTGTTATCTTTTCGAGCGGCAGTTTTACTCCGTTTTGTTTTACGGAAATTGCCGCATAAATTAAGGTAAGCCCACCGACTCTGCCGAAAAACATCAGAAGGATCAGAATCAGCTGGGACGGGATGCCGAGAGTTGGTGTAATTCCAAGTGTAAGTCCGACGGTTCCGACAGCGGATGCCGTTTCAAACAGGCAGTCCAGAAGCGGAAGGTGTTCGATGGAACTGATGGCAATCCTCCAATAAAGAAAAAAATGATATATAAAGCAACGATGGTGGCCGCATTTTTAATGGCATGACTGTCAAGCCGCCGACCGAAAATTTCAATGTCCTCTTTCTGGCGGAACGTGGCAACCATATTTAAAATAAGGACTGCAAAAGTTGTTGTTTTCATGCCGCCGGCAGTAGAGCCGGGAGATCCTCCGATCAGCATCAGCAGAATCATAACAGATTTTGATGTCGGTGTCATTGCTGTAAGATCTGCGGTATTAAAACCGGCAGTTCTTGTTGTTACAGACTGAAACGTGGAGGCCAGCAGTCTGGTGCCGGTTGATGAACCCGTAAAATCCACAACAAAAAAGAATACGGCCGGAATTATAATAAGTAAAGCCGATGTCCAGAGAATGACTTTGCTCTGTACGCGATAACGTCTGATATGCCATTTATGGGTGCAGATATCGTCCCACGTCAGAAAGCCGATGCCACCAATTATGATCAAAAGCATAATTACGAGGTTGATCAGTGGGTTGGCGATGTATCTGCTCAGAGATACAAACGGCTGGCTGGAAGTTCCCAGAAGGTCAAAACCGGCATTGCAAAATGCAGATACAGAGTGAAAGGCTGCCATCCAGATGCCTTTGATGCCATAATCACGGAAGAAAACCGGAAGCATGGCCGTCATGCCGAGCAATTCAATAAATAATGTACCCTGTACGCTGAATTTGGTCAGGCGGACAATACCGCCGATTTTCGGTGCAGAAATTGCATCCTGCATCGTACTGCGCTGCATGAGCGAAATTTTCCGTCCGGATAAAATGGCAAAGGAAACAGCAACGGTGATGACACCCAGCCCGCCGGTCTGGATCAGCAGCAAAATAACTGTCTGACCAAAAGAAGACCAGTAACTGCCGGTGTCCTGTACAACAAGCCCTGTGACACATACCGCTGAAACAGAGGTGAATAGTGCCTCATGAAAAGGAGTCTGTGTACCGGAAACCGAAGAGACCGGAAGCATCAGCAGCAGTGCGCCGACAAAAATGACAGCGGCAAAGCCCAGTACAATTAATTTAAAGGAGGAAAGTCTTTTCTTCCTGTGAACCACTTTTGACATATGTTTAAATTTCTCCTGTATTTATTCTACGTATTATAACATCATCTACATAATAACGCATTTGTGAGGATATACGAATTTACAGTAAAATTTTTGTAAACTATTATGCGTTTGTATCAAAATGCGAAAACAATGGTGGGATTTGTAAGAATTGCAGTTGTAAATATATAATAACGGGGATCAGAATTTGTATGGAAGATGTGGAAAAAAGAATGGTATCAGAAACTCAAAAGGATACATGTTGATTATTTACAGAATAGAGAGAAAGTTCATCACCTTGTTGTGAAAAATTATATAAACTTATATAGGGTGTAGGAAGTTGTATGAGCAATGCATTTTTTAAAACTTTCCACAGAAGAAAAAACGAAAAATCTGGAACTGGCGAAGGCAGTTTTACAGGCAGAGACCAACAAACAGCTGAAGGATTACCGGATTCTGGCAGAGAAGTACGGCATGCGAATATATAAATCTGTACGAAAAAATTAAAATATGGGACATATGTGGGAAAAAGTTATAAAAAGATCCTGCGAGAAACAGGGGAGTGGACATAATGTAAAAAAAATTTGATGAAAAAGTCCCTTGAGAGACTGAAAACGGGATGCATACACCAAAAATAAGACAAAAAAGTCCCGTAGG
>ENA-OQCE01000427-OQCE01000427.1-human-gut-metagenome-genome-assembly--contig:-NODE-427-length-20388-cov-2.802576_pt1 | contig 20388 bp, 28 predicted proteins | sample MGYA00242495_ERZ504572 | MGnify/ENA primary metagenome ERZ504572 (study PRJEB26092, sample SAMD00036228) | human gut metagenome | host: Homo sapiens | study: EMG produced TPA metagenomics assembly of...
GGACTGCGGCGGAACCCTGAATTCCGATCCGTAAGATGGAAGCCAGTTCGTGGAATACATCTGTACTCATTCAAAAGTGTCAAAAGATGAAGCGTGGAAAAAAGGAGTAAGCATGCTGGAGAAAATGCGTCTCCCGGAAGCAGAGAATATTATGAACAGTTATCCTCATCAGCTTTCCGGTGGTATGCGTCAGCGTGTGGGTATTGCCATGGCAATGACCTTTAATCCTGAACTGCTTCTGGCAGACGAACCAACAGTGCACTGGATGTGACCACACAGGCGCAGATCGTCCGTCAGATGATGGAACTGCGTGACGATTTCCACACAGGCATCATCATCGTAACCCATAACATTGGTGTAGCTGCTTACATGGCAGACCAGCTGATCGTTATGCAGAACGGCAAAGTGGTGGATCAGGGAACAAGGGATGAGGTCATGAATCATCCGACCAGTGATTATACAAAGAAGCTTCTGGCAGCAGTACCGGAAATGGAGGGACGCCGTTTTGTTTAAGGAATCAGATATCGTATTCAGTGCAAAGCACATTGTAAAACAGTTTCCGGCCTCCCATGGACGGACACTGACAGCCTGCAATGACATTAACCTGAATGTCTATAAGGGCAAGACATTAGGAATTGTAGGAGAGAGCGGATGTGGTAAATCCACATTCGTAAGGATGGTTATTTCCCTTGACAAGCCTACCAGCGGTGAGATTCTGTATCATGCAAAAACCTTGCTGACCTTTCCAAAAAGGAAACATGGTTAAACCGCCAGAATATGCAGATGGTTTTCCAGGATCCGCTGGCATCCTTTGATCCGAAGATGAAGATTGTGGATATCCTTACAGAGCCGCTGATCAACTTCGGAAAATTAAAGAAAAGCGAGAAAGAAGCCAAAGCAAGAGAACTGCTGGAAATGGTAGAGCTGCCGGGAGATTTCGTAGATCGTTATCCTCACAACATGAGTGGCGGACAGAGACAGAGAATCAGTATTGCAAGAGCGCTTTCACTGGAACCGGAGATCCTGGTTTGCGATGAGGCGACTTCTGCGCTGGATGTTTCTGTGCAGGAGTCTGTGATCGAGCTTCTGGTACGCCTTCAGAAAGAAAAAAATATCAGCATGCTTTTCATCTGCCATGACCTGGCGCTGATCCGTTCTTTTGCCCATCAGATTGCTGTTATGTATCTGGGAAATATCGTAGAGGTTATTCCAGGTGAAGATGTTACAGAGTATGCAGTGCATCCATATACACAGGCACTTCTGGGTGCACAGTTCTCTATCCACATGGATCCCAGCCAGAAGATCCAGAGTATCGAGAGTGAAGCACCAAGTCCTCTGGATGTACCGAAGGGCTGCCCTTTCCAGAACCGCTGCGAGCATTGCACAGACAGATGTAAGGCAGAGATGCCGAAGCTGAAAGAGATTGCTCCCGGACATGAAGCAGCTTGTTTCTATGTGGAGGAGCATCTGAAAAATTGAAGGAAAGGGGGAAGGTGTAATGAAAAGAAAGTTTATCAGTCTGACACTGAGTGCGGTTCTTGTGCTTGGGGTTACAACCCCTGCCTGGGCTGCCGCTGAAACCTATACAGATGGTGAGGCGCATACAATTGGTGTCATCGTATATGATCCGGATGCCTCAGAGATGGAAATGTTCTCTGACTACTACCGCGACTATATTCAGGCAGGTTTTCCTGTGAAATTCATTTTCTCCGGCAGGACAACCAGCGCAGAGGATGAGATTCAGTATATTGATAAAATGAAAGAGCAGGGCGCAGAAGGAATCATTCTTTTGCAGGTTTTGCAGCAGGAATTCAGGATATCATTGGGGAGTGCGAGAAGGAAGAGGTGTATTATGCACTTGGCTCCAACACTATCAGTGATGAGAATTATGAAGCAGTAAAAGATAATTCCTGTTATATGGGAAGTGTGGGACCGAAGCTGGAAGATGTATACCAGAGCGGATGTGATATGACAGAGTATTTTCTGGATAAGGGTGCGAAGAATTTTGTGATTATGTCCGGTGGTGCTTCTTCAGGAAACCGCCTGCATCAGGTGAGAACCTGGGGAATGCTCAATACATTGGAAGAGAAAGCAGGGCTGGTTCTGACAGAAGAGGCAGAAACACTTTCTACAACAGAAGAAGTTACAAAGCTTTCCAGTGAAGACGGTTCTGTACAGGTTACGATCTGTCCGGGATATACAGAGCAGGACGGACCGGGACTTGACAATCTGAGCACTGCATTTGCAGATGGAAACTGTGATGCGCTGATGAGTGCGTTCCATGTTTCCACTTATCTGGACAAAATCGCAGATAAGGAAAAAGAACAGAACAGCAATATTCTGGTAGGCTCTATCGACAGTTTCACTGATGGAAATTATGAAATCTTCCAGAAGAAAGATATGTTCGGAAATCCACCTGTTGATTATGTACAGGGAAAATATGCATCTTTGGCAGGTCCTGCATTTGCCATGATCTACAATGCCATCACAGGAAATCAGGATGCAGTAAAAGAGAACGGACAGGCAGCACGTCTGTACCAGGGCTTCTGGACTGCAACAAATGAGAAAGACTATGAAGAGCTTTATGGATATGCAACAGGTATCTATGAAAATGCGTATAGCTGTGATGATCTTCAGGGCGTGATCAAGGTATTTGATGACAGTGCTACACCTGAGAAGCTCAAAGAACTGACAGAGAGTTATTCTGTAGAAGATGCCAAGCGCGTATCTTTGACGGGGAATAAGCAAATGAGGACATTACGGGTAGCAGATCTGGAGGCGAAGCGGGTGAGAAAGTATCCGGATATGTGCATGTTATTGGTGCAGAATTCGGAATTCCGGTAACACTGATCTGCGGAGAAAAAGAAGGCGGAACGGTTCTTATTTCCGGCGGCGTGCATAATGCAGAATATGTAGGGATTCAGGCTGCCATGCAGCTTGCAGATGAACTGGATCCGAAGAAGATCGCAGGAAATATCATTGTGATCCGTCTGATGAACAGGACGGGATTTGAGCACCGTACCATGAGTCTTACCTATGAGGATGGAAAAAACCTGAACAGAGTTTTCCCTGGAAATCCAAACGGGACGCTCAGTGACAGGATTGCTTATACGGTTGTGACAGAATTTTTCCAGAAGGCAGATTACTATGTGGATCTGCATTGCGGTGACGGATTTGAAGGTCTGGTATCTTATGTATACTGTACAGGTGCAGCAGCTTCGGAAGTAGCCGCAAAGAGCCGGGAGATGGCGGAAATCGCACATGTGGACTATCTGGTAACTTCCATGTGTGGAACAGGTGGAGCCTACAACTACGCCGGAAGCATGGGAATCCCGAGTATCCTGCTGGAACGTGGACATAGTTCCCGCTGGTGCGAAGATCTGGTAGCGGAGGATGTTCATGATGTGAAGAATATCCTCAGACATCTGGGAATCCTTCGTGGGAAGTCTCATATTCATGGCAAACCACCGATAGAAGTAAGTCCTGTGATTTATGAAGATGCCCCGGTATCAGGCTGCTGGTATCCGGCGAAACAGCCCGGTGAGACCTTTAAAGAAGGCGAAGTACTGAAGAATCTGCGATTATTTTGGACGTGAACTGTTTGTATACAGAGCCAAAATGGGTGGTATTATTCTTTATCAGACCATCAGTCTGTGCATTATGAAGGATACGCCGATGGTTTCTTATGGTACCTGGGATGAGGATACACAGAGTAAGATTGAAGTAGGATGTGAAGTGTGCGGAAATGAGAAACATAAGCATGGACACCATCATCATAAATCAGAGGAAAAATATCATAAACGGCATGAACATCATAAGCATCATGAGGATAAATAAATACTTAAGTAAGACAGAAATGGGTTCGACCAACTCAAGTGAACAGCAAAGCAAATGAGCTTATCGGTTCGACATAAATATAAAAACAGGGTATAAAAATACGGCTGACTATATCCGGGTTAAATGCGGATATAGTGCAGCCGTATTTTATACTATAGCAAGCCTCTTAATCAATATGCATTATTTATGAGGCTTGCTATAATCTTCGTGAAACAGAATCTGTGTAAAGAATCTTACATCTGAGTCATCTGCCCAGCAGACCATACCTACTGCATCAGCCATTTTCTGTGCATCTACACTGTAGGCGGACATACAGGAACAATTCTTATACGGTCCTGCGCTCATGATCAGGATATCTTCTTTTCCCGCTTCCTGCATCTGTCTGGCAAGCTGTTCTGTAAGAATATTCTGTGCATGCTTTGCCTGTTTGAAAAGAACCGGATCCATGATCGGATCTTTCAGAACAGTCTGGAGAACCAGTGCCTTTTCATATTTCAATGCTTTTGCCTGCATTTCTTCTACAGTACCGCAGGCAGGCGGACATGCAGGAACCAGGTTATAATTTCCACAGAGATTGTCCTCGCAGAACTGTCTGTATTCCGGTACAAATACCAGGTCTTTTGTATCCATGATCGCTGCATCTGCGAAACCCATGGAAAGTGCTTCTTTTATTAAATCCATAAGAATGACTCCCTTCTTAAAGCGGATTATTTTGGCTTGAACATATCAAGGTGAATTATAACATTTTGAAATAAATAAAATCAAGTTTTGTCGAGAACTTCTGATGAGGGAAACTTGATGTAACAAAAAACTTATGTTAACATATAGATATGCAAATTGGGGGATATTAATAAGAGGAAGTGATTATATGCCGGAAAATATCAGAAACATCATATATAGATTTTCTCAGGAGTTAAGACGTATTTTGGGCGATAAATTGACAAAGATTATCGTATATGGATCATATGCGAGAGGAGATTTTCGAGAAAATTCTGATATAGATATTATGATTTTGGTGAAAATGTCTGATGAAGAAATTCGATTAGTGAAGAATGATATTTATGATCTTGCATTTGAGTTTGAAATAAATACAGGAATAGAGTTCTCTCCCATCATTAAAAATGAAGACCAGTATGAGTATTGGATTGATACGTTACCTTTTTACCGAAATGTGCGAGATGAGGGGGTAGTGATCGATGAATGACAAAAAAGAGGATTTATGTATATACCGTATTCGGAATGCGGTGGAGACATTGGGAGTGGCAGTATTATGCTTAGAAAGTCAACATTATAAAGATTCAATAAATCGTAGTTATTATGCTGCTTTTTATGCAATAAAAGCAGTATTAGCTTTAGAAGAGATTGATTTTAAGCGTCATAAGGATGCGGTTGCGTATTTTAATAAAACTTATATAGCAAAAGAGAATTTTTCCAAGAGAAATGGGAAAGAGGTTGGGAAGACTAAAGCAGGAGAGAGAAAATAGTGATTATGATGATTTTTACGTTGCATCTTTAAAAGATGCATCAGATCAATATAAGTCAGCGAAGCTTATTATTGAAAAGATAGAAGAATATCTGTCAGAGAAAGGTATTCAATATTAACTTGTCGACACACTAGAGAAATGAATTAGCGAGAGGAAATCTTATGAAGCTGACGGCAGAAAACAGCAAGGGTGAAAAAATGAAATACCGTCTTGCGCGGTCGATGAAGGAATGTATGAAAACGATGTCTGTAGATAACATCACAGTAAAACAGATCACAGAGAATTGTGGTGTTACGAGGCAGACTTTCTATCGGAATTTTATGGACAAATTTGACCTGATCAACTGGTATTTTGATAAGCTTCTGGCGAAATCCTTTGAGCATATGGGAATGGGGAAAACTGTTTATGATGCTCTGGTAAAGAAGTTTACCTATATTCAGGAAGAGCATGTTTTCTTTGCAGCAGCATTTAAATATGACAGTCAGAACAGTCTGCGCCAGCATGATTTTGAACTGATTCTGGACTTCTATGAGAATCTGATCCGTGAGAAAACAGGAAGAATCCCGGATGAGACTATACATTGTATTCTGGAAATGTACTGCCAGAGTTCTATTTATATGACTGTAAAATGGGTACTGGGAGAGTTGGAATGTGCACCGGAGGGACTGGCGAAAATTTTAGTTGACGGGATGCCTGGAAAACTCTCGGAATTGTTTGAAAAGCTGGAAATATTGTCATAAATATAACAATATTAATGCATAATTTTGCACCCAGTTTTTCGGCATTATTGCACAAATATTGTGAGAAGGTTACATTTGAGCTAAAGTGTAACTTTCTTTTTTATTTTATATTGTTAAGATAATAACAAAGATAAGTGATGCGGAAACTTACCTAATACTGAAGAATACCGAAAGGAATGGAAATCATTATGGCAAACAGAATTAACTTAAATCAGACATCTTATCACGGAGCAGGAGCGATCGAGGAAATCGCAAACGAAGCAAAAGCCCATGGTTTTAAGAAAGCTTTCGTATGTTCTGACCCTGACCTTGTAAAATTCCATGTAACAAGCAAAGTTACAGACATTCTTGAGAAAAACGGACTTGCATATGAACTGTATTCAGACATCAAACCGAACCCGACAATCGAGAACGTACAGCATGGTGTTCAGGCATTTAAAGATTCTGAAGCGGATTATCTGATCGCAATCGGCGGTGGTTCTTCCATGGACACTTCCAAAGCAATCGGTATTATTATTGCAAACCCTGAATTCGAAGATGTAAGGAGTCTGGAAGGTACAGCTCCGACCAGGAAACCTTGTGTACCGATCATTGCAGTTCCGACAACAGCAGGTACAGCAGCAGAGGTAACTATCAATTACGTTATCACAGATGTAGAAAGAAAACGTAAATTTGTATGCGTTGACCCACATGACATGCCGATCATCGCAGTTATTGATCCTGAAATGATGTCCTCCATGCCAAAAGGATTGACAGCTTCTACAGGTATGGATGCCCTCACTCATGCAATCGAAGGATATACAACAAAAGCTGCGTGGGAAATGACAGATATGTTCCATTTAAAAGCAATCGAGCTGATCTCCAAATCTCTCCGCGGTGCTGTTGAAAACACAAAAGAAGGTCGTGAAGGAATGGCTCTTGGACAGTATATCGCTGGTATGGGATTCTCTAACGTAGGTCTTGGAATCGCTCATTCCATGGCTCATACACTTGGTGCTGTTTATGATACACCACACGGTGTTGCCTGCGCAATGATGCTTCCAATTGTTATGGAATACAATCAGGAATGCACAGGTGAGAAATATCGTGAGATTGCCAGAGCAATGGGTGTCAAAGGCGTAGATGAAATGTCTCAGGATGAATACAGAAAAGCAGCAATCGAAGCTGTTAAGAAACTCTCTGTTGATGTAGGAATCCCGACTAAACTGGAAGCAATCAAAGAAGAAGATCTCCAGTTCCTGGCAGAATCCGCACATGCAGACGCATGCGCACCGGGAAACCCGAAAGATGCAAGCGTAGAAGATCTGAAAGACCTGTTCCGTAAGATTATGTAAATAAAAAAGCCCCTGCGGGGGGGACTTTTTTATTTATCGCTGTAATGGCCTTTGCATTGGATTACAATAATTGTTTCATCTGATATTTCATAAACCAAACGGTCTTTGAAGTTGATTCGCCTACTCCATTTTCCATTTAAATCACCACGAAGTTTTTCTGGTTCACCTTTTCCTGAGAAAGGTGTCCGTTGTATTTCTTTCAATAATTCATTAATCTTCTTTAGTGTTTTCTTGTCTTGAAGTTGCCAGTAAAGATAATCTTCCCAGGCATCTTCTGAAAATGAAATATTACTCACACGCTATTGCCTCCAGATCTTCCATTGTTTTTGTTATTATTTTACCTTCCTTTACTTGTTGAGCAGATTTGCGAAGCTGTGCCATATTCTGTTCAGAATAAAATGGATCTGCCGGAGCTTCAATGTCAAATGGTATTCTACGATCTCTTAGTGCCTTTTTTGTATAGATCATGTAGAAAGTAGAAATATTCATTCCCATGCTTCGCACATTTCATCAAGCTCTTTTTTCATTTGATCATCCATACGTAAACTAATGGTTGTCATGATATCACTCCTTTTTGTCTTTTAATATATTTTACTGCAAATAGAATATATTTGCAATCATATAGTATAAAATATATTCAAAATGAAAATATATATTCGCACATAGAGTAAATGGCAATAGGTAAAATGAAATCAGTTTATTGGAGAGCATGTAACTGATAGAGAATTTTGTTTATAAAATGATTAGAATTGGAACACTGATTAAACACATTTCTTTTGTATGATGGAGACGTAATGGGGAAAAAATGGTTATTTTGCAGTACAAATGTGGAAAAAAAGATAAGTTCTGCAAAGAAGTACAGAATAAGAAATATGAAAGGCAGAAGAATAACTGCAGAGGTTTTTACAGGAGAAATAAGTTATGACAGATGAAGAATATTATGAATTTATACAACCATATGAAGATGCTAAACAGATGCTTCTCACACGTCTTGATGTGTTGAATCACAACCTGTACGGTGACGCATCTGCAAGACCGATCCACAACATCCAATGCAGGATCAAGAAGAAACAGAGCATTGAAGAGAAACTGCAGCGAAAGGGAAAAGAACCTACTGTGATGAATGCGAAGGATTATCTTCAGGATATTGCAGGTGTCAGGGTAATTTGCTATTTTGTAGATGATATCTATAATCTGACAGAAATTCTGAAGAGTCAGAGTGATCTGATAGTGATCAAAGAACGGGACTACATTGGAAATCCGAAGCCAAATGGATATCGGAGCTATCATGTGATCGTAGGAGTGCCGGTATATTGTCTGGATGGAATGGAATACTTCCCGGTGGAGATACAGTTTCGTACTATGTCCATGGATTTCTGGGCCAGTATGGAGCATCGGATTTCATACAAAAAGGAACGCACAGATAAGGAACAGCTAAAAGAGGAATTAAGAGAATATGCGAATATGCTGGTAGAGATTGAGAGCCGTTTTGAGCAGTATAATGAGACGGATCATCAACAGGAAAAAAGAACAGCAGAAGTAAAACAGTCACTGTAAAAGGTGGCTGTTTTTGTGTCTTGTATTTTTTAGAGTGGAATGTTAGTATAACATTGGTTTATAGTACCTTTATATTATTTTCTGATAGCACCTTCAGAAAATATATAAAGGTAACTATTCAGCAGTTTATTATCCTGCTGAGATACTATGGCAATCCTCTAAAATAATGCATCTTAATCCAGCCCATCAGAATGTGAAATTCTGCTGAACTGTCTTAAATGCATTACTTACGAGGACTGCTATAAACAGTTATGATTCTGGAAATAAGAGAAGGAGAAGCGTGTGAAATATAATCAGAAGAAGAAAAAAGAAAACGTAGAGATATTTCTGTTTATCATGGTGATGGCTGTTTTTGCTGCTGTTCTGGGAGTTATGTCACTGGGAGAAAAGATGCAGCCGGTGAACCAGATCAGGAAGATATCTTCTGGCTGGTACTATTATGACAACGGAAAAAGAACAGAAGTTACTCTTCCGGATACAATACAGGCAGAGAAAGGGGAAGAACTGATATTATATAATGACGGGATTACTGATCTGGATGCCGGTAAGGTAGTTACAACCAGAGGTGCACAGTATGATCTGAAAATCTGGCTGGGTGACCGTCCCATCTATGAATATCAGGATACAACCTTTGTAAGGAATACGCAGATGAAATCAAAACTGGAATGTGTAGGGGAAATCCCTACAGACATGCAGAATGAGCCGCTGAAGCTGGTTTATTCAAATCCACATCACGGAAAGTATGTTTTGACTTCTGTTTATATTGGAACCGGAAGTGCAGTCATTGCTTTACATTTACAGAATTCAGGAATAGTTATAGGTATTGCTTTGTGTTTTCTTGTTTTGAGCGTTATTTCTCTGTTGATTACAGTTTATCTGAAATACCGTCAGATGCCGGATGCCAGATTTCGCGATGTAGCATTGTTCCTTATGATATGTGCAGTCTGGCTGATTACAGATTCTTCTGCGATCCAGACCTATAGCAGTCATCCGGATATGCTTTGTACGATTTCTTTTTATATGTTTATGTTACATTCGGTACCGATGCTGCATTTTGCCCAGAAAATAGGTGGACTGAAAAAGGAACGCATTCTGGATGCAGGAATTGCTGTGTTTTATCTGAATGCATTTATTCAGGGACTTCTGGCCTATTTCGGGGTATTCACGTTTGCAGATATGCTGTTTGTAACACATGTTCTACTGATAACGTGGGTACTGATCGTAGCGGTACTGCTCTGGAAAGAATATAGAAAGAAGCCGGATCGAAGTGTGCAGATCATATTGATCGCTTATATGATATTATTGTTCAGTGGACTTTTGTCACTGTCATTGTACTGGCTGTTTGAAATATCCTATTATGGAGCAATATTTGAGTTTGGAATACTGGTATTTCTGGTTATGATTATTGCAGACACTGTGATCAGTCTTGTTGGAAAGGTCCGTTACCGGACAGAAATGCAGGCATATGAACGACTGATGAAAGAGGACTGGATGACCGGAATGCAGAGCAGGGAACCTTTTGAAAATCTGCTGGCGGAAATTCCGAAAACCATGAATGAGCATAAGGATATCCTGCTAGTCTTTATGGATATTGATTATCTGCGCAGAATCAATAATGATTTTGGCAGAGCGGCAGGAGATGAGGTTATTGTGGCGGCTGCCAGATGCATTGAGAATGTTTTTGGAGCAATCGGAAAATGTTATCGCACAGGAGGAGATGAGTTTGCAGCAGTTGTATTTGATCCGGAGGAAGACAGGAATACATTGTCTGAGAAACTGGATAAAGAAATAAGGCGTTATAACAGAAACAGCAGATATCGCCTGTCTATTTCAAGAGGTTTCAGTTCAATTCGGGATGACAGGGGAAAGCTGAAGACAACTGGTGAATGGAAGTATGAGGCAGATACGAATATGTATCAGAATAAAATGAAAGAGAGAAAGACACATGAATTATAATATAAACTTTCAGGTAGCGGCAGTTATTATTATAGCGTTACTCTTATATCATTTTCTGACGCAGAAGAAACTGCATAATGCAAATGTGAAAACATTTACATATATACTTGTCCTGAGCGGTTTATATACTTTGTCTGACCTGTTGGGTACGCTGACAATTATGAATTACACAGCGGAAGATGAAGGAACTGTCATGGGTATTCTGACAGGAATCTATTTGCTTGATATTCTGATTCCTTATATTTTGTATTCATGTATTCCTGATTCGCGTGAAAATGAGAAAAAGAGCGGTGCATTATCTGTGATCTGTGCCGGGATTACGGTGGCTATGATGATAGCTGTACTTGGAAACCTTGGAAGCGGGGGATTTTTCTGTTTTGACAGTAATGGCGTTTTTCAAAAAGGAACAGGGTACGTGTTTCTTTATCTCTATGCCCTGGTTTATATCGTTCTGATAATGCAGCGTATGATCAGAAGCAGAGAGGACTATACGCCGGAAAAGATGAGTATTGCAGGCGAATTTCTTGTGATCGAAGGCGTATGTATAGGAGTGGAACTGTACACAGGGTACATATTTCTGTCAGATTTTGGACTGGCACTTGGTCTCATATTTCTCTATCTTATGATGAACAATCCAGGTGATTATATAGACAGTACAACAGGAGCATTTGATAAAAGATATTTTGATAACTGGATACAGGAGAAATTTACCAAAGGAATCGAGTTTCATGTGATTGCTGTAGAGCTGTTTATGCTGAAACAGATTAATAAGGTTTACGGAAGCAGTACAGGTGATCTGCTTCTGGTACAGATTGCAAGAGAACTGCAAAACATTACAGGTTCTGTACAGGTGTTCCGAACCACAGGAAACTGTTTTCTGATCATTACAGATTCATTGACAGAATATGAGAAAAACAGACAGGAGATTGAGAACTATTTCAAAGAACCTTTTGAAACTGACGGGGAAAAAATCACTTTTCCGGCAATCATCTGCGGGATTATCAACGGTGAAAAGATGGAGAAGGAAGATGTACTGCTGGCATATATCGAGTATCTGATATCTTTGATAAAACGTGCAGATGAAACGGTAGTGATCCAGTCAGATGACAGGATTCTGGAGGGCTTCCGTTATGAAAAAGAGGTGGAGCATTTCCTGAAAACAGCAGTGGATAAAGACCTGTTTGAAGTGTACTATCAGCCGGTATTCTGGACAAAGGAAGATCGTTATATTACTCTCGAAGCTTTGAGCAGGCTGAAGCATCCCTGTATGGGAATGATCCCGCCGGATGTGTTTATCGGTATTGCAGAAAGGCAGGGCTCATTGCACAGATCGGACTGCTTCAGTTCAGAAGGGTGTGCCGTTTTATTAAAGAGAATGAATATATGATGAAACAGATTAAGAATGTAAAGTTCAATCTGTCACCTTCCGAACTGCTAAAACCGGGACACAGTCAGCTTCTGATTAATATAGTGAAGGAGCATGAACTTTTACCGAAATATTTTCAGTTTGAGATTACTGAGACAGTGGCAACTGAATACAGTGAAAGTTTCTGCAAAGCTGTGGAGGATTTTACGAATGCGGGAATCGGATTATGTCTGGATGATTTTGGTTCAGGGTATGCAAATCTGAATGCAGTATTGAGACTTCCGTTTGATGTGGTGAAAATGGACAGATCGTTGTTAACAGGGATTACCTGTGATGAACAGGCTGCTGTTTTTTACCACAGTATTGTGACGGTTATGCAGAATATGGGTTATACAATTGTAGCAGAAGGAGCAGAAACAGAAGAAGAGGTGAGTCTGCTGAGAGAGTGGGGTGTGGACATGGTCCAGGGATATTACTTCTCAAGACCACTTCCAGAGACAGAGCTGCTGAGACTTTTCATGTTATAGTAAATTACTCCGTAATGTACCTATAACATAAAAAAGCCTTTCGGGCAGAATCGCACTGCGCCGGAGAGAAAGCAGGTGTTGTTCAATCAGATATAAATGATTGAACGACATCTGCTTTTTTAAATAATTTAAAAACAGAAATACAATACACTTATAAAGATGTTCTTGCATATTCTATTTGCTTCCTTTATAATGTAACGTATCATTGTTTTATCAAATTAAAGGGAAAGAGGATTAAAGAAATGAAAAAAAGTTTGGGACAAATGGACCAGGATTGCTCTTGTAAAGAGAATCCTGGTTGGCCTGATCCTGGGTGCGATTCTGGGAATTGCTGTACCGCAGGCAACAGGAATCGCAATTCTGGGTGATGTCTTTGTAAGTGCGTTAAAGGCAATTGCACCTTTGCTGGTATTCTTCCTGGTTATCAGTTCCCTGTGTAATGCAGGAAAATCTCACGGAGGAGTTATTAAGACAGTTATCATTCTCTATATGTTCAGTACAGTTCTGGCAGCAGTGATCGCAGTATTTGCGAGTATGGCATTTCCTGTAAAGATGACACTTGCAAATGCAGCAACAGATACAAGTGCACCACAGGGTATCGTTGAGGTATTAAATAACCTGCTTCTGAACGTAGTTGCCAACCCGGTATCTTCACTGGTAAATGCAAACTATGTAGGGATCCTGATGTGGGCTGTTCTTCTTGGGCTTGCTTTTCGTGCAGCTGATAAGATGACAAAGAAGGTTCTGGCTGATGTTGCAGATGGTATTTCCATGGTAGTAACCTGGATCATTAATCTTGCACCTTTTGGAATTTTTGGTCTGGTATTTAACACAGTATCTACAAACGGTCTGGATATCTTTACGACTTATGGAAAACTGTTGCTTCTTCTTGTAGGATGTATGCTGTTTATCTATTTTGTGACCAATCCGCTTCTGGTTTACTGGTGCATCCGCCAGAATCCATATCCGCTGATTTTCCACTGCCTGAAGAGAAGTGCGCTGACAGCTTTCTTTACAAGAAGTTCCGCAGCTAATATTCCGGTAAACATGAAAGTCTGTGAAGAGATGGGACTGGACAGAGATACTTATTCTGTAACCATTCCGCTTGGTGCAACTATTAATATGGATGGTGCGGCTATCACTATTACGGTTATGACAATGGCAACTGCATTTACTCTTGGTATTCATGTAGATATTCCGACAGCAATTATCCTGAGTCTTCTTGCAGCTCTGTCAGCATGTGGCGCTTCCGGTGTAGCCGGCGGATCACTTCTTCTGATCCCGATGGCATGCTCTCTGTTCGGAATTTCAGATGACATTTCCATGCAGGTTGTTGCAGTAGGATTTATCATTGGCGTAGTTCAGGATTCTGTAGAAACAGCTCTGAACTCTTCTTCAGATCTTCTGTTATCTGCTTCCGCAGAATTCAGGCAGTGGAGACTTGAAGGGAAAGAGATTAAATTTAAATAAGATTGCAATGAGCGAAACGGTCGTCCGGTATGGACGGCCGTTCTTTTATGTCATAGGAAATTACTCTGTAATGTTCCTATAACATAAAAAAGCCCTTCGGGCAGGATCGCACTGCGACGGAGAGGAATTATGCCGCTGAAGCGACCCGCCACAGGCGGAGAATCCTGCAAGCAGGATTCTTTCATATAAGGCACAACTATAAAAATGATTGCTACATATTCGGGAATTTCTGTGCATACACTGTAAAAACAGCGTCTTCGGAGGCTTATCCGTGAAAGATTATATCGAGGAGCGGGCAGTGGAAATTGCAAATTATATTATTGATACAAAGGCAACGGTGCGTCAGGCGGCGAAGAAATTTGGAATTAGTAAGAGTACAGTACATAAGGATTGTACCGATCGTCTCAAACAGCTAAATCCGGGACTGGCCAGTGAAGTCAGACAGGTTCTGGATGTGAATAAGCAGGAGCGGCATATCAGAGGTGGTCTTGCAACCAGAGAAAAATACCTGCATCAGCATTAAATGTGTTAAAATAAAACTCAGATATATAAAAAAGCGCCCGCGGATCGGCGGGTGCTTTTCATAAAGAGGATAACATAGAAAAATGGAAGAAAATCTGAAACGAAATATTGTAAATAAAATATTTGATATGCAGGAAACCGAAATATGCCATAATCCATATGACCACGAACAACGGAAATTATTTAGCATTGAATCCGGGGATTTGCGGCAACTAAGGAGATGCCAGAAGGAGAAATACGAGGGAAGACTGGGAAGAGTAGCTGATGAGGATCTGCGGAATGATAAAAACATTGCAATTATTGTTATAACACTTGCATCCAGAGCGGCAATTCGCGGAGGGATTAGTCCGGAACTTGCTTTTACAATGGCAGACAATTATATATGTGACATCGAAAGACAGAAAGACAAGAAGGTTATCGCAAAAAAAGCAGAAGAATATGAAGAAGAATTTGCAAGACAAGTAATGGAGCGAAAAAAATCACCGGAAACTAATCATTATGTTGAGAAAGCAAAAGATTATATTTATAAACACCTTCACAATGTAGATATTCATCGTGTATGGGAAGAAACGGGGATAAACGGTGATTACCTGTGCAGACTATTCCAAAAATATGAAGGATGTTCTGTGGAGGAATATATACGAAAAGAAAAAATAAAACAGGCAAAGGAATTATTACAATATTCAAATTATCGCATACAGGAAATTTCGGAATATTTATCATTTTCGAATCAGAGTTCTTTTACTAAGTGCTTTAAACTTGAAACTGGAATGACTCCAAAGGAGTTTCGGAAAAGCTGTTTTAAACAAACTAGGTAAGTATCTGCTTCAATGGCGAATAACATAAATTCTGCGCATCGCAAAGTGTATTACTGAGAGCAGTGAGAGAGGACAGTAACCAGAGGATAAAACAGTGAGAAATACAAACTATAGAAAGTCGCTGCAGGCAAAAAATGTTCGGTAAAATAGTATATAAATACTTAAACCTCGATTATATTCAAAGATATAAAGCGCGCTGAGTATTATTTCAGGAGGTAATCGGGATGAAATACCATGTAAATTCGAAAAGAGTGATAGGAAAACGAAGTCCCATGTTATATGGACATTTTATCGAGCATTTTCACAGACAGATTTATGACGGGATTTATGATCCGGGAAATGAATTATCAGATGAGGAAGGATTTCGCAAGGACATCATTGAAGCGATGAAGAAAATCAAAGTCCCTGTTTTGCGTTGGCCGGGAGGATGTTTTGTATCTTCTTACCATTGGAAAGATGGGGTGGGAGAGAATAGGCAGCCATTTTTTGATAAAGCATGGCGTGTAGAGGATCCGAACACGTTTGGGACAGATGAATATATTCATATGTGCAGAAAAATAGCCTGTGAACCTTATATCTGCACCAATGCAGGAACCGGAACAGCAGAAGAAATGAGTGACTGGGTAGAATATTGTAATCTTGAAAATGAAGGTAAATATGCAAAATGGAGAATTGCTAATGGAGAGGAACAGCCATACAATGTAAAATATTGGAGCATCGGAAATGAAAATTATGGAAATTGGGAGATAGGTGCGAAAAGTTCTGAAGAGTGGTGGCGACTTGTAAAGGAATCTGCAAAAATGATAAAGCACGTGTCACCGACAGTAGAATTATCAGCAGCGGCACTTCCTGATATTGACTGGACAATGAACCTTTTAAAACATTGTGGAGAATATCTGGACTGGATTTCTCTGCATGGATATTGGGATATGCTTGCGGAAAAAAATGAAACTTGCAGATTATACTCAGTGCATGGCATACACGGAACAGGTAGACCGGGCAGTTACTGACGTAAAAGGTCTGCTTACGGCATTACATCTGGAAAAGAAAATAAAAATTGCTTTTGATGAATGGAATTTACGAGGGTGGCATCATCCAAATGTGCATACAATTAAACAGGGAATTGATAAAAGACAGCTATCTTATACCGAGAGACAAAAATGATGATAATTCCTCTTATACGATGGCAGACGCTGTTTTTACGGCATGTTTTTTAAATGCAATGAATCGCAATTGTGATATTGTTGGAATGGCTAACTTTGCACCAATTCTGAATACAAGAGGATGTATTTACAGTTATAAAGATGGAGTTGTACTGAGAAGCACTTATCATGTATTTGACTTGTATGTGAATCACATGGGGGATACAGTTTTGGACAGTTGGGAAGAAGGTGAGAAAAATACATTCACAGTGTTGGATAAAAATGGCAGAAAAGTAACTGTGAATACACTTGATATTTTGGCTACACAGCATTCTGAAACAGAAAAAATTTCTATTGCCGTTGTAAACAAAGAACCGGACAAAGAAAAGAAACTGGAAATCTGCCTGGATGAAAATTCATATGCGAGGTACGAAGTTCAAGAGTATCGGATCGTGGGAAGTTCGGTAGATTCTTATAATGATATTGATAGAACGGAAGTATTTATTGAACAGCTTCCGACAAAGGAAACAAGTGGCGTATATCAGGTGAATCTTGCACCACATTCGATAAATGTGATTGACTTTAAGATATTATAAAATGTAGTGATAGATGCATTCAGGCGCGGATTGCAGAAAATCTTTTTCAAACAGGCTCTGGCATCAGAATTCATCTTTTATATACGCGATAATAAAACAGGATGTGAGATCCCGGCATTAATACGGAACCTCACATCCTGCTTTTATAAAATACAGATCAGATTATTAAAAAGAAGTCTCAAAAGCCTTATTAACTGGTTCGGTAGTATGTCCGTCATATATGGTTACGGGTAAAACTGCACCGGTAAACTTACTGTCTGAATTTTTAATCTTATCTAAAAGTATTGAAACAGCAGTATCCGCAATGCTTTTGTCTGTATTGTCGGCGATACTTGTCAGTGGCGGAAGGTATGTATGTGTTTTTCGCAGATGATCAAAACTGATTAAAGATATATCTTCGGGAATACGATATCCTCGTTCTTTTTAGTATTTCCATTGCAGAATAGCTCTGAAGGTCGTTGAAACCGATCACAGCGGTGTAATCGACAGGGAAAAACAACTCTTCGTATGATTTATAGGAAGAAGTTGAAGGAACCGGAGAACCAAATACAGTGTGATAATCTATCTGGCGAACGTTAGAAACCGGTACGTTTGCCTCTGAGAGTGCATCCATAATACCAGCATAACGACGAGTCTGTGAGAGATTATATTTTGGCCCCGGAAGATAGAGAAATCGACGGTGACCCAATTCCAGAAGATGCTTTCCAGCAAGATATCCTCCCTGATAATCATCGCAGCGTACGAAGTCCGTCTGACATTCTGGTATTTCACGGTCAATCAGTACCAATGGGATTTTATTTTGATTGATGAGATTTATAGCATTTTTATTATAATTTCGTGGAAAAAAAACGATTCCACTAACATTATAAGATAATGCGAGGGACAGTGAATAATCTGCGTAATTTTTTTTCTATGTATGATGCTAAAATTAAAGTATGATATCCATATTTTCGCAATTTGATAGAAATTTGTGAGATAATATCAGAATAATGAGGGTTCTGAATATCGTCAACAATAACGGCAATCAGGTTTGTGTGACCGGAACGCATTGGAAGAGGCAATTATGTTTTTCATGTATCCAAGCTCATCTGCAACCTGCTTAATCCGGGATATAGTGGCTTCCGGGAGCTGGGATCGTCTCTGAGTGCGCGGGAAACTGTATTGACGGAATAACCGCACTGTTCTGATATATCTTTTAATGTGATTCTTTTATGTTGTTGACTGTTCATTTAGGTACTCCTTCTGGTAGTTTGCAGAGGGGACATCTTTCTCTGTTTGATTTGCAAAGTCCCATTTATATTTTGACTCTGTAACTGTGAAGGCGCTGAACAGTTACAAATATATTCAATTATATTCTATAATACCGCAAAAATCAAATGTCAATAAATGAAAGTGAAAACAGAATAGGACATTGTAAGCTATGTACAAAAAACATGATATAAAACATATAATTTATACAAAATAACGGTGGAATTAAAACTTGCTATTGACATTTTGTTGGATTAACGTTAATCTAAACGTGTAGCAAAGAACGGTACGAAAGGTACACAAAAAACAATTTAGGGAGGGTAACTATATGAAAAAAAAGACTTCTTGCCTGCGCATTGGCAGCAACGATGATTCTTGGTTCCACTGCACCTGTTTTAGCAGCAGATGACGGATCCACACAGGGAACAAACACATTTGTGGATGGAGGAACAGACCTTAGTTTCTGGACATTCCAGGAATTGCATGTAGATTCTGGACATCCATGGCTGATGAGTGGAACAAACAGAATCCAGACAGACCGATTAACTTAACTGTTACAACAGGTGAGTCATCATCCTTACACAGCAAATTACTTATTGCGTGTCAGTCTGGAGAAGGCGCTCCTGATATGGCAGATATCGAAATCGGACATTATGGTGCATTCTTAAAAGATGGTTACTTACTTCCAATCAATGATGCTGTAGAACCATATAAAGATGACGTTGTTATGTCACGAATCAGCATGTACGGCGACAACGAAGGAAATTATTACGGTGTAGACTTCCACTTAGGAGCTACAGTTGCTTACTATAACATGGACATCATGAACGAAGCTGGTATTGATCCGGCAGACATCGTTACATGGGATGATTATGTAGAAGCCGGTAAGACTGTACTGGAGAAGACAGGAACTCCGATGTGTGCAGTAGAAACATCTGACCTTTTCCTTCCACAGTGTATGATGCTTGAAAAAGGTGCTCAGTATGTAGACGAAGATGGAATCCAAACCTTGTTACAGACGAGCATGCAGAAGTAATTGATTATATCCGCAGCATGATCAACGATGGTGTATGTGAGATTGCTCCTGGTGGTGGATTCCACACAGAAGAGTGGTACGGACATCTTAACGGTGCAGGCGTTGCATCTGTAATTATGCCATTATGGTACATGGGAAGATTTACAGACTATTGCCCGGATCTTGACGGTAAGATGGCAATCTATCCAATTCCTGTATGGAACGAAGGCGATACACGTGAAGTTCTTCAGGGTGGTACAGGAACATCTGTTATCAAAGGAACAGAGAACGAACAGTTAGCTAAAGACTTCCTTGCTTTTGCTAAATTATCAAAAGAAGGTTGTACATATGAGTGGGAAAAACTTGGATTTGACCCGATTCGTACAGAACTTTGGGATGATCCGGCTATCACAGAAAACAAAGATAATAAGTTCCTTGCATACTTTACTACTAACCCATTTGATATTCTGAAAGAAAACGGAACAGACATTACTGCTCCAAACATCAGCGGCAGTTATTCAGCAACATATAGTACACTGGTATCTACAACTTATTCCAATGCATTCGAAATTTCTGTAGACCAGGATGCTAAAGAACTTCTTCAGAGCGAACAGGATTCTATTATCTACTAAAATATATGCTTTGAATTTCAGGCATAGAGATTAAAGATTAATTGGAAGGCTGCAGGAGGAGATCCTGTAGCCTTTCTTTTAGCAAAATATCGGAAAAATATATGTCTGGATGTAACATTAGGGAGGGATAGCATTTGAAAAAAC
>ENA-OQCE01000428-OQCE01000428.1-human-gut-metagenome-genome-assembly--contig:-NODE-428-length-20384-cov-2.812312_pt1 | contig 20384 bp, 29 predicted proteins | sample MGYA00242495_ERZ504572 | MGnify/ENA primary metagenome ERZ504572 (study PRJEB26092, sample SAMD00036228) | human gut metagenome | host: Homo sapiens | study: EMG produced TPA metagenomics assembly of...
GCCATCTTCCTTTCATTTAGGTTTGGCGATTTAATTGTAAGAGTGGATGCCGTCTATGTCCACTTTTTTTATGCAAAAATGGGGTGAGGAAAGAATATTTCCTCACCCCAACATTTATTATAGAACCCATAAAACCCTTCCGGTCTAAGCGGAAGGGGTTTATTTAATATTTGACAAATTTTATCAAAAAAACTCATTATTCTTGAAATTTTACAAATAAATCAGTGAAGAAAACAATCATGGGAATGGCAATGATTGTTTTTTCAAGAAAAATGATAGCAAGATCCATGATGGTTATGGGCAACTTGGAATTTAGCATAATGGAACCGACTTCTGTCATATAAATGATTTGGACTAAAGAAAGGATACAGATGACAAACCGTGTCTTCATGGAAGTGATTCCTGCACAGATCATGGCAGGAATGAACATATCAACAAAACCGACAACAGCCCCGGGAGCTGCGGCTGCATATTCTTTCAGACCACAGAGTTTGAAATACCACTGAAACGGCAGGGCAATCCATTGGAAGAGTGGAGTATAGGATGACAGACAGCAGGCCAGTGTTCCGATGCACATGGTAACTGGTACCAGTGTGAAAATGATATTGAGGAATAGCTGTATTCCATTTGAAACCAGCTGGAAGAAGGTGGGCCCTTTTTCAGCTCTTTTTATAGCCTGATGAAGTGCCCAGCGGGAGCGGCTGATTCCCACCGGATGAACTTCCTGGACTTTACGGCCGACAGGAGGATAGTACTCGTCCTTCCATTTCCCTTCAAGAGGCCAGATACGGCTCATGATCATAGCGGACAGGGTTCCAACCAAACTGAGAATAAAGTATAGTTGGATAAAGTATTGGTCAACGCCCATAATAGCCGCAATGACAAGGCAGAAGGGGAGGGAAGTCGCGGAAAAACAACTGGCAATCAAGATGGCTTCACGGTCTGTATAGTATCCAGATTCATATTGCTTTGTTGTGAGGACAACCCCTACGTTGCAGTTACCAACCAAGAGGCTAGAAGATCGATGGCGGCTCGCCCTGGCAAGTGGAAAAGCGGCTTCAATATATTTCTCAGCAAGGTTCCAGTAAAATCCATGATTCCATATTCTGTAAGCAGAGGAATCAAAAAAGAGGCTGCTAAGAACCAGGCAATGAGAATCCCCATAAGCTGGATGATGGATCCGCCTGTTTCTTCAGAAATAAGCCAATCAGGACCGGTTTGGGTGGCCACGAGAATCGTGATGACAGCGCCTATCGTCCGAATAAAAAGATAAGGATGGGAAACGTAAAAAAAGCTCATTCCATAGACTATTCGTGCGTGACCAATTAGGTCTCCAGATAGTGCAAATCCATGAAAAAATTGCAGAGATTCCTACGCAGATCATGAGAATTGCATTGGAAAAAGGATGAATCCATTGAGCGATGGCATTGGAAATGAGCCAAGTGGAATGTTCATATTCCCATCAACAAACGGGAAACAGGAAGAGAAACAGCCCCATAAAGGATGGAACAAAAAATCGCAAGAAGGAAGATTTACGTAAATGGGAAGAATCTTTCTGAACAGAATCCACGATTATGCCACCTCTCTTTTATTCATCACGGTGATGAGCTGATAAGAACGCTGTTCTTAGCTAAGGTCGGGCAAAACAACCTTTTTGAGGGTTGCTTCCTTTGAAAGGGCTTCTGCTGTTGCTTTAAGTTCCTTTTCGAGGAAAGCATATCCCTTATATTGGAGTCGCTGGTCGGACCGGAAAGACTGATTCCTGCGGCTAGATTTTCTCCGAGGAAGATAGGAGCAGCAATGCAGGAAAGCCCATAGTCATATTCCTCATGATCATGAGCAATGCCGTCACGGCGAATCTTCTCACTTTCCTGAAGGAGAGCTTCCTTTGTAGTTCGTGTATTGATTGTTCGTTTAATGGGGTGGTGAACTTTAAAATAGTGCTCCAATTCTTTATTTGTCTGATAGGCAAGGAAGATTTTTCCAACTGAGCAACAGTAAAGTGGTGTAACGGGAGGCAGGGAAGCCACTAGGGAGCGCTGCTCTGCAAGTTCCGTGTGGATAAAAAGTACATAATCCTGAAACATGATTCCAAGATTGACTGTTTCCTCACAAGTCTTTGATAATTTTTGGAGGTAAGGTTTGGCAACCAACATAAATTCATCATTATGTTTGGCTCCAGCGCCCAGCTCGATCATTTTACTTCCTAGAATGTAGCCGTCTTCTTTGGGACTGACAGCTTTTAATTCTTCCAGAGTCTTCATGATTCTAAATGTATTTGCTTTTGGAATGCCCGTTAAGCGTGCCAATTCGGAAACGCCGAGCGGCTTGTCACTTTTTAGGAGTTCCTCCATGATTGTGAAGGCTCGGCCAAGAATGGTGATGAAAGAGGGTTCTTTGGGTTCAGATGTATTCATAGTAGACTCCATTTCTTATGATGAACCGATTCTTTTCTCTTTTCGAAAAAAGGAAAGGGAACTTGACAAGGATAATTGAACATGCTATTTTAAAAAAGAGAAACGCGTTTCATAATTTGATTCTAGTACAGTCATCTTTATTTGTCAAGCTGAATCCCCTTCCTAACAAGACGAGTAAGAAAGCAGGTGGAACATGGATACGGTATCGCTGAAAAATTTATTGAAGTTTGTGGTTGGTACACTGCTCGGTCTTTTCTTAGTTGTTATTCCGTTAAACTTTGGTAAAAATGTGGATACGTTCACTTTTTACTACTTGAAGAAGTTTGTTTCCTGGATGGGGCATCCGCTCGAGATTCTTATGACCACCATCATCGTACTAAAGCGCCTTCATCGCTTGGATTGATGTGCTAGCCAAACCAAAGTGGATTGAGGATCATCCTATGTGCAGAAGCCTCTTTTCCTGCACAAAGTTTGAGGCTTTTGTAAGATTGCTGGGTGCTGTTTTTGCCGTGTGTTCGTGTTTTACGCTTGGCCCTGAATTTATGACATCCATCGATACCGGAGGAACGATGCTGCCGCTCGCAACGCAACTTTCCATCCTCATTCCACCTATGATTCTGTTTCAGACCTTCATCCTGGAATTTGGTCTTATGGAATTTTTGGGGAACCATCATCGGTTTTATCATGAAACCCCTTTTCAAAGTTACGGAAATGGCCTCTGTTTCCATCATCAGTGCTTGGTTGGGACCTGTTTCAGCCGGTGCAATGGCAGCTAAGCAGTTTTTTGACGAGGGATATTTTACTGTGAAAGAAGCGGCTACGGTAGCAGCTTGCTTTGCTGTTTCCAGTATTGGGTGGTGTTCCCTCGTAGCAAACGTCTTAGGTGTAATGGATTATTTTTCCTACTTCTATCTGACCATCGTTGTGGTTGGCATTATCTTGGCGATTGCTACGGTTCGGATTCCTCCTTTGAGCCTGTATCCAGAAAGTTATAAACCAGGCGTCGAAAGAAAGGAATATCGGGCCATTGATGGATCTCGCCTGACAAGAGCTACGGTGCTGGCCTGTGAACGTGCAGAAACTGCGGGCATAAAAAACTTTACTGATAAAATTTCATCCATGGTCAGCTATGTTGTATCTCTTCAACCAATCGTCATGTGCTATGGGATGGTGGCTCTGATTTTATGCACTTATACGCCTATCCTGACTTATCTATCGTATCCGATTGGTTGGTTTATGGATCTGACAGGCGTTCCCGAAGCCTATACAGCGGCTCCAGCTATCATTTCCGGTTTTGCTGATAACTATCTTCCATTATCCTGGGGAAAGCTGTTGCGTCACCTCAAACAAAGTTTATTGTCGGTACCATGAGTATCCTCGAATTGATCTACATGAGTGAAATCGGGGCCCTGCTTATTTCCACCAAACTTGTCAAGAACATGGGGCATGTCGCGCTGATCTTTATTGAACGAACCGTGATTGCACTCCCCTTTGTTGTCTTGATAAGTACAATAATTTTCTGAATAATATGAAAGAAGGGAAAAGAATGAGCAAAATAAGTGTGGATTATACGCGCTGCAAAGGCTGTTTCCTGTGTGTCAGCGTCTGTCCGAAGCAAGCGCTCACACCATCCACGGAACTGGGTGAGAAAGGCTATGAAATTGTTCATTTAGACGAAGAAAAATGTATTGGCTGCGGTTCCTGTTATAGGATGTGCCCGATTATTGCATCGAAATCACGAATTAAAGAGGGGGAAGGAAATATGTCGAAAGTATTGATGAAAGGAAATGAAGCGTTTGCCGAATCCTGTTTGCGGGCTGGCTGCCGTTTCTTTAGCGGTTATCCAATTACCCCACAAACTGAAATCCTGGAATATTTATCTTGGCGTATGGAAGAAGTCGGTGGTCAGTTTATTCAAACCGAATCAGAAATTGCTGGAATCAATATGGTCTTTGGTGCAGCATCAGGGGGGGCTCGCGCCTTGACGACCTCTTCGGGTCCTGGTTTCTCACTGAAACAGGAAGGTATCTCTTATCTATGCAGTGGTGATATTCCCGCTGTCATTGCCGATGTGATGAGGATTGGCTCAGGATTGGGGGATATTTTCCAAGGGCAGGGGGATTACTGGCAGCTTACCCGTGGCGGTGGGCATGGAGATTACCATACCATTGTCCTTGCTCCATCGAGCGTACAAGAAAATGCTGACCTTGCTTATATCTCCTTTGATCTTGCTGAAAAATACCGCCATCCTGTTCTCGTGGCATCAGATGCGGCGATTGGACAGATGGTGGAACCAGTTGAACTCCCAGCTATGAAAGAACATGATATCAATCAGTATGATTGGGTCATCAGACCTCGCAGAAAGGGAGAAAAACAGCGGATTGTCTGGAATCGTTATTGGGATATCGGAGCAGAAGAATATGTAGATTATCTGTGCAGTAAATATGCCGAGATGGAAAAACATGAGCAGCGTTGGGAATCGGTCATGACAGACGATGCAGAGATTGTCCTTGTTGCTTATGGCATCAGTTCCCGTGTCGCTAAAGCAGCCGTTTATCAAGGCCGTGAGGAAGGTCTTCGCCTTGGTCTCATTCGACCCATCACGCTGTGGCCTTTCCCTAAAAAGGCATTTGAAGCACTGGACCCCAAGTCAAAGCGTTCCTTGATATCGAAATGAGCATCTTGGGACAGATGAAGGACGATGTGATCCTTGCCTGCGGAAATAGCCGACCTGTGGAATATTATGGGGAGTTTTCGAATGTACCAGAAGAAAAGAAAATTCTTTCCAAAGTACGGGATATGCTGAAAAGATTGTAAGGAGGGATTTTCATGGAATGCAAAATTCCTAATGGAATCGATATGACGCAGCAGGCGAGCTGGTGCCCTGGATGTGGACATGGAATCATCGTACGGCTTTTGGCTGAAGCGGCGGAAGCACTGGGGATCGAAGACCGTATGCTTACCGTTGAGGACGTAGCCTGCGGTGAATTTGCTCAATTCGCACTGAAATATAATACCATCATGAGTGCTCATGGCCGACCCATCATTGCGGCGGCTGGATTGAAACGAGTTCGTCCCGATGCCATTGTTGTAGCTCATCCTGGTGACGGATCGGCCTATAGTATCGGGATTGAAAGCACCCTTCATTGCGCTCTTCGCAATGAAAACATCCTAGCCCTCGTGGTAAATAACAGTGTATTTGGAATGACAGGTGGGCAGATGTCGCCGACTTCCATTGTCAACATGAAGACAACTTCTTCTCCTCATGGCAGAACGGTAAAAAAAGATGGGAACTCTATTGATATCACAAAAATCCTTGGCGGACTTGATATCGCTTATATGGCTCGGGGCGCCTTGGATACGCCGGCTGATATCATGAAGACCGGAAAGATGATTAAGAAAGCTCTGCAAAAACAAATGAATGGAGAAGGGTTCTGCCTTGTCGAAGTGCTCAGCTGTCTACGAACTGGCATATGACACCTGTTGCCGCTATGGACTTCATCAAATCGAAACAGAGCGCAACGTATCCGACGGGTGAGTTCATCGATAAAGGAGGTGCAGTCTGATGGTAGAAATCATTTGCTCTGGATTTGGTGGTCAGGGCGTTCTCGTTGCAGGTATGATCCTTGCCGATGCGGCATGGAAGAGGGAAAACATGTGACCTGGTATCCTTCCTATGGTTCAGAAATGCGTGGCGGTACAGCAAACTGCAACATCAAGATGGATGATAAAGAAATCCCCAGTCCCTACTGCCATGACATTGACATCTTATACACGCTGAACGACGCGGCCATTGATAAATTTGAAAGTCAGATCAAACCAGGCGGTATCCTTTTGGTCAACAGTAGTCTTGTGCGACCGGAACGGAAGTTCCGTCATGACGTGACTGTCATCAAAGTTCCCGCTAGTGATATTGCCAATGAATTGGACAATCCGAAGGGAACCAATATCGTTATGCTGGGTGCTTTGTCCTATGCATCACACCATTTTGATGTAGCGTATATGAGGGGGGCCGTCGATCATTCTTTGCAAAGAAAGGGAAAAATAATCCTAAAAATGGGGTATGCTTTGACCGAGGCGTTGAAGCTGCTAAAAAACAAATGGAATGACCCGTAGAGGAGTGCCATATACCAGCCCGGGCAGAGGGACTCCTCATCTTAAGGATGAATGGAGCTTACGCGTATGGAACCGAAAACTTTGCCACTATCAGGAATCAAGGTCGTAGAACTTGCAACTGTTGTAGCCGCTCCCACTTGTGCACGCATGCTTTGTGCCTATGGGGCTGAAGTTATTAAGGTGGAGGCCTTGCAGGGAGACGTGATGCGTTCGGGGGGCGTTCATGAATTTGTGCCTTACGAAGATGATTTGAATCCTCTTTTTACCATCCACAACAGCAATAAAAAATTTCTTTCCCTTGACCTGAAAAAAGAAAAGGGGAAGACCATCCTTCTGGATCTGCTTAGCCATGCAGATGTATTCATCACAAATATTCGAGAACAATCGCTCCGACGTAATGGATTGGATTATGAAACCTTGAAGGACATGTTTCCGGCCCTTATCTATGCCCATTTTTCAGGCTATGGTCCCAAAGGCCCGGCTGCCCAAAACCCAGGGTTTGACATCACGGCTTTTTGGCTTCGTGCCGGCGCTGTTGCTGATTGGCAGACCAAAGATTCATTTCCTTTTGTCCCCACGTATGCTTTCGGGGATATGGCAACAAGTTCTGTCTTTCTTTCAGGAATCTTGATGGCTCTATATGCAAAAGAAAAGACGGGAAAGGGAACAAAAGTCATGACATCCCTTTTTGCTAATGGAATCTGGTGCAACGCTATCGGTGTTGTCCAGACCCAATTTGAAAGAAAACACCTGAACCCAGATCCACTTCGCCCGTGTGACCCCTTTAGTCAGACCTATCGTTGTAAGGATGGCCGCTGGATTGGAATCTACTGCAATGAATATATAAAAGACAAAGAAAAATTTGCAAAACTTCTGGGACTGGAGGATATCATCGATGACCCGCGCTACAAGGATGTGGAGACCTTGCAGCGCACCGGTTCCATTGTAGAGATAACGGAACGCTGCAACCGGATTTTCTTGACGCGTACCAGTAAGCAGTGGCGTGAATATCTAAGTGAGCACAGCATTTCCTGTGAAATCATGATGGAATCGCAGGAAGTCAGCCAAGATAGGCAGGCGATAGAAAATCGCTATATGGTTCCTGTGGAGTTCCCGGATAAGGGACATACAACGGTCATGATGCCAACCCCGCCGTTGGCGTTTAGCCGATATGCATGCCGCACTTACAAACCGACTCGCGGAATTGGGGATAATACAGAGGAAATCCTGAAAGAGATGGGATATTCGAAAGAAGAAATCAAGGCATTGACCGAGGCGAACGTGGTCCGTTAGCGTGGCCTTGCCCTCGTCAGTACAAACGGAAAAAGTCTCCCGCAGCTATGTGATGGCTGCGGGATTTTTGTGTATTTAAGCGGTTAAGAGGACCCATCAGGAAGAGTTATGGCTAAACGACTAGGCATGGATGATGTGCGGAAGAAATGGGGCTGGACGCTCATAGTTTTCTTTAGTTTGGTCAACGGGGATAAGAACGAAATAGCTTAGTCTGTCACCCTCACGATAAATGGATTGCCGTGCGCAATCATCTTCCTTCCCTTCGTGATAAGAAATGTAAGCCTGACAACCCCCTTTGAGGTTTTTCCGTCAGGGTACATGTCTCAAGGCGGCGAATGCCGCTCCGCCTTACCAAGGCGGGGGACCCTCAAGTGGGTCATTTTATGACCTCCTTGATGGTGGTGGATGAGGCGCCCCGTTTTTGGGGGCAACGTCTCCACACGAACGGGAGTGAGGAATATTCGCCCAGGTTTCGAAGGACGCTTTTGGAGCGAAGCGGAAGTCCGAGAAACATGTTTTCGGGCGAATCAATTCGGCCCCCTCCCGTAGGGCGGTTTGGGGCCGGCCGCACAGTCTTTCCCCTGCTTATTTTTTATCTCAATCCTGTCCCAGGAATCCAAAGCTACAGCAAAATTTTCTCCGATATGATATAATAAACTGTCAAACTGTCATTTAATCCTACGTGAGGAGGGTTCCATAGGATGCGTATCTTCATCTCGGCCGGTGAAGCTTCCGGCGACCTGCATGCCGCGGCCCTGACGAGGGAAATTCTTTCCCTTGCACCTGATGCCGAAGTGTTTGGCATGGGCGGCGACGCGCTCCGGTCTGCTGGCGGAGAGGTTATTTTTGATTATAAAGACAACAGCGTCATGGGCTTTGTTGAGGTCCTCCGGAAACTACCAGACCTGTTTCGGCTCCGGGATGCTTTTCGCCAGGTTATGGTGGAACGGAAACCGGATATTTTTGTGACTGTCGATTATCCAGATTTTAATATGCGTGTGGCCAAGGTCGCAAAGCAGTTAGGTATTCCCGTTTTTTCCTTCATTCCGCCTTCGGCGTGGGCCTGGCGGCGGGGGCGGGCCAAGATGGTAGCCCGTCTGGCAGCCCGTGTGGCCTGCATCTATCCTTTTGCTTATGAGGTCTATAAGGAAGCCGGCGCGCCTGTTGAATTTGTGGGCAATCCTCTTGTTGATATCGTAAAACCTACGATGAGCCAATTAGAAGCCCAAAAGGCGGTCGGTAAAAGGCCAGGCCATCCGCTCATCCTGTTGCTCCCAGGAAGCCGTCAGGGTGAACTTCGAGGCGTCCTTCCCGTGATGCTTGAAGCATTGCCGCTTATCAAAAAGGACCAGCCTGATGCGGATTTCATTCTCCAAAAGGCGCCCAATGTGGATCGTCGGGAGCTCGAAGCAGCCCTTGATACGTCCAAGATTCCCGTCCGCATTGTCGAAGGGCATCCCTATGACACTATGGGTGCCTGCGACGCGGCCCTTGCTACGAGCGGGACCGTCGTCCTGGAAGCGGCCCTCATGGATCTTCCCAGCGTCATCTGTTACAAGGCAAGTCCCATCAGCATGGCCATTGCTAAAGCCCTCGTCAAAGTGAAATATGCAGGCCTGCCCAATCTGTTAGCAGGCCGGGAAATCCTGCCCGAACTCATTCAGGAAAAGATGACGCCGGAAAATATGGCCCGTCATGTCCTGCGCTTTTTGGATCCTGCCGAAGGGGCCAAGGTCCATCAGGATCTTCGGGAGGCCATTTATAAGCTCGGAGCTCCGGGCGCCGTCAAGCGGACGGCTGCCTTATACTTGAAACTGCCAAGGAGAAGAAATGAACCTATATCTTAGAATCCTCAAATTCATTCGTCCCTATTTGGGACGCCTCATTGCAGCCGGTTTCTGTACGGTCATGACGGCCGCTGCCAACCTTTATGTGCCGTGGATTGTCCGCGATGTCATTGATAAGGTCTTCCAGAACAAGGATAGTGATCTCCTTAATTTGATTTCCCTTGGAATCGTAGTCATTTTCTTTGCCCGCGGCATTTTCTACTATGGCCAGAGCTATCTCATGAACTATGTCGGCGAGAGCATTGTCATCGATGTACGAGGAATTGTCTACCGCAAGCTCATGACTCTGTCGACTCATTTTTTTGACACGAATAAGCTGGGTACCATCATGAGCTATGTCACAAACGACGTGGCAGCCCTCCAAGGTGCCATGGTGGCCAATTCCATTGAAATCATCACGGAAACGAGTGTCCTTATCGGGAGCGTCGGCGCCATGGTCTACCTTGACTGGAAGCTGACCCTTTTTACGTTCTGTACTTTCCCAGTGGTTCTTTTCTTCATGGATTTCTTTGGCAAGAAGATTCGCAAGAGCGGCCACCGTATCCAGCAGGCAACGGCGGATATTACGTCGATCCTGCAGGAAACCTTGGCTGCTACGCGTGTTGTGAAGAGTTTTGTCCGTGAACCCTATGAAATTGCCCGCTTCGATCAGCAGAACAAGGCCAATTTCTACGCCAATATGAAAAGTGCCAAGCTCATGGGAACCCTGTCTCCTGTCATTGAGTTCATTGCGGCCCTTGGGGTCACGGCCATCATTTGGTTTGGCGGCCGTTCCGTCATCGGCGGTGACATTACGGCGGGGTCCCTTGTGGCTTTCCTCGTCTATGCCATCAATATTTCCAATCCGATCAAGCGGATTGCCCGCGTATTGGGAAGCATCCAAAAGGCGCTTGCCGCGGCTGAACGTGTCTTTTACATCATGGACCTGACGGATACGATTCCGCAGAAGCCTGATGCCATCACGCTGCCCAGTGTTGAGGGAAATGTGGAATTCCGTCATGTATCCTTTGCCTACAATAAAGGGGAGACCATTCTTCACGATGTGAGTTTTTCTGCAAAGCCCGGTCAAGCCATTGCCCTTGTGGGGCCTTCCGGTGCCGGTAAGTCAACGGTGGCAAGCCTTTTGCCTCGTTTTTATGACGTGACGGAAGGGGCCATCTTTGTTGACGGCCACGATGTTCGGGATGTGACGCTTGCCAGCTTGCGCGAACAGGTCGGCATTGTGCCTCAGGAAACCAACCTCTTTAACGACACGGTCTATAACAACATCCTTTATGGACGGCTGGATGCAACGCGGGATGAAGTCATTGCAGCGGCTAAAGCCGCAAATGCCGATGAGTTCATCCAGCAGCTGCCTAAGGGCTATGATACACAGCTTGGTGACCGGGGCGTCAATATTTCCGGCGGCCAGCGCCAGCGCATTTCCATTGCCCGGGCCATCCTCAAGAACCCCCGTATCCTGATCCTTGACGAAGCAACAAGTGCCCTTGACACGGAAAGTGAACGCATCGTCCAGGAGGCCTTGGACCGCCTGATGGTGGGCCGCACGAGTTTTGTTATTGCTCACCGGCTGTCGACGATCCAAAACGCTGCCAAAATCATTGTCCTTGATAAGGGCTCCATCGTAGAAGAAGGTACCCATCAGCAGCTCATGGCAAAACATGGTCTTTATGCCCATCTGCACGATATCCAGTTCAAGGAGAACCAGACGGCATCCGGCACTTTTGGGGATGACGCAAGTGAAGACGCCTAAAAGGTACGGGAGATAGGCTTCCCGATAAAGTGAAACGAGGGTGACTCATGTATTATCTGTATAACTTCCTGGCAGTGATGCTGCTGATCTTTTTTGTACTGCCTTATTTCATCTGGCGCTATTTCCGGGAAAAAGGATTTCCCCGCCGCTTCCGCCAGAGCATGGGCTTTATTCGTGACGATGAAATCGCAGCCGTTGCACACCAGAATTGTATCTGGATCCACGGGGCCAGCGTAGGTGAAATTGTGGCCACAAGCCCCCTTGTGAAGGAAATCCGCAAGGCTATGCCTGATGCCAAGATCCTGGTTTCTGCCGTGACGACGGGGGGCTATAACATGGCCCACCAAATCATTCCCGAAGCGGACGCCATCATCTATTTCCCGCTTGATATGCCGTTTGTATCCGAATCCTTTGTCAAGCGCATCATGCCGCGTATCTTCATGCCTGTGGAAACGGAGCTGTGGCCGAATTTCCTGCGTGCCATCAAGCGCCGCCGCATTCCCGTCATGATGGTAAACGGCCGTATTTCCGATAAATCCGTCAAAAGTTACCGGTACCTTTACGGCATCCTTGATGATATGATGGGAAGCGTGACCCGTTTCTGCATGCAAAGTTCCATTGATGCCGAATACATTGAGCATCTGGCGCGGAAAAGCGCCGCATCTATATAACGGGCAATACGAAATTTGATCAGACCTATGCAGAAGTGACGCCCGAAGACCTCAAGACCTACAAGGAAGAACTCGGTCTTTACGATGATTATCCAGTCATCGTCGCGGGGAGCACCCATCCGACGGAAGAAGAAAAGCTTTTTGAAGCCTTTACAGAAGTCCAAAAGGAATTTCCTAGGGCACGGCTCCTCATTGCCCCGAGAAAGCCGGGACGGACCCATGAAATCACGCGTCTTGCCGAACGTTTCGGTCTCACGGTAGGCCTGCGCTCCGTCCTTCGCGACGAAAAAGGGCAGCGGCCGCGTTACCCTGTCATCCTCATTGATACGATCGGGGAATTGGGCCGCATCTATGCCGTGGGTGATGTCGTTTTTGTCGGCGGCAGCCTTATCAACCATGGCGGGCACAATGTCCTTGAACCGGCGGCTCATGCCAAACCCATCATTGTGGGTCCGAGCATGTCAAACTTCAAGGATTCCTTCTCTCTTTTGAGCAAGGTGGGAGCCTGTGTCCAAATTCGGGATACAAAGGAACTGACGGCTATGTTCCTTACAATCCTGCGTGATGACGCACTCCGTAAAAAGATGGGCGACGCGTCCATCCAGGTTATCCGCGAAAACCGCGGAGCCGCGGTCCGCACCATTGGCTATCTTAAGGAACTCCTGCGGCTTACAGCCACAGAGAGCATGGTCAACACCCACTATAAGATCAGCACGCGCAACATCAACGATGAAGTATCGCCCCGCATGCGCCCTGGGGATGCAGTGACACAATATTTGATCCAGCTTTCCCATGGTGAGGACAACAATGTGGTGGACTGGTTGGTCCTTTCCTTGCTCCGCGTCCTATCCGTACTTTATGAAGTGGGGGTTCGCCTCAAACTGAGCTGCTACAATCACCATCTCCTGCCGACGACAAAGCTGGACTGCTGCGTCATCAGCATTGGCAATATTACGGTTGGCGGTACCGGAAAGACCCCAACCGCCCAGAAAGTGGCTCTTATGATTCGCGACATGGGGTACCGTGTCGTCATTTTGAACCGCGGCTATCGGTCCCACTGGCAGGAAAAGATCGGTGTTGTTTCCGACGGCAAAAAGATCTACATGACTGCCTATGAAGCCGGTGACGAAGCGTTCCTCATGGCAAAACAGCTGCCTGGGATTCCCGTTGTCATTGGGAAGGAACGCGCCATTACAGGTCAGTATGCTGTCGACAAATTCAAGGCTGAAGTCATTATCCTCGATGATGGCTACCAGCATTGGCAGCTCCACCGGGACCTGGATGTGGTCCTTGTGGATACGCTCAATATGTTTGGCAATGGCAGCATCCTCCCCAGAGGCACCCTGCGTGAACCGCTGAAGAACCTCAGCCGCGCCGACCTCTTCCTGCTCACCAAATGCGACCAGAGTTCACCCATTTCCCGGGCCACGCTCTGCGACCAATTGCATCGCTACAAACCCAATGCGCCCATTGTGGAGAGTATCCACAAACCCTGTGCGTTCATTGAGATTGCCGATTGGTATAAAAATGATGGCTCCAAGGCACTTCCCCTTGAGGCACTCAAGGGACAGGAAGTCATGGTCTTTTCGGCCATTGGCAACCCGTCAAGCTTTGAACAGACCATGGCTGGTGAGGGGCTTCAGATTGCAGAAGCCATCCGTTACCCGGACCATCATGATTATGGCATGGTGGAAATGCAGTACATCATGGAACGGGCCATCAGCAAACGGGTCACGGCACTTGTCACAACAGGCAAGGACGCCGTTAAGATCCCGACAGAATTCATCTACCTCCATCGTGAGGTCCCCCTCTATGTCCTAGACATGGAAATCCAGATCACCAGTGGGGAAGAGGCGTTTGTGAAAACGATTACCACTGCCATCGAAAAGGAGAACAAAAGACAATGAAAGTTTTATGTGTGATTCCGGCGCGTTATGCTTCTACCGTCTGCCGGGGAAACCTCTTGCAAATCTGGCCGGTAAGCCCATGATTCAGCGTGTCTACGAACGGGCAGCCCAAGCCAAGATTCCTGATGAGATCATTGTTGCTACCGATGATGAACGCATCAAGGAAACCGTGGAAGGCTTTGGCGGCAAGGCCATGATGACGGCGGCTACGCACCCGTCCGGTACGGACCGTCTTGCTGAGGTCGCCTTGAGCTATGATAAGGTCGATGTCATCATCAATGTCCAAGGGATGAACCGATGATTCCGCCAGAACTGATTGATTCCCTCTGTGAAGCTTTCGAAAATAACGACCAGCTCCAGATGGCGACGGCAAAGACCCTTATGGATGCGTCAGAATATGACGATCCCAACGCGGTCAAAGTGGTTACGGACCAAAGTGGTTATGCCATCTATTTCTCTCGCAGCTTGATTCCGTATCCCCGTCACAAGACACCGGAGTTCAAAGTATATAAGCATATTGGTATCTATGCATACCGTCGTGACTTTCTATTGAAGTTTGCGGCACTGCTTCCCACGCCTCTTGAACAGATTGAAGGTCTGGAACAGCTACGTGCCCTGGAAACGGGAGCCAAGATCAAGGTTCTCACGACGGATTTCAAAGGCATTGGCATTGATACGCAGGAAGATCTGGATCGGGCCAACAAGGTCTTTGAACTGGAAGAAGAAAAGAAACGTCAGGAAGAAGCGGCACGAGCTGCCGAGGAAGGAAAGTAACATGAAGACCGTAGCGATTGGTAATTACAAAGTCGGTGCCGGCCATCCGCTCCTTGTCATGGCTGGTCCCTGCGTCCTGGAAGGCTATGAACGGAGTCTCATGATCGGAAGACGGGCCAAGGCCATCTGTGAAAAGGTGGGCCTGCCCTATGTTTTCAAAGCTTCCTTCGATAAAGCAAATCGTTCGACCTTACGGCTTTCCGCGGCCCGGGTCTGGAAGAAGGGCTTGAAATCTTGAAGCAGATCAAAAAGGACCTGGGCGTCCCTGTTGTATCTGATGTCCATGAAACCTATCAAGTGGAAAAAGCAGCGGAAGTCCTCGATATCATCCAGATCCCGGCTTTTCTCTGCCGCCAGACGGACCTGCTCGTGGCAGCTGCCCATACAGGCCGCGTGGTGAACGTCAAGAAGGGCCAGTTCCTGGCTCCGTGGGACATGAAAAATGTCATCAATAAGCTCGTCGGGTCTGGAACCGAAAAGATCATGCTGACTGAGCGCGGGGCCAGTTTTGGCTACAACACGCTGGTAACGGACATGCGGAGCCTTCCCATCATGCGTGACTTCGGCTATCCGGTCATCATGGATGTGACGCACAGCGTACAGATTCCTGGCGGCAAGGGCACAAGTTCCGGCGGCCAGAGCCAGTATGCGCCCCATATGGCCCGCGCGGCTGCAGCAGTCGGTGTCGATGGGCTTTTTATGGAAGTCCATGACAATCCGGCAGAAGCCCTTTCCGACGGGCCCAACATGATTGCCCTTGACAAGATGGAACAGGTCCTTTTGGACGCTAAAGCCATTGATGCCATTGGGCGTAGGGAGTGATACCATGTTTGAACGCGCAAAAGAAGCTCTCCAGATCGAGGCGGATTCCATATTGGAACTGATTCCCCGTGTCGATGAACATTTTGGAGCGGCTCTGGAAATGATCCTTCACTGCCCCGGCCGCATCATCGTAACGGGGATGGGAAAAAGCGGCATCATTGGCCGCAAGATTGCAGCAACCCTTGCCAGCACGGGGACACCGTCCTTTTTCCTGCATCCTGCCGAAGCCATTCACGGCGATCTTGGCATGGTGACACAAGGTGACGTGATCCTTGCCATTTCAAATAGTGGGGAAACGGGCGAGGTGCTTCATATCCTGCCCAGTATCCGCCGCATTGGGGCCCGCATCATTGCCATGGTGGGCAAACCGGAGTCGACCCTTGCCAAGAACGCGGATATTGTCCTTGATGTCGGGGTCAAGAAGGAAGCCTGTCCTTTGGGCCTTGCGCCTACGAGCAGTACGACGGCAACCCTCGCTTTTGGCGATGCCCTTGCCATGGAGCTGCTGTCGGCCCGCCATTTTACGGAAAATCAGTTTGCCATCTACCATCGCGGAAGCCTGGGCAGGAAGCTGCTCCTTACGGTTGGGGATATCATGCACAAAGGGGATGAAAATCCGCTGGTGCCGTCTGACATGACGGTAAAGGATGCGCTTTTTGTCATTACCGATAAAGGTCTTGGCGCTGTATCCGTTGTCGATGGACAGGGCCGGCTGAAGGGACTTCTCACGGACGGCGATATCCGCCGCGGCTTTGCAAAGAGCCTTGATTCCCTCAATAAACCGGTTTCTGAACTCATGACAAAGTCGCCGAAAACCATTACAGCAAGAAAACTGGCTGCAGAAGCCCTTCATCTCATGGAATCGAATAAACCCCATCCGATCACGGTCCTGCCCGTTGTGGATGAAGAAAAGAAAGTCGTCGGCCTGCTCCATATGACCGATCTTGTGCATCAGGGAGTGGTATAAATGATGAAAGACGAAGAGTTTGCCAAGATCCGTCTCCTTGCCCTCGATGTGGACGGTGTCATGACCGATGGATCCATCATCATTGGTCAGGAAGATGAACTCAGCAAACATTTCAATGTACGCGATGGCCTGGGCATCAGCCTTGCCATGAGAAATGGTATCCAAGTGGCCCTGATAACGGGGCGTCACAGCGAGATTGTACTGCATCGCGCCATGGAACTTGGCGTCAGCAATGTCTATGAAAATGTAATCTATAAAGGAAAGACCCTCGTTGAAGCGGCCCAGCGTCTGGGTATCCCGATGGAAGCCGTGGCTTTCATGGGGGATGACCTCAATGACCTGCCGGCCTTTAGCCGCGCGGCCTATTCCTTTGCCCCCAAGGACGCGGCGCCTGAGGTAGCAGCCCGTGCCGATTATGTCTGCGAAAAAAAAGGGGGAGAAGGCGCTGTCCGTGAAGTCTGCGAGAAGATCCTCAAGGCCAAGGGGCTTTGGGATGGCATCGTGGAAGGGTATCTGGTAAAAGGGTATGGTGACAGACAGTAATGCTTTATGCGATTCTCAAAGGGATGAGCACCTTCGTTTCCTGGCTTCCTTATAAATTTGTGGTCCGCCTGGGACGAAATTGTGGTAAACTATACTATCATATTGCCAAAAAGCAACGCGTCCGTGCGGAAAAGACCATCATGGAGCGAATGGGCATGGAGGAAAAAGAGGCCAAGGAAACCATTTACCGCCTTTTCCTCAATCTAGGCATGACCTTTATGGAAATGCTCTACATGCCTGCCCTCAATAAGGACAACATCCGCGGCCTTGTGACCTTTGATCGGCCCGATGTCCTTTGGGAAGCCCTCAGTAAGAAAAAAGGGGTTGTCATGCTCGCCTGCCACATGGATAACTGGGAATGGCTCGGAGCGGCCTTGGCTCTTAATGGATTTCCCCTCAGTGCTGTGGAAAAACCTCAGCCCAATCCGGTCTACAGTGATTTCATGAATGAGCTGCGCCGCGGTGTCGGGCAGGAAATCTTTGCCCGTGGGACCAATGAGATCCTCGGCTGTGCCCGGGCGATGAAAAAAGGCGGATGCTGGGCCTGATTGCCGACCAGGACGGGGGCTATAACGGCATCTTTGTGCCGTTTTTTGGGAAGATGGCTTCGACACCGGAAGGTCCGGCGTATTTTGCCCGCAAGTTCAAGGCTCCTATCATTCCCATCTTCATCATCCGCAAGAAAAATGGCTGCGGCCACCGCGTGTTTGTGAAGGATCCCATTTATTACGAAGATACGGGAGACCGCAAAAAGGATGATTACAACGTGACGCTCAAGATGACCCAAGAAGTGGAAGCCATTATCCGCGAATATCCGGACAACTGGATCTGGTTCCAGCACCGGTGGAATACACCTTATGAAGGATAAGAAAGGAAAGCGATTCATGCGCTCTGATAAACGGACAATCATGATGGTCATTGGGGCCGTGCTGCTCATGGGCGGCGTCATTGCTTGGCTTCTGTCAAGCAAACCCACGGCAGGAACGGTCAAGAAGGCCAAGGAAACAGATCCTCATCAGGTCATTGGATCCACTATCGAAGAAAACAAGGATGGCCGTAAGGTGTGGTCCCTGACGGTGGAATCCATGGTCTACGATAGGAAGGCGCAGATTGATCATATGAAGGGCATCAAAGGGACCTTCTATGATGAAGATGGTTCAACCATGACCGTCACAGCTGATGAAGGGGACGTGGATGTAAAAACAAAGAGCGTCATCCTTACAAAGAACCCCAAAGGCACGACCAGTACCAATGGGACCGTGACGGCCGATAAGATTACCTGGAACAACGAAAAGCAGATTGTCATTGCCGAAGGCCATGCGCGGCTGACCAAGGATGACGTTGTTGCCACGGGAGGCAAGGCAACCTTCAATGTGCCTATGGAGCACGCCACGCTGGAACAGGATGCACATGTACAGAAGGGAGATTTTTAAATGAAAATGAAAGCACTTTTCCTCACTTGTCTCATGACAGGCCTTCTGTCCATGGGCGCTGTGGCTTTTGCCGCTTCAAGCGTCAGCGGTGACAAGGTGGAGTATGATTTTAAGAGCGGCCAGGCTGTGGCCGAAGGTAACGTGGAAATCCGCCACGATAAAGGACGCGCCACGGCTAGAAAAGCAGAATACAACACCAAGACCGGGGAAGGCAGCCTTGAAGGGTCCGTCGTTGCCGATCAAGAAGACGCCCATCTGACGAGTGCGTCCCTCATCATCAAGAATAAGGGCGATTATCTTTCCGCCATTGGCAATGCCGTCCTTAAAAAGGCGGACAAGACCCTGCGCGCGGAGCAGGTCAACTACGACTCGGCGGCCAAATACGCTGAAACTGTCGGCAGCTGGGCCCAGCTCACCATGGATGATGGGTCAAGCCTTGACGCGGCATCGCTTACGTATAACATGGAAACAAACAAGGCTTTTGCTGACGGGAATGTACGCCTGATCAGCCGCCTCGGGATCTTACGGCCCGCGCTGATTCGGCTGAATATGACCTCAACGAATCCGATGGGACCATCCATCTGAACGGCCACGCGACAGCGACACAGGAAGGCAATACGGTCAGCGGCGATACGCTTACGATCCGCGGTGCCGGCGGCAAGATTGCCCAAGGCGATGGTGATGTGCGCATGGTCATTATTCCGCGCAAGAAGGAAGAGGCTCCCCGTGAGGAAGTCCCGACCTTCCAGATTGCAGGGCGCGAAGGTGTGCCCGATTCGGTCTATAAATTTTACAACTGGCCCGGTGAGCTGTAACCATCGGTTCTGTTGATACGGAGCTTGCTTAAAGGAGAAAGAACCTGTGAAAATTCGTGCAAATGATCTGGTAAAGGAATATGGGGGACGCATCGTTGTTGACCATGTCAGCCTCGAAGTGGCCCAGGGGAGCATTGTTGGCCTGCTCGGTAAAAATGGCGCCGGCAAGACAACAACCTTTTATATGATCGTCGGTCTGGAACATCCAGATCGGGGCACGGTCCATTTGGATGAGCTTGAGGTGACGCACCTGCATGTATAAACGGGCGCTCGCGGGGATTGGATATTTGCCGCAGGAAGCGTCCATCTTTCGAAAATTGACGGTGGAAGAAAATCTCCTTGCCATCCTTGAGGACGTGGAGCCGGATGGAAAGAAACGCCAAGAAAAAATGGAGGCCCTTATTGAAGAGTTCCATATTGGGCATATCCGTAAGAGTCTGGGAACGGCCCTTTCCGGCGGTGAGCGCCGTCGTGTGGAGATTGCCCGTGCCCTTGCAACGGAACCGGCTTCATCCTTCTTGATGAACCTTTTGCAGGCATTGACCCCATTGCCGTGGCCGATATCCAGGTCCTTGTCAAACATCTGGCCAAACGCGGCATTGGCGTCCTCATTACGGATCATAACGTGCGGGAAACGCTCAGCATCGTTGACAAGGCCTACATCCTGAACGAAGGCAAGATCATGGTCGAAGGCCCAGTGAGAAGGTCGCTGCGACCCGATTGCCCGGAAGTACTACCTTGGAAAAGACTTTAAGATGTGAGGCGTACCATGAGGATACTTGATAAATATATTTTAAAACAGATGCTGCAGCCCTTTGCTTTCGGGGTAGCTGCCTTTTCAACCATCTTTGTGGCAAGCTCCTTTCTTTTCCGCGTAACCCAGTACATTACGCAGTATGGGGCGTCCTATTCATCGCTTTTTCGTCTGTTCCTGTGCCTCATGCCGGAAGTCATCAACTACACTTTCCCCATGAGTATGCTGCTCGCCTCCGCTTTTAACCATGGGACAGCTGTCTGGAACAGCGA